>JABAOH010011688.1_pt1 | contig 360202 bp, 317 predicted proteins | sample 7062181 | NCBI WGS metagenome assembly JABAOH01 (sample SAMN14538630, study PRJNA623070) | marine sediment metagenome | biome: marine biome [ENVO:00000428]; feature: marine pelagic biome [ENVO:01000023]; material: deep marine sediment [ENVO:00002113]; isolation source: pool of 5 deep marine...
CTGCCTTCAAGTACTTTATCTGCATTCAGTTTTTGCCCCACTTCACGAATGTCTATTTTCTCACCTTTAAAAGCAAAAGCAGATGTTCGCGCCGGGACTTTTAATTCTTTGATTTTACTCAATCTATTGATTAATTCTTCAGTTATGCCATCACAGAAGTAGTCTTGACCTTCTTCTGGGCTAATATTTACAAAAGGTAAAACAGCAATGGAATTTTTCCACTTAGCTGTGTAAGTTATGTCTTGTCTATGTTTTCCCATCTGTAAAACAAATCGAATGTCAAGAAAGGCTACGATCAGTATGAATGCGGGTATTAAGACAAATTCAAGTTTTATTTTTCGTTGCTTTCTCGTACTGCCAAACCACTGCCAGGTTAGTGTACAGAGCATAGCACAAAGAATAGTGATGATCGTGATATCCTTTAATTCTTCCGGTAAGCGATAGTGATCAACGAGTATCCAGTGCACAATTTCATAGAATAGAAACCCGCCTCCGATAAAGGCAGATAGTGTTTCAATTATCTTCCGTTTCTTAACCTTATACATAAATGAGCCGGGAGGATATTTCTTGGAGGAAGAAGAAGGCTTTTTTGTTGGCCTCATTTATACCCCTAATCTCGCTGGAAAAAGAATATCAAGGAATCAGGGAGGTGTCAACAAGACATAGATGTTGAGAAAATGAATTTTGTATGAAAGGGAAGTTGTTGTAACTTGAATGGCCTTCAGGGGGACAAGGTTACCTGCACCTTATGGAATTTTCAACCCAGCCAGCCTCTTCTTTGCGTCAATTACTTCAGGAATACCAGGGTCAGCGTCTTTCCAGAGGTCGAGGAATTTCTGGTAATGCTCGATGGCTTTGCCTTCCCAGCCTTTCTCTTCGCAGATTTTGCCCAGCATGTAGAAGCTTTTGACGTAGATATCGCCATATTGCATTCTGCCTGTTGTAAGCATAGTGATTTTCTCGTATTCTTCTATAGCTTTCTCCAAATCTCCTGCCTTGTAATGTGCTGATGCTGGAGAATTAATAAATAATGCGTGATAATCATCTGAATCATATTGGTAAGGTAGAAACGAAATTGCTTTCTTAAAAGACTCAATAGCCGTAGAATAGTCCTTTCTCTCAATCTCTATACACCCGGTTAAATGATCATAAAGTCTTATTTCTTTCTTGTTCATCCCACTCTCGATCATCTCCTTAAGCTCTTCTGCTACTTGTTGAGCCTTATCTACGGCTTTCATTCTAAGATAAGTAAGTCCTTTAAAGTATAACGCCCACCTTTGTGATCCCAGGTGATCTTCTTCAATGGCACTGCTCCAAACTTTATCGAACTCCTTTAATGCTTCCTGATGATTTCCTCTCTGTAGAAATACATATCCTAACCAAAAATGGAAATCCTCTGCCCAATCCGTCTCTCCGATCTTCTCGGCAAGTTCAAATCCTTGTATCGCCTGGTCCTTTGATTCCTCGAATCTTCCCTGCATTAAATATAAGGCTCTTAATGAAGCGTTGCCGTTTAATTGAGCGGCTTTTTCCTCTAACTTCAGGAGCTTCCTGTATTCCTCCTCGGCTTTAATAAAATCCTCCTTATACCAGTATGTAGACCCTTTTCCAAAGTGATTAAAAAAATGAGTCGGAAAAAGAGAGAAGAATCTATCCATTTCTTGAGGGACAAGATCATATTTTCCTTGGCAAAAATAACCCCAGCCTAAATACCAACGGAGCGGAGCACTATCTGAATAGTTATCAAGAAAAAACTTAAGGACTTCTTCGGCTTTGTCATACATCCCCTTAGCGAAATAGGCAGTTGCTGAATTAAAATAAGGATAAAAGGTTTCGTCTTTGTTCTGGATACAAACCTCATATCGTTCAAGGGCTTTATCCCATTCTTCTAATTCTTCATATAAAATACCTAAGTTAATATTCCCAGTCAGATGAGTTGGGTACAGATTTAATAGTTTATTGAATGCTTCGATAGCTTTATCGTAAGTTTTCTCTGAGTCCCGGTAGTATTCCCCCTGAATGAGATAACTTTCTCCCTCTGACAGTCGATCCTTCAACTCGAAGGCCTTCTTGAGAAACTCCCTCCTCTTAGAGACATAACCCAGATTATTGTAACTCATTGCCATTGATCTGTAAGCCAAAGCAAACTCAGGATCAATCTCTAAAGCTCTCTCCATCAGTGAGATGCTTTTACGAAATTCTGCTGTGTGGTGATACTTTCTCCCCTCACTATAATATCTATACGCTTCAGTAGAGCCTGTGGTAATCTTTCCCACTTCCCTATCAATATCACTGGCTATTTCTTCTTCAGAAAGCTTAAAATTCGCTTTTATCCGTACTGTTAACTCATCAACTAAGGAGTAAAAGCTCCCCTCGCCTTCCCCCTCTACCCTCTCTGAACCAACGGATTCCCCAGTGCTTGAATCCTGCAGCATTATATCGATTCGGAAGGTATCCGCTGCCCTGGTATAGCCTCCTCGCAGTATGTGAGTAGCTCTTCCACGGGTAGCGATTTCTTCCAGGTCTTTAGAAGAATAGCTTTCCGCCTCTAAAAGATTCATTTCTCTGAGAATGTTAAAGATTTTGTCTCCACCCAGTACTCTGAAGTACTTTGATTGTGTGAGATCTGTGATCAGCAGTTCAGAAAGGCCTTTCCTCCAATGATCCAATTTTTCATCTCCTGTGTTGTTTTCAAAATACAAAATGGCAAGCGAAGGTTTATCTGATGGTGCGAAGGGAACTGCTTTCTTTCTAGGGAGAAGCTGCCAGATGATAATTGCTGCGATTATAAGGGCAATGACAACTACAGCAGGAATGAAAAGCTTCTTCAAGCCGAATGTTACTGTTATTTCTCTCGAAGTGATAGGCTTTCTCTTGGGAATCTCTATTTCAGTTGTGGGAATACCTTTTTCTATTCTGGTGAGTTCCGCCCGGACTTCTCCTGCACTCTGGTATCTCTTTTCCCTATCTTTCTCCAGACATCGAAGAATAACAAGGTTAAGGTCCTCTGGAAGCTGAGTGTTGAACTCCTTAGGATCTTTTGGCTCCTCACTCTTGTGTTTTACACCAATGGTGAAGGGCGTATCTCCCTCAAAAGGAACCCTTCCCGTCACCATCTCATAAAGAATCACTCCCAGCGAATAAATGTCAGAACGCTGGTCGACTTCCTTACCTTCTACTTGCTCAGGAGACATGTATTCAGGTGTGCCTATCATCACCCCAGTGGCTGTTATTCCCTTTGTCCTAAGGGAACGGGCTATCCCGAAATCCATAATCCTCGCATTCCCTTCCTCATCAACCATAATATTCTGAGGTTTTAAATCACGATGCACTACTCCCAATCTGTGAGCCTCGGTTAATCCTTCGCATACCTGTTTGGCTATGAAAATCGTTTTCCCTGAACTTAACTGCCCCATCATCCTGATCATGCTCTTCAAATCTTTCCCATCCACATATTCCATAGTGATGTAATGCGCACCTTCCTCTTTATTCAAGTCATACATCTGACAGACATTCTTGTGCCTGATCTTCCGAGCAAATTTCAGCTCGTTCCTGAAGCGTTCGATCGTCTTTTTATCCGAAGCTATCTCCGGTTTTAGAAGCTTAATGGCAATTTTTTCCTTAAGGTCAGTATCATGAGCTTTGTAGACTTTACCCATACCACCTTTGCCTAGTTCTTCAATAATCTGGTAGCGTCCTGCAAAAGTGGAGCCTGTGGTCAATTCTTCTTTGGCTGCTTCGAGAGTCTCGGTGGGTGCAGAGATTTCCTCAGATAGGATTAGTTGAGTGCCACAATCAGCACAAAAGCTGGCAGTTTCAGGGTTATCAGTTTGACATTTAGGGCATTTAATACCCATTATTCCCTCTGTTAGCTTGGCAAAAGAATAACAATTAAACAGTAAAGAGTCAACTGGATTAAATGTTTTTTAAATGCTTCTAAATGCTTCCGAATAATGTTTTATATATTTATTCACAATTGTGATTGCTGTGCATATTATAGGAAGCCTAAAATTAAGCCCTATTTCAAGTAATAAACTCTATTTTTAGCCCTTTTTTCGCTAGTTTCCTAATATGCTTTAAAAATACAGTCTATATTATAGGGCGACTAATCTACCGTTGAAATCGTGTCTGGGGGGATGTGGGGTCAAGGCCGGGTGATCTTGGGCCTTTGGGGTAGTGGATAATCTTAGTGCGACACAGCTAAATAAGCTAAGTTATTGAATTAGTTATAGTTAGCTATTAGTTGCCGTGTCGTGTAATAAGCATTATGTAAACTAACAGGGTATCTTAACCCCGTTTGGGGCAATGTGAGAATTAAATAGAGCGTACGAGAGAGAGGCTAACCTCTAGGCTAGGACATAATATATTACCTTTTTAATGTGATTTATTCTCTTCTTTCTTAAAAGATTACTCGAAGAAAATCTTGTAGTTTTTATTCCAATATGGTAATAAAACATTTTTTAATAAAAAAATTTAGGGAGATTAAAAATGATTTCAAACGTACGAGCATTCCTGGTATCATTTGGAGCCCTAGCGGCACTAGCTGTGGTCATTTTAGTTACTGTAGGTGCTGCTGGAAGGGGAGGGCCTAAGCTTCCGCCTCCTGCCTACGACAGTGGCTGGGTCGTCATTGATCCAACAAGCACACTCACTCTGAACCACAACCTTGGAATCCATCCTGATAGTCTAGTTGTCGACCTGCAGTTCATGGCATCACCTATTCTTGGCGAGGCGGGCATTAACAACCAGTTTTACGGAACAGGCTATACTTTCGCTGGCTTTAAAGGGGCTTACTGGTCCGGTCTTACGGAAAATCGTATTTTTGTATTCCGAGAGGAAGATGATCTATCGGCGGAAAAAGTACGAATTCGAATCTGGGTGCATCGATAGAATTTAGGAATTTACTTAAATGGGCGATCCGGAGATCAAGAAACAGTATCCTATAGAAGCTAAAGAATTAGAGCCTTTAATAAATTCCGACAATAAATTATTTGTGGTCGCTCGACAAGAGAAAATAGCGGATACCTTGCTTAGTTTATCAATCTAAATCAATTAAAATATCCACTAATAACAACACTCTTTATATCTTTCCTAATTGATATAGACTTCCCCGCGTCACAAATACGTCACAAAATTTGCTAAAACCCGCTTAATCTTAGCTAATGGTGCTTAATAAAAATCGGGAAAATCAGAGGGAAAGTTGACACACTAGGGGGGGTTATGCCCCAGACCTTCGCATCTCCAGTGTTTTTATCGTGGATAAGGAAGGGATTCTCCAGTTCAAGTATATCGGCCAGAGCACTTTTGACAGGCCGAGTTTTGATTACCTGTTGAAGACTCTGGAAAGAATAAATCAGGGAGAATGATTCCCGACGGATAAGACCAAGCTGATCCTATTCAAGCTTGGACAGGGCTTCATATTTGAACTTTCGATACTGGTCAAGGATATCTTTGATCAGGTCTTCGAGTTTTAATTTGAGGACCTCTGGTGAATCAACGTCGTTCATGAACTGTAATTCTTTTTCTACCAGAGGGCTTTTCTTGTTGGGCCTGCCTTTGATCGTCAATTTCAATTTGAGCTCGATGGAGTTCTTGGGAAGAGAGATGATGTAATGGAAATCATCTATGTTTGAGCGATAGAAATTCATCATGAAATGGACAGAATCTTTTTTTCTTTTGAATTTCGCCTTTATCTTATAGATTTTCAGCTCATCGGCTAGGTTCTCGAAGGCAGGCTCTGCGATGAATTCACAAAACTGGTCGAAGTTATCAAGGGTTTCTTTTTTTGATATTTCAATGATGGAGAGATCTTCAAAAAGATCTCTGGTGTCATCCCTCCAGTTCCTCTTTGCCATCTTTATCTCTTCGAACTCTTTCGCAGCTATCTTACCACATTTCCTTCTGGCTTTAAAAGATGAGGCAGAATAAGAAGAGCCACGGCACCTAGAGAAGCATACTGAGATTGCCGATAAGGAGTGAGGATTACATGCATAATATGAATAGAATTTGACAATTTTATTATTAAATACTATTTTAATACCCATCTGAGGAAGGAGAGCATGCCCAATGAAATGCCCTAAGTGTCACTCCGACTATTCCTATGAAACTCGCTTCTGCAGCAACTGCGGCACACAGCTCATTCCTGCTGAGGAAATTTCTGCCTCTCAGACCAAGACACTCCAGACGCCCATGGAATTAGCCAGAAGAAGCACTTTTGCTAATAGATACGACGTCATCGAAGAGTTGGGCAGAGGGGGTATGGGCGCGGTCTACAGGGTATTCGATAAGCAAATACAAGAGGAAGTGGCTTTAAAACTTTTAAAGCCAGAAATCGCTGCCGACAAAAAGACCATAGAACGCTTCCGGAATGAGATTAAATTCGCACGTAAGATCGCCCATCGTAATGTCTGTCGCATGTATGACCTCAGCGAAGAGGAAGGCACCCAATACATCACCATGGAATATGTGCCTGGAGAGGATTTGAAGAGCACCATCAAAAGAGTGGGGCCCCTGGGCGCAGGAAAGGCGATCTTCATCGCCAAGCAGGTCTGTGAGGGGCTGACTGAAGCTCACCATCTTGGGGTTGTGCACCGCGACTTAAAGCCCAGCAACATCATGATTGATAAAGAGGGAAACACGCACATCATGGATTTTGGGATTGCCCGATCAGTGGAGACAAAAGGGATAACTGGTGAAGGGGTGATGATCGGGACACCAGAATACATGTCGCCCGAACAGGCAGAAGCAAAAGAGACAGACCACCGCTCAGATATCTACTCGGTGGGAGTGATTCTTTATGAGATGGTCACTGGAAAGGTACCATTTGAAGGGGATACGGCTCTTAGTATTGCTATGAAGCACAAGAGTGAAGAACCTCGCGCCCCCCGAGAACTCAATGCCCAGATTCTTGAGAGTTTAAACACCTTGATCCTGAGGTGTATGGAGAAGGATAAGGAAAAAAGATACCAAACAGCAGAGGAGCTTCTCTTTGAACTGACCAATATAGAAAAAGCCATTCCCAGCACAGAGAGGATTCTGCCTAAGAAAAAGCCTATCACCTCCAAAGAGATAACCGTACAATTCAAGTTAAAGAAGCTCTTCATCCCCGCCTTAGTCGTTATCATTCTAGCAATAATCGGCATAGCCATCTGGCAGATTCTTCCTCAAAAAGAAGCCGTCTCTGGGCCTCCGAGTAAGCCTCGTATTGCAGTGCTTCCTTTCGAAGACCTGAGTCCTCAAAAGGACCAGGAATATTTTTGTGATGGTCTGGCGGAAGAACTCATCAATGCTCTGACCCACATTAAAGGTTTGGAGGTTGTCGCGCGATTCTCCGCGTTCTCGTTCAAAGACAAAGACGCAGACATCCGCGAGATCTGCAACATACTGAACACTGAAACGGTTTTGGGAGGAAGTGTTCGCAAGTCGGGTAACAGGCTGCGCATAACGTCCTATCTGGTGAATTCTGAGGGTTCCCAGCTCTGGTCTGAAAAATATGAGCGGGAGATGAAAGAAGTTTTTACTATTCAGGATGAAATATCGCTGGCTATCGTGAACCAGTTGAGGGTCAATCTTCTGGGAGATGAGCAAGTTGCCATCCAGAAGCGCCCTACAGAAAATATGGAAGCCTATGACCTGTATTTAAAGGCGCTCTATTATAAAAATAAGGTCCATCCTGATGACCTGAGGAAAGGACTTGAATACTTGCAAAAAGCCACGGAGAAGGACCCAAATTTTGCCCTGGCCTATGTTGAGATTGGCAATATTCATGAGAGTTATGCAGCTCTAGGCTTGTTATCCCCGAATGAAGTCTATCCAAAGGTAAAGGTTGCTTTGAAGAAAGCTATGGAGATCGATGATTCACTCGGCGAGGCGCACACGCTCGCGGCCAATATCTCTACCTGGTATGATTGGGACTGGGCTGCTGCCGAAAAAGGCTACCAAAGGGCCATTGAACTCAACCCAGGTTTAGAATTCGCTCATGTGAACTATGCAACGTATCTGTTTATTCAGGGACGATTTGAAGAGGCTCTCTCAGAAATAAAAGTGGCCAAGGAGTTGAATCCGCTTAATCCTCATTCCTATGCCTGGGCCAGTCAAATTTATCGCTGTGCTGGGAGACATGATGAAGCCATGGAACAAATTCAGAAAGCAATGGAAATTGGCCCGAACTCTCCTATGGTCCTATTCCATGCCTCTTGGTTATATTTGGATAAAGGCATGTTTCAAGAAGTGATCGAAGCGCTCGAAAAATCATACGAACTTTCCGGTGGAACATTCCAATGGGCACACTGTGGTTTAGGAGTCGCTTATGCCCTGGCGGGTCAAACAGACAAAGCAGAGCAGGTTTTTAAAGAGCTGTTGGAGGATAGGAAGAGTGGTTATGTCCCCTGTCTGAGTATAGCCAATAACTATTTTTGCTCAGGAAATATAGATAAAGCGATGGAATGGTTGGAAAAGGCCTATGAGCAGCACGATTACTTGATGCCTTTGTTGAAGGTCTTCAAGGGATTTGATGTTTTCCGTATTCATCCGCGGGGCCAAGCCATCCTGAAAAAAATGAACCTGGATTAGTGATCTGAAAAAATACAAATACATTTAATCGCCTTATTGCCGTTTTGTTTCATTGATTTCCAACTTTTCTTCTGGTATTAAAAGAAGTCTCTAAAGACTCCATCCATGGGAGGTAAAAAATGAAGAAACTTTGGCATACATTCCTTTGCTTGGCCTTCATTCTCTCTAGTATTGGTCTTCAAGGAAAGGAGATGTACGTAGGTTCTCAATCGAAAGATAAAGCTAAAAAGGTGCTCCTTGAAAAATACGGAAATTCCCAGAAATTCCGGATCGAAAAAGGAGTGGAACAGACCGCCTCTTTCTGGAGAGATGAGGATGGGAGTCTAGAGGATTTCGAGCGTTTCTGCGCCAGCTATTTCATCGGTTCTCCTGAAAAACTCGATTCAGTCTTCAAAAGGATCGAGATAAACTCCGAAGTGCTGTCCGGACATTTTAACAAGATAACTCTAGACCTCAAGCGTTTCCTGGATCTTGACTGGGGCGAAGTGCTTCCCATAGACACGATATTCGGCCAGTACAACCCCGCTGCCCACCTCTCTGATGATTTCTTCAAGAACAAGATCGCTTTTATTATCTTGCTGAATTTTCCCTACTATTCCCTTTCTGAAAAGACTGAATCGGGGCCGGATTGGAGCCGAAAAGAATGGGCCCATGCAAGAGTGGGAGACATGTTCACCTCGAGAGTTCCGGCCGAAGTTTACCAAAAAATCTCCGCGATTATGACTGCGGCCGATTCTTATATCTCGAAATACAACATCTACATGGGGAAACTGATCGATGAGGATCAAAAGACTTATTTCCCCGAGAAATTAAAGCTCATAACCCACTGGAATCTAAGGGACGAACTCAAGTCAAGATACAACGACCCTGAAGGTTTCTTCAAGCAGCGGATGATATACCAAGTCATGATGAGGATCATCGATCAGTCAATCCCAGAAATGGTGATCAACAATCCTGAATATCTCTGGAATCCCATGGCGAATAAAGTCTATAAAGAGGGGAAGGAAATCAAGTTCAATCCGGAGCCACTCACACGGTATAAGTATTTGCTCGGCTCTTTCCTGGCTATGAGAAAGCTTGATCCCTACTACCCGTCTCTCCCCACCCATATCAAGAGAAAGTTCGATGTATCCAGAGAAATACCGGAAGAGGAAGTCGAAACGCTTTTTAAAAGCTTCATCTCCTCAGAGCAGGTGAGAAAAGTCGGAAAACTCATCAGAAAAAGGCTGGGGAGAAAGCTCAAGCCTTTTGATATCTGGTATACAGGATTTACACCAGGAAGCGGAATCCAGGAAGAGGAGCTGGATAAAATCGTCGCCCAGAAATATCCGACCGTGGAAAGCTTCGAAAAAGACCTTAAGAATATACTGCTGAAATTGGAATTTTCCCAGGAGCAGGCTGAATTTATCGCCCCCAAAATTGCGGTTGACCCGTCCAGAGGAATAGGCCACGCGTGGGGAGCAGAGATGAAATCGGATAAGGCTCATCTCCGAACCCGAGTTCCCAAGGAGGGATTGAACTACAAAGGATACAACATTGCCATGCACGAATTCGGTCACTGTGTCGAACAGACATTGACCCTCCATAAGGTTGACTACTACATGCTGCGCGGAGTTCCGAATACTGCCTTTACCGAGGCCTTTGCCTATGTCTTCCAGGAAAGAGACCTTGATGTTTTGGGCATAAAACGAAAAGAAGACCCGAACCGAAAGCACCTGAAAGCTCTGGAAGAACTCTGGAACACTTACGAGATAATGGGAGTTTCCCTGGTTGACATGAAAGCCTGGAACTGGCTCTATAAAAACCCGAAGGCCACCCCGGCAGAGCTGAAAGACGCTGTCATCTCGATCGCCAAGGAGATCTGGAACACGTATTATGCTGATGTCTTCGGAATCAAGGATCAGCCTATCCTGGCCATCTATTCTCACATGATCGATGCCGCGCTCTATCTCCCGGATTATCCCTTGGGGCACGTTATTGCTTTTCAGGTCAGAAACTTTCTGGAGGGGAAAAATCTCGGAGAAGAAATGGAAAGAATGTGTGCCCTAGGGAATATTATTCCTCAAGAGTGGATGATAAAGGCCGTGGGGGCCAGGATCTCCTCTCAACCGTTGCTGGATGCTGCGGATGAGGCTTTAAAACACCTAAAGAAATAATCGTGTTTCGGTCAAATCGAGACAGAACTTCTATTCGATTATCCGAGCTGCGGCTTCCAATACTGTGTGAGGAGATATATCAGATACGGATTCTCCGCTGAGAACCGTAACTCGCCCGTAGGGTCTCCAGGCTGTTTCAAGGTCCTTCTGGAAAAGGGCCAGGACTTTTGTCCCGCAGGCTGCAGCCAGGTGGGTGATTCCTGAGTCATTCCCCAGGTAAAGGGTTGAGGCTGAAAGTAAACCAGAAAGCTTTAGCAGAGAAGGATTATGAAGCCATACCCAATTCTGGGGAAGGGTATGGCTTTTTAACACTTTATCTAATTCAGCATCTGCAAATCCAGTGACCAGAGCGCCTCGGTAGCCTTTGTGGCTAAACTGGTGGATCAGCTCCATGAAATTATCCAAGGCCCAGCATTTGATCTTGCTCCCGCTTCCAGGATGGACAACCACGATCTTTTGCCTTTTTTCTACTCTCTTTCCTTTGTCCCTTGAAAGCCCTTTTCCGAGAAGACTCAGACCAGCCTCCTCCTGGCTTGAACTGAGAGGCAGTCGAGTACAGTCATTGAAGGAAGGACTTGGTCCTTCTATCCCGGTAAGATATTCAAGGGTTTTTCTGAAATAATACCTGCTGATCGGGCCTTGATGAACAGGATCGAGGACGAAAAAACGGCATCTCTTTTTGTCTAAGAAATTGCAGAGTTCTTCATAAGCAAGACTATTCTCCTTCTGCATCCAGCCCAGGACCAATGAAAATCCCTCCAGCCAGCTGTTCAATTCCTCGGGATAGGGGGGAGAGGAAAAAAGGGGAGCGAGCTGCTGGTGGTTTAGGGAAACGATTTTATCCACCAGTCCTGTTTCTTTGAGAATGAAGCCGTACTCTTCGCGACAGGCTAATGACAGCGAAAAAGAAGAAAGCTTCTTCCGCAATAGGAAGATGGCAGGGAAAGCAACCATCAAATCGCCCAGACCGCCGAGGCGAAACAGGAGAGCGGATTTCATCTCATTTTCACCAACCCCGTTGGGATCTAAGAATCTCTTTCCAAGCACCTCACCATAATATACTTAGGCTGTCCCTTAGACGTGATTTAGGAGGAAAATTTCGGTCTTAATCGGCTTTCTTTATCAATTCAGCAAATTTGGTACCGAATTCTTCTCCCTTCTTGAGCTCTTCTCTTGTCGGACTTCCCATGAACTCGAAGTTGTCCATCATTTCCCATCTCAGTGGTTCTATGATCTTTTGGAGATGCCTTTGAGCTCCGCCGCTCCAGCCGTAGCTCCCGAAGACAGCTACTTTTTTATTCAGGATACGTTTGTGGACAGCCATGTTCAACACCTCTGTCACTGGAGGAAAAAGAGAGACTTCATAGGTGGGGGCGCCAATCATGACGCCGGCCTTTGTCCAAAGGGAAGAAAGGATGTAGCTGACGTGGGTTCTGGCTGCATCAAAGATCTCAAGGTGGACGCCTGCTCGAGAAATTCCCTGGGCCACCGCATTCATCATCATCTCAGTATTGCCGTACATCGAGCCGTAGATAAGGGTGATTCCTGGTTCTGTCTTTCCGGTGGCGAACTCTGCCCATTTTTTGTAGAGATTGACAATCGTGGGTATCTTCTTTCGCCAGATAAGTCCATGGGAGGGGGCAATGACATCGAGAGGAACATCAGCAAGCTTCTCGATAGCCGAAAGAACTCTCTGGCTGTATATGGCCACGATATTGACATAATAGCGGAGAGCTTCCTGCTGGTAGAAATCGAAATCTTCGCATTCATCATCAAAGATGGCGCCCCGGATAGCTCCGTAACTCCCGAAGGCATCGCAAGAAAAAAGAATTCGATGAGTGGTCTCATAGGTCATGATCGTCTCTGGCCAGTGGAGAAAAGGAGTGGAAAAGAACTTTAAGGTCATTTTACCTAAAGAAATAGTCTCTTCATCGTTGACGACCTGGATGTTTTCTTTGATATCGAAAAAGCTGGCCAGCATTTCTTTAGTCTTGTCTGAACACAAAATCGTGGATTGGGGATTAATTTTTCTGAAGGTTCGAATCAAGCCCGAATGGTCTGGCTCCATGTGGTTCATCACGATATAATCGATCTTTGAAATATCAGTAACCTCGTTGATTTGGTTGAAAAACTCATCGGCTTTGAACGATTTGGTCAGATCAATGATGGCCTTTTTCTGGTCATCGATAAGATAGGAATTGTAGGAGATGCCCTCTTTGGTGATAGGCCATAAGCCTTCGAAGAGGTCAGTCGTTCTATCATTAACTCCTACCCAATACACGCCTGGTTTTATTTCTACTGCCGGCATTGAACTTGCCTCCTTTTTATGAGCGACTTCCCATTTTAAAGAGGAAGGATGGAATATGCAATCCCCATTTCTACTAATAAAAGCTAAAATGCGTAGACCTGACCCCTTTTCACCAATCTTTTTTTGTTATTAATTCTCTTTTACAATCTTTACTGTTTGTGGTAAAAAAAACGGGAAAAAATGAGCGACTTCTGATATCATCCTCGACAAGGAGAACAAGATGGAGAACCAGGAGACAAACGCAAGAGGAACCTGGGGCTCTAAGATCGCTTTCATCTTTGCTGCGGCTGGATCAGCCATAGGTTTAGGCAATATCTGGCGCTTTCCGACCCAGGTCAGTCAAAACGGGGGAGCTGTCTTTGTTCTGGTTTATATTATAGCGGTGGCTTTGATCGGGTTAACGGTCATGCTGGCTGAGCTGACTATCGGGCGTCATGCTCAGAAAAATCCGGTGGGGGCCATCGAACATATCAAACCGCGCTCACCCTGGAAACTCTTTGGTTATCTGGGAGTCATAACAGGAGTCTGTATTCTCTCCTTCTATTCGGTGGCGGCTGGCTGGGCTGTGGGTTACATGGTCAAGACTGCGTCAGGTGCATTCAGAGGAGAAGTGACAGGCCAGATGACGGATAGAATATTCACCGAATTCAGTGCTGATCCTCTCCAGGTCATCCTCTTGCTTGCCATCATCGTCGGACTGACAACCTTTATCATTTCAAGAGGTGTCAAAAAGGGAATAGAAAGATGGACCAAGATCCTGATGCCTATTCTCTTTGTGCTGATAATTTTCCTGGCCATAAGAGCCTTGACTCTTCCCGGAGCCGGAAAGGGACTGGTCTTTTATCTTAAACCTGATTTCTCCAAGTTCAGTGGTACGGTTGTGCTTTTCGCTCTTGGCCAGGCTTTTTTTTCTCTGAGTTTGGGGATGGGAACCATGATTACCTACGGCAGCTATATCTCCAAGTCCGATAATCTTGTCTCCTCAGCGGGATGGGTGACTTTCTCGGATACTCTTATCGCCATCCTCGCCGGAATGATCATCTTCCCCACCCTTGCCTTTTCCGGCCAACCAGGAGATGTGGGGGGAGTTGGTTTGATCTACAAGATCTTTCCGATCATTTTTTCTCAAATACCAGGGGGTTATATCTTCGGAACTCTCTTCTTCGCTCTTATATCCGTAGCTGCTTTGACTTCGACCATATCTTTGCTAGAAGTTCCGGTGGCCTATTTGGTTGACGAGAAAAACTGGTCGAGGACCAAGGCGGCCCTGGGGATTGGCACCTTAGCATTTGTTCTGGGAGTTCCTTCTGCTCTCTCCTCAGGAGGAACGCAGATTTTTACTAAATTGAGAATCTTTTACTGGTTTGATTTTATCTTCGGCAATATCTCCTTGGCTGTGGGAGCCCTCTTGATATGCGTGTTCGTCGGTTATGTTTGGGGAGTTAAAAAAGCCCTCCAGGAAGTCTTCTCCGGAAATCCCCGGTTCAAGCTCAAGCCATTCTGGGTCTTCTCCTTAAAATTCCTCTCTCCGATAGCCATAATCATCATTCTCATCTTCATAAAAACCATTGCTGGATAAAGGAAGCTGATGAAGAAAAAAACTCTAGCCATCATTTTCTCGTTGACTTTCCTGTGTCTTTCCTCTCTTGAAGCAGCAGATATCAAAGGCCAAGTCATCCTGTCTCACACTGAGAAGCCCTATTCTCGCGGCGCAATTCTTCTCAGCTTGATCGGAGCTGAGGAATACACAAAGGCAGAGATCAAAGAAGACGGAAGCTTCGTCTACCAGGATATCGAACCGGGCAGATACCTCCTCAAGTTGGACCTCTACAGCGTGACTCCTGAGGGAGGGGAAAGAGAGATTGAGATCAAGGAAAAGGATGAAACCTTAGAGCTCACTCTGCCCTTATCCCTTTCTCTTCTGGATAAAGTGCTTGTTTTCACCAAGGAGACGAGCGATTTCATATGGTTTCCTTTGATGGTAGCCCTTCTCTTTACGATTGGCGTGATGCTCACCATTCTCACCCGATTGATCCAGGCTAGAAGATTCTTTCTTTCCATGAAAATGGTGCTCCGCGGCGCTCTGAAAAAGGATAAGGTAGATAAAGAAGAGGGAGATATCTCCCCCTATGCGGCCCTCATGACTGCTCTGGCTGCTACAGTGGGAAACGGAAATATCGCCGGCGTGGCTACAGCCATCGCTACCGGCGGTCCAGGGGCACCCGTCTGGATGTGGATAGCCGGCTTCTTCGGTATGGCCACCAAATACGCCGAAGGTTTCTTAGGCGTGCGGTTCAGGGTAAAGAACGAACGAGGAGAGATGTCTGGTGGGCCCATGTATTATGCCCGCTACGGTATCAAAAACATCCATCTGGCTAAATTCATGGGAATGTTTTTTGCTATCTGTGGTGCCTTCACCTGTCTCTTCGGTTCAGGAAACATGGCTCAGTCCAATTCTATGGCCCTGGTCTTTAACACTCAATTCGGCGTGCCTTTCTGGCTAACAGGATTGGTTATTACGACAATGGTCGGTGCTGTCATCCTGGGAGGAATAAGAAGAATCGGAGGTGTTTCTGAGCGCCTGGTTCCGACCATGATCATTCTTTATTTTGGGGGAGCCCTGGTCATTATCCTAGCCAATATCACCAATCTCCCCGCTGCCTTTGCCGTGATTTTCAAGTCCGCTTTCTCTGTAAAAGCTGCTGGAGGAGCCATGGTCGGCACTTCGGTCAGGCTGGCCATCAGCATAGGCGTCAGGAGAGGGATGCTCTCCAATGAATCAGGCTTAGGCTCGGCAGCTATTGCCCAGTCGGCCTCCAAATCCTCAGACCCTTCTCGAAACGGACTCATTGCCATGACCGGAACCTTTATCGATACTCTGGTGGTCAATACTCTCACTACTCTGTCCATTGTTATAACAGGAATGTACCTAAAAACAGCTGCCTTTGGTTCGTCTGAAGCATTGACTTCTACTGCCCTAACAGCAGCAGCTTTTGATTCAGTAATCCCGTTCGGGGGATATATCATTGCTTTGAGTTCTTTTCTTTTCGGCTATTCGACACTCCTAGCCTGGTGCTATTACGGAGAAAAGTGCCTGGAGTATATCTTCGGAGTAAGGATTGTCTATCCTTACCGGATTGCTTTCATCATCCTGCTTTTCATCGGTGCCAATATCACAGGAGCTCATCTGAACATCATCTGGTACGTAGGGGATATTGCCAACGCCTCCATGGCCTTTCCTAACTTATTGTCCCTGATTCTTCTCGCCGGAATGGTCGGGAAAGTGACAACCAAATATTTTTATAAAAAATAAACATTTCTGAATTCTAGGATGGGCAAGAAGAGGAATTTTCTCGTATTCAGTCTGAAATTTGTCGTTAGCTTTGCCCTCATCGCTTACATTTTGATCTACCGGACTTCGATCAAAGACATCCTGGAAGCTCTAAGCGGCGCTAGCCTTTTCTGGATTCTCATCTCGTTCTCCCTGCATGCCTTAGGACTGCTCATCAGCGCCTACCGCTGGCAGATCCTCATCCGCGCTCAAGGAGACTCTGTGCCCTTGGGATTTTTGGCTAAATCCTATCTGGTGAGTTCATTCTTTAACAATTTTCTCCCTACCCGTATCGGAGGCGATGTCATTCGTATCTGGGACGGCTCTCGTTACTCTCGCTCGCTAGTGAAATCTTCAGCCGTGATCGTGGTCGAACGGCTCACCGGAATCATCGTTCTGTTTGTTTTTGCCCTCATCGCCTCTCTGATACGGCTGGAAATGGCGCAGCAGATCCCGGTTATCTGGGTTTCCTTGCTCGTGGGAATTCTGGGCCTGCTTCTCATCGCTCTGTTCTTTACGCCCGTATCGAAAAAGCTGCTCGAAAGAATTCCTGATAAAGGAATATTCCAGAAAATCAAACCCAAGGTTTTTACCTTCAGGGATACGGCTCTTATCTACCGGGATAAAAAAGCGCATTTCTTCAAAGCCATGTTCTGGGCCCTTCTTCTCCAGATCAACGTTATTCTTCATTATTTCCTGATCGGAAAAGCTCTTCATCTCGAAATCCAGCTCATAGACTATTTCATTTTTATTCCGATTATTCACCTCATCCTAATTATTCCCATCACCATCAGTGGTTTTGGTCTAAGAGAAGGCGCTTACATCGAGATTTTCAGATTCTACGGAATTTCTGCCTCGGCAGCTGTCTCCTTCTCTTTCATAGATGTCATCTTTCAACTTGTGGTAGGACTGGTCGGCGCAGTAATATATATCACGAGGAAATGAAAATCCTTCGCCTTTTTCTTATAATAATTCTCCTTTCTTCTCCGGCCCTTCTTCCCCAAGAAGATATCTCTGAATACGAGGAAAGGCTCGAGAAAATCTTCGAGCAGATCAAAGACCTTCAGAAAAGAATCGAAGAAGAGGAGAAAAAAGAATCAACTGCTCTCTCGAGACTGGACAGGATCGGCTTCAAAAAAAGACTGATCAAGAAAGAAATTTCCCTCACCAATATCCAGCTGGAAAAAACAAACCGAGAACTCCGCTCCATTAGGGAGCGCATCCCTCCTCTGAAATCGAGACTGAAGAAGGAGCAGGAGTCCATCGAAAAAATACTTGTAACTGTCTATAAGTTCGGCAAATTCAACTTCATTGAATTCGTGCTGCAGTCTAAAGATTTCAAAACCCTTTTGGCGGAAAGCAAAAATCTGACGCTCCTGGCTCAGTATCAGGATAAAATCATCTCGGGCTATTTAGATACCTTGGCCCGACTCAACGCAGCCGAAGAAGGTCAAAAGAGAAAAACTCAGGAATTATCGCAACTGATTCAAAAGGCACGTCAGAAGCGAAAGGAGCTTGAAGCTGAAGAAAGAAACAACAAAAACCTTATCAGCGAGATTGAGAAGAATAAAAAGGCTCATACTCAAACCATCGGAGAATTAAAGGATAGGGCTGAACAGCTCGAGATATTGATGAGAAAATTGGTAAAAGAAGGGATGGTTTTTCCTTTTCCCTTCATTCCTTTGTACGAGAAAAAGGGACAGCTGCCCTGGCCAATCGAAGGCAGCGTCATAACCAACTTTGGCCGGCAAAGACACCCCGTGTTCAGGACTGTCACTATTCGCAACGGGATCGAAATTTCTCCTAGAGGCAGTGAAATGATCATTAAATCCATTCATTCCGGCAGAGTTGTGTATGCTGATTATTTCAAGGGTTACGGCAATCTCATAATCATCGATCACGGAATGACCTATTATTCTCTCTATGGTTACTGCGAGGAATTTTTGGTGGAGAAAGGGGACTTGATTAAGGGAGAGCATCCCATTGCCGTTGTCGGTGACTTTGGCTCTCTGAAAGGCATTTCCCTTTATTTTGAAATCAGGTTCAAAAGAAAGCCTTTGAATCCCTTGCAATGGCTGAGGGGAAGATGATAGAATCAATAATCACTATTTGAACAATGGCTTTGAAAAAAGAAAGACTGCTACTCATTGTCCTCCTTGTGGCGGTGTCTCTGTTCTTCCTGCTGGAGAGGCGCTTTTTGCCCGGGGTGACCTCAAAATTATCTCCTTATAAGAGTTTCGAACTCCTAGGAAACGTCATCGGACTCGTCAAGAGGGATTACCTGGCAGAGGTGGATCCTGATCGAACCATGAAGGGAGCCTTGAAAGGGATGATCGATTCTCTGGATATCCTTTCCAGTTATTTGGACAAAGAAAATGTGCTCAAATATCTGGAGCTAAAAAACACCAGGTTCAAGGATACAGGCCTCATTCTCTCCAAAGGATACGGCTCCTTCCCCATGGTGATCGGAGTGGTAGAAAACTCTCCCGCTGAAGAAAAAGGAATTCAAATTGGCGATACGATAAGCACTCTGGACAGTAAATCAACCATGATCATGAGCCTTGTGGAAGCGAGCCTCTATCTCAAAAACAAAGAAGCGAAACCCGTGAAACTTGAGGTTCTGAGAGGGATGAAGACCGAAGAGGTAAGTATTGAAAGAAAGCTACTTTTTGAAAAGGCCTCCTCCTTTTCTCAAGCCGAGGGTACAGGTGGGATTCTAAAAATAAACCATCTCTATCCGCCCTGCGTAAACTCGATAAGGAGAGAAATCCTCCCAGCCCTGCAACCATCGAAGAAAGCTTTAGTTCTCGACTTGAGGAACTGCTATGAAGGCGAAATAGATGAGGGTTTAGAACTCATCAATCTTTTTTTAAAAGCAGATAATATCGGCTACTTCGAAAAAAACAGGGGTGCCAAAGAAAACGTCTCTTGCCCAAAAGAGGCCGCTCTGCAGAGAATGCCCCTAGCCATCTGGGTAAATCAAGCAACAATCGGAGCAGCAGAGATCGTGGCCTCTGTTTTACGAGATATGCGTCAGGCGAAAATCATCGGAGTGCCTACTCTTGGTCTGGTAGCCAAACAAAAACTCTTTCCTTTGGAAGATGGCAGCGCTCTACTCCTGACCACGAGTGTATTTCGTTTGAAGTCAGGAAAAAAATTGTGGGAAAAAGGAATAGAGCCTGCGGTCAAGATTGATATGAAAGATCAAAGCTACTCAAATTATCTAGAAAAGACCCTTGATGCTTTGAGTCAGATGTAATATATGAAAAAAGCCACCCCTTCTGAGGGAAAACGGATTCCCGTCATTCCTCGCTTTGTTTATCTCCTTTTTCTTCTCCTCGCTCTTATCTTGGTCTTGGTCCTAGATACCATCAACCGGGACAACGGGGGCACATCCCTCTTCTCGCTTTCCTCGAATGAACAGAAGAAAGGACTTTCTTCCCAGGAAGAGCTTCAAGAAATTATCTTCAAGAGCTTATATCTCCATGGAATAACAGTCCATAACATTCAGCAGTATAAGGATAGGAATAACATTCTCCATCTCAAGGTCGATTTTCCCTACAGCAAGTATAGCCTGCTGGAGCATAAGCTGGAAGAAAAGCTCAAAGAGGAAAACTCATCTCTCCTTAAGAAGATTGAACAACAGGCTGAAGGGAAAAATTTCTACCTTTGGGAAGTTGAGGCCAAAGATGGCCAAAACCTGGTTATTCTGTTTTCCTGTGCCAAGGAAAGAAGTGAAACTTTCGAAAGAGGAAAAGCTCCTGCTCGAGGTCTGAAAAGAACCAAAGTTGCTTTTATTATTGACGATATGGGCTACAGCCTGGAAGATCTAAAAAAGATTATCTCCTTGAAAAAGCCGGTCACTGTTTCCATCCTGCCTTCCAGCCCCTACGCCAAAGAAACAGCCTTGATTGCCCATGAAAACGGCCTGGAAGTCATGCTTCACCTTCCCCTTGAATCTGTAAATTCCAAGAACAATAAGAATCGAGGGGGATACATCCTCTCTGGAATGAGTACAGAAGAAATACAAAGGACACTGGAAGAGAGCTTGCAGATTCCTTATATCAAAGGAGTGAACAACCACCAGGGCTCAAAGATCACAACGGATGAGACTCTCATGCGCATTATCCTCGAACCTCTGAAAAAGAGGAATCTCTACTTTATTGACAGCCTCACGACCAGTAGTTCCATTGCTTTTAGGTTGGCTCAAGAAATGGGAATCCGCTCAGCTCGACGCTATATTTTTCTTGATTCCACAGTCAACGAAGAATACATAGAAAGAATGATGGAAGACCTTTTCGTCAAAGCGCAGCAAAGGAATAATATGGTAGTCATCTGCCACCCTTTCCAGGAAACCATGCAAGTGCTGAAAGAAAAGGTACACTCTGTTGAAGAGAACAATCTCGAGCTGGTTTTCGCTTCCCAAATCGTTCGTTGACAGCAGATCTCAGCGAATGAGAGTGAAGGTGTCGATCAGATAAAAGCATACTCCGTAGAAAAACAGCAGAAGGATAGAGACAGTGATTCTGACCAGAAGCTTTCTCTCAAGCTTACGATAGACCCAGAAAAGAGATTGATCGATGGCAAAAATCTCGAGAGCAAAGGGAAGAAAACCAGTGTATCCGAAAATCGGCATCTGAAACACTCTCCCCAAATTCAAATAGGGAAGTGAATACTTCCAGTGAGAGGTGGCCCAGAAATTCCAGAATTCCCATAGCATTCCAGCCACCAACCCAGCCAGAATCCAGCTCAGGAGATGGCTCCACTTTCCCTCCTCTACTTCTCTCAGAAAGGTCCTGTTTTTCAGCCTAAAATTGAGAGGTTCCAGAAGAAAGATGAAACAGAGCCAGACGAAAGGGAAAAAAATTCGAGGCCAGGCAAGAGACAGGACGACAGAAAATACTCCTAAAATAAATAAAATCCAGAGTAAAGGGGAAGTGATTCTTATTTTGAATAAAGAAAATTCTCTTCCCTTGAAGAAACTGCGGATGAAAAAAGCAATTTCCTTGATCGCCAGAATCACCGAGGCAAAGGCGACAAAATAACCAATCCATCTTTCCCAAAGGGAAGGCGGAAGGTCGTGATAAGTCCAGTTTCTCAGTCTCAGGTTAAAAAGTTCAAAAATCAGCCAGACAAAGACAGAAATGAAAGCTGTAAAAAGAAAAAGCCTAGTTGACTCAGAAAGGGGAGATCTCTTTGTTCTCCTAAAATTCAAGCTGTCCATAATCAGGATAAAAGACCACCAGGCAAAGGAATAAAACCAGTCTTTTATAAAGGACACACCAAGGATGAGCAGAGATTCGGAAAAGATGAGAACAAAAAGGCCTATATACAGATTAAAACGAAGGACTTTTTCTTTCGGCACGACACCAAGGTAATCGAAATCTCCCAAAAATGCAAAGAATTGGGGTCCCTTTCTTGTTGTGGAAAGCTGGTCCTTTTTTTGTTATATTAAAAACAAGGAGGATCGTGATGAAAAGATGGATGTTCTTATTAGTCGTCATAGTGGCGGCAGCGCTTGTCGTGTTTATTCTCTATAAGGTCGGAGCCGTACAAACAATGACTGCTGAAGAGCTTAATGAAGCCATAGAAATTGTAGATGTGGAAACAAAATGGGTCGAAAAATATTATCAGCCCTGGCCCCCAAAATTGATTCTTGTTCCTTCTATCTCTTTTCGAGTGAAGAATCTCACTGATAAGCCCCTCAATTACATAAACTTCAACGCTAATTTTAGGTTCAAGGCCGATTATGAAAATTTGGGAGACGCCTTCCTGGCAGCTATCCGGAAAGATTCTATTCCTGCGGAAAGCTTAAGTGAAGTCATTACCTTGAAAAGCAACTACGGTGTTGAGGGAAAAACCAAGGATTCTTTCAAGGATAATCCTCACTGGAGGATCGTCACCGTCAAGCTCTTTGCTTCTTCAAAGGGATCTCAATTCACCGAGATCGGAGAATATGAAGTCTCCAAAAAAATAGATTTCGAAGAGCCTGAGCCAGTTCACGTAGGGGAAACGGAAGAAAAAGAAAAGCCAACTAAAAAAAACTGAACCCATGAGCGCGATTGTCCCCTCCCGTTTTTTTTTAACCAAAGGAAAAGGACAACATAAAGAAAAATTAGCCAGCTTTGAGCAAGCCCTCAGAGAAGCTGGTATTGCTCCCTTCAACCTGGTAAAAGCCTCCAGTATCATCCCCCCTCATTGCCGTCTGATATCAAAAGAGGAAGGGCTGAAGCTCCTTAAACCCGGTCAGATTCTCTTCTTGGTGCTGAGTGAAAACGCTACAGATGAAGCCCAGCGTCTGGTCACTGCCTCTATCGGCGTGGCCATTCCTAACGATTCCAACTATTATGGATATCTCTCAGAACACCATCAGTTCGGTCAAGAAGAAAAAGAAGCTGGAGAGTATGCAGAAGATTTAGCAGCTTACATGTTAGCCACCACTCTCGGCGTTAACCTCGGAGTTGATTTTGACACAGAACAGATTTGGAATGAGCAAAAAAATACCTATCAGATTTCTGATCAGGTGACCCTCACCACCAAAAACATAACCCAAACAACGCATGGTAAAAAGGGCCTCTGGACAACAGCCATAGCAGCAGCGATTTTTATTCCCTGATATTCGGCTCATTTCTCTTTTCTATCACCCGCGTACTAAGCATAAGCAGCATCTATTTCCTTGAGATGGGACAGTTCTATTTTTTAAAGTCAAAAGCCTAGCCCCAGGAGATATGGACAAGAATATAAAAACAGAACCGTCACCAATCTGAAGCAAAAAATACAATGCTTACAAAAAATTGAGGCAGAAAAGAAAGAGGAATAGGTCTAAGAACCGCTAGGCCTGTTAAGAATTTTTATATAATTGCTCTCTAAAAGTTTTTTGATAAATTCCTCGGTCTTATCTTTCTTTCTCTCGGAAAAAATCTTTTGTTCGATCTCTTCCTTTACTTCTTCGAAGGGTCTGAGCCGGCTCTCCTTTTTCTCCTCGAGCTTCAGCAAGTACCAACCATTCCTGGCCTCCAGCCAGGGATGAATCTCCCCAGGATTCAACTTTTCTACTGCCTCCTCTAAGGTTTTCGCGAGTTCTCCTTTTTTAAAGCTACCTAGGTCTCCTTGGGATTCTTTTTCCGGACCTTCAGAATATTGAGCCGCCAGATCAGCCATCTCTTCACCTTCAGAAATCCTGCGGCTTATCTCTTCCTTTTTTGACTGCAGTTCTTCTTCACTCTTCCCTTCTGGTGACAGGTAGATCACTCTCAGCCTATACTCGGCAGGCTCAATGAATTCTTCTGGATGGAGCTTGTAATAACTGACGATCTCGGAGTCGTCGGTGACAATGAACCTATCCACTTCACTGAAAATCAAGGCCTGTTTCAGAAAATTCTCTCCCAGTTGCTCCCTCCAAGACTCAAAATCCATACCTTGCTTTCTCAACTCCTGTCTCAGTTGCGCATCGGTTTCGATGTTGTTCTCTTTCTTCACGTTTTCGATGTAGAGATTGACCTGTTCAGTGACGTCAAGCCCTTTCTCGTTGGCTTCCTGGAGGAGAAGCTTATTCCTTATCATGGTCTCTAGTAGGTTTTCTTTCATCAGGTTGTACTGCTTATCCAATTCCGCTCCATCTAATTGGGATTTAAGCATTTGGTAGAGCGCCCGTAGATTTTCCTCATACTCTGAGCGGGTAATGATATCATCATTAACGATGGCCACGATTTCTTCGACAACTTCCTGAGAACTAAACAATACTCCAACATTCAGGGTCAACAAAAACGCGAAAATCAAAATCTTCTTCATGACTCTTTTCTCGAGTAGGGAAAGGGTAGCTTCTGAGGATAGGAGACCCAATCTAAGTTTGTCTTCAACGTTTCTAAATGCTGCTGTGTTGCCTGTTTTATTCTCTGATCCAAAAGCTTCAACTGTATGGCCTCTGAGGCATTCTCCGCAGAAATGAGCTCTGGTCCCTGCCTTTTGTCCACTCTGAAAATATGATACCCGTAAGAAGATTCCATAACCTGACTCAACTCTCCATCCTTTAAGGCAAAAATGATCCTTTCCATCTCATAAGGAAGCTGACCCATTTCAAACCATCCCATATCACCACCCTTGGAAGCGTCTGTGCTGGCTGAATAGAGTTGGGCCGCTTGTCTGAATTCTTCTTCTGAAGAATCTTTCACCATGTTCAAGACCTCGATGGCCTTAGCCTCGGTCCTCACCAGAATCTGACTGACTTTAATTTTCTCGGGCGAAAGGAATTCTCTCTTGTTAAGATCATAATATTCCTTTATCTCATCCTCTGTCACCTCGATACCTTCGACCAGCTGGTAGGTGTACTTAGCGATCAAGAGTTTATCAAAGAGAAGCTGCGTATCCAATGTTTCCAATAGGGTCCCTTTCTCCTCATCAAGGAATTCACTCCCCAGCTTGGTTAAATAGTCTTTCTTTTCTTCCCAGGTCAGTGAAATTCCCTGGTTTTTGGCGGCCTGGAGAAAGAGTTTTTCCTCTATAAATCTATCGAAAAGACGGCTTAAGGAAGGAATAGAAAGGCCTTGCTGGGCTTCTCCGACTATGCTGCGAATATACCCTTCAAAATCAGAATTCAAATAAGAGGTCCCTTCGACCTTTAGGATCGTATCGTTCTTTTTTAGAGGATCTTTCAAGCTGTATTCTGGGGTGGTTCCTGGAGCTTTTTCCTGTTTACAGTGGGCCCAAAGCAGGGAGATGCCCAGAAAAAGACCGAAAAAAAAATAAACTCTTGGTTTCTGTCCACACATCTCCATTAAATTCAACTCATTATATTACATCCATATAACTCCTTCAAGACGAAGATGGTTTCATCCATAACCATGGCCTCGTCTCCATCAGGAAGGGTAAGGCTCATTACGCCCTGAGGAGTAACCGAGCCTGAATACTCATTCAACAGTTTGGTCATCTGTTCCAGTTTGGCAGAGGTGCCTGGCAGAAACTTGAATATGAGCCGCTTCCCCACTCGATCAACAGCCTTGATCCTCAACTTCTGGGCCAGAAACTTGACTGCGCCATAATGGAGCAGACTCCTGACAGAAGGAGGTATGGGTCCGAATCGGTCTTCCATTTCTTCTCCAATCTTTTCCAGGTCTTCGAGATTCTCCACCGAAGATATTCTCTTATAGAAGTTTAATCTTAAATTTATCTGAGGGAGATAATCTTCAGGTATCCTGATGTCGACCTTTAGGTTGATCTCGCTCTTGATTTCTTCTTCTCTCTCTCCTTTCAGTTCCTTGACTGTTTGTTCGAGGAGGTGCATGAAATAATCAAATCCCACGGCTTCCAGGTAGCCATGCTGCTGGGCTCCCAGAAAATTCCCTGCTCCTCTAATCTCCAAGTCTTTAGCAGCTAGTCGAAAGCCAGAACCCAGTTCACTAAACTCTTGGATGGCCTTGAGCCTTTCTTTGGCGACCGGAGTCAGTTCGGTAAAAGGAGGAACAAGGAAATAGGCAAAAGCTTGACGCGAAGAACGCCCGACCCGTCCTCGTAGCTGGTACAGCTGAGCCAGGCCAAAAAGATCTGCCCGGTCTACGATGAGAGTGTTGACCAAAGGGATATCGATTCCGTTTTCGATGATTGTCGTCGAAACCAGGACATTGAACCGCTGGTTGATGAAATCGATCATCCGTTGCTCAAGATTCAAGCTTGACATTTTCCCATGGATACAGACGACACTAGTTTCAGGCACTAACCTCTCGATCATGCGGCTGACCCTATCGATATCTTCAACCCGGTTGTGGATATAATAGACTTGACCTCCTCGAACCAACTCCTTTTTTATGGCAGAGGCAATGAGCTTGGAGCTAAAATGAGTGACCACAGTATGGATGGCTAGCCTGTCTTTGGGAGGAGTTTCGATAAGGCTTATGTCCCTGAGACCCGTAAGAGAAAAATTCAGGGTTCGAGGAATCGGGGTGGCGGTGAGAGTTAAAACATCGATGTTGGCCTTCATCTTTTTTATTTTCTCTTTATGGTTAACTCCGAACCTCTGTTCCTCATCGACAATCAACAAGCCCAGGTTAGGAAACTCTACATCCTTGGATAGGAGGCGGTGAGTCCCGATGATGATGTCCACCAGTCCTTTTTTCAGGTCGGCGACGATTCTCTTCTGCTGGGCCCTTGTTTGAAGCCTGGTTAGGGCTTCAATCCTGATGGGAAACAAGACCACCCGGTTTCGTAAAGTCTTCAAGTGCTGACTGGCCAGCACGGTAGTCGGGCAGAGAATCGCAGCCTGCTTTCCATCCATGACGGCCTTGAAACAGGCTCGCATGGCAACTTCAGTCTTGCCGTATCCCACATCTCCCACCAGAAGGCGGTCCATGGGAGATTCCAATTCCATGTCCATCTTAATTTCTTTGATGGAGGTCAGCTGGTCCTCTGTTTCTTCGTACTCAAAGGTTCTCTCAAACTCAGACTGCCATTCTCCTTCGGCACTGAAGCTGAATCCCTTTAGGGCCTTTCTCTGAGCATAGAGATGGAGCAGTTCTTTGGTCATGTTCTCGATGGCTTTCTTTGTCCTGGCTTTTGTTTTCTGCCAGGCAGGACTGCCCAGCTTGCTGAGCGGAGGAAGAGCCAGACCGACTTTCGAGTATTTCTGGACGAGATTCAGGTCTTCTACAGGAACAAAAAGCTTATCTTCGTCTCGGTAGGCGATCTCGATAAAATCTCCCTTTCTTCCGTCCACTTCCAGTTTTATCAAGCCCCTGAAGATCCCGATGCCGCAATCGGTATGAACGATATAATCTCCCTCTTTAAGGTCCTGGAAATGCGAGACGAAAGGTCGGACCGGATGCCGGCTGACGATGACTTTTTCCTCAGTAAAAATGTCCTTTTCAGAAAAATAGGCAATTTTTTCTTTAGGAAAGCTGAAGCCTCTTTCCAAATCCCCGATAAGAAGAACGGCTTCACCTTTTTGGGGAGATGTAAGGGGTGATGATGATTCCACATGCTCAATCGCGTGCTGAGAGAGAAGCTTGGCCAGTTTTTGTCGTCGGCCCTCATTCGAAATGTAAATGAAACAGCGCTCCCTTTCGCGGTGAAGCTTCTCGATGTAATCAAGGAAGAAAGGGATTTTATTCTCAAACCGAGGGACGGATTGGAAGGGAAAGCTGAAGTGGCCTTTCCTGCCAGGAGAACCCAACCCCTGAAAAATCACAGCTTCTTTTTTTATTTTTTCCCAGAGGGAAGCAGGATATATTCTCTCTGGAGAAAGGCTGAAAGCATGGCTCGAGCTAAGCTCTTCGTACTGGCTCTTTAAATCCAGACAAGATGACTCCCATTCCTTCTCCACCTGTTCCAAGTCATCGATGATGAAGAGAGGATTCTTGAAGTAATGAGAAAAGGAAACAAAATGCTTCTGGTGAAGGAGGGAGAGAAAAGCAAACGAAGGAAAGAGTTCTCCTTTCTGTAAACAGTTCATTTTTTCTTCAGCATCTTTTCCTCTCTCTCTTCCTCCTTCTTCGAGAGCCAATTCGCTCCATTCCTTGAAGAAACCGGGAGACCCTAAAAACTCCCTCAGGGAGGGAATGATAATCCGGTCCGCTTTTCTCAGTGTCCTCTGGGTAGAGGGATCAAATTGGCGAAGAGAAACAATCTCCTCGCCGCTGAATTCAATCCTGAAGGAATGATCTTCCCAGGGAGAAAAAACATCGACTATTCCTCCCCTCCAGGCGTATTCTCCTCTCGAGGCTATCAGATCCTCGCTAGTGTAACCGTACTCTTCTAGAATTTTCAGCAGGTTGTCGCGTCCGATATCGTTATTGATCTCGAGCTCCAAAAAGAGTTTGGACAGATCTTCAGGAGCAGGCATGGGTTTTAAAAGACCGAAGAGATTGGCGATGACCAAATGAGGCGGACCATGAATCAGATCATAAAAAAATTGCATCCTCGAAGAGACTGTGTCCAGGGATGGAAAGACCTCCTGGAACGGATTTTCTGATAGAGGAAGAAGTGAGTTCAGCTTCAATGGAGAGGAAAACTGGCTTAGGAAAAACTGACACTCCTCCTGGAATTGGAGCAAGGGGAATGAGTGAGGCTTGATATAGACGATCCTTTTCTCCGCTTCTTGAGCCAGCAAAGCGAGAAAATAGGGTTTGGCCTGCTCCACGAGTCCGGTAACCTTCAGGTCTTTCCTTCCCTGGCTAATGGCCTTAAGGAATTTCTTAAACTCGTCCCTTCCTCTCACAAAATCCAAGCTCATGACTTTATTATACGTTTTTCTGCCCTACACGGTCTATCGGGTTGTTAGAAAGCCAGATTGGCAAGGCGATTCAGATTTTACAGGCGAGAGAAGAACCGAAAGCTCAGACCTGATCTTAAGGCTGTCGGCAAGCTAGATTAATGAAATTGTCCTGAAGAACAGAATAATATGTTTTATATTCTCCACCAGTAGGAGAATTTGAGAAAGACGCTGTAGCCTTCTCGCTTATAATGGCCGAACTCGTCTTTCAAGAGGTTACTGTCCAGACCTAGGAAAAACACCGTACCCGGCTTCAGGATCCAGCTCACCAAGAAGCTGCCGTACCATTCTTTGTAATAGTGGTTGTAATCTACGATGGCTCTTAAGGATAAGGTCTTAGATATCTGGTAAGTTGTCCTCTGCCGAATCACATTGTAATCCCAGAGCTGCTCCCCTCCTTTTTCTTCCCAGAACGTGCTCTTGCTTAAATCCACCGCCATCTGTAACCTCTTACTGGGTTTGAAGTTGAGGTAAAGACCGTAAGTGTTGTTCCAGCCAAGAAAGGGATCATCCGGGTCATAATTGATGCTGTCGCCTGTCTCGAAGTAAAAGACTAGGGGCATCCAGGCGATTAAATTGGTTTCGCCCTGTATCTCGAGGGAGTTTCTTCTAAAGTCGATTCCTTCGTACCTCTCCATTTGCCGCCTGAATCCGACATTCATCCGGCTCCATTGATTGAATTCCAAATAAAGTTCCCCTGTAGTCCATATATCCTGCGCATCGCTCCCGAAATAATCATTCCGTTGGCCCGCCCTTAGGTTAATGCCCCACATATTCAAAAATTCTTTCTCAGGATAGAATCGGAAGCTCAGGTAAGACCCGAGCATTTTATAATCCACCCGGTTGACAAAACCTGAGGAAGCTTCAAAATCAGGGTGGAACGACATCCAGTACAGCCCAGCATACATTTTTTTGGTGTAATAAAAAAAGTCAGCATACAGGGCAGGTGCAAACTCGGTTTCCTCTTCTCCGAATTTTGACTTGGAGGTAAGGGCTTGAAAAGTGAAAAAGTATTTATTCTGGAACCTTAAGGCTCCATCAATCCCGGCAACGCGATTATATGAGCCATTGATCTCCTTATCAGCCAGAGAGAATCCTAAGTAAGAATCCGTAGAGACATCGGTCTTCAGGCGGAAGATGTTGAAGAGAGCATTGTCATCCTCGTTGACTCCTCCGTTAGAAACTTCCCAGAGGCTCTCGGTGGGATTGAGATCATAGGCAGTGAGCAAACCATAAGTGAAGCGTCCAATTTTCCCGGTGGCTTTTCCACCGATGATGGGGTCGATAATCCTGCGGGTGTAGACCATCTCAATCTGGGGAAATTGAAATATCTCCATCCCTTCGAGGAAAAAGGGCCTCTTTTCTGAGTAATAGAGGGCAAACCTCTGGTTGATATCGATCTGCGGTGCGTCGGCTTCGATGTGGCTGAAATCCGGATTGAGGGTGAAATCTAGGGTTAGATCAGAACTGATACCGTACTTGATATTGGCTCCTGGCTGAAAGTCGGCTTTCTCATCCTGGGTTTTCAAGGAAGTCAGGACAGGCATGATCTCCAGGTTCTTGCCCCTTTCCACTTCCCCCAAGATTGTGACCTGACCTTCCTGGGCGAGTATTCCAGGTATCTCTCTCGTTAATACAGGCCAGGCTACGATTTCACCGTTGCGGGGAATGTTTCTCCCGAAAGTGATTCCCCAGACTTTCCGTTCTTTATTGGGAAACCGGATGCTCTTGAAAGGAATGGCCATTTCAACCGTATAGCCTTCTTCATCGATCTTTCCGTCCGAATAGAATACCGTGTCCCAGCTGTCATCCATTCTATCGTTTCCCCCTGTTTCGATGCGAATGCTATCAAACTGGACGCCCAATGGATTTATGATGAATGAGAAAGCCCGGCGCTTCTCGTTGAAAGTATCCAGAAAAACAAATACCCAGTCATCCTCGATACAGCCGTCACGGTTGGTCACCGAGGCCCTGATTTTCTTGGCCTCAGTATCGTTACAGCGGAAAGCAAAGTATAAATTCTTGTGGTCATAACCGATGTAAGCTACGGTTTTTTGAGTCGGCTCGCCCTTCTCTTTAGGGACAAACTGGAGAAAATTTTCTATTTTTATAGCCTCGTTCTCCCAGAGGGGATTGTCTAAGACTCCGTCTATTTTGGGCTTATTAGAAAGCCTGGGAATGTTCAAGGTCTTCTCATCAGAAGAATTGGAAAATTGAGGAAAGAGAAAAAGGCTCAACAAGAATATCAGTCCAACTGAGATTTTCATCCTGGCGGCGGCCATTGGAATCTGGGTGTTTCCTTTCATCATCATCTCCTTCTTGTAAGATCTGGCTCTCCCTGTTCTTCTCTTAAGTATACGGAAAAAGGTGGAAAAAGGTTCAGGCGGGAAAAAAATATCTCATCAGGAAAAATTATGCCTGGTCGAGGAAAGAAATTCCCCATTCCCCTGACTCGTGTCTCTCCAGCTGCACCATTTCTCCTTCCATCTTGCAGATGAAAACTTCGTATCTTTTTCCTGATCCTTGGTCCAGGACTCTTTTCCTCTCCACAATCTCTTCTATCTTGAATTCCCGTTCTCCCATAACGACCGACCTGGGAGTCTCGTCTCCTTTATAGCCAGAGTGGAATTTAACTTCGAATTTCAAAGTGACTTCTTTCTGGGAAGGAAATCTGATTGGCTTTTATTTTATTATATGCTGTTCAGACTGTCAAAAATTATTCCCGGATCGTATTCAGTACGATTCGACTCCAATATCTGGCTAGTTTACTCTTTGTACATAAACAGCCAACCAAGACAACGTAAATAAATAAGCAGAAAATGTTGCCAAAAGAGAATAAGAAAATTATAATTCTCTCACTATTTTTAATAATAAGAAGAATGACTCTCGAGAAGAAAAGGAGGAAATGATGGACCGAAAAATTCCCAAATCTTATCTGGGCATCGTCATAATGCTCGGCGCTGTATGGGGATTATCCGAGGCAGCCCTGGGCATGGGGCTAAGAAGCTGTGCTGCTTTTGTTTCAGGCTCTATCATGACCGGTGCGGCTCTCTTTTTCATAGCTGCAAGCTGGGTCGTCTCCAGGCGAATCCTGGGTGTGGCTTTGCTCATCGTCATCGCGAGCCTCTTTAAAATGTTTGATGCCTTGCTTCTTTCCCTGCCGGTGCAGCATGGAGCTGTCGCCAACCCGATCTTTGCCTTTATGATGGAAGGTGCGGCCTTCCTGATTCTCGTTTCCATAGTCAGTCAAAAGGCGAAACAGCAAAGAGCTGGGCAGGCAATCCTGGGCGGAATGGCAGCCCTGCTGGCCATAAACCTCTTTCCCCTGGTCAAATACGTAACCGGTATTCCAGCCTGTGTCTTCCCGGGAACAGGCTATCCTCTCTCTCTGTATTACGCGCCTCTGGCTGTTTCTCTTTCCTTGGTCACCGTCCCTCTCGGCTTGTGGGCTGGAGCTCAAGTAGAAGCCCTAGAGACAAAACTTATGGCGAACCAAGCAAGAAGATTAGGTTACCTCGTTTCTCCTGCGACTCTCACCTTATTTCTCGTAGTCATCGCCCTTATCAGGTTGATATAATCTGATCTTTTTATGGAGAGAGATGATGGAAAAGAAAAGCAAGAAAAGAAAAACCTTCACCCGAAGGGATTTCCTGAAAGGATTCGGCGGAGGAGCCTTGGGTGCTGCCGTTGTTCCCAAGTACCTTCCCCCAGCCCCAGCCGTTCTCCAGACCAAAGAAGGAAAAATCCCGCATTATTCCAGAAAGCAAATCACGATCACTGTCAACCAGAAAAATTACTCTCTTGAAGTTGAGCCTAGGGAAACTCTCCTCCAAGTGCTCAGGGAAAGGTTGAACCTGACCGGAACCAAAATGACCTGCGACCGCGGAGAATGCGGAGACTGCACAGTTCTCCTGGACGGAATTCCCGTTTACTCCTGTCTCACTCTCGCTTTGAGAACCGACGGGGCGAAAATCACCACTATCGAGGGTCTGGCAGATAAGGAGAAACTTCATCCCATCCAACAGGCTTTTATCGACAAGGATGCATACCAGTGCGGTTTCTGTACTCCCGGATTTATCATTTCTTCTGTGGCCTTGCTCAAAGGAAATAAAAACCCCGATTTGGAAGAAATCAAGTCAGGGCTGGCGGGAAACATCTGCCGCTGTGGGAACTATTCTAATATCTACGAAGCTGTGTCCGCGGCCTCAAAAAGAATGGGGAGCTCTTAAAATGAGAAAAAGAAAAGAGTTATCCGGAATAGAAGAAGACAGTCTCCTCTACCACGAAGAATTCAGGGATAAGGAGACAGAAGAGCCCGCAGTTTTGCCTGCCCCAGAAAAAGAAGAATTCAAGATTCTCGGCAAATCCACGACGAGAATAGACGGCCAAAAAATCGTTACCGGTCAAGCTCTCTACACGCATGACATCAAACTCAGGGGAATGCTCTGCGGAAAAATCCTGAGATCCCCGTTTGCCTGTGCTGAAGTCGTTTCCGTGGACTTGAGTGAAGCTCAAAACCTGCCAGGAGTCCATGCAGTTCTCCAGTTAAGAACGGGGCGCGTCAATTATGCTGGCGAACAGGTGGCAGCTGTGGCAGCAGTGGATGAAAAGACAGCCGATAAAGCTCTGAGATTGATCAAAGTCATCTACAATCCTCTCCCTTTTGCTGTCACCGAAGAGAAGGCCAAGCAAGAAGGAGCGCCTCGGGTTCACCAAGTGGCGAATGTCCAGAAGTTCAATGATTATAGCCGGGGAGACATCGAAAAAGGATTCAAGGAAGCCGATGTTGTCCTAGAGCGTAACTATAAAACAGCGGTGGAGGTCCATCAGCCTGCTGAGACCCATGCCAGTATCGCCAAATGGGATGGAGAGAGATTAACGGTCTGGGATTCAACCCAGGCCATTTTTAATGTCAGAGACGGTCTCGCTCGGGTTCTGAAAATACCGGCCAGCCGAATAAAAGTCATAAAAACCTATATGGGTGGTGGATTCGGAAGTAAGCTAGGTTTGAATGATTACACGGTTGTGGCCGCTCTGCTGGCCAAAAAAGCCAAGAGGCCGGTGAAGATCATACTCTCCCGGAAAGACAATTCCCTCTGCGTCGGCAACCGTCCTTCCTCTCATCAGACCATCAAAGGCGGAGTTAAGAAAGATGGCACCCTCACTGCCCTCCACCTTAAAAATTACACCTGCGGCGGAATTAGTAGAGGCGACCAATGCTCTGAGCCCATCATCGATGTTTACCGCTGCCCCAACTTGAAGGTCGAAGAGTACTCTGTCTTCACCCATACCGGAGCATCCCGACCCACCAGAGCTCCAGGTCACGTTCAGGGGACTTTTGCTTTAGAAGGATTCATGGAGGAATTAGCGGCGGAAATCAACCTGGACCCCTTAGAGCTGAGGAAAAAAAATTATTCCACCAAGAACGAGGGTGACACAGGAATTCCCTATTCCTCCAAAGGCTTGGACAAATGCTATCAATCGGGAGCTGAGAAAATTGACTGGCAAAGGAGGAATAAAAGGCCTGGAGAAGGAAAGGGCAGGCTGCGCCGAGGACTGGGAATGGCCAGTCAGATATGGTGGGGTGTTGGAAGAGAAGAAACTCTGGCCGATATCAAACTCCATCAAGACGGTAGCGTTCAAGTCGTCTGCGGTACCCAAGACATCGGGGGAGGAACACGAACCTACATGGCAACGGTTACGGCTGAAACTCTCGGATTGAAACCCAAAGAAGTGACCGTAAAGATTGGAGAAACCGTCTATCCCTGGTGCGGCTCTTCAGGCGGAAGCACCACCACTCCTTCGGTCGCTCCCGCAGCAAGGGATGCAGCCCTTAAAGCAGCTGAATACTTGAAACAGCAGGCTGCAAAAAAGCTTAACCTAGAGGCTTCTGAGGTGGTCATCCAAGATAAAAAGCTTGTCAATAAGAACAACCCTTCTCAATCTGTAGCCATCAAAGAACTTCTCGGAGAGCGCCTCTGGGAAAAAGTCTTTCATGGCGAATACACAGGCCGCCCTTCCGAGTTTGCCTACAACACCTTCGGCGCCCACTTCGCCGAAGTTCAGGTCGATACAGAGACAGGCCAGATAAAAGTCCTCAAGGTCGTTGCTGCTCATGACTCCGGAAGAATCATTAATAAACTCACGGCAGAGAGCCAAGTCATCGGCGGGGTCACTCAAGGAGTGAGCACGGCTCTCTTCGAAGAAAGAATCATGGATGACAGCACTGGAAACCCAGTGAACCCGAACATGAGAGACTACAAAATCGCCACCTCGCTCGATATCCCAGAGATCATTCCTCTGTTTGCTGACATGATTGATCCAAGAATAAACAATCTGGGGAGCAAAGGATTGGGGGAACCTCCAAGGATCCCAAGTTCTGCAGCTGTAGCCAACGCAGTTTACAATGCTATCGGAGTCCATATCAGGGAGATCCCTATGACTCCAGACAAAGTCCTTGAAGCCTTGAAGAGGAAGGAGGTGGCCCGATGAAAAATTTCAGCCTGGCTGAACCCCAGACTATCGAGCAAGTCAAGGCGTTTTTGAGTGAGAGGAGGGAGAAGTCTTTCCTGCTGGCAGGAGGAACCGACATCCTTGGAGAAATCAAGGATGAGATCATCGATCCTGAAATCATGGTGGATTTGAAATCTATTCCCAACCTATCTTACATTCGAAAGGAGAAGGATGGAGTGCGCATCGGGGCCCTGACCAGTCTGGCTGAACTGGCTGAGAATCCCCTGATTGAGAATGATTTCCCTGGACTCCACGAAGCAGCCAAATCTGTGGCCACTCCTCAACTCCGGAATATGGGGACTGTTGGAGGCAACCTCTGCCAGAAACCCCGGTGCTGGTATTATCGGGATCCCCAAGTCAAATGCCGTAAAAAGGGAGGAAGCAGATGCTTTGCCCTAGGGGGAAGGAACAAGTATCATGCAATATTTGGAGGAGGACCTTGCTATATTGTCCATCCTTCTGATTTAGCTCCTGCCCTTATTTCTCTCGATGCCAAGATTTCAATCGCTGCCCCCAAGGGAGAGAAAACCATTCCTCTGGCGGATTTCTATGTTCTTCCCAGGGTCAATGTTCGCCAGGAGAATGTCCTTGGCTCTGATGAATTCGTGAGAGAAATCACAGTTCCTCCTGTTAAGAGAGGAGAAAAAAGCACCTATTATAAACTGAAGGAACGAGGAGCTTGGGATTTTGCCCTCCTTTCGGCTGCGGTAAAAGGAGTGGTTTCTGGAGGGATTTTCAGCGATATAAGAATAGTTTTGGGAGGAGTGGCTCCTGTTCCCTGGAGACTGGAAAAAGCTGAAAACATGATCAAAGGAAAGGCGGCTACGGAAGAGCTTCTGAGACAAGCTGCTCAAGAGACTTTAAAGGAAGCCCGAGCCTTGAAGGATAACGGATATAAAAAGGACCTTCTCGAGGTTGTACTCTCCAGGGCCACCTTAATGCTGGTTTGAAAACACAAAAATAAAAGAGGAGGTAGAATATGAAGAGATTTTTCCTGAAGAAATCATTCTTGCTGGGATTATGTGTATTCTGGATCCTGGGAGGAATTCTTCTTTCTCAAGACCAAGAGAGATTTTTTGATAAAGAACTCAATCCCGAAGAAATCAGGCTCACCATATTTTCTCCAACTGTATCAAGAATAGAACCCCTGGTTGAGCTCAGAAAAAAGGGGCTAATCCCCAGCGAGAACCTCGTCGTTATAGGAGTCTACCACACCAAAGAAAGCATCGATTACCAGAAAGCTAAGGAATTCGTAGAGCAGAACAAGCTGGAATGGCTCAAGTTTCATGAGATTTCTGCACCTTTGAGTAAAGACAACCTCTTTCAGCTCAACTCCTGCACGATGGAGTTTGAGGCGATATTTAAGAAATCAGATGGGATCATATTCCTGGGAGGCGGCGATATTCCTCCCTCCCTATACCAGAAAAAAACCAGCCTCCTCACTGACATCGTGACTCCCTACCGCCACTTTCTAGAGCTGTCCTTTATTTATCATCTCCTGGGCGGATACCAGGATCGAGATTTTCAAGGCTTTCTTGAATTAGACCCAGAATTTCCTATCCTGGGCATATGTTTGGGCTTCCAGAGCCTCAATGTAGGCACCGGGGGAACGCTGGTCCAGGATATCTGGAAAGAGGTTTACGGAAAAAAATTCCTGGAAGATGCAACAAGGCTTCCTAAAGAAAAGTGGCATAACAACCCCTACCAGGACCTGTATCCTAAACAAGGTCTGCGTGCGCGCAACATACATCCCATTAAGCTAAAGAAGAAGGCAAAAATCTGGGCAGTATTGGGCTTTACGCTGGAAGATCAGCCTTATATCCTCAGCAGTCATCACCAGGCACTGGGCAAACTGGGAAAAGGATTTGAGATCGCTGCCACTTCCTTGGATGGCAAAGTCGTGGAAGCCTTAGAACATGAATCCTTCCCCAATGTTCTAGGAATCCAGTTCCATCCTGAAGCCACAGACATCTGGGGTCCAGAGGTCATTTTTAAACTGACCCCCAGAGATAAAGAAGAAAAAAGCTACCGGGTTTTTCTCCAGGAGCATCCTCCGAGCCTCGACTTTCATCAGAAGATCTGGTCCTGGTTCAGCCAGAAAATCCTGGAATTTCACAAAAAAAAGTAGAAAGAGTAGGGCCAGGTCTCTATTATCTTAAACCTGGAGACTTATCCCCATTTGATAGAAATCCTGTATTTTTTCTCCAGGTGGGATTATATTTAAGTCAGAAGAAAAATCATGGATAAGATACATCCTCTCCTGGACAAAGCCAAACAGACTCAAGCCAAACGCTATGAGAAGGAAAAGCGTTTGCTCGGGCTGGTCGGGGCGGTTCTTTCTTTAGTCATCCTGATAGCCTTTTATTACAGCGGATTGAGCACCTGGTTGTCCAACCTCCAGATCGGGAACTCCATCATCTGGACCTTTCTCTTATATATGAACTCTCTTTATATTCTATCAACCTTATTAGGACTGCCGCTGGCTTTTTATACGAGTTATCTCCACGAGCATAAATGGAACTTCTCCAACCACACCGTAAAAAGCTGGTCCTGGGAAAAGCTTAAATCTTTTCTATTAGGATTAATCCTTATGATTTTATTGCTCGGATTGCTCTTCTGGATCATGGGCTTTACTCCCCGCTACTGGTGGTTGATCGCAGGCTTGACTATGGCGGTGGTGAGTGTGATCTTCGCTACTCTGTTTCCCGTTGTTATCCTCCCCATCTTCAATAAATACACGCCTATCCAGAGTGCAGAGCTGACCGAGGCTCTGGAAAAAATCCTTTCTAGGGAAGGTTTAAAAAGCGGCGGCTTCTTCATGGAAGATAAGAGTCGACAGACGAAGAAAGAAAATGCCTTCCTGGCTGGATTGGGGAAGACCAGGAGAGTAGTCCTGGCTGATAACCTGATGAAAAACATGTCTGTCTCAGAGATTGAATCGATCATCGCCCACGAGGTCGGTCATTATAAGTTCAAACATATCTGGAAAAGCATAGCCCTGGGAACACTGCAGCAGTTGATTGTATTTTACGTCCTGAATAAGACTATGATTTGGATATTTCCCCAGTTCCTCGCTTCTACAGAGTGGAACCTCGCTCTGTTTCCCTTTTTTATTATCTTCCTGACCGTTATTTCGACCTTTCTTTTCGGCCCTTTGAGCCAGGCCATCTCTCGGCATTTCGAGAGAGAAGCGGACCGGATTTCTCTTCAAATGATAGAGGACAAGAAAGCTTTCCTGACTGCCATGTCTGGACTGGCTGATCGCAATCTCCTGAACGCTTACCCAGAATGGTGGGTCAAGCTTCTGTATTATTCCCATCCGCCGATTGGAGAACGCTTGGCCATGGCGGAAAATTTCATCAAAAAAATTTAGTTAGCCGGGCAACCTTTTCCCCTCCTGCTTCATCATTCTATAGTAAGGAGAGGAATACAGGTGTACGACTCAATGACTCCCCTGGTTTTGAGAAGAGATATTAGTATTGGAGACTGTCAGTGTGTTACAATGGGCTTAAAAAAAACAAGCCCAGCCATGGAGCCAGAAGAAAAAGACCAGGAAAAAGCAGTTGGCCTCATGAATTCATCCCGACTCGAGGATTTAATCAACCGCAGCCGAGAAGGCGATACCTTAGCTATTGAAGCTATATATGAGCGCTATAAACGTCCCATCTTCAACCTAGTTTATAGATATACCTACAATACGGCTGTGGCTGAAGACCTACTGCAGGATATCTTCCTCAAAATATTCACCAACCTGAAAGACCTCCAGAGAGTGGATACTTTTGTCGGCTGGCTCTATCGTATCGCTATCAATACCTGCTACAGTTATTTCCGTTCAACAAAGACCCGGCTCCAAAAAACAGTCCCTCTAGAAAATGTGGAGAGAAAAATCGATTATGATGCTCTCGATTCTCAGGAAAGTGTTTTAAAAAAGCCCCTGGATGAGGCCATCCAGCATCTTCCGCCTAAATTAAAGAGTGTTTTTCTCCTTCATGAAGTCCAGGGATATAACCACAGAGAAATCGCGAAGATACTGGGCTGCTCGGTGGGAACCTCCAAATCCCAGCTTTTCAAGGCCAGGATGAAATTAAGAGAGTACTTAAAAAATAAACAACTCATCTAAGGGAGAGAAAAAATGAGATGCTCAAAAGCAAGAAAACTCATTAGCGAATATATAGATGATATTCTTAGGGCTAAGCAAAGGCTGCTTCTCGAGCGCCATCTCGAAGCCTGTCCAGACTGTCAGGAGCTCTTGAGGGATTTTCGAGGAATCAGCAAAAAAGCCAAGAGCTTGGATAAACTCACGCCTTCCCCTAGGCCGTGGCTTAATATCAAAGCCAAGTTAGAAACAGAGCCTCAAGAGGTCCTAGCCCTCCCCTCTCCGAGAAAAGAATGGCTTAGAGCTCTCTTTTACCAGCCCCAGCTCAAATATGCTGTCGGGTCTGCTTTGATCCTACTGCTCGTTATCAGTGTCGTGACTCTTGGACTCTGGTTTTCAAAGAGGAAGGGAGTTATCGGGAAGGACGATAAGAACGGATATACGTTTACCAAATTGAAAGAAGCCGAGCACCACTATCAACTGGCCATCAAGGCTTTAGAGGAGGCCGTTTTAGCTCAGGAAGGAGAGGTTGACCCTCTGACCGTGGCTGTTTTCAGGAAGAATCTCGAAATCATCAATTCTTCGATCATCTCGTGTCAGCAAGCTCTCCTAGAGGAGCCCGATGACATTGAAACAAGGAATTATCTGTTGGTCGCTTACATGGAAAAGGTCGACCTTCTCAACGAAATGATGAATTTAAAGAAGAGATCAACCCGAAAACCGGGTGAACAAATGACTCTCTGATAAAAAAATAGGAGGGAAATCATGAGATTAAACAAAGTCCTGAAGATTCTTGGGATCTTCCTGACCCTATTTCTCTTCCTGGGGATATATTCCTCCCAGGCCCTTGCTAAAGAGACCTATGAAGAGAAGTTTGAGAAGACCGAGAGCCTGGCCAAGGACGGAGAGGTGACATTAAAGAACGTTTCCGGCGGCATAGAAGTCAAAAGCTGGAATAAGAATCAGGTCAAAATCGAGGCCCTCAAGGTCTCCAAGGCCTCATCTCTTTCCAAGGCAAAGGAAGGTGCGGCCCAGGTTGAAATCGAGATTGAAAAAGAAGACAACAGCCTCCGCATCGAGACTAAATATCCGAAAAGTAAAATTTGGAAAAAATCAGTCAGTGTCTCTGTTCATTACAATTTATGGATTCCTGATAAGGCTTCCATAAAGATTAAATCGGTCAGCGGTAGTGTCGGGCTTGAAGAAATCGGGGGCACCGCCAAGGTTGACGTGGTGAGCGGAAACGTCGAAGTCAAGAAAGCAGATAAGGAAGTGGACTGCCAGACGGTCAGCGGCAAACTGATTCTTGAAGATATTACAGGAGACGCTTACCTGAAGACCGTGTCTGGAAAAATCGTAGTCAACCAGATCAGAGGCTCCATAGATGCCGAGACAGTCAGTGGAAGCTTAGATCTTATAGAGGTTTCCGAAGCAAAAGTTGTGAAAGGAAAGGTCTTGAGCGGTTCGATCGTTTATGAGGGAGATATTAATCCCGAGGGGAAGTACAGGCTTAAGGCTTTCAGCGGATCTGTAGAGATGATCCTGCCAGCTGATTCTTCTTTTGAGTTCGAAGCCAAGACTTTCAGCGGAAGAATCAGCACTGATTTCAAAGTCACAACCACAGGCGTGATCAAAAAAACAGAAATGCATGGCATAGTCAATCAAGGCGGAGCTGATGTGACTCTTGAAACCTTCAGCGGTAACATCTACCTGAGAAAAAAATAATCCCTTCCGGCTCTGAATCGAGGAGGAGGACAAGGTTCTCCTCCTTTTTTTTAAAAAAAAGACTCAGCAGCAGGCCGTAGCCCTTCTTTCAAGAGATAATTTTTAATCCTCTGAGCTTTCTCTCATTCTTTATGACTCTGGATCGCGAATTTCAGGAGCCACTGACAGGAACCCAAAGACAAGTCTGCCTGAACTCAGGAGTATGTCTTAAAAAACAGGAAAGCACAGAAGTACGATGCTCTGAACTGGAATAATATAGAGCTGTGGCCAAATCAGTGATTGACAACAAAGCCAACCTATGTTATAAATTTTCCGCGGGAAAATTGAGGCAATAAACTGCCATCCGTACCCAAAGCCTTGTTTTCCGGCATGCGAAGAGGACGGAAAATCGGCGTATAGAACAGATTCATTCCCGGGATCACCAAAGACAAGGAAGCTGGCGAGCAGGTCAACCCTGCTTGAATCTAGCGATGCAGAGGTGCTCGAGTGTCGGTGGAAAAACGAAAAGCTAAACGGGTAAAAAAAGAAAGCAAAATCATCATCAAAGTGATTTCTGAAGATATTGTCCCTCGCAACAAAAAAATCATCTACCACCTTACCAAGGACATCTCCTCCAAGGGCGTAAAAATCCAGACCAATACTTTCCTGCCGATAAACACCTTGTTAAAAATTGAGCTTTCCTTGACAAAGCCTCCCCGCGTTATCAAGGCGATCGGTAGAGTTCGCTGGATCAAAAGCCGTTATGCGGACGAAAAGTTTGAGATGGGCATCGAATTTGTTGATACGTCCAAAGAAAGCATTCGAACCCTCAGTAAGCATATCGAGAGCCTTCTGTAATCATCTTTGCCCTCTCTGCGAGGTCCTCATTTCCCACCCCTTTTCGTATAAATTTACTATCTGGGATCGGGTCCTAACTTTCAACGTATTGCCATCCTGATCATTTATAATTCTTTTCATTCCCGGGAATCAATTTATAATAAAGTCTGATCTCGGCTTTTATTGACTTGAAGAGAAAGCAAATATTTTTTAGAATACTTTTTTATTGTCTTGAAAGGAGAACGAGATGAAGATGCTTCGAGTCAAGATTTATCTGTTGGTTCTATTCTTTCTCTTCAGTACTACTCTTCTTTCTCTTTCCCAGTCAAAGCCTACTCTGGAAGAACTTTTAGAGAAAAATGTCCAGGCGGCGGGAGGAAAAGAGAAATTATCTACCATTGAAAATTATGCTTTCAAGCACGGCACGACCTCCTATTACATGTCTGCTGACGGTTTAATGAAGATAACCGAGGGCCAAGAGCCGATCGTCAAAGAAGTCATTATTGCTGACCAGAACAAAGTCAGAAGAAACTGTTTTAATCAAATTTCCGAGATATCAGGTCTTGAGAAGTCCACATACCAATGCCTGGCTGGTGTCAGGTGTGGACTTTTCACTCTCATCAAATTCAAAGACCAGCTGGATTTTAAGGGAATAAAAAAATTCGGACCAAAAGAGTATTACCTGCTCACGACCAACATCGATGATCTAAGAATTGAATTCTATCTTGATGGGTTGGAATTTACTCTTAAAAGGATCGTCTTTCAAGGCTTTGACCAGGCGGGCGGAAAATACGAGGTCAATCATGACCTGGGTCCGTACCAAGAAGTGAACGGGGTGAAAATTCCCTCTTCCTGGTTCGGTTCACGAGTAGGCACAAGAGGAAGAACTCACGAGATTGCCGAAGTGAAAATGAACCTGGAGCTGGAGAAAAACTTTTTCTCCGACCTCGAGGTGAAGGTCGGCAAAATCAAGGTTGATGAGGGAGCTCTTCAGGGAAATGTCATAGAATTCATGTTTCGGCGGGACATCCTCATGATCGCCACCAACTGGACAAAAGACTGCCTCCAGAGAGCCGGGTTTAAAACTGGGAACAAGCTCATCCTTCAGGCTGATGAGAAGAAGATTGAAATCGAATATTATGAATCTATGCCGCCAAGAGAAACTCTCACGCCTGGAAAAAAATTCATGATCCCTAACCAACGGAGTGAAAACTATCTTGTTTACCTTTGGTCTGCTGATTTTAAAGAGCTTGAAGAAAAATTAGAGCCTCTTTTACCTATCCAGGTAAGAAGAAAATAAGAAAAAGGAGGATCCAATGGCAAAAGTTAGCCGTCGAAATTTCATAGCTTCCGTGACTTCTGGTGTTTTAGGCCTTAGTCTGGCTAAAGAAGTCAAAGCAGATTCAAAAGACAATCAAACATCTCCAGAGTTGTCTCCGATCAGTATTCAAAAATACAACCCCTTGGGAAAGACCGGTTTAAAAGTTTCTGATATCAGCTACGGCGCGATTTCCTTCTTTGAGCCCAACGTTCTCAGGTATGCCTACGATTTGGGAGTAAATTATTTTGACACCGCGGAAGGATACCTTCGCACCAAGAGTGAATCATTTATCGGAAAGGCACTCAAAGATGTAAGGGATAAGATATACATCACGACTAAGCATTTTTATCCTTCCGACCAGCAGATCAAAGGAGACGGATTCAACAGAGGAGAGGTCATCAAGAGAGTGGAAGCGAGTTTGAAACGCCTCCAGACTGACTACGTTGATATTGCCATGCTTCACAACCTAGGGGACCTTTCCCTGCTCAAGAATGAAGAACTCCAGGCTGCCTATTCTCAACTGAAAAAGGAAGGAAAAATTCGTTACACCGGCTTTTCCACCCACAATGCCAAGGTCACCTTGAAACAGGCTCTCGATCATGATTTTGCCCAGGTCATTCTTTTTATATACAACCATATGGAAGGCAAAGATATCGAGCCCCTCATCCAGCAGGTGCGCCAGAAAGGAATCGGAACTGTGGCCATGAAAGTTTTCGCAGGCGGAAGGCAGGGAAATTTAAAATCTTTTATCAGTCAAGAAGTCAGCTACCCTCAAGCCGCCCTGCGTTGGGTGCTGAGCAATTCCCATATTGACTGCTGCATTCCGACCATGAGCAGCTACTCTCATGTGGAGGAATACGTAGCTGCCTCGAAAAAGCCACTCAACAGGGCTGACCTCGAGTTGATAGCCGAGTACCAGCGTCAAGCCAGCCAGCATTACTGCCGCGTTAGCTGTCAAGAATGTCTTTCCTCCTGTCCCCATGGCGTGGCCATAAACGATGTTCTTCGCTATGGTATGTACTTCGAGGACTACCGGCTGGAAAAAGACGCCATGGGCTACTACGCTGGATTGGAGAGGGATAAGAAACCTCTCGACTGCAGCCATTGCACCGGATACTGTGAAAAGGCCTGTCCCTACGGTCTGAAAGTCAAAGACCGGCTCCTTCACGCCCATGAAATTTTAAACGTATGAATCACAAGATTAGAGCTTGAGGAATGAATCCATCAAAGATTTTATACAAGGAGGAAAATTTGAGAAGATTATCTTTCTTCTTTGTCTTAATGGTCATCGGCTTGGCTATGGCAGCGAATGCGCAGCCCAAGTTTGAAGAAGATTTCATAAAGACTTCTAAGGGTGATTTGAAAATCACATTCATCGGTCATGGGACCTTGATGTTCACCTTCGAAGAGATGGACATCCATGTGGACCCTGTGGGACGGTATACCGATTACTCCTTGCTTCCTCAGGCTGACCTTATCCTTGTCACTCACGAGCATGGTGACCATCTGGACCCAGACGTTATAAAGACGATCCGTACTGATAAAACGCACTTGATCCTCACTGAGAAATGCGCAGCAAAAGTCAAAGGCGGCTTCATCATGAAAAATGGTGATGTCAAAACGATTCAAGGTCTTAAGATCGAAGCAATTCCTGCCTACAATATCGTCCACATGCGAAGGGAAAACGTTCCCTTCCACCCTAAAGGTCAAGGAAATGGCTATATCATAACTTTCGGAGACAAAAGGGTGTATGTTGCTGGAGATACTGAGAACACACCGGAAATGAAAGCCCTTAAAGATATTCATATTGCTTTTTTACCGATGAACCTCCCCTACACGATGACTCCAGAAATGGTGGCTGATGCGGCCAAAGCCTTCAAGCCTGAAATCCTTTATCCTTATCACTTCGGGAATACAGATACCTCAAAGATCGTAGAACTGCTGAAAGATAAAAAAGACATCGAGGTCCGCATCCGGAAGATGAGATAATCAAGAATCGAGGCCGTCAGCAGAAATAGACGCCGGATTAAACGTAGCGGAGAAGTTCAGGGAAAGACACCTCAAAGAGAAGGAAAAGAGAAAACACGACCAAGAGGAAAGACTGATATGAAAAACAGGATGTTGAGTCTGCTCTCTATCATTCTCCTTCTCAGTTCTTGTGGAAAATCTCCTGAGACTCTTTCCTCCGATCTCATCGCTGAATTTCCTCTCTTGAAAAAAATCTCTACTGCCAGAACGATTCGACCCCTCGAGTCCTGGGAAAAGAGTTACGAGCTGTACGGATGGAGAAAAAACCGAAAACATGAAAAGTCCGCTGTGCTGATCCCCCGCACCAGGCGAGAAGCTTTTTTCAGCCTTGGCTTCTTGAACAAGAAAAATAAGAAAATCATTATTACTCTGAAGCCTCTTCTTTCGCCAGGTAAGAGCACACCGCTTCTCGAAGTTTTTTTGAACGGGAAGGAGGTCTATGTATCTGCGTTCAACTGGAAAGGTTTCCGTAAGATTTCTGTTTCCACGGAAGAAGAGAATCTCTACATCGGGGAAAACTTCATAGAGTTTCACCTCTCACCATCTGAGCTTGAAGTTAAGGATGACTTCTGGTTGGCTCTGCGCGAAATTCGAATCGAGGAGGATATACCACTTGTGAGCACTCATCCTGCGCCAGAGCAGTTCAAGCTCGTTACCCAAAAACGTCTATTCTCGAAGAGAAGAGCTATCCAGCAGGCTTTGAACACCTCCTTGGACTATTGTTTTAAAATTCCCGAACGAGCGAAACTCGCTTTCTCATTCTCCTTGAAAACCCCCAATCCTGATGCTCTTTCCGGAGAGAAGCTAATTGTTCATCTGGAAACGGCCTCTGGAAAGAGTCGAATTCTGTATGAAAAAGATTTTGAAAAAGCCTTCAGTAGAAGGAAAATCCCAGTGGAGATAGACATCTCAGCTTATCAAGGACAGATCTCAAAAATAAGCTTTGCATTCTCGAAGGATTCCCTGGACAGGAATTTCTCAGCGAGGTTATTTCTCTGGGAGCCCAGGATTCTCGCCGAGAAAAAGAAAGTCCCTGTTGAAGAAGCTAGGGGGCCGGAATTGAGTCTCCAGAAGCCTTTCAATATTTTGATCTATTTGGTCGACTGCCTCAGGCCTGACTATCTTCCTTTCTTTAATCATCAAAAGAATATCGCCCCGAGGATGGAAGAATTCTCGGAAGACAGCATCATCTTCAAGAACGCCATTGCTCAAGGTTCATGGACAAGAGTATCTGTCGGGTCGCTCTTTACGGGTCTTCATCCATTTGCTCACCGGGCAATCACCTTAAAAAGCGGTTTGGCGGACGAATTGACGACCCTGGCTGAAGTCCTAGAAAGGGCTGGCTACCACACCATAGGAATCTCATCTAATGCAGGAATCAAGCCGTACTTTAATTTCCACCAGGGCTTTCAATTCTTCAAATACCACTCTAATCTGAGTGGGGGGATTTCTGATAAACTCAATGAGTATGCAATCGCCGAGTTGAGGAAGAAGAAAACCCCCTATTTTCTGTATCTGCACACCATGGACCTCCACCGCCCCTACAAATTAAAGGAGGAATTCACCCCTTCCTTTCCTCCAGAGACTGAGGATGACAAAAGTCAAATGGTCTCGGTCAGGAGAGACGGAAAAATACTTTATAGTGTCAATCTTAAGCAAGTCCTGGCTATGTATGAGGCCGCGATCCGACAGAATGATAAAAGCTTCGGTGATTTGATAGACGAGCTGAAGAAACTTGATCTGTATGACGATACATTGATCATTCTCATGGCAGACCATGGTGATGAATTTTATGAGCACGGAAATTTCGCTCATGGAAAAACGCTTTATCAGGAAGTGATTCACCAGCTTCTGGTCATTAAACTCCCTGGTCAACTGAATGCAGGGAGGATCATTCATGAAAACGTCCAGACGATTGATGTTTTCCCAACCTTTCTTGACCTGATTGGAGAGCCTATCCCCTCCTATCTTTCCGGAAAAAGCCTGAAAAGCCTGCTACTTTCTTCGGCGACCCTTGAATCTCCTTTGCATGATGAGATATTTTCTGAAACAGGATACGATTTGAATTTAAAAGCCATGACTGTCGGGCACTGGAAATTGATCCATAAAGCAAAAGACTGGATTGATAATCCAGATGAATACGAGCTTTTTGACTTGAAGAATGACCCTGAGGAAAAAAATGATCTCTTCCTAAGAAATCCGATTGCCTCCGATTATTTGAAAAGAAGGTTAAAAAGTTGGGCCTTAAGTCAAGAAAAATTGGCCAAACTGGTAAAAGGAGATGTCGAGAAAGTCCTTACCAAGAAAGAGATAGAAGAACTTAGGGCACTTGGATATATTGAATAGGAATCGGGTCTCCGGATTCAAGATTACAGAAACAGAGAGCCGAGTGCTAAAAACCTTAAATCTGAAAACCCGTTCCCTGATTTAATCACAAAAAAAGCGAAAAGAGCTTGATTTAATTAGATAATTCTGATAGAATTAATATTGTATATTTATTCTAGAAAGGGCTATCAATGATAAGATTTATGGTTCCTAGAACAGCTCATTGTTCGGAAGGCTGTAGTTGTCCATCCTGAGCATGATAAAAAACTGCTCCTTAACTCTTGCTTAATAATAGAACGGGCTCGCTATTGAATCAGCGTCTTGATAGCGAGCTTTTTTTATTAAAGCCTAAGCTTTTCTGGAATCTAGAATCTTCTTGATGATGGCTGAACTCGAACTGTACTTGAGGTAGGGAATAACCACCACCCTGCCACCATAGTGTTCAACTTCTCTCTTACCCACCACCTCCTCAGCTCTCCAATCACCCCCCTTGGCCAGAATGTCGGGAAGAAGGAAGGCAATGATTTTTTGAGGAGTTTCTTCGGAAAAAGAAGTGAGATAATCAATATCTTCTATTGCTTCCAGCACTTCCAAGCGCTCTTCAAGCGGAAACACAGGCCTGGAGGCTCCCTTTATCTTCTTCACCGAGGCGTCATCGTTGACAGCCACCAATAAAACATCCCCCAATTTTTTGGCTTCCCTGAATAGATGAACGTGGCCGCGGTGGAGAATGTCGAAACAGCCGTTAGTAAAAACGACTGTCTTCCCCAGACGCTTCAGCTCCTCTCGGATTTTTATCAGCTTTTTCAAGGGCTGAACCTTTTTTCTCATTATATCACCGGTCTATCAGGAGCTTACCCGATGCTAATTATAATATGAACTCGTCAAAATGCAATACATCGTATCTCGGAAGTCAGCTAAGGAGCACTGGAAAGAAATGTTCTCTATTATCACGCTCCTGTTGTCCGCTCGCCTTAGGAGCTAAGATATAAAATGTGGAACAAGCTCAAAACGCCAGAAAAACTTGATAAACTAAACAAACGACATAGACAAGACAGACTAAATAAACTAGATAGACTTAATAAACACGACGAACTAGAAAAACGAGACAAACTAGATAGACTATTTTGGTGGATTGATCTTGATTTGGGGAGAAAAACTCCAGGAATGGGAAAGCCTGCTCACTCCCTCGTCCTTATGACGGGAAGAAACCAGGAATGAATAAAGACTCCGATGGTAATCATAGGGATAGCCGTCTCTCTTGTGGACAGCCACATCCAGATAATAAGTGCCGTTGACGAGGTTCAGCTGATTAATCTTACAAACGACTCTGCCTTCTCCTTGGATAGACACTGGCTCAAAGTCTTCGAGGTGAGTATTGGTACCGTAACATGAAACTCCCTTAGAATTGAGCAGGCCGATGCCGAAAACAAAGTCTTTGACTTTCGTTCTGGCCTTGACATCCAGCTCGATAGTCAGCCCTTCCTTAGGAGAAAAGACATGTTTCGCTTTGCCGTCAAGGCCCTTCAAAGTGACCTTGGTGATTTCAATCTCCCTTCCACCCCATCTTTTTTCTCTCTCTTCTTCCTCCCACCTCTGTTCTAAATCCATTTCCTTATACCGAACTTCAAAATCCTCTTCCTGCTTAAGAGCTACATCCTGAAGGTAAGTGTCGATCACTCTCTTTGGTTCTCCTATGATCTGAATCTTTCCATCTTTAAGCCAGATGACTTGGTCGCATATTTTCTCCACTGTTGTGAGGTCATGGCTCACAAAAAGTATGGTCTTCTTTCGTCGGCGAAAATCATCAATTCGGTCCAGACATTTGGGAACGAACGAAGCGTCTCCGACAGCCAGAACCTCATCGATGAGCAAAATCTCAGGATTAACGTTAATGGCAATGGAAAAACCAAGCCGCATATACATTCCTGAAGAATAAGTCTTGACCGGAGCATCGATGAATTCTTCCAATTCAGCAAATTTGACGATTTCATCAAATTTTTCGTTTATCTCTCGCTTGGAAAGGCCCAGCATGATGCCGTTGATGAAAACATTCTCTCTTCCCGAGATTTCAGGATGGAAACCAGCGCCGAGCTCGATCAGGGCGGAGACTTTCCCCCGGACGGACACTTTTCCAGAGGTCGGCTTGGCAATACCAGCAATGATCTTAAGCAGGGTGCTTTTGCCCGACCCGTTTTCACCGATAACACCAAAGGTCGTTCCTTTCCCCACCTTAAAACTTACTCTATCGAGAGCGGTCACCAACTCATCGGGTCTTAAAGCTTTAAAGAGATCGCCCTTAATCATTGCGCTTTTGAAAGTTTTGAAACGATGCCGGGCCGAGTACTTCTGGTAGATTCTGGTGACATTCTCGACCTCGATAGCAACCACCTAGACCTCCTCAGGAAAAGACTCGCGCAATCGATCAAAAATATAATAACCCACCAAGAGCAGAAGCAGGGCCACTAGAAAGGTGACTCCCAGACGCTTCCAGCGGATTAAGCTTCCGAAAAAAACGCAGTTTTGATAGCCCTGCATGATATGGGTCATCGGGTTTAAATTTAAAAAAACCTTCAGGAAGGCCGAGTTTTGAATGGGAGCAAAAGTCAGGGGATAGATAATGGGTGAGGCAAAAAACCAGAAGGTCAAAAGATTGGCCAGTATGTCTTTGATGTCTCTAAAATGGACCGTCAGCGAAGAAATCAGGAAGCTGAATCCCAAGGAAAACACGAACTGGACTAGAATGACCACCGGCAAGAAAAGCAGGAAAGGAGTAAAAGTCTTGCCCATTATAGGAACAAAAATAAGAAGGATGGGAAGCCCAAAAAGAAAGTGGATGAAATTGCTCACCACAACAACCACCGGCAGTATCTCGGAAGGAAAGAGGACCTTCTTTATCAAATTCCCCTGAACCATCAAAACATTGGCTGATTCCAGGGAAGACGAAGAAAACCAGGTCCAGGGCAGGACTCCACAGAAGAGAAAAAGCGCATAAAGCCAGGGCGTTCCTCCCAAAGAGGGGTCACGCGGCCCGATGATGAAACCGAAGACTATGGTGTAAATGACCATCAGGAGCAGCGGATTAAAAAATGACCAGAGAAAACCAAGGATGGTTCCCCGGTAGCGAGCTTTTAGCTCGCGGGCGACAAGGTTGCGGATGAGCATCCGGTACTTGTAGAGCTCTTTGAGGTTTTTAAAAAGACGCAGCATTGGCTCTCCCTTGGAATACCTCGTTAGCTTCTGCGGTGTATTCTCCCTTGTCATCATAAAGAATGAAGGGCGGAAGCAGCTCTGGCTCCTGGGAAGAGAAACCGGCCTCGACCATAAACAAAGTCGGCGGAGTTTCCTTCCGCGGTAATATAAAACGCATGGTCTTGATTCCTAAGTCGTTTTCCTTTAAAACCCGCCTGAAATCGTCTTTTCGGTCGACTGGATAGATAAAATTAGCTCTCCCCTCTTCCTTCAACAGCTCCTGGGTCTTCTTCACGATATCATTAATATTGCATTTTAACTCATGTTTCGCAACGGATTTTTCCACAGAAGGACTGAGATGTCCGGTTTCTTTTTTGATATAAGGAGGATTAGAAAAGACGACATCAAACTTTTTGCCAGGCCGGAAAGCCCGTAGATCCTCTTCGACAATCTGAATTTTCTCCTCAAGATTGTTCAGTATCACATTCCTCCGGGCTAAATCGGCTAAAGATGCCTGGATTTCCACTGCCGTAATAGTCTTGAAGGGCTTTATACTCAGGAGGAGAGGTATGATTCCGTTCCCGGTGCCGAGTTCCAGGAGCTCGTCTGAAGCTTCAGTTCGAATAAAATCGGCTAGAAGTGGTGCATCCACCGAAAATCGGTAACCTTTTCTCTTCTGAAGAACAAGAATGCGACCAGAATAAAAGGTGTCAAGGGTCTCATCCTTAGCCTTCAGTTGATTGCTCAGTTTCATCTTGACCTGATTCTGTAAAGACCAGAACTTTGTCAGGAAGTATTTCCGCGTATCCTCCCTGGATAGGGAAACTCTCTTCCTGCCCATCTTTACGGTAAGTTATCTTGCCTTCTCCCAAAGCTGTCAAGAGAGGACGATGTCCGGGAAGAATTCCCAGATACCCATCCAGGCCGGGAAGAGCAACTTCCTGAACTTCTGTCTCCACTAATAATTCCCGCGGGGTGATAACTTTCAGTAGAAGAGAGGAGGGCAAGACTTGGTTCATGCTGCCTTAAGCTCCTCTGAACGCTGGATAGCCTCTTCAATATTGCCGACCATATAAAAAGCCTGCTCAGGCTTGTCATCATGGAGCCCTTCCGCGATCTCTTTGAATCCTTTCACCGTTTCTTCTACCTTAACATATTTTCCCGACCTTCCGGTAAATTCTTCAGCCACGTTAAAGGGTTGGGAGAGAAAACGCTGGATTTTTCTCGCTCGGGCAACGACAATCTTATCCTCCTCGGATAATTCCTCTATACCCAGGATGGTGATAATGTCCTGGAGGTCTTTGTATCTCTGGAGGATTTCTTTGATTTTCCGGGCGACCTGATAGTGTTCTTCCCCGATGATCCTCGGATCAAGAATCCGAGAATAAGAGCTCAAGGGATCAACAGCAGGATAAATCCCCATCTCTGTCAGAGCCCGAGAAAGATTGGTGGAAGCATCCAGATGAGAAAAGGTGGTAGCTGGAGCCGGGTCCGTAAAATCATCTGCCGGAACATAGATGGCTTGGACCGAAGTGATTGAGCCTTTTTTGGTGGAAGTTATTCTCTCTTCCAGTTCTCCCAGTTCTGCGGCCAGGTTCGGCTGGTAGCCGACAGCTGAAGGCATCCTGCCCAGAAGAGCCGAGACTTCTGAGCCTGCCTGGACAAAACGGAAGATATTATCGATAAAAAGAAGAATATCCTGGTTCATTTCATCTCTGAAATACTCAGCCACGGACAGGGCGGCTAAACCCACTCTCAGCCTGGCTCCAGGAGGCTCAGTCATCTGACCGTAGATCAGAGACGCTTTGTCGATGACACCCGATTGTTTCATCTCCAGCCAGAGGTCGTTGCCTTCCCTCGTTCTTTCTCCGACTCCGCCGAAGACTGAGTAGCCACCATGTTCTTTGGCCACATTATGGATCAATTCCATGATGATGACCGTCTTTCCCACTCCTGCTCCTCCGAAGAGACCGATTTTCCCTCCTTTTAAGAATGGCTGAACTAGATCTATGACTTTGATTCCGGTCTCGAACATCTCGAGCTCTGTACTCTGCTGATCGAGAGGAGGGGGAGGCCTGTGAATAGGGTATCGTTGCTTAGCTTTAATAGGCCCAAGATAATCGACCGGTTCGCCGATGACGTTTATCACCCGGCCCAGAGTCTCTTCTCCGACTGGGACTTGGATAGGCCCCTCCTGGTCCACAGCTTTCATGCCTCGAGCGAGTCCATCGGTTGGATGCATGGAAACACACCTGACTCTGTCTTCCCCAAGATGCTGTTCGACTTCACAGATGATATCGATGGGAACGGGAGTCTTATACCCCTCGCTCGTGATTCGAACGGCATTGTATATTTTTGGAAGCTCCATGTTTCTGAACTCGACATCTACTACTGCTCCGATGACCTGGACGACTTTTCCTATCCTTTCTACTTTCTTTTTCTTAGGCATTTCTCTTCTCCAATCCTTCTATTTTTTAGCCAAAGCTTCAACAGCGGTCATAATCTCCAAAAGTTCCTTGGTAATCGAAGCCTGGCGAATCTTGTTCAAGACCAGGGTTAAGTCTTCTATTAACTCTTCAGCATTCTTAGAAGCATTATCCATGGCCATCATCCGAGCCGCGTGCTCGGCGGTAGACGACTCACGAAAATAATGATAGACCTGACTCTCTACATAGAGAGGCAGCAATAAGTTCAAGATAGAAACGACTTCCGGCTCCCACCCAGGGACAAGAACCCTCTCCTCTCCTTCCTCTTTGGCAGGAATGAGAGGGAGGAGCTTGGCGATGGTGACCCGGGGAGCGAGGATCGATTTAAACTCGTTGTAGGCCACGTAGACGGCATCCACTCTCTGAAAAACATACAGCCTGATCAAGAATTGAGCAATTTCCCGGATTTCCTCGGATGCGAGCTTTTCCACATTATCTTCATAGGCTCTTTCTACTGTAAACGCGTGACGCTTGAAGAACGAGACGGCCTTCTTGCCTGCCAAAACCAGCTTCACCTCTGAAGTGTTAGCTTTGTCCTCGAAAAAAGAAAGAGCTTGTTCTAGCAAATTGGAATTGAAAGCCCCAGCCAGACCTTTATCAGAAGTGATCACCAATCCTTCAATCTTTTCCTCGCTCCTTTCTTGAAGAAGCGGATGAAGGTATCCTTCGGTCCAGGAATACACGTCCGCCAATAAATCAAGGAAGGTGTGCCAGTAAGGACGACCCTCCAAAAGCAATCGCTGGGCCTTGCGGAACTTGGCAGTGGAAACGGTTTTCATGGCTTGGGTAATCTGCTGGGTGTTTTTGACGCTCCGTATTCTTCTCCTCAGGTCGATTAAGGCTGGCATCTCAGTCTTTCTCTCCTTTGAACCTCTTATTAAACTCCTCCAAGGCTGAAGCTATGGCTTCGTCCAATTCAGGCTCGATCTTTTTCTTTTTGGCAATCTTCTTGAGGATACTCCCCTGCTCTTTTTTAAAATATTCGTAAAGAGCCTCCTCGTATTCCCTTATCTGGCTGATGTCCATTTTATCTAAAAATCCTCTGTTCCCGGCATAGATAATCAAGATTTGGTTTTCGACAGGCAAGGGCTCGTACTGGTCCTGCTTGAGAATCTCAGTCAGTCTTTCTCCTCTCTCCAGCTGAGCCTGGCTAGCCCTGTCCAGCTCGGTTCCAAACTGAGCAAAGGTGACCAGCTCTCGGTATTGAGCTAAATCCAGGCGCAGCTTTCCTGCCACCTGCTTCATGGCTTTTATCTGAGCGTTCCCCCCGACTCGGGAGACAGATATTCCCACATTAATGGCTGGTCTTATGCCGGCGTTAAAGAGCTCCGGCTCCAAGTAAATCTGTCCATCAGTAATGGAAATGACATTGGTGGGAATGTAGCCAGAAACGTCTCCAGCCTGAGTTTCGATGATCGGTAGCGCTGTCAAAGAACCTCCTCCGTGTTTATCATCGTATTTGGCAGCTCTTTCGAGGAGTCTGGAATGAAGGTAGAACACGTCCCCTGGGAAGGCTTCTCTCCCTGGAGGCCGGCGAAGTAGGAGTGATATCTCTCTATAGGTGGCCGCATGCTTGGAAAGGTCATCATAGATGAGAAGAGCGTGTTGTCCATTATCCCGGAAATACTCTCCGATAGCACAGCCGCTGTAAGGAGCCAGATATTGGAGCGAGGTCGGAACGCTCGCTGAAGCCGCCACCACGACCGAATAATCCATGGCCCCGTAGTCTTGAAGAATCTTGATGATATAGGCAAGGGTTGACCTCTTCTGGCCGATTCCGACGTAAATGCAGATGACGTCCTTTCCCTTCTGGTTGATCATAGTATCGATAGCTATAGCCGTCTTGCCTGTCTGGCGGTCACCGATAATAAGCTCCCTCTGGCCTCTCCCGATGGGAATCATGGCATCTATGGCTTTTATTCCCGTCTGCAAAGGTTCTTTCACCGGTTGTCTATCCACGACTCCCGGAGCCAAACGTTCGATCGGCTGGTGCGCCTCCGACTTGATCGGACCCTTTCCATCCAGGGGCTGTCCTAGCGGGTTCACTACTCTACCTACCATGGCGGGTCCCGCAGGAACCTGCATGATGCGGTGGGTACGTTTTACCAAATCTTCTTCCTTGACTTGGTGGCTTTCTCCCAGAAGCACAGCGCCCACGCTGTCTTCTTCTAGATTGAGGGCCAGGCCGAATACATTTCGAGGAAACTCGAGGAGCTCATTATACATAACTCTATCCAGGCCGTGAATACGGGCAATCCCATCACCCACCGAAATCACGGTCCCCACTTCATTGATATCGATTTCGGCATCATAGCCTTCGATTTGACGTTTAATGATTTTACTAATTTCGTCAGCTTTAATTTCCATCTCTTTTTTTACCCTTCAATGATTTCTTCCTTCATCTTTGCCAAGCTGCCCCTTAAAGAAATATCATAGACGAGGTTCCCTTTTCTCAGGCAGAGGCCGCCGATCAGTTCAGGGTCGATACTGTATTTTAAAAAGACCGGACCTTTTTCCAGAGACTCTAGCCTCTTCTTGAGTTCTTTCTTCTGGGCTTCTTTTAAGGGCACAGCAGAAAAAACTTCATACGTGAAAATCCCTTTTTTCTCATTCCACCGCGAAGGCAATAACTCTAAAATCTCAGGCAGTAATTCCAGCCGATTGTTTTCAGTCAGAGCGAGGATAAACCTCTTCATCTTCTGGCTAAACTTTTTCTTGGCTAGGATATCCTTAATAATCTGAATTTTCTTATCTTGGGAAAAAAAGGGATAAGCGAGGACCTCTAAAAGCTGTTTATGGCTGGAAAGAAGCTCTTCGAAACCCGAGAGCTCTCGGCTCAGGGTCAAGAATTCCTGCTCGTCCTTCAGGGCCTCAACCAAGCCTTGAGTGTACCTTCTTATCAATAACTGAGTTTTCATCTAATCTTGAAAGCCTTTCTATGCATTTATCTATGAAAAGGGAATGGTCTTGCGGCGTCATCCTTTTTTTAATCCTCTCCTGGGCCAAGAGAGCAGCCATCTCGATGGTGTATTCCTTTAGCTCTTGGATCCCCCCTTCTACGAGCAGTTCGATTTCCTGCCGAGTCATGCGTTTTATCCTCTCGGCTTCTTTTTTCGCATCTTTGATAATCCTGTCCTTCTCCCTTTGGCCCATGCTCTCGGCTTCTTTTTTTATGTGGGCGATCTTCTCTTCCAGGCCTTCCAGTTGCACTCTGGCCTCATCCAATTTACTTTCTGCCTCTTGGCGCCTATTTTCGGCTTCCTCGAGTGACTGCTTGATTTCCAGGGACCTTTTTTTGAGAAAGTTTTGGAGGGGTTTGGATAGAAGGTAAGAAAGCCCCCCAAAGAGTATTATAAAATTGAGGCTTTTCCCTAAAAACGGGAGAAAATTCGAGGATGAGTGCTCTTCGGCCATGAACACAAAGGCGGGAAGCAGGCAGAGAATGATGATAATGTGCTTTTTCTTCATCAGTGCAAAAGCCTCTCTTCAATCCTCTCTGCTAAATCTTCGCTTTCTTTCCCTAACCGTTTCTTCAACTTTTTCATCTGTTCTTCAAGCCGTTGGCTTGCCTTTTCAACCTGGCTCCTGCATTCAAGACTGATTTCCTCCAGCAGACGGTTCTTCTCCTGCAGAGCTTCCTTTTCTAATTCTTCTCTTGTCCTATCAGAAATGGCTCGGGCTGCCTTTAGATTCTCTTCGATTTGATTGATACTCTGCTCATAGGCCTCGATGGCTTTTTGTTGGGATTCCTGATTCTTCTGGATTTTCGTCTCGCGCTCGGTCATCACCTTCCTCACCCGCTTAAAAAAGACCCTGTTAAGAACATAGACTAACACCCAGACGGATATAAAAATGACGATTGCAGAATAATCTAAGGAAAGCATACTACCTAAAAATGAGATAAAAAAATTAGCCCAAAATTTATCATTTCTAGTCTAAAAAAGCAAGCCGCCCAGGTTTATTCGGGGACTGTTCTATTTCTTTTAGTTTTATAGCTCTAAGGGAATCAGGCTTGGTCATCATCCGTTCTACTTTTCTTTTCGTCACTCAAGCATCAATTCATAAAAGAGCCTGACTTTGTTTACACGTCCTCACCTTTGAAAATTTTTTTCACCTCTCCGGCTAAATACAGGGAGCCAGCAATGACAACACTCCCTTGAGGGGGAGTCTCAGAGATAGCCATCTTGACCGCCTTCTCTGTCTCTGGTTCCAGAACAACCTTCTCCTTGAATCGAGGTGCTTGGGCGCTTATTTCTTCTGGCTCCGCAGCTCTGAAGTAGGGAAATCGAGTGAGTATGATTCTATCAGCCAAAGGAAACAGAAGGGAGGCCATTCTGGTGATCTTTTTATCCCTCATGAAAGCCACCACCAGGGTGAAAGGTGGGAAGACGAACTCCTGGATATAGTCTCTTAGGGCTTTTGTTCCCTCTTCATTGTGAGCACCATCTAGAATCACCAAAGGAGAGCGGGAAAGAATTTCCAGCCGTCCTTCCCAGCGAGTCTCTTCGATGCCTTGAATAATTTTTTCTTTCTCCAGTTTTCTCCAGTTTCCTCCGAGCTGCTCGGAAGCAGCGATGGCCATAGCCGCATTTTCGCCCTGGTGTTTTCCCAGCAGTGAAGGTGTAAAAGAGTATTCATCCTGGTTTGATCTATAGACAAAAGAATACTGACCTTCGGCCGTTTTTCTCGCCTGAAGGCAGTCCTTCCTATCGAATACCCCGTAGAAGGAAGCCTCGAGCTCCCTGGCCTTCTTTTTGATCATTCGCTGAGCCTCGCCTCTTTTGACTCCGCAAACAAGGGCAATCCCGGGTTTTACGATTCCTGCCTTTTCAGAGGCAATTTGACTCAAAGTGTTTCCTAAGAATTTCTGGTGCTCCTTGGAAATAGTGGTTATGACCGAGACAGGAGGAACGACAACGTTGGTGGCGTCGAACCTCCCACCCATCCCTACTTCTAATACGGCGATATCGATCTTTTGTTTCCCAAAATAAATAAAGGCTAGACAGGTGAGCAATTCAAAATAGGTGGGAAAAGATAACAGTCTCTTCGAAGCTATCAAATCCTCAATCTTGTCTTTCAGGATGGTGAGCTCTATGGAAAAATTCCGGGAAGAGATTGGCTCTCCGTTGATCCTGATTCTTTCTTCAACTTTAACCAGATGGGGAGAGGTATACAGGCCGACGCGGAAGTTATGCCGGCTCAGGATTTGGGCCAGCATGGCACATACTGAACCTTTGCCGTTGGTTCCGGCCACGAGTATGGAAGGATATTTCTGGTGAGGATTATCGAAGAAAGAAAGAATGGCCTTTACATTATCTAGACCAAATTTAATCCCTAAGTTTTGTATTTTTTCAAGAAAGCGAAGGCATTCATGGTAATTCATTAATGTTGATTTAAAAGAAGCCGCAAAGCTTTGATGAGATAAGGGCGTAGGTTTTTTCGTTCCACGACTTCGTCCAGCATGCCGTGGCTGAGGAGAAATTCAGAACGCTGAAATCCTTTAGGAAGTTTCTCCTTTATCGTCTGTTCGATAACTCTTGGACCTGCAAAACCGACGAGAGCTTTAGGCTCGGCGAGATTTATGTCCCCCAGCATGGCGAAACTCGCCGTTACTCCGCCTGTAGTGGGATCGGTCAGAACAGAGATGAAGGGAATTCCGGCCTCATCAAGCCTGGCAATGGCAGAACTGGTCTTCATGAGCTGCATCAGAGAGAGGACGCCTTCTTGCATCCTTGCTCCTCCAGATGCAGAAACAATGATTAGGGGAATCTTCTGCTGCAGAGCTCTCTCCGCGGCTCTGGAAATTTTCTCACCCACTACCGAACCCATGCTCCCGCCCATGAAATTGAAATCCATGATGGAAAGGATGACTGTCATTCCCCCCATTTTTCCCTCGGCGTTAACCACAGCCTCTGGAAGCAGCGTTTTCTCCTGATTGTCCTTCAGCCGTCGGGAATATTTCTCAGTGTCTTCAAACTTCAGGGGATCAACAGGAAGGATTTTTTCATCGAAAAGCTCATACCTGCCTTCATCCAGAAGCATGTGCAACCTCTCCTTAGCCGACAACCTGAAATGGAAATGGCAGGATGGGCACACATAATGATTGTCAAGGATGTCCTGTTTATAGAGAATACGCCGGCAGTTGTTACATCGAGTCCATAAGCTGGCCATGGCTTCTCATCCTTGTTTTTTTAGACAGCCTGTCTTTTCATGCTTTGTGATTTCGGAGTCCACGAGACGGCGAGAAAAGAAAGATTTTTCGATTATTGTTTGCCTTTAGGACTCGCTCTTAACAGATTCATTGAGTTCAATGCCTAAGCTTTGCTCTGCACCCTCTTCTGTTTCTTGCTTTTCGAATTCGTTTTCAACGCCCAGAAGCAAGGCAATACCGTCATAAATTTTTCTCATCGCTTTTTTCTCTTCCAACAGTTCCTGGAGGCGTTTCTTGGTCTTTTCGAGCTCTTCGGCCATTTCCATCTCGATGCTGTTAATCCGTTCCCTTGTCTGCTCTAAAGTTTCTCGGTACTGTTTTTCTTTATCTTTGGGAACAGGCATCCCTTTTCTCCAGAGAGTACTAAACCATTTTCGTTAAGAACAAATTTTTTCCCAGAGTTTCCTATTGCCTATTCTTTCTTCTTTTTTTTCTCGTCGAGCAAGGAAGAGATTTCATCTATGATGTCTTCGTCAATCTCAGGCTTGGCCTTTTTCCCCGAATCAGGCGATTTTTTTTCATCTTTGGGAGGAACAGCCTCTTTCTTTTCTTTTGGGACCTCTTCTTTTTGGGGCTCCTTAGATGGAAGCTCAGCCTCCTGCTTTTTCTCAGCTGGCTCCTCTACCTTGATATCTTTAAATGAATTCTTAAATCTCTTAGAAAGCCCCTCCAGGATGGCATCAGAGTCCGGAAGTTCTTCTTGTATTTCCTCTTCTTCCTTCAACAGGTTCAGGGCAGATTTGATTAACTGGGCCTCATCATAAGGCTTTTCGAAATACTCAGAAGCCCCAAGATAGTTCAAAGCCTCATTCCTGTAAACAGGCCCTCGGTACAATCCGGTGACGATAATAACAGGAACTTTTCCCTTTGATTCATTAGAAATCTTTTTTGCGAGGTCAAACCCATGCAACTTAGGCAGCATGGCTTCGAGGATTACGAGGTCAGGTTTTTCTGATTGAAACATGTCATAAGCAGACATCCCGTTTGTGGCCTTGATGATCTCGAATTCATAGGGATCAAAGATCTTAGCCAAGGAGTCCAGGCTGCTACTATCGTAATCCACAATCAATATTTTTTTATCAGCCATTTGTGATATGAATTTTAATTTAAATCTCCCGTAATGTCAATGTGTGCCGGAAGTAAAAAAGGCCGCCGAGAAGAACGAAATCTGAATGGCGTTAAAAATCTTTCAGGAGCGAATATATCTCCTAGATAAAATGAAGAGGTCTCTGTTTTTCCTCCTCTCTTATTTACATGTCTATTAGATAGAAAAGGCTTAACCACTCTTTTAACAGAAGGATCTTAGGGGAGGGATAAGGCGACCTTAAAAGATTTAGCCTTAGAATTTTGCTCTTCAAGGGAAGTCGACGGAGTCGACCTGTGAGTATGTCTGAGCAGAGCGAGTTACGGAGCAGCCGAGAAGAGCGAAATTTGAATGGCGTCAAAAATCTTTTGGGAGCGAATCCCTTCCCTAAGATTCTTCTCCTCCTATTTACGGAGGAATCTCTTTATGATATATTGGCCAAAATGAGCCAAGCCAAACAGATAGACCTTTCTGTGATCGTCCCTGTCTTCAACGAAGCTGAAAATCTCACTCAACTTCATCAAGAGCTGACCACTTCCTGCGAAAAATTGAAGAAAGCCTATGAGATCATCTTTGTTGATGACGGAAGCTGGGATGAATCGTTTATTATCTTGAAAAAAATCCAAAAAAAGAACCCTAGCGTAAAGATCTTAAAGCTGAGGAGGAATTTTGGACAGACAGCTGCCCTCTCAGCGGGGTTTGACTATGCCAAAGGAGAGATTATCATCACTCTGGATGCCGATCTGCAGAACGATCCTGAAGACATTCACCTTCTTATCCAAAAAATAGAAGAGGGCTATGACATCGTGAGTGGCTGGAGGAAAAGAAGAAAGGATAGACTCCTGACCAGGCGACTGCCCTCGGCCCTGGCTAACCGGCTCATTTCTTTTATAACTCGAGTCAAGCTCCATGATTACGGGTGCACTTTGAAGGCTTTCCGCAGGGATGTCGTCAAGAATATCAGGCTCTACGGAGAAATGCACCGGTTTATTCCAGCTATAGCCAGTCAGATGGGAGTCTCTATTTCTGAGGTCAAAGTCAGCCACCGGCCTCGAGTGCACGGAAAATCAAAATACAGTGTTTTCAGGTTCATCAAAGTCATCCTGGACCTCCTGACTGTAAAATTTCTGTTGAGTTATTCGACCCGTCCTCTCCAGATTTTCGGTCTCATAGGTCTGGTAAGCTGCCTGGCCGGTATTATCATGGGTCTCTATCTTTCCTACCAGAGGCTAATCGTCCAAGTCAGCCTCGCTGACCGACCGATTCTTCTCTTAGCCATATTGCTCATCATCATCGGCATTCAATTCATAACTATCGGGCTCTTGGCAGAAATCATGGCCCGAGCCTACCATGAGTCTTCAGAAAAAAGCATTTACTTCATCCGGGAAATCGTCGATTCTGATGCCGAGGAAAAGCCCTCCGATACCTGATGAAAATCCTTATGCTTGCTCCAGAGCCCTTTTTCCAGCCCCGGGGAACGCCGCTGAGCGAATACTTCAGGATAAAAGCCCTATCTGATCTCGGTCACAAGATTGACCTGGTCACTTATCACCTCGGAGAAGACGTCAAGATTAAAAACCTCAGAATCTTAAGAATTCCCAACCTTTTCTTGATTCGAGAAATAAAAATCGGCCCTTCTTGGGCAAAAATCCCGCTTGATTTTTTACTCTTCTGGAAAGCATTCTTTCAGCTCGTGAGAAGCGACTATGATCTGATCTTTTCTCACGAAGAAGCAGCCCTGCTGGGAGTTATCCTGGCCAAAATATGGCGTCGGCCTCACCTCTATGATATGCATTCCAGCCTTCCCCAGCAGTTGGAGAATTTTAATTTTTCTCGTTCAAAGATGCTAAGGGCATTATTTAAAGGGCTCGAAAAATTCATCCTTAAAAATTCTCAATCCATCATCGTCATCTGTCTCGATCTGCTGCAGAAAGTTGCCAAGGGAGGATACAAAAACAGGGCGGTCCTGGTAGAAAACTTCCTCGACTTCAAAGGAGAGGACTTTTCGGCTCAGCAAATCGAAAAGAAACGCCAAGAGTTCGCTTCAAGAGGAGAAAAAATCATCCTCTACACTGGAAACTTCCAGTCTTACCAGGGCATCCCCCTGCTCCTCGAGGCGGCAAAGAGAATTAAAGAGAAAGCAGTTTTTCTCTTCGTTGGTGGAAATGGGGCCAGAATCGAGGAGATGAGGCAAAAGGTAAAAACGCTAAAGATTGAAGACAGAATCGTTTTTAATCCCGAAATCGCTCCTTCCTTAATCCCGCTTTTTATCTCGGTGGCTGATGTCCTCGTTTCGCCCCGGACCTCGGGAACGAATACCCCTCTTAAGATATATTCATTCATGAAGTCCGGAAAGCCGATCGTGGCCACCAATCTCTGGACGCACACTCAAGTCTTGAGCCCAGAAATTTCTGTTCTGGCCGAGCCTGATCCGCAGAGTTTGGCTGATGGCATCATCTTTGCTCTCCACCAGGAGGAAGCGCAGGACCGAGCTCGGAAGTGCAAACAACTTGCTGAAAGGGAATACACCTATCCCCGCTATCTGGAAAAAATCCGCCTGTCTCTCCAGAAAGCGCAAAAAGCTTCTTGAGAAGGAATTTCTTTTAATCATGAGAGCCTTCCTGACCGGAGCTTCAGGATTCATCGGCAGCCATCTGGTTGATTATCTCTTGAAGAAAGGGTGGCAGGTCCGGGCTCTTCTCCACCTGAACAAAATCCAGCGGGAAGAAGAGATCGAAGTCGTCCGGGGAGATATTAGAGACTATCAGGCTTTAAGGCAGGCCTTAGAGGAAACAGATGTTCTATTTCATCTTGCGGCCTCGTTGGGATCAGCCTTAATCAGCCAAGATGAATTCTACCAGATCAATGCCCTTGGCACCAGGAATATTCTGAAAGCAGCTCAAGCCCAAAACGTAAAAACAATAGTCCATCTCAGCTCGGCGGGTGTGCTGGGTTCGGTCAAAGAAAATGAGGTCGCTGCTGAAGACTATCCTGTAAACCCAATAAGTATCTATGATAAAAGCAAACTCGAAGGAGAAAAAATCGCTCTCCGGAAGGCCCTTGAAGGAATGAATATCGTGGTCGTCAGACCAGGATGGGTCTACGGTCCGGGTGACAGGAGAACTTTCAAACTCATAAATTCCATCGCCAAGAAGAAGTTCATCCTGGTCACCAAGGGAAAAACTTGGCAAACCCCTATCTATATCCAGGATCTCCTGGAAGGCATCCTCCTTTGTGCAGAAAAAGGGCGGAAGGGAGAAATCTACCACCTCTCAGGCGGAGAGGTGTTGAGAGTGAAAGAAATGGTGGAGGTCATAGCTTCAGCCACCGGGGATAAAATACCGCCTTTCACTCTCCCTCTTTTCCCAGTAAAACTGGCAGCCTTGACTTTGGAGAAAATCTTTTCCCTCTTCAGGAAGGAAGCTCCTCTCAATAGGGCCAAGCTCAGCTTTTTCATACATCCTAAGCCTCTTTCTATAAAAAAAGCTGAGAGGGAATTGGGGTTTGCTCCCCAGAAAAAATTTAAGGATGGGATGGTTCTGGCAATAGCCTGGTACAGAGAAAACAACTGGCTGTAGTCAAAAAGTCACCCTGGCTAATCCAGCCGGTTTGAATTGACTTCAAATCGAGGAGCTTATAATATATTTATTCCCCTTTTGAGACACACAGAGGATGAAGAAAGAAAGAGTCGGGAAGTTCTATGACGTGGTATGGACAAAATACATTCCCGAATACTCAGCCTCAGAGCAACATCTGGAAATCTTTTTTGCCGATGAAGAAATCAGGAACAAAAGAGTCCTGGATGCCGGCTGCGGAACCGGCATTTTCAGTATTATCTTTGCCAGCAAAGGCGCCTCGCAGGTGATGGGTACAGATATCAGCCAGGGCAGTCTGGAGACGGCCAGAAGCTTGAAGCAAAAATTCAACCTCCAGAATGTCGAGTTCAGGGAAGAAGACACGCTCCAGCTTCCTTTTGAGGACGATTCTTTTGACATTGTCTGGGCTTGGGGAACAGTTCATCACACGACCAATCCTTTTAAGGCCATCGATGAACTGGCCAGGGTCTTGAGAAGAGGAGGAAGTCTTCTTTTGGCTGTCTACAGGAGGACGAAGTTGACATTCCTTCATGAAATCATCAGGAAAATCCTTCTCCAGACTCCCAAGAAGTCCTGGACGGCTCTATCCAAGGTCTTTGCCTTTTTCCTGGCGCCCGTGGTCCTTATGTTCAAGAAAAGGGAAAAGTCCCGCAAAGGAGAAAAATTGGAAGAGCTCATTCTTGATTGGTACTTTGTTCCCATCAGACACTATTATTATCCCGAGGAAATTCAAAAGTTCTTGGAGGCGAAAGGTTTTGAGGTGGAAAAATTCCTTCCTGCCTCTGGCCGTTTTGACAGCACTTCCAATTTCATCCTGAAGGCTCGGAAAAAATAGGATTCTGGATATGAAAAAAATCAAGCTTCATACCAAGATTTTCATCGGATTGACCCTGGGCATAATAGTCGGGCTTGTTTTCGGGGAGAAGGCCCGCCTCATTGAACCCGTAGGCACAATCTTCCTCCGTCTCATCACCATGATCGTTGTTCCCCTGGTTCTGGTCTCCCTCATGCTGGGGACAGCAAGTCTGGGGGATATCAGGAAGTTGGGCCGCATCGGTATCAAAACCATTGCCTACTTCACCATAACCACCATGATTGCCATCTCCATCGGCCTTTTTTTAGCCAATGTCGTCAACCCTGGTTATGGCTTGAACGAACAAGTCAAGGAAGAGCTGTACAAGAATTACGAGTCCAAGGCTCAAATCGGGATTCAAAGAATGAAAGAAAAACCCTCTGCTCTGGATGTGCTAGTGGACATTGTTCCCACCAACCCCCTAAAATCTCTGGTCGAAGGCAACATGCTCCAAGTCATCTTCCTGGCTCTTCTCTTTGGCATCATCCTCACTCTCATCAAGAAAGAAAGGGCTGAACCCCTGATTAAATTTCTCGAAGGTCTGAATGATGCCATTATTCAAGTTGTTCATATCGCCATGAGACTCGCTCCTTATGGAGTCCTGGCCTTGATAGCTGCGGTTATCGGTCAATACGGCGTCCAAATTCTGGTCACTCTCCTCAAATACTCTTTGGTAGTGGTGGGAGGCCTGGTCATTTATACTTTTAGTATCAACAGCTTAACGGTGGGTTTTCTGGGCCGTTTGAATCCTCTCCGTTTTTACAAGGGAGTCAAGGAAGCTATGATCATTGCCTTTAGCACTTCAAGCTCTAACGCCGCCCTGCCGGTGAGCCTGGAATGCGTCGAGTATATCGGTGTTCCCCGGGAATATTCGAGCTTTGTTATTCCTCTGGGGGCGACTATCAACATGGATGGAACAGCTCTCTACCAAGGCGTGGCCGCTGTTTTCATAGCCCAAATCTACGGAGTCCCCTTAGGCATCATGGACCAACTCACCATTGTCCTGATGGCAACTCTTGCCTCGGTGGGAGCAGCAGGAGTTCCTGCTGCAGGCATCATCACTCTGGCCATGGTCTTGAGGCAGATAGGTGTCCCTCTAGAAGGAATTGCTCTGATTTTAGGCGTGGACAGGTTCCTGGACATGTGTCGAACCACTACCAATATTGTAGGAGACATGGCCTGTTCGGTCGTTATCAAGGAAACGGAAACGCGAAGAAAATGAAATCTCTAAAATACTGGAGGCGGCTGACAAGGCTTTTCTACCATTTCCGAAAAAAATCCAGCCAACTGCCCTACCTTCCGGTGCGGCTGTGGATAGAGCTCACCAGCTACTGCAACCTGAAATGCATCATGTGTCCCAATCAAAAACTCACCAAAAAAGATAAAGGCTACCTGGACTTTGATCTTTATCGAAAAATCATCGATGAAGCCGCCTCGTTTGCTTTCGAGGTCAATCTAGCTCATCGAGGAGAATCCCTCCTCTATCCGGATCTCATAGAAGCCATCAGGTATGCCAAGGAGCACGGCCTCTTCACCAGGCTTCATACCAACGGCTCTCTCTTAACTTCTGAGCTTGCCTCTTCAATCATTGATTCAGGATTGGATCGGCTTTCTTTCTCCTTTGACGGCTATAATAAAGAAAATTATGAAAAAATCAGGATCAAGGGCAATTTTGACCGGACCATCGCTAATATCATCCAACTTCTAGAAATGAAAAAATCTCTTCATCTGAAAAGACCGCGAGTCGCCATAGAAGTGATCGATTTCACTCCTGAAGAAACAAGAAAGAAGGCTCGAGCCAAGGATGAATTCAGGAACCGGTTCCAAGGCCTCCCCCTGGATGAAATGGTGGTCAAAGAGCTTCATAACTGGGCTGGTGAGACCAGCGCGGAAAAACCTTCTTCGGTACGGACAATATGCACCTTTCCCTGGAATGCGCTCATCATTTTCTGGGACGGGAGCGTTTTACCCTGCAGCCAGGATTTTTTTGGAAGCTACATCCTGGGTAACGTCAAGCATTCTTCCCTCAGAGATATATGGAACAACGAGAGAATGGTCTCCCTTCGCCAGAAGCTGGCCTCCAAAGAGGTGGCGGATTTGAACCCCTGCGCCAGCTGCGACCGCTTGAGAAGGAAAAATATTCTTGGAGTGCCGAAAGAATACCTCTGGAAATTCCTCTCCAAGAGAATGCCTTAACAACACATTCAGGCTTCATCCCCCTCTCTCTATTGATTCCAAAACTAGGGCCACTCAGAATACTAAAAATCTTAGGGGATGGACGAAACGACCTTTTCAGGTTTAACCTTCGGATTTCGGCCTTCGAGGGAAGTCGATAGAGTCGACCGGCGAGTATGTTTGAGCGAAGCGAGTTATGCAGCCGCTGAGAAGGCCGAGAGGAGAATGACGCTAAAAATCTTTTGGGCGTGAGAACATCCCCCAAGATTCTTTTCGGCCGCTATAGAAAAAGGGAGGCTCGTCTTTTTTCAGACCTTCTTGACTCTGTCTTTATCCCTTCGGTCTTTTATTTTCTGGGCAGGCGTGCCGACAGCGATTGAATATTCTCCGAGAGATTCCGTCACAACGGATCCCGCTCCTACCACAGTCCCTTTTCCGATGGAGACCCCATCCAAGACAATAACCCCAGCTCCGAGCCAGACATCCTCATCGATGCTTATCCCCCCCTTGGTGAAAGAAGGCTGAAACATGATGGGAATCGAAATGTCATCATAGGTATGATTGCCTCCTGCCACCAGATAGCACTGCCCGGCTAAGAAACAGTATTTGCCCAGCCTTATCTCTGTCTCTGAAAGGAGACTGCAGTTGGCTGAGAGATTACAGTAATCATCCAAAAATATTGATCCCTCTTTGCAGCTGAGAATGGTATTCCTTCCCAGGTAGACATTCTTTCCGATGCCCAGCCCCTCGTTTTTTTCACCTTTGGCATCAAGAACAACATTATCATCGATAAAAGTATTATCTCCCAGGCAGATTTTATGAGGATGACGAAGAGTGATATTCCTTCCAAAAACGACTCCCTTCCCGACTTTCTTGAAAAGAAAAGGGTAGAACAACCGACGCAGAAAGAACCCTGCTGCCCCCGGAAGCCAGGAAAATAATATGATTATGACCTCGAATTTGAGGAATTTAGCGAAGCTCTTGGTTCCCCAAAAAAAAGATGAATATTTATCAAAAGAGGATTTTCCCTCATCGATCAATTCTTTCTGGATGCTTCCTCGAAACTCTTTATCCATTATCAGTATAATAGAGAAAATAGCCAGAACATTCAATTCCCCTAGACCTGATTGATTTTGCTAGGCTAGAAACTCGAAGTGCCATCGCCATTCAGGCACCCTGGAAGGCACGCTTGAATTCAGTAAAAATAGAACAAGAAACCAACAGCAAGCTGAATTTGAGAAAGGCCAATCCTGGTGTCCAATGTTTTCGACTTTGGGCTCAGATAAAAGAATTTGGCATCTAGAACCAGAGAGAAATTCCGGGAGATTTTATATTCAAAATTACCTACTCCTCCAAAAATTAAAGAGGAAATATTTTCATCCAGGTAGGTTTTGGTGGTAACTGTTATCTCCGTGCTGGTGAAAGGCGATTGTTCCTCTAAATCGAAGTCTTCTAAGATGTTCAATTTTCCGAACGAAAATCCGATGATCGGACCTGCCCAAACCCCAAATTTCCTCTTTTCCATGATTGAGAAAAGCGGAGCAACAGAAATGTTGAATACGTTGCCTTTCAGGCTATCATCGAAAGTATAATCTCGAGGATTATCCGGAACAACAGGATGGGGAAGGGTCATCGAAAAACTACCATCGTTTTTAAACGATAAATAACTGAGACTCAGGTTAACTTTCAGGAGGATGTTTTTTATCTGAAAAAAACGGCCTATATTCAGGTCAAAGAGCAGGTTGGTCTTTAATTTATAATTCTCATCCAGACTGCCCTCTTCGCCGTAGAGAGTAAAAGAGCTTTGGGCTTCAAAGGAGGGACTGACAGGAAATCCTATTCCAGTCTTTGCTTGAATGAAATAGTTGTGTTCAAGAACTCTGGGGACTCTAGGAACGATTTCTTCGGTAACGACTTCAGGGACTTCTTCTGGAATTTTTTTTGGCTCTATCTCTACTTCTTCCACTTCCGGCGGCTTCTCTTCCTTCGGCATCGCTTCTTCAAACCATAAGACGACCTTGATCCCACCTTCTACGGAAGTCACACTGTAATTGGGAATTCTGTCCCCCAGGTCAAAAACGATTCGAGCCACCTGGGGCTGAAAGAAGCCGACTCTCATCCTCATGACTCCGATGATTCCGATGTCAACATAAGGACCGACCGAAATCTTCTGGATCGGGAACAAATCGATCGCTAGCCTGGGAGGACCGGTCAATCCAAAAACTTCGTAATGAAATTCTCCATCCACGACTACAGTGAATTCTATCTTATCTGCCTCAACAATCTGAAAATTAATCTCCTTTAATTCTGTTACGGATTCAGCTGTGACTTCTTCTTGAGGATAGGAGGTCGAAATATTCGAAATAGAAATGAGAATAATTACAGCTGCGAGCAATTTAATTGAATTTTTCAAAATTACCTCCTTTTTGCCCTTTACCAGCTCAGAAAATCAATCGATTCCAAAGATGGCTATCTGACCTTGAGTATCATAGGTCGAGACGGTCGCAATGCCGAATTGAACCCGAGTCTCAGCACCGGTGAAAGAGAATGAAGCGGTATGAGTAGATTTGTTCACCGACAAGAGCAATTCCCATTCTCCCTCATTCTCCCTCTTGTAGATGTTGTAACCTTTGGTCCTGCTTTCGTCGTTTTCAGGATTCGGTTCCCAGCTCAGATCATAATCGATTTCCGGTGTTCCCTTCAGGTTTTTGACTGTAATATTAATAGCCATATTGATTGGGGGGTTGAGCGGAACAATCGGATAAAGAGAGCTGAACCAGACTTCCTTATCGCGGCCAGAGATTGATGCTGACCAGACGACCGCGACATTGCCACCCTCATCAGAGGAAATACCAGGCAGTTTGGGACCACCTTGTGAATTCGGCAGGGTTACAGGATCATTCCACTCTCCGCCTATGTTATTTAAGTATCTGATGCCTCGTCCGCGCTCGCCGGGACCGAATTGCCAGGCTACATGTTTATTTCCATCGGGGTCAATGGCTATTCTTGAGTAATGCTGAAGTGCTCCGGGAAAAATCTTTTCCCGAGGATTCTCGTCTTCGTCAATGGTGCAGAGAAATATTTCGGGCGGATACCCTGTATCCCAATCCGCATAAGTCACTACGGGGACGTTGTCAGGCCCCACCGTGATATGAGGATGAGTTTGGCTCGCTCCCCCCCAGTTTATTTTCGTGGGCGCCGTCCAATCCGTTCCTTTTTTACGTCGTCGGTAATAGATTTTATACTCTCCGTTAGACTGCTTCTCCCTCCAGATCCCCCAGACGCGTCCATCGTTTCCAGCCGCAATCCCGACCTGGGTTGAGCGGCGATTCCCGGACATCTTCTTGACATCTTCCCAAATCCCGTCGATTCTGCTGCGGGTATAGGCTCGAGAGCCAACCTTGGCAAACCACATAACATAGACATTCCCGTCTGGGTCGGCGGCAACTGCGGGCTCATGCCCTCCATAACCTGCTGGGCTTACTCGGAAAGGAGACAGCCATTTCTCCTGGTCAGGATCGTACTCGACTAAATAACATGAGTCTTCCTGGTCGTAAGCAACAAAGATGCCTCCCTGCTTGCTGGTGCAGATATAAGGCCTGGCCGCATCCTTATTTCTAGAATTAGTTAAATCCACCGGTCCCTCCCATGCTTTGCCATCATAACTGGCATAGTGGATGTCCGCGCCAGCAGCATCGTGCCAGTCTTCTACCCAGATAACGTGAGCCTTTCCATCAGGGCCGAAAGCAACTTGGGCCCATTTTGAAGAATCAGGCGGGGTATCAGACACCATGACCGGCTCAGACATTTGTTGCCCGGTATGGACACTCCAGCATAAAAATATGGACAATAAAATAAGCAAGGTCTTTTTCATGATCTTACTCCTTTTTCTGATTTTTCATCTTTATTAGATACTTTCTCTTATTAAATGACATATATTCTACAAAAAATCAATGATTGTCAATAGCTGGGAACTTTTCAAGCCTATTTAACCACGATTGAAAATTCCTTAAATGAAGAACCGGCGAGTCAGGAGGGATTGGAAATCAAAAAACAATTATGGTATATGAATAGACTGAAAAATGAACGGATACAGAATCAAAATCGCAATCCTTCTTATCCTCTCTCTAGTATTCATATTAAGAACAAGCGGAAAGAGCTCAAGGGCCCAAGACCAGGAGGCAGAACCACTTTTCGACCAACAAGGAAATCTGATATGCATCTACCAGCGAATCGAGGGAGAAACCTGTATGGAAACCTTAAGGTCCCAGGCAGAAGCTGCTCTCATAAAAACTGTAGCTTTGAGTAGGAGGGCATCTTCTCCTGTCATCAAGAAAGATAGGAGAGGGCAAATTTGGGTGGTCTGGGAAGAATGGGCCACTGACCAGAGTAGAATCTTTCTGGCTCGGCTCGAAGAAAATCAAATCATTCAGCCCCGACTCATCAGTGAGGAAAAAGGCTTTAACCTGGCTCCCGATTTATCCTTTGACCTGCAAGATAGTCCTTGGATAGTCTGGATTAACTATCAAAGAGCCCACTACAGAATTTTCGTCGAGGAAATCTTTTCCAGAAAAACATGGATCATAAACCCGGTTAACACCGCTTATGCCCCCCAGATCATCGCTGACTTCAACGATCGAATCTGGATTTTCTGGAGCGGGAGAAGCCTGGGAGAGGATGGAATATTTTGCCGAGTCTACGACCGACAGGACTGGCTCCCCATAAGCCAGCTCAATCCAGGTGATGAATTTCCGCAAACAAGCCCTTCAGTCTCCCTAGACCAGAATGGATTCATCTGGTTAATCTGGTCAGGATATGACGGCCAGGATTACGAAATCCACGGCAAATTTTGGAATGGAACCAGGTGGTCGAAAATCACCAGGATTACCGCTAACCAGCAAGAAAATGACCTCTTTCCTGATGTGTCGGTGGTCTCGGGCAACAGGCCCATCGTCGTTTGGGAAAAGACAGGAAAAGATGGAAGTCACATCTTTCTTAAATATCTAGAGCGTGACTCTTGGAGCAGGGAGATAAAGATTTCTCAAGAAAAAGGCCAGCATTCCTGCCCGAGGATTGTGGCGGAAGGAGAAAGAATCGGAATCACCTGGCGATTTCAAGATGAAGTGCAAACAAGATTATTCTTCTTTCATCAGTTGAGTGAAGAAAACCTTCCCGATAAATCTCCTCCCGAAACTCGGATGATCTTCAACCCCTCTCTGGATGAGGATAAATATGCTGGCTTCGGAGACAGTATCACTTATGGGTATATCAATTTTGAAGCTGCCCCCGACAAAGGTTATATTCCTCGGCTGGAAATGCTCCTGGATCAGCAATTCGGCGAGACCGAGGTGGTCAATGAAGGTTGGCCTGGAGAAAAAACATTCAACGGCTTAGCTCGAATCGATAGTGTGATAAGAGATCATTTAGCCCAGTATCTCCTGCTGATGGAAGGAACAAATGATATCATTTCCAGAAAAATCTCGATGGACACCACTGTTTTTAACCTGGAACAAATGGTCCAGAAATGCATTGATTTTGGCGTCTTCCCAGCAGTAGCGACCATTATTCCTCGGAAAGATTGGAGATGGGATAACGAATTCTTCCGGGATAGAATATTTTACCTTAATGATCAGATCCATGAGCTGGCCCAGGGACTCCCGATCCCTTTGGTGGATCAGTTCGAACTTTTCTATTCCTATCCCGAAGAAGAGGGAGGATGGAGATCTCTATTATCCGACCATAACCATCCTACCGAAGAAGGTTATCAATTGATGGCTGAAGAGTGGTTTGATGAGATAAAAAACTTCCCCTTTCCTCCTGTTTATCTTCAGGTCAAAAGGGTATACAATGAAATACTTTTCTACCGAGAATTGGGGAACCATCTGACCTGGCAGGATAATCCCAAGATAGCTGACAAAAATAACATAAAAGGCTATAAAATTTACCGGAAAAAAAAGGATGAAGAGAACAATCAATTCGAGTTCCTCAAAATCATATACGGACGCCTGGAGTACTTCGATACGGATATTATCCCTTCAGCTCGCTACGTGTACACGATCTCCACGCTAAGAACAGACGACTTGGAGGGGCCGTGTTCCCCATCCGAGGAAGATCAATAGAAAGGATGAGCATGAGAGCCCCGGTAAAATTTTTGGCGCTGATGATTCTCGCCGCCTTCTTCCAAGAGGGCAAGATAGCTTATTCTGAACTTCATGGCGCGGCTGGATGGAGGAAGATTCAGGAACAACAAAGTTCTTCTGCGGCCTTAGAATACACCATGTTGAATGAAAAGACTTTGGTCGGAGTTTTTGCCGGGGCGTACAACATTGCCGATGACCGATTCAAGCAGATTTATGAAGGACAGGCTTATGTCTTCGGTTTTGGGCTTTCTCAAAGAATTCATGCTTTTCATCGACACTTCATCTTCATATCCTTAGATTTTAAGTTTTATACCAAAAAAGGAAAATCGACAGTCACCAAAGAAGACGCCAAACTCATCCTCAAACCGATTTCCTTAGGCGGGGTTTACATGTTCCTCACCAAGCCTGTAATCCCTTTTGCAGAGATCGGAGGAGATTATTATCCCTACCAAGAAGAAAGCCCTCTCTACACCACTTCTGGAAGTGCGCTGGGATTCCATGTGCAAACAGGAGTGCTTATTCCGTTGAAGGTGATAGAATCCTTGAAAGTCAAACTGTACTTGAGATATTCCAGGGTGAAAACAGAGGAGAACGATCTTGAAGTGAACCTAGGAGGTATTGAATACGGGCTGGGACTTGTGTATGGCTTGAACCTGTTTTAGAATGAGACGATTCTCTGCAGAAAAAAACAAAGAGATATTATCTTTATAGTGAGATAAAAATGACGAAAACACAAAAAAGTATTTTTACCGCTTCTGCCTTTTTTATTCTTATTTTGGCGAGTTTCTTTCACTCATCTTTCTCCAAGGTCCAGCCCTGGCAAAATATTTGGAAACACTATATGTCTCCACCCTACGTGGAGAATGAAATCCTGGTGAAGTTCAAACCTCGTATCTCTAGTCAACTAATCCAGACAATGATCGCCTACTACGGTTCTGAAAAAATCGAAAAAATACCGCGGATTAATGTTTATCGACTCAAACTTCCTTCCAGCTCTTCGGTTGAAGAAGCTGTGGAGCTCTTCAATCAAAATCCTGATGTGGAATATGCCGAGCCTAATCACTGGCTTTATCTTGCCTCCAGTCCGAATGACGAGTACTTTGAATACCAGTGGGCTCTTGAAAACACGGGCCAAAGAATCGGTCCTGAACAGTTTGATTTCCCGGAAGGAACTCCCGGCTCGGATATCAATGCCAACGAAGCCTGGGAGACACAAACAGGAAGCGAAAACACCCTGGTAGGAATCGTCGATACTGGAGTCGATATCGGTCATCCAGATTTAAAAAACAACATATTGTCTTCGGGAAGAGATTTTGCCAACGATGATTATAATGCCTCTGACGACCATGGTCACGGAACCCATGTGGCAGGCATTATCGGCGCCCAAGGCAATAACAACATCGGAGTCTGCGGCGTTTGCTGGAAATGTAAAATGTTGCCGGTCAAGGTATTCTTACAAAACGCCAAAGGGAATGCCGCTTGGGTCGTTTCTGGCATCATTTGGGCTGCGGATCATGATGTCCGGGTCATTAACATGAGTTTGGGCGGACCGGATGTGGTCGCCAATCAAGCCTTGGAAGATGCGATCAAGTATGCCTACGAGAAAAATATTGTCCTGGTGGCGGCTGCGGGCAATGATGGGACCGAAGGCGTATGGTACCCAGCTGCCTATGATGACTATGTCCTGGCGGCCGCGGCTACAGACTATAACGATAATTATATTGACCTTGAACTCACGGATGGATGGTTCGGTTCCAATTATGGACCCGAAGTCGACGTGGCTGCGCCAGGCCTTGATATTCTCAGCACCTGGGGCAGAGGGCTCTGGCGGAGAGGCCGCCCCGGCTGGAGCGGCTACAATTACGGGAACAAGACTTCTATGGCCACGGCTTTCGTCTCTGGACTGGCCGCCTTGATCATCTCTCATTACCCCTGGCTAGAGAATTGGCAAGTGATGGAGATCATCCGTCACTCGGCAGATGATATCAATTCTTCTGAACATCCAGGCGAAGATATCTACATAGGATTCGGGAGGATAAATGCCAAAAGGGCGCTCGAAATAGCCCGAGTCTTCGAACGAAGACGCGAGCAGCGGAGATGACGAGATTCATTCCCGAGCTGAATGAACAAGGAAGAAGCCGACGCCAAGCGGCACCTATAGAGAGGCCGGTTTTCTATTCCTTTTTTTCCTCTTCGACCTGGCGGCGAGATTTCATCTCTTCTATCGTATATATCTTTGTCCTATGGGTCACAAAATAAATCCGAGAAATGATCTCAGCCAATAAGCCGGTCATGATGAACTGAAAACCCAATATCATCAAGAAGACGGCCAGCACCAGATTTCCTATGTTGTCCCGTATCGACCAGCTGAAAAAATAAAATCCGATGGTGAGGATTAGGGCAATCGTGAACCCGATGCCTCCAAAGCCCAAACCCACCAAACCAAAAAGCTGCAAAGGCCGGTCTATGAAGCTGATGATAAATTTAACAGTCAAAAGGTCGAATAATACTCTTCTTATTCTGGAAAGGCTGTATTTCGATTTTCCCTTCTTGCGGACGATATTTTTAATCGGGACTTCGGCGATCCTGACTCCTGTCCGGCTGATTAGAGCCGGGATAAAACGATGAAGCTCACCGTAGAGCTGGATTCCCTTGATGGCTTTCTTCTGATAGGCCTTGAAAGTCGTCCCAAAATCATGAATCTTCACTCCCGAGAGAAACCGCATGATCCGGTTGGCCACCATCGAGGGAAGCCTTCTAAAAAGAAGATGGTCCTTTCTTTCCTTCCGCCAGCCGCTGACAATATCGTATCCTTCCTCCAGTTTAGAGAGCAACCTGGGAATATCTTGAGGGTCGTGCTGCAGGTCTCCATCCATGGAGATGATAATTTCTCCTTGAGCGACATCGAATCCTGCCTGGAGGGCTGCTGTCTGTCCAAAATTTTTTTTCAGCTTGATGACCCGAATGTTCTCGTCCTTTTGGTATAGCCTGGTCAATATTTGATAGGTATTATCCAGGCTTCCGTCATCAATAAAAATCATTTCATAGGTCTTGTTTAACTCGGTCAGGACTTTGACCAAGCCTTGATAGAGTTCCTCGATGTTTTCTTCCTCGTTAAAGAAAGGAATCACTAATGAAATTTGAGGATACTCTTTCTTCTCTTCCATGGCCTTATAATTGATTAAAATTTATCAAGCTTATCTCTTTATCGCTTATTATCTTTTTTAAATCTTTATCCAGCAAGGCTTTCAATTCTTTCTCTCTGCATTTATTGATGTAATAGGAGCCGATGGCTTTCTCTAGATCCATTAATTCCTGAGTCATGAAACCTGGGTGAACCATGACCTCTGTCACGCCGTCCTTGAGGTTGGTTAATACTTTTTTTATCCTTGGTGAGGACATCTTCCCGCTCTTACATAGACCATAACTTCTATCAGGTATTGAAATGCCGTTCTCTTTGATCTTCTCTTTCATGCTCAAACAGGACAAGGAAGCAAAAATGGCTTTGGCCGATTGAGACAAATGAGGAGTAATACAGTATTCATGAATGTATCTTACTCTCTTTATATTATATTCCTTCCCTAACTTCAAAACAATTTTGAGCAGAGCGGGAAGACAATGAGTATGTTTTTCACTGTCGAAATGGCTAATTTGGAGGTTGTTTTCTAGGGCTTTTTCGATCTGGGCTCTGAACTCTAGCTCAATTTCTTGTTTCTTTATCTTCTTTGACCACAATTTTCTCAAAATGATGAAGATATTCGACATGAAATATTGCTCTTTGTTGAGCAAGCTTCCCACGTTGTTGGCTGGAGATAGGGGTCGGCCGCGGACAATGTTGAGGTGGAGACCCACTCCCAATCGCTCATTCTGTTTGGCCAGCTCCACGGCGTGGGCAAATCCAGGCATGTTGACCATGATACTCGTGCTCGTGAGAATCCCCTTTTGGTGAGCAAGGATGATTCCTTCATTGACTCCCTTGCTCAGACCGAAATCATCGGCGTTGATTATGACCTTTTTCATGACTTGCTGAAAAGGGAAATGGCATTGGAGACTGCGATTTTTATGTCTTTAAAATTTCTTAATCTGAACAGCCTCTTCATCAGGTAGGAAGGACGAAGATAGAACTCTTTGACGGCCTTTCTTCTCAATCTCCAGACTTCTTCTTTCGACAATTTCTCGGTTTCAAGGACTGGAAAATCGGTGCTGTCAAAACGTTCTATTCCTGCAGACACCCATCTCTTCTCTAAGGCCTCTTTCCTTAATCTTGTGCCTAAGTCTGGAGTTGCAATGGCAAAGGAAGCGATGTCGATGTCCAGCTGCTTGGCTAAATCTATCGTCCTCAGGACGGACTCTCTATCTTCCCCTGGGAGTCCGATGATAAAATAACCAAGAACCTTGATTTTATGCTCGTTCAGCAAACTCACTGCCTCTTTGATTTGCTCAACACTAATCATTTTCGAATATTTCTTCAAAATATCGTCATCGCCGCTCTCGATACCCACGGAAACTGTATGACATCCGGCCCGTTTCATGAACTGAATCTTCTCGGCGTTCAAGGATTTGAGGTCAGCATTGCAGCTCCAGGTAAACTCAAGATTGTTCTGGATGATTTTTTGGCATAGTTCAACCACTCTTTTGGTGTTGATGGTGAAGGTGGGGTCCTGGAACAATATTTCTTTGATTCCCAGCTGCGATAAGTATCTCAATTCCTCGATGACATTATCCACCTCTCTGATCCGGTAGCCGTAGGCTCCGGCTGTGCAGAAGCCGCATCGATAGGGACAGCCCAGGGAAGTGACAACGACGGTGAAAGGAAACCTCCTGGCAATGGGAATTCTGTATTTTTTAAAATCAAAGAGCTCGTGCCTGGGAACTGGAACTTTAAACCTAGTCGATAATCTATCCGGGCTTTCTACGAAACGTCCTTTTTTTCTGTAAATCAGCCCCTTTAAAGGAATACTATCTTCTCCCTGGAGGAAAGAAACAATATCCGGCTCTGTGAAATCCATGGAAACAGCGTCCAGGAAACCGTATTTTTTCAGGACTTCCTGGCCGATAAACTTCATGATTCCAGCACTGGCTATGATTTTGGTTTCATTTGTCTTCTTCGCCTTTTTCATCAAGGCTAGATCTGAATTCATCGTCGAGGTGCCGGTGGCAAAAATGACAGCCTTAAAACCAGAATCCCTGATGATATCCAAGCACTCCTCTTCAGGAATACGATTGATGATGGCATCCACGACCTGAACCGCAAACTCCTGACCCAGTATTCCACTGAAGACGATTAAGTCTTGAGGAGGCCAATAGTAATCGGCTTTGGAAGAAAAGCTGCAGTAGTAATCTCGAATGTACAATTTGTCACCGGGTGGATTCAAGAGGAGCACTTTCTCTTTCTTCATCGCTTCCGTAGCTCTTAAAAGCCTGCCATGGAATCTTATCATACCTATTTTTCAGCGCAGTTCAAAGAAAAATCTGGCGTTTGCGGTGATACTTTTTGAATACCAGCTTAAGGATTCCCAGAATAAAAAGCTAAAAGGGCGGACCTGGCCCCTTTTTGTTACTCCTTGACAAGAGAAGGGCCTTCGATTAGATTTTTAGATTGTGGGGATTGCTGACTACGAGTGAAAAAGAAAACCTTATTCCTGATCATCTTTCTGGCTATCGTTTGTGTCTTGAGTCTTCTCATAAGATTAAAAAACCTGGGATATCTGTCCTACTGGGGGGATGAAGGATTCTCCTACCTGGCTGTCAAAGGGATTCTCCAGCATGGCTATCCTCTCTATCCCTCTGGTCATATCTATTTCAAGGCCATCCTCTACATGTACGTTTTAAGTTTCTTCTCCTTATTCTTAGGTTCGAACGAATTCACCTTAAGACTGGTCAGTGTTCTGGCCAGCGTGGCCACGCTTCCTGTCCTCTATCTTATAGGCAAGAAGTTTTTTAACCAGAGCGTAGCTTTGTTTTCAGTGGTCATCTTGGCATTTTCAGTCTGGGAAACCGAGTATTCCCGGATTGCCGGCTACTATCCTTTTCTCCAGCTATTTTACCTGCTGGGTTTCTATTTCTTCTACCTGGGATTTTTCGAGCAAAAGAAAAAATATAAATATTGGGCCACGATCTTCCTCATCCTGACTCCCACCCTTCACCAGATCGGCCTGGCCCTTATTTTTGTCTACCTATATTTACTTCTTCTCCAAGGAATAAAAAGGTTTTTGAGGAAAGACTGCTTGATAAGCTTGGCTATCGTAAGTGTTTTCTATCTCCTACTCCAAATCAACGAGATATTTTTCTGGAAAGTCGGCTACGTTTATACTCCTCAGGATAAACGGTTGACCAGTATTCTCGCCGAATATTTCAGCCGCTTTAACCTGAACTATTTTCGGGAATTCAGAGCAGCCTTTCCCAGCATGAGCCTAATCGTCTTGGTGGGCTTTTTCCTGTTATCAGGATTTATTTTGATGAGTCTGATCAAAAAAAATCTCCGGGAAAACGAAAAGATCAAGCGGTGGCTCTTTCTCTCGCTCGCTTTTCTTTTTCCTTTACTCTTCATGGGTTTCGTGAAATCTCACCTTCAGCCAAGATACATCTATTTTCTGAGGCCGCTCTTCATCTTGTTATTTTCCTACAGCCTTTTCAAGCTGGTCGAAATCTTGGTCGAACTGATGTTCAAGCCCTTCCAGTCCCGCCTGAAAAGAGAGCCTGCTAGGCAAAAAACGATTTTGACTTTAGGAGTTTTCCTTTTGACAGGTATTCTCACGGTGAACGGCCTGAGCCTAGTCCGGGTGAAACAAATCATGGACAGGGAATACCAGGACAAAATTTTCACTACTCTGATCACCAGAACAGGTCGGCAACAACATCCTGACCATAAGAGCGCAGGAGAATTCTTGAAAGCACAAGTGCGGAAGGACGATGTGGTCATCGCCATTCACATGGTCTTTCAATACATCTATGCTGGAAGAGTCGATTATTGGCTCTGGTCAGGAGGACCTGGAACCTGGGATGGCTGGGAAGAAACTGAAGATGGCTTTAAGGACGTTTACACGGGCTCGAAATGGATTAACAATCTCGCCGACCTAAAGGGAGTCATCGACCAAAACAAAGATAAGCGAGTCTGGCTGGTAACGTCTCCTTCCCTGGGAAGAAGGGACCATATCAATCTTGAGATTGCGGATTTCATCGAAAATTCGAACCGATTGGTTTTCAGGGGAAGAGACGGAATCTCAAAGGTCTATCTCTGGTCTGACCTTCTCGAAGACCAGGAAATAAGGCCTCAGGGATTCGAAGCCGAATGGTTTTCTCCTCCCTCAGGAGTGATCCAAACTGACGAAAATGCTTCTCAAAAAAGAGCTGTCTTCTTGGACAAGGTTAAAGAGAAGAGAGTGGCCTTGAGCTTGGTCCCAGGCCGAATTTATCCGCCGGGAGAATACAAGCTCACGCTCAGGATCAAGACAGATGACAACTCTGTTTCTGAAAAAATATTCACCGTAGCCGTATTCCTCGAGAACAATAAGATCTTCACCAAATCTCTGGCCGGCAAGGATTTCTTTGATAACCACGCCTACCAGGATTTTGAATTTAAATACTATTTGAGAAAAGAAAAGGAAATAGAATTCAGGATGCTCTTTTTAGGCAGGGGAAGTGTCTGGATTGACTATTTGAAGGTAAAGAAAACAGGAGAAGCCTCTGGATCATAAACTGATTTCAAAAATAGAACTTCTATCATCGGCTTTCCACCAGCGCTCTTGCTTTTAAAAAAAAATGTGCGGGATCTGCGGAATCTATGCCTTTGAGTCCTTAGGGCCTTCTTCACGCGTGGGGATCGAAAAGATGAACCAAGTTATGACCCACCGAGGGCCAGATGATGAAGGCTATTATTTTGACGAGAAAGTCTCCCTGGGCATGCGGAGATTGAGTATCATCGATCTGGTTACCGGGCATCAGCCAATCCATAATGAAGACAAGAATATCTGGATTGTCTACAACGGAGAAATCTACAATTTTCCTGAATTAAGAAAGCAGCTCCAAGAAAAAGGACATAAATTCTACACTCAAAGTGATACAGAAGTGATCGTTCATCTTTACGAAGAAGAAGAGGAGAGATTCGTCGAAAAATTAAACGGCATGTTTGCCATCGCCATCTGGGACAAAAAGAAAAATAAACTGCTGCTGGCGCGAGACAGGCTGGGGATAAAACCACTCCACTATCTTAGACTGAAAGATCGATTCGTTTTCGCCTCAGAAATAAAATCTCTTCTCCAAACTGCTTATCAGAGAGAAATCGATTATGACTCTTTATCACAGTTCTTCACGTTCGAGTACATTCCTGCGCCCCGATCCATATTCAAAGGAATCGAAAAACTCCGTCCTGGACACATGATGGTCATCCAGAATAACGAAATAAAAATCAGCTCCTATTGGGATGTTAGGCATAAATACGAGCCGCCCAAAGACGAGAACGACTATGCTGAACAGATATACCAAGGACTCAAAGAATCGGTAAAAAAACGCTTAATCAGTGATGTTCCTCTGGGTGTCTTCCTCAGCGGCGGAATCGATTCCAGCTCTGTCACGGGTTTGATGAGCCAGGTCACTTCCTCAAAAATAAAGACCTTCTCCATCGGCTTTGAGGAGGAAAGCTTCAACGAGCTGGGTTATGCCAAAATAGTCGCTGATCATTTCGGAACAGAACATCAAGAATTTGTGGTGAAGTCCAACCTAGTCAAGGAATTGGTGCCGGTTTTGATGAAATACTTGGATGAACCTCTGGCCGATGCCTCGATAATCCCAACCTACATCATCTCCAAATTGGCTCGAAAATACGTGACTGTGGCTCTGGCCGGTGACGGTGGCGATGAGCTGTTCGCCGGCTACGACACCTACAAGGCTTATCAAGTGGCCAGGTTGTACCGGAGGGTGCCCAAGTTTATCAGGGATAAATTGGTCAAAAAAATTGTCTATCTCCTCCCGGCTTCGAAAAAGAGGCTAAGCTTTGAATTCAAAGCCAAGAAATTCATTTCTGGGATAGATTATCCTCCTGAAGTGTCCAATTATATTTGGTGGGGTGCATACAATCCGGCTGAAAAAGAAAACCTGTTCACTCCAGAACTTAAATCCCGCCTCGAGGAAGACCCTTACTTGCCAGTCTTCAATCATTCAGAAAATTGTCAGGCTCGCCGGTCGCTAGACAGGTTGAGTTATCTGGACATGAAGCTTTATCTTCAAGACGACCTCTTGGTCAAAGTGGATAGAATGAGCATGGCCAATTCTCTAGAAATAAGAGTTCCCTTTCTCGACCATGATTTTGTCGATTTTGCCACCTCCATTCCCAGCTTCTTGAAGCTCAAAGGGCTCAGGACAAAATATATCTTGAAAAAAACGATGGGTCGGCACCTTCCTCAAAAGGCTATCCACCGGCCAAAAATTGGTTTCGATATTCCTCTGGGAGTCTGGATAAGGAATGAATTGAGAGATTTTACCTGGAGTGTGTTATCCCCCTCCAACCTGAAAAATCACGGCTTCTTCAATGACTCCTATATCAAGAAACTCCTAGAAGAGCATTTTGAAGGCCATCACAATCATCGTCAGCTGCTCTGGCCGTTGATCATCTTTCAATTCTGGTATGACGAATACATGAAATAGACAAGGCCTGAAAAAAGAGATGCCCGTTCTAAAGAAGGAAATTCTCGACCTGTACCAAGAACATGGTCTCTTAACCCATCTCTACATAAAAATTAAGCTAAAAATATGCCCTTTTATAAGAATGGAATCCTTCTTCCCCAATAAAGGGAAAATCATCGATTTAGGCTGTGGGAACGGGCTGTTTCCTAATATCTTGAAGCTAAGATCAAACGCTCGAGAAATCATCGGCTTTGACCTGGATGAGAAAAAGATAAGAGCCGCCAAAAAGACCGAAAAAGACCGTCCTGGCCTGGAATTCAGGAGGGGAAATATCATCGAGGAAGACTATCCCCGAGGGGATGTATTCTCGCTTATCGATGTTCTTTATCTTATTCCTTACAAGAAACAAAAAATCATCTTAAGAAAATGCTCATCAGCTCTGAGTGCAGGAGGAATCTTGATCATCAAAGAAATGGATACCAAGCCTCTATGGAAGTATCTATGGAATCAGGTACAAGAGACATTCGCTGTAAAAATTGTAGGATTAACACTCGGGGAGAGGTTTTATTTTCGAAGCAGGAAAGAATTCCAGGATATTTTGACCGACCTGGGGTTCAAGATCAAATCAGTCAGATTAGACACCGGGTATTGGTATCCACATATCATCTACGTCTGTAAAAAGCTGGGATAGATATTATTCAGGACTAGAAGTAAAGATTTTAAACCTCTCGGGGCCCCCTGCCCGGTCGGGAAATTTGAAATCGCAATACTCATCGTAGCCGACATACACACTGTACTCTTCTGGCAAAGATAGCAGGGTCTCGGCTTTCTCAACCGGGCCCTTTTTCTCGGCTTCTTGAGAACCGACTCTGCCCCTAAAGATTATCAATTTATCGATCTCATTCCCTTTCCTATCCAGAATCTGAACAAAGGGGTTGAGAAGGTAATCATTGCCCCAGCGGAGTTCGCCACCAAAGACTTTACTGAAAAGAGTCCAAGAGGCTTTAGTCTTAGAGAGAGTGACGATCTGGGAATGATCATCACCGCGTTTCCGGGGGAATGAGGTGCACATAAAAACATAATGCAATTTCTTCTTAAGGAGTGATTGCTCCTCTATCTCTTCAGTAAAACAATATTCCTTCCGGAAATATCCTTCCAGCTTTTCTTCCAAGGGGCTGGGATAGAAATCATATTCATAGCCCACATATAAACGGGATCGAGCTGGCAAAGAAGAGAATTCTAAAGAATTGAAGCCGGAAAAATCAGGCGATGCTTCGATTTCCCCCTCTTGGATGATCAGCTTGACGATTTGCTTGCCATCTGAATCAACGACTCGGACATAGGGATTCCTCACTCGCTCATTTTTTCTCATCAAACCTTTAGCCCTGATGGCGCTTTCCAGGATCCACTCTTCATTTTCTGACCTGGAAAGAGTGACCTGCTGAGCGTACTGAGTGAAATTGCCAGGAAAGGAGAAATTCGGATGATTGCTTAATCGATAAATCTTGATCGTTGGATTATGCAAGTCAATCAAATACTCATCCCATCTTGGCTCGAAACTCTTGATAAATACTGTATCTTCATCCAAGGAATTGTAGAACCTGGACTGCTTGGGAAACTCATCCGGGTACCGAGTGAACCTGGCATACATGATATCGCTGACGATGATAAAATTTCTTTTTCTCTGGGAGAGCCATTCCAAGTCAACCTGTCCCAGACTGTGTCTGTAAATCACGTTGTATTTTCTCCTGGAAATGGGCGGGCCGTACATCTCATAGGCAATTCTCGAACCGGGCGGAATATTCTTTTCAATCCATTCTTTGGCTACAGTGCGGGTGTCTTTTTGAGTCAGGCTGTAGTCGAACCTCAAGACTTTCAAACCAGGAGAAAGGAGGAACAAGAGAACAATAAGGCTGGCGAAAACTCCTTTCTTGTTGATAAGGAATGAGAATTTGGGGACGAATTTTGATGAATAAAAAGCTATTTGGGTAAGAACCTGATACAGGGCGTAGGCAGCGATCAAAGCCAGGAAAGGAGCTAAAGGAAGGAGATATCTTACGGCACTTGTTTTCCACTGACTCATGATCAGAAACTGCACTAGCGGAAAAGACAATAACAGGATTTCTCTTTTTCGATGGCGGAATAAACCATAAACGATCCCGCCAAAGGCAAGGTATTGGGAGTGTTTTCCTATGTTTTCCGCGAAGCCATGCTTAAGATAAAACAGCCAAGAGGGAAGAGCCGAAGGAGTGCCTAAGTGTCCAGCAGTGAACAAGTGCTTGGATTGCCAACTGAAGCCTCTCCAGAAATTGCGAAAATCAAAGATGGCATAGGGACAGCCCACCAAGAAACCGGCCAAAAAAAACACTCCGGATAGGATGAGCGGAAAGCTTAAGAAGACATTCCTGAGTGGCTGTTTAGCTTCCAAGACATGAAACAGATGGGCCATAAAGAGAGGGAGAAACAAAAGGAGCCCCCCGTACTTGGTTCCCATGGCTAAGCCGGCAAAAAGTCCAGCCAAAATATAGTGTTCGACCTTGCCTTTTTTATAGATGAGCCAGATGAAGAAAAAGGAAGCCATCTGGAAAAACACCATGGGAGCATCCGGGACGAGATAATGTGATATCTTATTGTGAACCGGAGAAAAAATAAGGAACACCATAGCTATCAACCCCACCCAATGGTTATACAATCGTTTTCCGATTGAATAGACCAAGACCAGAGTCCCAAGGCTCAATAACACAGTAAACATTCGACCTAGAATGAAAAACGCGGTAGAATCCTGGTAATAAGAGTCTATGAATTCCTCCAGGGAAGAAAACTGTCCGGTGACCTTACCTGCTAAGTAATAAGTGCCCCATATACCGGCCACGACATAAGTATGAAGAGTCGGCACATGAAAAAAATGAGGATTCAGGTCTCCAGAGAAATAAGTAATGGAGATCTTTGCAAATCGAGCTTCATCCACATGATAGACATTCGGAAGGCCCCACGAAATCCCTATGACTCTTATGACGATGGCCAGGATAATGATCAAAAGGAAAGACAGCCTCGACAGAGAATCTTTCTGATCGGGATTTTCCATGCTTGTTTAACTAATGTAACTGAAGTTTGAAAATCTTGTCAAGAAAGGCTCTGCTTAACAAAAAAATGAAATGGGGACGGTTCTATTTTTTAAAAATAAAAAGCCCAGCAGCATGAGACTATACATGAGAATAAAAAAAAATAGAACCGTCCCCAATCTGCAATCTGCGGTTTAGCTTGACAAGCCTGAAAGAAAAATTGTAAATGTCCTTTAAAAGAAGAGTGAGTAACATATTGAGAAATATTTAGTTAACCAAAAGCTGACCTCATGAATAGGAAGGAGAGAACTCTAATCGGATTCATCATCTTTTTTGTCTCTTTCTCTGTTCTTTCTCTCGAAGTCATCTACTCGAGAATCTTTGCTGTTTTAACGTTTTACCATTTTTCCTCCATGATTATCAGCGTTGCTCTTCTTGGTTTCGGTGCTGCCGGTAGTTATTTAACCCTTAAATATTCCCAGGAAATCAGACCCGAGAAATTCATCCTGAACAACGCCTTCTATTTTATGATCAGCAATATTGTCTCCTTCTACCTCATCGTTAAGATCAGGTTTTTTCCTCTTGAACTATCGGATGACTGGACAAATCAAGTCTCGCTACTGTTCTACTACTTTGCCTTGGCCATCCCCTTCTTCTTTGCTGGAAAGATATTAAGTTTTATCTTCACCAGGTATTCAAAAGAAATCGGGATTCTTTATTTTTTTGACCTCGTGGGAGGAGGAATCGGAAGTCTATCCGTGTTTTTATTCCTCGATCATCTCTCTGCTCCTGAAATCGTTCACCTCATCTCGATAATCCTGGCCTCAATCTTGACCTTGTTCGCACTTTTCACCGAGAAAAGAAAAGTTCTGTTTTATGTTCCGGTCCTGATCCTCCTCTTGTTTGTGATGAGAGACATTCATGTTAACCAGAAAATGCTGGTCTATCCTCCGCCTTCAAAGGAGGGTTTTAACTGGGCGCCTCCCTGGAAAGGAAAGGGAGAGATCGAATTTTCTGAATGGAATGTCATAGAAAGGCTGGACATCACCAAATCCTTCCAGAGGAAAGCTTGGGATTTTGGCGGTGATATCAGCCCCAATTATCTCCATCAGGAAATGGAACTGAGGTACATGTTCAAGGATGGAATCATGTCCTCCGGAATCCTGAAAATGGAAGGAAACCTTTACGATCACGAGTTCTTGAAAGGCTATCTCCAATCAGCCCCTTATCAATTCAGGAAGTACCGCTCTGTTATCTCTATAGGTTTCGGCGGCGGAATAGATCTCTGGATTGCCGCCTATCACAGGCTCAGAAGAATTATCGGAGTGGAGATCAATCCCTTAAAAGTCGAGATACTGAAGGGAGAGTTCAAGGCCTATTCAGGCAATCTCTCGGAAAAGGCGGTACTCTTCGGAGAGGAAGGAAGACATTTTCTGGCCAAAAGAGATCTCAAGGTTGATGTAATCCAGATGAGCGGCCTGGATTCGTATCCTGCCCTTTCCAGCGGAGCTTTTGCTTTGAGTGAAAACTATGTTTTCACCAAGGAAGCCATTCAATCCATGCTTGAACACTTGAATCCGGAGGGAGTGATCTCCATTAACAGGATCATGTTCGATCCCCCTAGAGAAACCTTAAGAATGGTCTCCACAATGATCAAATCCCTAGGACAAGCGGAGAGATTAGAGGAACGTTTTTTCATACTCAAAGGAACCCGCTGGGGAGAAATACTGCTCAAGAATAAGCCCTTCACAGAGGAAGAAGCAGAACGTCTGCTTGAATGGGCCGAAGAGATGAGGTTTGCTGTTGTCTACAACCCGTTTGAGCCGGAAAAGGATAATCATTTTTCCCGTTTCATAAGGATGAGTCCTGAGGAAAGAAAAAAATTCTGCCGGGAATATGTCTACAGGATAACCCCGGCCACGGATAACTCTCCCTTTTTCTTCCAATACTACAAATGGAAAAACCTCTTTAAAGAGAAAAAAAGCCGGTGGGGCTATGCGGTCTTGATGCCTGTCGGGTTGAAGTTGATCATCTACAGTCTGCTCCAAGTCACTCTACTCGGGCTTCTCTTCATCATTCTTCCCGTTACCAAGCTCAAGGTATCCTCTACTGCTTTCATCACCAGGAATACTCTTCTCTACTTTGCCTTTATTGGCCTGGGGTTCATTCTGGTCGAAATCATCATCATCCAAAAGTTCCTGGTATTCCTGGGAGGCCCCCTCTACTCTCTCTCTGTTGCCCTTTTCTCGATCCTCGTGTTCTCTGGGATAGGAAGCTATTTCTCACCCCGAATTGCCCAAAAACTCAAAAAAAATATTTATCTCATTTTCATTCCAATCATAGGAATAAGTCTATTCTATATCGCGAGTCTCTCTAAAATTCTGGGAGTCCTTATGCATCTCAGCACCCCCGCCAGAATCATCATGAGCATAGGGCTTTTGGCACCGCTAAGCTTCTTCATGGGAATGCCCTTCCCCAGGGCAGTCCGTTTCCTTTCCAAGAATTACAACGACCTCATCCCCTGGGCCTGGGCCGTGAACTCCATATTCACCGTGTTCGGCTCTATATTCTGCTTATTTCTCAGTATAAGTTTTGGCTTCAATCTTACCTGGATTATCGCCCTCTTTTTCTATTTCCTGGCAATGTTGATCATCTTGAACCTAGAAGGGAAAGAAAGGGCAGGCTAACGACGGCCAGCTATTCGATATAACCTAAAGCCCTTAATCTTTCTTCAAGCTCTTCATCGATGAAGGCTCTTTCCAGGGCTTTCTTTTCTCTGGCCTTCTTGAGATACTCCACCAGCTTGATTTGCATTTCTTGGGCTATCTCTCGCAGGTGAAGGGCTAGATTGTTACTCTCTAACGGGTCTTCCTCTAAATTATAAAGCTCTATTCTCTGGAAAGGAGGGGGAGGCGGACGAAAGTAGGAGAGAGTTTTTTTCGTGTAGGGACTGTTCAATATAAGTTTGTATCTATTCTTGTTCATCGAAATCTTTTCTGGAATATGGAGGAAACCCTCGGGACCTAAATAGCTGATGAAGCTTCTATCCCCTTCTCCTTCTCCCCTTATCATCTTCAACAGGCTGTTCCCGTTAAAACCATAATCAGAAACCTCCAGCCCCAACTCCTCCAAAACAGTCGGCACGATGTCTATCAACCGGACGAAATTTTCAATTCTTTTAGCCTTAAACTTTGAATGCGGAAATTTTATGATCAAGGGAATCCTAATTAGCTCATTGTACAGGGAATGAGAGTGGGTCCATCCTTCATGGTCATAGAATTCTTCTCCGTGGTCAGAAGTAAAAATGATCGCTGTTCTATCATAGAGACCTGTTTTTTGCAGCTTTTTGACCAGAGGTTTGATGAGATGTTCGTCTGTGTATCGAATTCCTCCATCATAAAGAGAAATGATATCCTCTTTCTCCTGGTCGTTGACAGTGATAAATTTGTTCTTCCTTCTTCCGAGCACTCTCTCAAAAAACTTTGTCTTATCCTGAATTTTTCTTTTGGAAAAAACTTGATCATAAGGAGGAGGGGGGTCGTAAGGCCCATGAACCTGATAAGTATGGAGAAACAGGAAAAAAAGTTTATCTTTGTTATTATCAATCCATTTATCAGTCCGCCTAAAAAGATGCTCGACTGATTCCTGGATATACAAGGCGCCTTTCGTCTCATGGTAGGAATCAAATCCTTTGGAGAAACCAAACCTGGCAGAGACTTGTCCTCCCTCTGTGAAGGCGGAGCAAAAATAATCGTTGACCCTTAAAATTTCCGCTAAAGTCACAGTAGATTTGGCTATTCTGCTTTTCGTAGAATTCACTCCATGTTGAAGTGAATCCAACGAAGTCAACATCGATACATGGCTGGGAAGAGTCCAGGGAGAAGGGCTGAAAGCATGCTCGAACAGGACTCCATCTTGAGCAAGCCTATCGACCTGAGGGCTAGTTTGCTTTTCATATCCGTAACACTTGAGATGATCTGCTCTCAGAGTGTCGATGGAGATCAATATCACATTTAGGCCATCTGGAACCTGCTCTCTCCCATCCTGGGATTGGTAAATCACTGGATTGTGCCAAAAAGAGAGGTCATTCCTTCTGTCCGGAAATTCTCTTGATGATCCTAGACCTGGAGGAAATCCTTCAGTGAGGAAGCGCAACTTCACCTTTTTTCTCTGATAACCGGCTAAATCAATCTTCTCCTGGATGATTTTCCTCTGGTTCTCCTCCTGGTACGGATTCAAGTAGCTGGAAAAAATGATTCGCTCTTTTCCGCCCTCTTCCAGCAGGATAACAAAATTCACTCCATCCCCCCGCTCTTCCCAGGCGCGTTTGAGAAGCCCATACCCGAATTCCAATACAGGAAACTCTGGCAGCTCCAGTTTAAATTCGAAGATACTCTTTGGGGGGGCAAAGAGGGCACTGACAGTTTGGGCCTGGGTAACAACAGGAATGGACAGTTTCTTCTTGAGCAGATAAGGATTTCTTCCACTGCCCAAGTCGTGCATTTCTGCTTCATCCCCAAGCTCGAATAAAGGAAGATAAGTCTCTTTCTGTGGATTCTCGATGATAATCGCCTGCAGAGTCATCTCTCCTTCTATTTTCAATTCATGTCTTCCCTTAGGAACAAACGGCTCGAAAAGATACGAACTCCACTCTAGATCGTTAATCCTCTGGGTTCCGATTTTTTCTTCATCGAGCCAAAGTGTGAGCGAAGAATCAAGGCAGGCTCGCTGACCAAGAATTTCAATTTTCCTCTTTCCTGAGATCGCAAAAGTGACCTCCTGCTGAAAATACTGACTGGATTCTGCCTGGGGAGGAGTAATGATATTATCCACGGGTTCACAATAATAAGAGGCTTTGAAGACACCTTCCTCCTCAGGCTCTCTTCCCTTCGGGGGAGACACCAGTAAAATATCTCTCAGGGCTTCCAAGTTTATGTTCACTAAATAGATGGACTCCCTTCCTTTTTTCAGAACGGGCGAAGAGTCCCGGAAAGAGAGTATTAACCTGTGTTTCCCCAGATTCGCTTTTTTTACCAGTCGATAGGCTTTGTAATTCTTGACCAATAAAGTCCCGATTCTCTCATCATCCAGAAAAACATCTAGATGAACAGAATAACTTTCGGGGTTTCCGCTGGAAACGAATATCTCAAAAATGACTTCGCCCTGGGGAAGAATAACCTCAGTCTCAAAGACTTCTTTTCGGTAAATAACAATTCCTCTGTTCTTTCTTTTCGATCGATAGAGCTTGCGAGCTATGATCTCTTTCTTGGCCTTCATCCACTGCCAGGTGAAAGCATTACTCTTTGGGTTTCTCGAGAACTCAATCTCCTTTCCAGGCAGGGAGAGTCTCATTCCCTCAGGTTTCTCTGCCTCATTTTTGCCCAAAATGGGGAAGCGTGTGGAAACAGTCCAGAATTTTTTTCCATTCATGGTCAAAGGAATAAAATCTTTCCCTGTCCATTCCTGTTCAATCCACTGGAAATTTTTCTGCAGACCGATCATAGGAGAAGTAATGATATTCTTTTTTTCTAAACGGTCGATAAATCGATAAGGCCCGGGTTTTTTCTCTTCTTTGGCACAGGAATTGGCGAGCAGGCAGAGGATTAGGAGCTGAATTACTGTTCTGAGAATGGACCTGGGTGTCATATTCGCCTGGACCTAAGGCCTTCGATTTCCATGGAAGTTTTTCTCTCGAGAGATTTCAAAACTCTTCTTATCAGGCCAGCTCGATCCAACCCCCTTATAGCACATAGAAAAAATTCGAGTCAAGCCAGAGGGTTCCGGGTTGTGTTTCGTTGACAAAGAAAAGGAGATTCTCTAATATGAAATGATGAGAAAAAAGGCTGTCCTGGCACTTTCAGTCATCCTCTTGTTGATCATTCTGACCATTGTGTACCTGTTCGTTTTTCAAGAGAAAAAAACCCCTCCATCTTCTCCACGGGTCGTCATCATCGGCCTGGACGGAGCAGGTTGGAACATCATTGATCCTCTCCTGGAAGAAAATGCTCTGCCTCATATCAAACATCTCATGAACAAGGGAAGCTATGGAGTCCTGACGACCATTAAACCTACAATTTCCTCGGTCATCTGGACCTCGATCGCTACTGGAAAGACCATGATCAAACATGGAATCGTTGATTGGACCTATGTAAACAAGCACAACCTGGAAGTTCCCTATCGGCAGAGCGAAAGAAGGGCCAAATCCTTCTGGAATATCCTGGGCGAGCTGGGATGGAGGGTAGGCGTTATCAACTGGTTTTTGACCTATCCGCCTGAGGAAGTCAATGGATTCATGGTCTCGGAGGAATTCAGACACTTGGAGAGAAGAGACCTCTCTGAACTCACCTTGACTTATCCAAAACTCTTGCAGAAAAAACTGCAGTTTGCCAAGCGAACGAAATGGGACTTTCCCAAAATAAGAGAAGAAGAAGATTTGCCTAGTTTCAAGGGTCTCAAGCCAGTAGGTGTAGGACTCAGCAAATTGTCCCCCTTCTATGCCCATTTTGTCATTCAGGATAAAACCATCGAACTCACCAGCTTGTACCTTTTCCAGAGATTTCCGGTGGATGCCTTTGTTACCTATTTTCGCCTCATCGATGTTGTCAGCCATTTTGCCTGCGGTTTCATCGAACCTGGACTCTTAGAAAAAGGACTGGAAGAAGAAAAAAAAGGGAAAGTCTCGCCCGAGACTTTGTCCGCCATTGATCAGGCTTTTGGTCAAATCATGAAACCTATCTACGCTTACCAGGACAGGATCTTAGGGAAATTTCTCGAATTGATGAGCTCAAAAGCCACCGTGATCGTTATCTCCGACCATGGATTCGGCTACCATAAGGGTGGATACGGACATTCTGACACACCCGAGATTCCTCACGGGATTATTCTCGTCAAAGGTCCTCATATTAAAAAAGGATACCAAATCAAGAAGGCCCACATTTATGATATCCTTCCCACCCTTCTTTATCTATTCGATCTTCCAGTGGCCAAAGACATGGATGGGAAAGTCCTGGAAGAAGCCTTCCAGCCAAAATTCCTGAAAAATCAGCCCATAAGGTATATCGACAGCTATGAAGATGAGGTTAAAGTCAAGAAAAAACAAAAAAGAGATGAAGCTTTAGACAAAAAAACTCTTGAAGAACTCCGCGCCTTGGGTTATATCAAGTAGCAAAAAATGCCGTACAAAACAGCAAAATCACTCCTCTCTTTTACCATTATGGTACTCCTTTTCTCTTGCTCTGCAGATCAAAAAAGAGGACCCTACCTTCACCGGTTCATCGATCAGCTGGAAAACAAACACGTTGTTTCTTCGCCCTTGGCAGGATTGCACGAAAAATTTGACCGAATCAGCCAAAAATGGTCCGGCGAGGAACTCGAGCCTCTTTCTCTGAATAGAGCAAGATTTTATTCCGTCTCCACTCGCTTGCCGGTCTTGGGCTGGGAAGAGCAAGGCCAGCCAGAGAGAATGAAAATTTCTATGGATGGGAAAGAAATTCCTTTTCATGAGGATTCTTCTCCCAACTCCATGAGTTGGATGCTGAAGAAAGGCGAAATCGAGATCGACAAATTCGGCAAAAAAGGAAGCATAAGTAATTTTCTCGCCTTAGGAGATGAAGAGAGGTTCGAGGATAACATTATTCTGCCGGAGGGAGAATTCGTTCTTCAGATTTGGGCCAAAAGCAAAAATCCTTCTGCCAATCTTCCGCAGCTCGAAATTCATCTGAACGAAGAACTTATCGGAGAGATTGCTGTCGGGCCCTACCAGGGCTACCAGCTGATCAGCCGAGCTAAGCGGGGCTGGAACAAATTGGTGATCTTCTGCAGAAATACTGCCCCGGCGAACAAGAGATCATCAGCAAAAGACCTCCGCATCGATAAAATATTGATAAAGTCTTTTCAGGATCTCATTCTCTTCACGATAGCGGAAAACAAGGAGAACATTTTAGCTTCTGAATTTTCCGCTGACTATTTGGCAGAGCCGATCGATAACATCATCAAAATAGGAAAGAACATCGGAACGTCTCCAGGATATATTCAAGACATCGAATTCCACACTTCAGGCAAAAAGAGGATTGAGATCATCGGTCATTCCCTGTCCTCGCATATTGGTTTGCGGGTAGAACTGGATGATGAAAAAATATACGAGGGAGAAGTGGCTCGTTCAGGTCAGAACAAGATCTCTTTAGAGAAGTTCAGCGAAATCGGAAAGCACGAACTCAAGCTTGAATGTCTTTCATCTGAACAAGAAGGACAGGCGTTTCATCTTTCCCAGATTATCGTAAAAAATCCGCTAAAGGAACTCTACCTCCCTCTGGCTGTGATCAGGAATGAATGGCGAATTCACGATTTATCCAGCGGAGACGATTCTTTGGGACTCAAGAAAAAGTTCGTCGTCCCCAATCTTTCGTGGCGAACCCGCACCGATACCGCGGTTAACACGATTTTTGCTCCCCCCTTGACCCAACTGGAATTCGCCTTGGAAATTCCTCAATCAAGTATCTTGGAATTTGGATACGGCCTACTGGACCAGAATAGAGAAGATAAAGGCCAGGGAGTGAACTTTAAGATCGTTGTCCAGGACAAGCAGAAAGAAGAGGTCATCTTCTCCAAATATCTCGATCCTCACCAGAATGAATCCCACCGCAGACTCTTCCAAGAAAGAATCGACCTTTCTCCTTATTTCCATAAAAAAATCAGACTTAAGATGATTACCACCTCTCCCTCATTAAAGGAGCAAGCAACGAGCAATGAACCTCAGGTCGGCAAGGAATTCGCTTACTGGTACAATCCTGTCATCTATATCCCCAGGGAAGAGCAGGAGTCCACCGAGCCTGAAATCAATATCATTTTAATATCCATGGATACTCTGAGAGCTGACCATCTCAAGTGCTATGGCTACGAGAGAGAAACCAGTCCTAACATCGATCGATTGGGGACCGAGGGAGTCATCTTTGACAATGCTTACAGCACCACCTGTTGGACACTGCCGGCTCACATCTCTCTCCTAACCTCTCTCGAAAACCGGAATCACCTCGTGCATAAGACTAATCCTTATATGGATAATTCCCTGATAACCCTGGCTGATATTTTGAGAGAAAACGGGTATTTCACTTACGCCTATACCGGAGGAGCTCTGGTCAGCCAGCGGTTTGGGTTCTCCAAAGGATTCGACTTTTATCGTGAATTCAGAGGCTCACAACATCATAGAGATTCAGCCGGAAATCTATTCCATCATTTCAACAACTGGATCGCCAAAAACAAAGAAAAAAAATTCTTTCTTTTTCTCCACACCTACCAGACTCATGAACCTTATTTCTCGCCTCCAGCATTCAACTCCCTGTATCTCGATCCTACCAAGTCCAGGTGGGAAAAAGCGGATATGCAAGAAATCCTGTTCGAAGGTTACTCCCGGAAAGAAAAAAGATTCAAGGATCTGACTCCTGCGGAGAAAGAAAACATCATCGCTCTTTACGACGGAGAGATAAGATACTTAGACGAACGTTTGATCAAACCACTGATTAGAAAGTTAAAACGGCTAGGCCTATATCAGAAAACAATGATCATCGTGACTTCCGATCATGGAGAAGAATTCTTCGATCATGACGGCTGGCTTCACGGGCATTCCCTTTACAACGAGCTGATCAGGATTCCCTTGATAATAAAATTTCCTCATGACCAGTTTAAGAATTTAAGATCAGACAAAACAGCACAGATAACGGATATCATGCCCACGATACTGGAGGTGGCGGGCATCGATTATTCTTCCTTCAAACTAGATGGGATAAGCTTAACCGGGATGCTCCAAGATAATGAAGAGAAAGAGAGGTTTTTGATCGCTGACGTGGGATATAAAGACTATCCATCGCGGCTCCCCGAAAGGGTGGCGATAAATCTCAATGAATACAAACTCGTTCTAAACAATGAATACGGAAATCCCCCTGAGAAATTCTTTCCCTGCCCTCCGCCTATAGCAAAAGTCGAGCTCTATAACCTAAAAGAAGACCCTCTGGAGAAAGAAAATATCGCTCTTCAAGACAAGGAAATGGTCCAGAACCTACTGAAAAAAATATACGAAACCTTCCTGCTCAGAGCAGAAAAAGGGCGAAAGGCAAAAGCCCGTGATGAAGAGATGGAAAAGACTCTAAGAGCTTTAGGCTATATCCAATAAGCCTTCTATGATTTGACTTCTTTTTTTATCTTGACCGGTTTCTTTACTTTTATCGGCTTTTTTACCTTAACCGGTTTGCCAAACTTAGCGGGAACTTTTTTAGTAAAATACAATCTCTTTACTGTACCATAGGCAATTTTTTCTCCGGTATCTAACTCAAAGACTTTGCGCTTGCTGCTGAAGTCGATGAGTTTCCCTGAAGTTATATTTCCATTCTTGAGGAAAAAGTAATGCTGAGGCGTCTGAATTTGGTTTCGTTCTTGAGGAAAGTAATACTGCATATTGACACAATTGATCATCCAGATATTGGAAAGCTTGATCTTGGAGCCGTCTTTGAGCTCTAGAACCATCCGACGGCTGGAAATGTCAACGATTTCTCCGCTAACCTTACCGCCATTCTGAAGAAAAATTGCTGCTTCGCCGCTCTTGAGGCCTTGGCCTTGAACCCAACCTGCAGAAAGCATAAAAATAAACAAAACCAGGATTAAGATTTGTTTTTTCATTTTCACCTCACTTGTTTTAATAATAAAAAACTTTTCTTTTCTTTACAAGTCAATAAAAATTATTTCTGTTGCTTGACAAAGTGGAAATAAAAATTGTACAAAGGCCTGGAATGATGAAAAGTAAAATCTTCATGATTATCCTCCTTCTTTTATCCGCTTTCCTTTTTATGCCCGTTTCTTGTTCTCAAGAGAAGGAAAAACCAGCCAACACTAGCCTTGAGCAAGACGCTGCTAGCAGCACTTTAAAAGCCAAGAATCCATTTCGGGGAAGAATCCTTTTTCAATCGGACATGGATGGTGATAACGAGATCTATCTTCTGACAGCCAGAGAGCTAAAAAAGCTCACTGATAATTCTTGGGATGATGAATACCCGAGGTGGTCTCCGGATGGAAAAAGAATTGCCTTCAATGCTAATCCGGAAGGCAATTATGACCTTTTTATAATGGAGGCGGATGGCTCTAGCATCAGGCAAGTCACGACTTCTCCAAAGGATGAGATCGAACATGCCTGGTTTCCTGATGGGAAAAAAATTGCTTTTACCGAACAGGTCAAAAGAGGATTCAGAAAAAGATTTACTCTGATGGTGGTTAATCTTCGTACCAAGAAGACCGATATCCTCGTTCCTGAGTTCCGGAAATCCAATTCTCTGCCCAACTTTTCTCCTGACTCGCCCCTGATGACCTTCACCGGGAAAAGAACAATTGGTTGGGATGTGTTCATCTATGATCTTGAAAAAAAAGAATACCGGGGTCTTACCGAGGGCGGCAAGGGCTGTCGAGCGACCTTCTCCAATGAAGGCAAGATTGCCTATGTCTCTTCTACAGCCGATGGAAAAGGAGATATCTGGCTAATGGAACCCGATGGAAGCGCGAAGACAAGAATAACTGAAAGAGATGAAACCTACGATTATTTCCCTTCCTGGTCTCCAGACGGAAAATACGTCGTTTTCAGTTCGTCTCCACAAAACCATCGTCTTCGAGGAAACTGGGCGCTTTATTTAGTTCGGGTGAAAACAAAAAGCATTGTTCCTCTCTTCGACAGCCCGGGGAAGGACATTCATCCTGACTGGTATTAACAGCAGCCCCAGGAGACAGACCGAATTTGATATTTTCTTGTCCAGATTCCCGTACTAGAATAACTCAGCGTGAAAAAGATTGACAAAAGCTGAGGGAATTGGCAAATTTACATGATACACGAACTATGAAAATGGAGAGATTGAACATGAGTTGGCGGATAAGATTACTAATCAACCTTTCTCTACTCAGCCTCCTCTGCTACGCTCTGAGTGTTTACGGCGAGATTCGATTCACCAATGCTACATCTAGATTTGGGGTTAAAGGATATTCTTATTTTGGGGATCATGGCGTAAGTTGGGTAGATGTCAACGGCGACGGGAAATTAGACATTTATGTGAAAAACGTGGGAGCTCCCAAGGGTCCTCTTGAACTTGACAATAATTTATTCATCAACTACGGATCTTATTTCCAGGAAGAAGCCGTCCAACGGGGTGTAGCCGATGGGTATGCCATAGGAACTCACGGAGCTGTGTTCGCTGACCTCGATAACGATCAAGACTTTGACCTTTTCTCCTCCACCACCTACGATGGAATCAGCCCGGCCTACAACCACCTCTACCGAAACGACGGGACTGGCTACTTCGAGGATATCACCGCCAATATCAGCCCCCCCCAAGATGTCGACAATTCCACGAGAGGAGTAGCTGCAGCTGACTTTGACGGTGACGGGGACATCGACTTCTTTTACTCTAATCCTCTGTCAGATTCAGCCTGGAACCGCACTACACCTCTTCCGCCAAAAAATTTGAAGAATTTTTACCTGAACAGCGGAGACGGAACCTTCACCAATGAGTACCGAGGAATCAAGTGGACAGGCTTTGTCCAGGGAGTGGCAGCAGTGGATATCGACGGAGATGGAGATATCGATATCGCAGAAGCCAAATGGGCCCCAGTTTCGACGATCTACCTCAATGACGGAACAGGCCATTTCCGCGATGCGGGAGCGGAAATGGGATTGCCCCAAACGATAGATTTCCGCAATAACGGAATGATCTTTGCGGATGTGGATAACGACCGGGATCTGGATTTGGCTATCATCGGCAGCCACAGGTTGGACTTATACGAGAATTCGGACGGGTATTTCACCCAATATCAGACCATCACCAATACGGGGAGGACAAATCGGCACTACGGTTATCATGTTTGCTTCGGTGATTTTGACCATGACGGAGATTTGGATCTGTACGTCTCCGGAAGTCACATGTATGAGAATGATGGACAGGGCATTTTTTCTCAGATTCTCAGTGAGAATGCGGGTTTGAATGCTTCTGTTTATACCGCAGATCCTCGAGGCAGCGCTTTGGGAGACTTTGATAACGATGGCGATCTGGACATCTACATCTCTGACAAGAGAGATTACAACGTTTTACTGAGAAACCAACAGAATGATTCGAACTGGATCCAAGTCGAGGTGATCGACAACTCGGGAAGCGTTGGCGGGATAGGCACCAAGCTGGACCTGTATTCGGCTGGTCATCTTGGCCAAGGCCAGTACTTAAAGGGCCATCGGGAAATTCACGGCGAATACGGCTATCTCGGACAAGATATGCCCACAGCTCACTTCGGCGTGTCTGCTTCTGCTCAATATGATTTAAGAGCGACCTTCCCGAACGGAGAAGTGAAAATCATAAGGAACATCACCCCTGGCCAGAAAATACAGGTGGCTTTTATCTTGGCTCCTTTAAACCTCAACGGGATTAGAGGGGAAAATAAAACCCTGTTCTACAGAGAAAGCGTGATCACTCTGACTTGGGAGGCCAACCCCGGAAACGAAAACATCATCAAATACAGGATTTACCTAGTCGATGAAGCTGGACTGAAGACTTTCCTCGATGAAGTCTATGCTGACACCTTCAGTTATATCGTCAGAGATGTGGATAGGGACCAAACCTATCGCTTTGCTTTAACCGCAGTGGACCAAAATGAAGCCGAAGGGGCGGCAGCCTACACAACTGTCGAATAGACACGATTTAACGGACGGTTAAGATGGAAAAAATGAAAAAATACCTCATTCTCCTCTTTATCTTGTTCTTTTCCGCTGCTACCCTGCATGCTCAGCCGGAAAAAGAAAAGAAATGGGCTGTAGGTCTCTTCAGCGGTTTGTACTTCATGCAGGATGAGGCCTTCCGAGAAGTCTATGGCCAGAACACCTTTTTCCTGGGAGCCGAAATTCCCTTATCGCTGTCAAAATTAATCAAGAATCTGGAGGGAATATTCCATTTCAGATACATGAATGACAAGGGAAAAGCGACCCTTACCGAGGAGGAGACAAGACTTCAACTCATCTATTTTTCTCTCTCTGTCAGGTACATGATGAATTTAAAAAAGTTCAGGCCCTTCCTGGGTCCAGGCGTGGATTACATTCATTACCAGGAAAAATATCCCGAAACTTTCCCCGTTGACTCCATGAAGGGCAACACTCTGGGTTTCCATATTCTTGCCGGCAGTTATTACTCTCTCGGTCCTTCTCTTTCTCTAAACGTTTATGTCAAGTACAACATCGCCGAGACCACAGAGGAAGAAACCAAAGTCAATCTGGGCGGAACAGAATGGGGAATCGGGCTCATCTACCGCTTTAATCTTTGAATCTCTCTCCTTACCTGATTATGTCCCTGAGCAATCCTTCCTAAATCCTTGAAGAACCGCACGTTCTTATGAATAAGAGAGGTATTGAGTTCATCCTGAATTTATGGCATAAATAGATACTCATTTTAGGCAAAAACGCCGATGATAAAATCAGATTGTGTCTATTTTCGGGGCGACAAGCCCTGCAAGTTCAAACGCCTCTGTGAAGGATGTTCCGATTATACGCCCTTTGCTAAGAGAATCCTGATCATCAAAGGCAGAGCTCAGGGAGATGTCTTGAGGACAACTGCCCTTCTCCCTGGCTTAAAGAGGAAATTCCCCGACAGTCATATCAGCTGGCTGGTGGATGAAGAAAGTGGGGACCTTCTCGTTCACAATCCCTACGTGGATAGGATTATCTGTTTCCGGTGGGAAGACACTCTGTCTTTAGGAGTGGAAAAATTCGAGATCCTCGTGTCCCTCGATAAGGAAGCCTCGTCCACAGCTATGGCCGCCAGGATAAGCAGCCCTCAGAAATTCGGCTTCGGGATGAACGAATACGGCCATCTCACCATCTTCAACAAAGCCTCTGAATATGCCTATCGTTTAGGAATAGACGATGAGTTAAAATTTTATCAGAATAAAAAAACCTATCAGGAAATCATCTACGAAATCGCCGAGATTGAGTATAAAAATGACGAGTACGTTTTCCGGTTGAAACAAGAAGATAAAAAGACGGCCCAAGAATTTTTCAGGAAGAACAAAGTTCCTAAGAATAGGTTGTCTGTTGGCCTGAATACAGGAGCGGGAACAAAATTCGAGACCAAGCAGTGGCCAGAAGAAAGATATCTAGAACTTATTGAGCTCCTGAGTACTCAACTCCAGGCCAACGTTTTCCTGCTGGGGGGATTAAGAGAAAAAAAATTCAACCAGTCCCTGGAAAAGAAATCTCCCCATAGAGTCTACAATACAGGGAGTGATAATTCTCTGCTCGACTTTGCCGGCTTCGTTTCTTCTCTGGACCTGGTTGTGAGTTCGGATACTTTGGGAATGCACTTGGCCATTGGATTAGGGAAAAAAATCATCGCCCTCTTCGGCCCTACCTGTCCCCAAGAAATTGACCTCTATAAGAGAGGGGCTAAGCTCTTTGCCGGCGTTTCCTGTGCTCCTTGCTATCAGCAGACCTGTGCTGACGAGACATGCATGAAGGAAATTTCTGCTGAACAGGTCTTCGAAGAGATTAAAAAGCTCGTTTAAGCTCTCCATGGAAAAAGAAAAAAAGAAGCAAGTCACAGTCCTCATCCCTACCTATAATGAAAAAGAGAATATCGAAGAGTTAATTCAGGAAATCTTGAACCTCTCTCTAGACTTTGACCTCACCGTGCTAGTGGCTGATGATGACTCTCCAGACGGAACAGGAGAAATCGTCCAGAAATTATCCCAAAAAGACAAAAGAGTGCAGGTTCTCGTAAGGAAGAAAAGAAGGGGAAGAGGGGCGGGGGGAATCGACGGTTTTAAAGCCGTTCTAAAGCTGAAACCGGATTATGTGGTTGAAATGGATGGAGACTTCTCCCATCAACCTCGATTCATCCCTCTGCTGTTGGATAAGGCTGAAAAATATGATTTGGTCATCGGCTCAAGGTTTATTAAAGGAGGAAAAGACCTCGATCGAAATTTCATCAGGAAAATGATCACTCTCTTGGTGCGGAAATTCATTAGACACCAATTCCGAATTCCCATCAAAGATGTCTCTTCCGGCTTCCGCTGCTTTAAGAAAGAAGTGTTGGAAAGAATCGACCTGGATGACCTTATCTCAGTGGGTCCCTCTGTTGTCTTGGAAACTCTCTATAAAGCCTATCTGATGGATTTTGAAATCGGGGAGGTTCCGATAGTTTTTGTCGACCGGAAAAAAGGAAAGACCAAGTTAAACCTGTTGACCTTGATAGAAACATTGATCATGGCTTTGAAGTTCAAGAAACTTTATACAAGCGAAAAGTTAAGCTCAGAAAGAATTTGAATCTGATTTGGACCATGAGTCAGGAAAAATTTTAACAAAGCTCATGAAAAGAAGCAGAGCCAGAGCTCTGGGTCAGCATTTTCTGAAGAATCCCCGCATCCTGAATAAAATCGTCCGCACTATTCGTCCTCAAGCATCCGATTTAATAATAGAAATTGGTCCTGGAAAAGGAGCCTTGACTCTTCCTCTAGTCGCCAAAGCGGGCCACGTCATCGCTATCGAGAAAGACAGGACCCTGGCCGCTTCGCTTCAAAAAAAAGACTTTCCGAATTTAACAGTGCTGGAGGCAGACATCTTGAAGGTGGATTTCATAAAACTCCTCGAGAAAGAAGCCTGGGAGGCAGTAAAACTTGTTGGGAATCTGCCCTATTCCATTTCATCCCCACTTCTATTCAGGATAATCGGAGAAAAGGGGCTCTTCTCAGAATGCATCTTCCTTTTCCAAAAAGAATTCGCCGAGCGTATCTGCGCCCAGCCTGGAACCAAAAAATATGCACCCCTTTCTATCCTCTTCCAGATACATTTCTCGACCAAGTTTCACTTCCTAGTCCCTCCGGACTCCTTTTCTCCACCTCCGCGAGTCGAATCGGCTTTGATCTCTCTCCGTAAGAGAGAGAAACCTCTCTTCCAGCTCGAAGATGAAGCGTTCTTAAGATTCCTGAAAAAAGCTTTTCAGCACCGAAGAAAAACTCTTTATAATAACCTGATCAGGATCCAGTATCCACCTTCTTTACTGAGAGAAGCATTCCAAAAATTCGGCATAGTAAATTCTATACGGCCAGAACAACTGACTATCTCCCAATTGGTCAACCTTTACCAATTTTTGGGGGAAAAATCGAAGAAGGTGAAGAATCCCTAAAATATCTATTAGCGAACAGCCTGCAGTTCATATCTCATCTCTCTTCCCCTTACCGTCAGAAGCTTCCTCGGGCCGGAAAACCTGGATATACTTGAATTTTAAGGGAAGAGGCTTAGAAAAGCCTGTCTGTTTTCAAGCCACTCAGCCAGGGCCTCTTCGTTCAGTAAACAACATAAATATGATATAATCCTGTTGATGAAACACAGGAAGAAAAAGAAAATCGACCCGAGCTCCCAAAAGCCAAAGAGAAGAAGAAGGGTTAGCTATTTTGAAATAGTCGGTGTCCTCCTCATCTTTCTGGCCATCTTTTCTTTTATCAGCTTGATCAGCTACCATCCTCAAGATCCCTCCTGGGCCAATGTCACTTCCGCTGACCAGAAAATACATAATTACGGAGGAAGAGTGGGAGCGTCCCTAGCTGAGGCCCTGTTTCAATTCTCAGGATTAACCTCTTTCTTCCTCCTCTTGGCTCTTCTCTACTTAGGATTTCAGCTTCTTCTCCTGAGAGAAAAAAGACGTTTCTTGGTGAAAACGGGAGGAGTCGTGATTCTGTTCCTACTTCTGAGTTCCTTTCTCTTCTTGCTCATCGGCAGTTTTCTTTGGAAAGGAATAGAGATCCAAGCTGGTGGTCTCATAGGCTACCTGGTTTCCACCTTCCTCATTCGCTATTTCAGCCATACCGGTTCTCTCATCTTGATCGCGGCTTTGCTGGTTTTGTTCATCATCTTCTCTACCGGGATCTCCATCGGGAAGATATTTCAGCTTGGGATCGGATTCTTCAGGTTTGTCTTCAAGGAAGTTCGGATCAAAATCACCAACTACCAGAAAGCTAAAGACCGGGAGAAGAAGAGGAGAAAAGTTGTCGAAAAATATTCTTCCGTGGAGGAGGAAACAGAAAAAATCCTCCGAGAAAAAAAGCCGAAAAAGAGAAAAAAAGAACCTTTCCCAGAACCCCTCCCCCCTAAAGTGCCATCCCCACCGGTGACCCAAAAACCCCTTTTCCAAGAGGTAGGAAAAAGAGGGGATTACCGCTTTCCTTCCTTCAATCTCTTAGATGAAACCAAGAGCCATGAACAAATAGACAAGAATGAACTCTACGAAAAAAAGCAGCGAATCGAGGACAAGCTCGGAGAATTCCGAGTCGAAGGAGAAGTTAAGGAGTACCACCCTGGCCCGATCATCACGACCTATGAATTCTTTCCATATCCTGGGGTCAAAGTCAGCCAGGTATCCAACCTAACAGAAGACCTGTCCCTAGCCTTAGGCGCTGAATCAGTCAGAATCCAAAGGATGCCTGGAAAATCTTCCCTTGGAGTTGAAATTCCGAACGACAGAAGAGAAGTCATCAAGCTCAGGGATATCATCCAGTCGGAGGAATTCATAAAATCGCCTTCAAAACTCACTGTAGCTCTCGGAAAGACGGTTCACGGAGAGATTTATGTCACTGATCTATCCATCATGCCTCATCTCCTCATCGCCGGGGCCACGGGCTCAGGAAAAAGCGTAGCCCTGCAGTGTATCATTGCCAGCATTCTCTACAAGGCCACTCCGGATGAAGTCAAACTCATCCTGATTGATCCCAAAAGATTGGAATTCAATCAGTACGACGGTATCCCTCACCTCCTCAGCCCGGTCATCAAAGAAGCGAAGAAGGCAGAGGCAGTTTTAACCAATGCCATAAAAAAAATGGAAGCAAGATACCAAAAACTAGGGTTCCTGAATGCCAGGAACATAGAGCAGCACAATTTGCGGGTGAAACAAATCTTGAAAGATAAGAAAGACAAATTAACGGATGAGGAAAAAGAACGCCTCCAGCCTCTTCCCTATATTGTGATCATCATCGATGAGCTGGCAGAATTGATGATGATCGGAGCCCAAGAGGTGGAATACTATATTGCCCGCTTGGCTCAACTGGCCAGAGCTGTAGGGATCCATCTTGTCATGGCCACCCAACGCCCCTCGATCGATGTCATAACCGGAACCATCAAGAATAACTTCTCCTGCCGCATAGCCTTCCGAGTTCCATCCCGGGTTGACTCAAGAATTATCCTTGATGCTCCTGGAGCTGAAAAACTCCTGGGCCTTGGCGACATGCTCTTCATGCCCCCGAATTATCCCCGCTTGATCAGGCTGCATTGCGCCTACCTGACTCCCGCTGAAGTCACCCGCCTGGTGAAATTCGCCAAGGAGCAGGGAAGCCCAACCTATGACACAAAAATCGTCAACGTCATAAAGAGCCCTGAAGAGTATCCCTTGGATGAGTTCGGAGAAAGAGATGAGCTTTACGATAAAGCCGTGGAACTGGTCCTTCTTACTGGTCAAGCCTCAGCCTCCTATCTCCAGAGAAAACTCAAATTGGGTTATGCTCGAGCCGCCAGAATCATTGACCAGATGGAACAAGAAGGTATTGTCGGCCCTTCAGAGGGAAGCAAGCCCCGGGAAATCCTGGTCGACGCCAAATCCTATCTCGAGAGAAAAGAAGAGGAGCCCTAGTTGTTCTCGTTGAAAAAACAGAAAAGAAGGTTAAACAAAGCTCTCAAGAATAAAAACCTCCGACAGGCTCTCCAGACCGCTTCTTCCCACCATTACCAGAAATTTGAAGACACGACCAAAAACATGTCCTGGGAGGAATACAAAGAAAAAGCCAGGGCCATAAAAGAAGAATGCCTCGAGCGGCTTCCTCAGCTTATTCAAGAATTCAGCCAAGAAGCAAGGATGTCAGGGGCTCATGTTTACCAAGTTTCCACTCCTCAAGAGGCGCTCCAGAGGATAGAGCGAATCGCTCGCCAGAAAAAAGCCAAACTGATCGTCAAGTCTAAATCCATGGTGAGCGAAGAGATTGGGCTCAATGACTTTCTCCAGAAAAAAGGCTACCAAGTCGTGGAAACTGATTTGGGGGAATGGATTATCCAGCTCGCTAAAGAGAGACCCTCCCATATAACAGCTCCTGTCCTTCACAAAACCAAGGAAGAAATTGCAAAAATTCTCAGCAAGCAGCTTGGAATTCAGGTCCCTGCCGACCCTAAAAAAATTGTCCGACTGGCAAGAGAAAAGATGCGCCAGAACTTTATTGAAGCTGATATCGGCGTTTCAGGAGCCAACCTGGCAGTGGCTGAAACAGGAACCTTGGTTATCATCAGCAACGAAGGAAACGCCCGCTTGGTTACATCCCTTCCTCCTGTCCACATCGCTCTTCTGACAACTGAAAAATTCGTCCAATCGCTAGAGCAGGCCGCCACCCTTATTAAAGCTCTAACCACGGCCTCATCAGGAAATAAGCTGACTTCCTACGTTTCCTTTATCTCAGGACCGAGCCGGACAACAGATATCGAAAAGGAATTGGTCATAGGAGCTCACGGCCCAGAGGAACTCCACATCATCATTCTCGATAATCAGAGACTCAAGATAGGGAAAGATGAACAGTTGAAGGAAATTCTCTATTGTCTGAAATGCGGCGGCTGCATGCTTGTCTGCCCGGTTTTTCAGGCCGTAGGAGGACACCTCTTTGGAGGACCTGTCTATCCAGGAGGTATCGGTATCCTCATGACGGCCATGAACCGCTCGGCCAAGGAGATTTCCTGTCTGCTCGACTTTTGCGCCGACTGCAAAAAATGCGATGCTTTCTGCCCAGTGGGAATTCGCACCAGCGAACTTCTGCTCGAAGTAAAAAATAGAGTGGGTCCAAATATGCTGGAAAGAGCTCTTTCGACTGTTATAAGGAAGAGTTCTCTTTATGAATTCGCAGCTAAGATCTTATCTTTGATCCAATCACCCTGGAAAAAAAATGGGTATTTGGAAAACCTTCCCTTGTCCTGGGCAAAGGGAAAAACTCTCCCTGCCCTTAGCCTTAAAAAAACCGAATTCCCGTTAAAGAGATACAAGGAGAAAATCTACTTCTTCCAAGGATGTCTGGGTAGACTTTTCTTCCCGGAACTTCGCGAAAGTGTCATCTCCACTCTCTCTCATCACGGGTTCGCAGTCGTCTCGCCTTCAGACCAAGTGTGCTGCGGCGCCCCCAGCCTGCACCTCGGTCATAAAAAAGATGTCCAGAAACTGGCCCATAAAAACCTAAAATCCTTCGAGAGAGAAAACCCAAATTACATAATAACCATCTGTCCCACCGGAAATTCAATCTTTAAGAACCTGTACCCCCAATTCCAGGCAGCCTCCTCCCGATGGATGGATAAGGTTTATGATTTTACTGAATTTCTGGTCACCAAGGGATACTTGCTCGGGGAAAGACAAAGTCCGAGCCAAGATATTTTTTACCATTATCCCTGTCATTACTCGAATGATCCCCTGAAACACGAAATGCCAAGAGAGCTGATTCAGTCTCTCGGCTATGAGCTGAAAGTTGAAGAAGAGCCCCTCGCTTGCTGTGGATTTTGTGGAGTCTTCTTCTTCAAGAATCCCGAGATCTCTTCTCTCATCTGGGAAAGGAAGAAGCAGAAAATCCTGTCAAATAAGACAGATCTTATCGCCACCGACTGTCCGGGCTGCCTTTTCCAACTCAGAGCCCATTTAAGAAAAGAGGGCGGCTCCTTTGAAATTCTGCATACGGCCGAACTCTACTCCAAGTCTCTCAAGAAACAGACCAGAAAAAAAGACTCATAATAGGTTAAACATTACATTTTCCGTGAGAAGAAGAGTTTTGGGGATGTATGAGGCGACCTTAAAAGATTTAGCCTTAAAATTTCGCTCTTTGAGGGAAGTCGACAGAGTCGACCTGCGAGTATGTCTGAGCGAAGTGAGTTACGGAGCAGCCGAGAAGAGAGTAATTTGAATGGCGTAAAAAATCTTTTGGGAGCCGAGATATCCTCAAAACTCTTGTGTTTAATTTAAAGCTATGCTATCTCGGATATAAAGACAGCTCTAATAATAACCTTCCTCTTCGATCACCCGAGCTAAGACTTGAATGTTCTCTCTTTTTGTATGGGGAGCTACGGAACAGGCTGTACTGAGAATAAAACCTCCACCTGGCTTGGCAACCTTGATCCTGTATTCAGCATCTTTCTCTACAACTTCTCTGGAGCCAAAAAGCAAAACATTGACCGGATCAATATTTCCTTTGATGAAAACTTTGCCTTCCAGGCGCTTCTTTGCTTCGGCTAAGCGAACATTTCCCAGGGGAGGAGGATCAAGGCATTCAATCCCAGAGATTCCGGTCTCGATCATCATCTCCAAGCGATCGCTGATGGCTCCGCAGGTGTGAGTGTAGGCATGCACTCCGCAGCTTCGTACCGCTCGGGCTATCTGGCCTTCATAAGGAAGGACAAATTCTCGATAAAATCCAGGAGAAATAAACCCTGCTCCCGCATAAGGCGAGGAAATCTTCAGGGCATCGATTCCATGCTCAATCTGCTCCAAGGCCATCCTCTTCACGCCATCAGCATAGCGCTGAAGTATTTCTTTAGCTTTTGAGGGCTCCTGAATAAGATAAACCATCCCTCGTTGGAGTCCGAAAAGGTTAAGAAAATAATCGAAAGGAGAAGTTACCTCGCCGTGGATGGAATACTCTTCTCCTGCTCTTTGGTTGATGATATCGAAAACATCGTACTTGTGCTCAGGGTGAATTCGAAATTCTAGCCCTTGGGAAACAGGAATAAAACCGATCTCTTCGGGCAGCGCTACTGGATCAAATTCTTGAATACCAGGCGGGGAAGGAGGATCGTGAGGATGATGCCGCGGAAGGCCATCATAAAGGCAATCTGTCCTTTCGCCGTTTTTCCAATAAACTACCTCGGCTTTTTCCTCCGTCTGAATTTTCTCCGTCTCTTCTTTCCAGCTAGGAGAATGACCGTGAAGACTGATGAGAATGCCATCAAAACCATAGGTCTCTCTGAGCTGTAAGAGACCCTCGGCAAAAAGGTCGGCCGAAAACCAGAATTCAGCCGGAGAAAAACCTGTCTGCTGCAACATATGGCCGATACTCAACTGGCACATGAGAGGCACCCGGTCTGGTTCGCCAAGGTCCATGGCTCTTTTGACCCGTTCTTTGGAAGTCATCGCTCTTGGAAAAATAATGGGAAAAGAGCTGCAAGTCAAGAATCAAAGAACAAGAATCATTTTTTTCGCTTTCAGAGAGATTTTGGAACTTTCCCTTTGGCAACTGAGAAGAGGTCAAGCTTTAAGAAGGAAAGGGCTTTTTCGTTTAGAGAAGATTTTGAGGGAAATTAATGGACTTTGCGAGGAGAAAGGTATTGATAAGTTTCTTCTTTTATTCGTTCTAGTCTATCTAAGGGAAGAGAAATAAAAATATCTGCCAAGAGAGGATCAAACTGACTGCCACAATTCTTCTCCATCTCTACTAAGGCTTCATCGAAACTCTTCCCTTTCCGGTAAGGTCTATCCGAAGTCAAGGCATCAAAAGTATCGGCTAAGGCGAATATCCTGGCTTCGATGGGAATTTCCTCCCCTGCTAAGCCGTAGGGATAACCACTGCCATCATAGTGTTCATGATGGTACAAAACAACTTGGGCGGATTTTTTCAGGAAATCAAACTCTTTTATCATCTCATAGCCTAAGAAAGGATGGTTCTTAATGATCTCTTTTTCTGTATCCGTTAAGGGGCCTGGCTTTCTCAGAATACCCTCTGGAATTCCTATTTTCCCTATATCATGGAGCAGGGCTCCCCTCTCTATCGAGGTTAAAAACTCTTTATCTTCGATTCCCAGCGCTTTGGAAAGCATGAGAGTGTATCGAGCAACCATGTGAGAGTGATACAGTGTATCTTCATTCCTATCAGTGACCGCGATGAAATAAAGTAGGTTTGAATTGAGAAAGCTCCGCTCCTCCGCTAAAATCTCATCAAGGTTGTAATCCTGGCCGATAAAGAGGCTCGTGTACCGCTTATTCAAATCCCTTAAAACCTTCTTGGCAGAAGCAATCCTAGGGACCGAATGAAAATTCAGGCTGGAAATCGATGAGTTGTCATCTCCATTGCAAAGAAAAGTAAAGTCTGGGTCTTTCATCCATGGAAGAAATTTTTTGTCTTCGATGCAAATGAGATTCGGATAGAAAAAGCTTCTAGAACCCTCCTCATCCTCGATGACCAATGCTTTCCTGTTTTCTTTTTGCGTATGTTCTAACATTTAAGCTCCATCCTTAAGTTAAAATGAAGCCTTCCTTGTCTTTGACTGTGTTTCTTTTCATGGTCAGGAAAAAGGACCAGCATGAGGATTTCGTAGGGCGGCGGGAATCCTTGGCTGGGGAGACCACCTGAAATTTGCTGTCGGGATCGCTTCTTCCAATTCTCAGTATGCATCATTTTCCCTGGCAAAATATTTAGTCGAATATCTTCAGAGAAAATTGAAAAGGTTGCTGACAATTATTGTCAAAAGGACAAATTATGTCATCCTAGAGACAAATTTTGCTCTTTTTTTCTGAAAACAGGGGATGAAAACAGGGGACGGTTCTGTTTTTCCTAACTGAAATCATATTTGAGAGAGCAAGAAAAAAAGGGACCTCGATCTTTTTCTTCAATCGTCTTGAAGCCATAAGAGCCGCTCACAGACTTCTCCTCACTTTCTAGAAGGCATATCATCACCGCTCGCTACAAAAGGCCTGAAAGGATTTTTAAAGAATCCCGATTAATCCTAAAAGATGAGAAAAAATCACCTTGAAAATCATCCCTAAAGACTATTTATTTGTGTCTTTTATTTTTATTAAATTATGATTGGATTTTTGGGTATTTCTGTTTTTTTTCTCAAGCAAGGATAAAAATGAGGTCCAATCCCGAGAAAACATCGATGCTCTCTGGGATGCGGTCTGGAATAAGCATCAACGACCATCGCTGCTCCTGGGTTGCTTTTCCGGAATAAAAATGAAACAAAAGCTCGATTTAGATGAAATCATCGTCAAGTACAGGCCAATCCTCAGTTTCAGGATAAAAAAATACCTCGGCCATCAGAATCCTGACTGGGAAGATGTCGTTAATGAAATCATCACTAATGTCATAGAAAAGATAAAAAAGGGAGAGTTCAGAGGAGAATCTTCTATAGGGACGTTTATCTATACGATCTCTAGTCGCCGCATTGTCGACTATATCAGACAGAAAAGCAAAACCCTAAAACACATTCCTGAGCCAAAAAATTTCCCAGCCCCGGAACAAGAATTTGAAAGCAGACAGAGAGCCAAAACCCTAACAGAGGCCATACAAAAACTGAAGCCTAAATACAGAAAAGTCCTTCATCTCTATTATTATAAAGGCCTTTCCCGGAACGAAGTTGCTGAAAAACTTGGTATTTCTCCCCGAAGAGTGAGTGAGCGAGTTGACTATGCTCAAAAACTTTTAAGAAAAATAATAAAAAAATGATTTTTTTTCAGTTTCTTCCGGTTTCACTCGACTAAACTAGTGAATAAAGGAGAAAGAGTGCAATAATGAAAAAATGCAATTTCGATATCTTAATCGACGATTATTTACTCAATAAATTAGAAAAGAAAGAAAAGGAAAACTTCGAAGAACACTACTTTAACTGCGAGCCTTGTTTCGAAAAGATGGTCGCCAGGGATGAACTCATTGCCGTCATCAAGAACCAGGGACATAGAATATTTGCTGATGAAGAAAGGCCAGAAGAGAAAAAGGAAGTGTTCTCTTTCGGAAAAATCCTTTCTTTCCTCACCCCCAAACAATGGGCCTATGCCGCGGTTTCCGTGTCCGTGACCTTGGTCCTTCTCGTGGTCATGTTGAATGTTGTTCCCTTCCAAAAGAAAACAACTCCTACGCAGCAGCCGTTTTACTACGAATTCGATGAAGGTAGAGTCAGAGGAGAAAACCTAAGACTGATTTCCCCTGTCATAGACATCGAGGCCGTACCTTCTCAGTTCATGTGGGCCCCTCTGGGAGATAACGTGGAGTACAAAATCTCGATTTACTTTAACCACCACCCATTCTGGACAGCCACCACCAAAGAAAATACAATTTCTTTACCCGACGATGTTAAGAATCGCATGCAAGCCAGCCGAAAATACTCCTGGCAGGTCAAAGCCTTCTCCCCCCAGGGAACTTTACTGGCGGTCTCCCCTAAAGTTCAGTTCAAAATCACTGCTGAATAAGCCCTAGAAACTTTATCATATTTCTGAATTCTTGTTTCTAATCTTCCTCTATCTTCTCATCTTCCGCATACATCCGACCTCGACTTTCCTCTTCGAAGGCCAGACAGCACATCAGCCGGCCGCATAAGCCCGAGATTTTGGTGGGATTGATGACAATCTGCTGTTTCTTCGCTTTTTGGATCGTGACTGGTTCAAAAGTCTGCATGAAACTAAAACAACACAGGGGGCGGCCACAAACTCCCAGTCCTCCGACCATCTTGGCTTCATCCCTCACTCCGACCTGCCGCATCTCGATCCTCATCTTGAACTCTTTGGCGAGATCCTTCACCAACTCCCTAAAATCAATCCGGCCATCCGCAGTGTAATAAAATATTCCCTTCTTCTCGTTAAAGAAGTATCTAACTCGGACTAACTTCATCGGCAACTGACGAGCCTTGATTCTTTTTAAACAAAAATCAAAGGCCTTGATTTCTTTTTCTTTAAGCCATTTAAACTTTCTTTTATCGTCTTCAGTGGCTTTCCGGATAATTTTCACAGCATTCTTGGATGATTTATGATGATTGCAGACCTCACTGGAGACATCAATGGCTACTCCCAAATCACCCCCAAACTCGGATTCAACGAGGCATAGATCGCCGCGTTCGACCTTATCTTTCCCGATTTTCGCTCTGAAGATTTTTCCCGATTGTTCAGAAAGCATACAAATGATCTCAGACATATTCACCTTCCATGAAATTCGAAAAAAATGAGCTAACCAGGAGATTCACGTTTAAATTCTTGTTCAGGGCTGAAAGAGCGAAGTCTATCTGATGCAAGCAGTCCATCAACAGGTCTAGGCTCAAGAGTTTCTCCTCTTGTTGAATCTCCTCTTCATAGTCAGGATTTAAGAGATAAGAGGGTCTTCCTTTTTCCTTCGTCAGTACGAAGTCACGACAGAAAGAGGAGAAAAATTCTAGAATTTCCTCCAACTCCTCCTTGATAAGACTTTTTTTAGCGGAGGTAAAATTCTTCACCATACCAGAAATCTCTTCTTTCCTGAGAAGAGATAAAAACAATTCCCAAGCTTGTTTTCTCTTGCTCTGAACTTCTTCCCATTCTAGGCTCAAAGCCTGCTCTAGGTTTCCCCGAACAAGGAGAGGAATCAGCTTGGCCTGTTCTTTCTCATATCCCTTGCCCAGGAGTATTTTTTCCATCTCTTCCCGGGAAACAGCAGAAAAACTCAAAACTTGACAACGCGACTTTATGGTCGGGAGAATCAAATAGGGATTATGAGTCACAAGGATGATATGAGCAAAATTGGGAGGTTCTTCCAAAATTTTCAGGAAAGAATTGGCCGCCTCTTCGGTCATCCTTTCCGCCTCATTCACGATAAAAACTCTCTTTTTCCCGACCATGGGCCTGAGGTATGCGGTCTGTTTCAAGAATCTGATTTGCTCGATTTTGATGACCTCTCCTTCGGCAGAGATAGCCATGACATCAGGGAACTTTCCTCCTGAAATCGCCTTACACGAAGGACAGACCTCGCAGGCATCATCTTCCCTCTCCTCACAGTTCAAGGATTTAGCCAAAACCAAAGCTGTATCGCCCTTTCCAACTCCTTCAGGGCCAGAAAAAAGCAGAGAATTGGGCATTCTTCCCTTCCGGAGAGCCTTCTGCAGTATCTTTTTTACCCTTGAATTTCCAGAAATATCCTCAAAAGCCATCTTTAATGAAAAACCTTTCTTCCGGTTAAAACCTTTTTTAAAAATCTTCCGGTGTACGAATTTTCTGCCTTGGCCACCTCTTCTGGAGTTCCTTGGGCCACAATCCAACCTCCCTCTTCACCCCCCTCAGGTCCCAAGTCTATAATATAATCCGAAAACTTAATAACTTCAAGGTTGTGCTCGATGATGATAACCGTATTCCCCCTTTTTACCAGCTCGGCCAGAAGTTCCAGAAGTTTGCGGACATCGTCGAAATGGAGCCCGGTTGTGGGTTCATCCAGCAGAAAAAGGGTTTGGCCAGAGCTTTTTCGACCCAACTCTTTGGTCAATTTGATTCTCTGGGCTTCTCCTCCCGATAGAGTTGGTGCAGGTTGGCCCAGCCTGATATAGCCCAAGCCTACTTTCATCAGCACGGCCAATTTCCTCCTGAGCACAGGATGGGCCTTCAAGTATTCATAAGCCTCGTCCACAGTCATAGCGAGATAATCAGCTATGTTTTTCCCCTTATAGCGCACCGAGAGAGTTTCTTTGTTATAGCGTTTTCCCTGGCATCGGTCGCAGGTCACGAAAACATCAGGCAGAAAATGCATCTCGATTTTCTTTGCTCCGGCCCCTTGGCATTCTTCACACCGTCCACCCGGGAGGTTGAAGCTAAAACGGCTGGATGAATACCCTCTCATCCTTGAGTCTGGAACCTGAGCAAAGAGCTGCCTTAAAGGTGTAAAGAGCCCGGTGTAGGTGGCAGGATTGGAACGAGGTGTCCGGCCGATAGGTCTTTGGTCTACAGAAATGACTTTATCGATCTGTTCAATCCCTAAGATTCCTTGATGCTGGCCAACTCTCTGCTTAGCCTTGTACAGGACTTTCTGGAGCCCTCTGTATAGGATGTCATAAACAAGAGTGCTTTTCCCAGAACCCGAAACGCCCGTGACCACCGTCATCACCGACAGGGGAATACGGACATCGACATTTTTTAGATTGTGCTCTCTGGCTTTCGTAACAGTAATCCAGCCTTTGATCTCTCTTCTCTCTTTTGGTATAGGGATTTTTCTTTCCTTCCTTAAATACTGAGAAGTAAGAGAGTCTGGTGAGGGGAGTATCTGAGACAGAGTGCCCTCGGCAACCTTGTATCCTCCCCCTTCTCCTGCTCCTGGTCCTAGATCCAGAATATGATCAGCTGCCCGGATAGTCTGTTCGTCATGTTCAACCACGACTACGGAGTTTCCTTGGTCTCGGATTTCTCTCAATAGAGCGATAAGTTTACCGTTATCCCTCTGATGGAGACCTATGGTGGGCTCATCAAGAACATAAAGTATGCCTCTCAAACGAGAGCCGACTTGAGCCGCTAAACGGACCCGCTGTGCCTCCCCTCCCGAAAGAGAAGCTGTGGTCCGGTTGAGATGGAGGTAAGGGATTCCCAATTGAAGCATCACTTTTAGGCGGGAAATCACTTCCTTTAAGATCCCCGACGCTATGACCTCTTGATTGCCAGAAAATCTTAACGAGGAAAGCTTCTCTATCAAACGGCTGACTGGGAAAGTGCTCAGCTCATAAAGATTGTTGTCGCCGACTCTAACGGCTAGACTTTCCTCCTTTAACCTCCTTCCTTGGCAAGAAGGACAGACTTCATCTGTCAGCTCCACCTCACCCCACTCGTCGGTGATGGTTTGAAAACCAAGGCCATGGCATTGAGGACAGGCCCCGTAAGGGCTGTTGAAGGAAAAACTCCGCGGTTCAAGCTCGGGCAAACTGATCTCGCAATAAGGGCAGAGAAGTTTTAGAGAATAATAGACCTCTTTTCCGTCTTCCCTGAGCAGCAGCAGGTCTCCCTCAGCTAAGTCTAGGCTTCTGTCGATAGCTTCCTTCAGTCTTTCTTCTGAATCCCGAGAAATTTTTATTTCATCAACCAGCACCTCCACATTATGCTTCTTGGTCTTTTCGAGCGGAAGGAGTTTTTCTAGATCTCTCACCTCGGTATCCACCCGGACGCGGAGGAAACCTTTCTTGCTCAATCTCTCGAAGAGACGATGATATTCCCCTTTTCTCCCTCTGACCAGTGGAGAAAAGATCTTAACTTTCTGGCCTAAAAATGAATCCATGATTCTTTCCAAGATCTGCTGCGGAGTCTGAGAGCTGACTTCCCTTCCACACCGAGGGCAGTGAGGAACTCCTACCCGTGCAAAAAGCAGGCGAAGAAGATCATAGACCTCTGTGACCGTGCCAACCGTGGAACGAGGATTGGGAGAAATTGTTTTCTGGTCGATAGAGATGGAAGGAGATATTCCCTCGATGGATTCCACTTCAGGTTTCTCCATCTGTTCAATATATTGGCGGGCATAGGCAGACAGGCATTCGAGGTAGCGCCTCTGCCCCTCGGCAAACAGGGTTTCAAAAGCAAGGGAAGATTTTCCAGATCCACTGGGGCCGGTCACCACAATCAGCTTATTCCGAGGAAGGCATACATCTATCTTCTTGAGATTGTGTTGAGCCGCGCCTTTTATCTTTATCTTATCGAACATGATCTCCTTCTCGCATCATGACTATAAATTTTATCCTTTTGTCAGTGATTAAACAAGAAAGATGAAAGCGCGAACCAGACTTCAGGGTCAGGCTTGGCCATGATTATCTCATATGGGGTCATGTCTTGACTTTTAACGTTCTATTATCTAGAACATATATTTTTTTTACCATGTAGAAAGTCAAAACCTGACCCCTTTGGTATTTGCTGCCGATGGCAGTCTAGCATCTCTGAATTCTTTTTGTTAATATAGAGCCAGAGGTCAGGAAATGACTCGAGAAGAAAATCTGTTAAAATCCTTAGAACTTTTAAGAAAACTGGGGCTCAAGCATGACTCTATCCGGACCATAAAGCATCTTCCAGCCCAAGAAGGTCGATACCAGGATTATCCTCCTGGCGTCCACCCGGCTCTCGTGGAAGCACTCAAAGAAAAAGGATTCCTTAACCTTTACTCTCACCAGTTTTCCTCTTGGGAAGCTTTGAAAAAAGGAAAAAATATTGTAGTCGTCACACCCACCGCTTCAGGCAAGACACTCTGCTACAATCTCCCTGTTCTCCATGAAATCCTCCAGAACCCCTCTGCACGGGCGATCTATCTTTTTCCGACCAAAGCTCTTTCCCAAGACCAAAAGGCAGAACTCGACGATATCATAAAGCTCCTCCCCGAAGAAGTCAGGATTTTTACCTATGACGGTGATACTCCCCAGGATGCCAGGAAAGCCATAAGAGCCCGTGGCCATATCATCTTGACCAATCCTGACATGCTCCATACCGGAATCCTTCCTCATCACACCAAATGGATAAAACTCTTCGAAAACCTGAAATACATCGTCATCGATGAGCTTCACAATTACCGGGGTATTTTCGGGAGTCACTTGGCTAATGTTTTAAGAAGGCTCAAGAGAATCGCCGCTTTCTACGGCTCTCATCCGCAATTGATCCTCTCCACTGCCACTATCGCCAATCCTTTAGAAATCGCCGAAAGAATGATCGAGGCTCCGGCGACTCTCCTCGACAATAATGGAGCTCCGCGCGGTGAAAAATTCTTCATCTTCTATACCCCGCCTGTCGTCAATCGATTCTTGGGTATCCGCCGCTCTTACGTCAATGAGTCACGCCGCGTTGCCTCTCTCTTTCTCGACAACAACCTACAGACCATCGTCTTTGCCCAGAGCCGTCTTATCACCGAAGTCCTGCTCACTTATCTCAAAGAAGATGTCGAGAAAACCATCAAGCATGAAGGGCTCATCCGAGGCTACAGAGGAGGCTATCTTCCCTTAAAAAGGAGGGAGATTGAAAAGGGATTAAGGGAAGGCGAAATCCTTGGAGTCGTCTCTACCAATGCTCTCGAATTAGGCATCGATATCGGTAGTCTTGATGTGGCAGTGATGGCCGGCTACCCTGGTTCAATCTCCAGCACCTGGCAGAGAGCTGGACGAGCAGGCAGAAAGACAGGGAAATCAGCTGCGGTTCTCGTGGCTTCCAGCTCTCCTCTTGACCAGTTCATCGTCAACCATCCGGATTACTTCTTTTCCAAAAGTCCTGAAAGAGCTTTGATAAACCCAGACAATCTCTCCATCCTGGTCAGCCATGTGGAATGCTCATCTTTCGAGCTTCCCTTCAAAGATGGAGAAAAGTTTGGTCAAGTCGACATAGGAGAGATTCTCGAATTCTTGGAAAAAGAAAAACTCATCCACCATTCCCAAGACAAATGGTTCTGGACCTCGGATGCCTATCCTGCCGACGGCGTCAGCCTCAGGAGCATAAGTTCAGATAATTTTGTGGTGGTTGATACCAGCTCCAAATCAAAGGCCATAGCTGAAGTGGATTTCTCCTCGGCTCTAACCACTCTCCATCCAAAAGCCATCTATATCTGCGAAGGCGAACAGTATTTCGTTGAAAAGCTCGATTATACCCAGAGAAAAGCCCACGTTAAGAAAACAGACGTCGACTATTTTACGGATGCCATTGACTATACAAAAGTTAAGATTCTCGATATTTTTGACCAGAAAAAGCTAGAAAAATGTGCTGTTTCCCACGGAGAAGTCCATGTTGCCACCCAGGTGGTGGGCTTTAAGAAAATCAAATTTCACACCATGGAGAATGTAGGGGCGGGAAAATTAGGCCTCCCGCAAAACGAAATGCACACCACAGCCTACTGGCTGACTATTCCTTCTCATGTCATCCAGCTACTTGCTTTTACTCCAGAACAAAAAATAAACGGATTGTTCGGTTTAGCCTACCTTCTCCATCATGTCTCTCCGCTATTCATGATGTGCGATCTCCACGATGTGGGTGTATCCATCGGGGATAACTCCACTGGCCAATCCGTTGCCCCCCGAGACATGCCTTTTAAAATTCCCGATGAAGAAAAGGCCGCCATTTTTTCTTCGGAAGAGTTTGAGCCTAATATCTTTATCTATGACAACTATCCAGGAGGCATCGGGCTGAGTCCAGCTCTCTTTGAGCTTGAGAAATCCCTCTTGGAACACTGCTTGAAGACCATAGAGGTCTGCCCCTGCCAGGAAGGATGCCCTTCTTGTGTGGGGCCCACCAAAGAAACCGGCCAGCAGGCTAAGCAGGTGGCTATGGGAATATTGAAGAATTTAATCTAGACTTGCCAGTCGAGTTATAAAGCATTTATCTTGGCGAGCTGCTTCTCTCCCCCCATGATAATTAGAATATCGCTATCTTTGATAACAAAATCAGCTCTAGGGATATAGGTCACTTTTTCCGTTATGACCTCTTTAATAGCAATGACTTGGACATGGTACTTATTCCTTAAATCAAGCTCTTTCAAGCTTTTGCCGATAAACTTTTCAGGGGGAGCAATCTCCTGGATGCTGACTCCGGAAAGAAGAGGAAAATAATCCAAGATATTGGGGGAGTTCAATCTCAGGGCTATCTTTATGGCCATGTCTTTCTCTGGATAGATAACCTCGGTGGCTCCCACCGCCTCCAAGACTTTAGCATGGTCTTCAGTCAAGGCTTTAGCCACTATCCTTTTGGCTCCCAGCTCATGCAAGAACAAAACTGTCAGGATGCTGGCTTCCATCTCCGGCCCCAAGCTAACGACCACTACATCCATTTCTTTAAGTCCTAAGGCCTGCAAATTTTCCTTATTCGCCGACTCCATCTGCACAGCATGGGAAACAAAATCCTTTACCGCTTCAATCTTTTCTTTATCCTTATCTATTGCGACAACTTCATTTTCTTTTTCGTAAAGAGTTTTGGCCACATTAGATCCAAAACTTCCGAGCCCGATCACAGCAAATTTCATGGATGCTTCCTTTTTCTGATTTTATCCTATCATGACTGATTCTTCAACATACTCAAATCTTCCCCTGGCTCTAGGTCGGCTGAAGGCAAAAAGCATAGTCAAGGGCCCAATCCTTCCTATGTACATAGTCAAGATAACAACAATCTTCCCTAGAGCACTCAGTTTTGGGGTGAGTCCCAGAGAAAGCCCGACAGTACTGAAAGCAGAGAAGACTTCAAACAGGACTTCTCGTAAACTCACTCCAGGCTCGCTCAGCAAAAGAATAAAGGAGGAGAGAAAAATGACGCTTAAACTCAAAGAAATGACTAGGAAAGCTATCGTAACCAGAGGGAAAGGAAGTGTTCTGCGAAAAATGGAAACCGACTCCCTGGCAGCAATTTTGGATTTCAGGAAAGCAAAGATCACTCCCATAGTGCTGGTCTTAACTCCTCCTCCTGTGGAGCCAGGTGAAGCCCCTACGAACATGAGCAAGATCAAAAGAAAAATCGAAGCTGACCCCAGCCCATTCAAGTCTATGGTATTAAACCCAGCTGTGCGGGGAGTAATAACCTGAAAAAGAGAAGGAAGAACCTTTTCCCCGCCGGCCAATGTCTTTAGAGAATGATCTTTCTCTATGAAGAAAAAGAGAGCAAAAGAGAAGACGATAAGGATTAAAGTCAGGCTGAGCACTAATTTGGTATGGAGAGAGACATGTCTCTTTTTTCTCTTAAATAAGAGGCGAATAATCTCTTTGCCTTCCTGGAGCACTAAAAATCCTAATCCCCCTAGAATAATTAAAACCACAACCACTGAGTTGACTAAGATATCTCTGCTGTAAGAGGCAAAACTATCGCTAAAAAGAGAAAATCCAGCGTTGCAGAAGGCAGAGACAGCATGAAAAAACGATTGATACAGAGCTCGAGGCCAGGGCGTCTCTTTCAGGAAACGGACAAAAAGAAGAAGAGTCCCAGCCAGTTCGATGAAAACCGTAAAATAAAATATATTTCTGATCAAGGACTTGAAATCCTTAGAAGCAGCATAATGAAAGCCCTCCTGAACCATAATTTTGTCTTTAACAGAGATCTTCTTGCCGGCCGCGAGAAGAATCATGGTCGAGAAAGTCATGATTCCCAGGCCTCCGAGCTGGAACAAAACCAAGATAATCACTTGACCGACCGGGCTGAAATAGGTAGGGGTATCCAGGACCACAAGACCTGTTACGCAAACTGCAGAGGTCGAGGTGAAAAGAGCATCGACTAGAGAGATATGACCTGATTTCGTGCTGAAATCAAAAAGGAGCAGCAGTGTTCCGACTAAAATAGTGGCTATGAAACTTACGGCTAAAACCTGGGCCGGCTGGAAGCCCCTGTCTTTCCTTATTTTTCTCCTCCCTCTAATCCTGCTAGACTTCAAATCTATTACTTCATCTCGAATTTGTCAATCGACCTTGCCGACAAAGGAGAGCCTCCCTTTTTCCTATGACACTCTATAACTTTAAAAGGCTTTTGGGAATGGATGAAGCGACCTTTTCAGGCTTAGCCTTGCCGAGCCCCCTTGGAGGGGGAACAGCTCCGCTTCCCCCCTTCCAACGCTCGCCATCTCCTTCTCACGGCTCTCTGCCTCCCCTTCTCGGACCCTGTAAAGCGTCCTGCGACCAAGGAGGGCATACCCCCTTGGATCCCCCCAGCGTCGTTTCCACGCAACGATGTTGCACTTCGAGGGAACCCGATATAGTCGGGCATCGAGTATGTCTGAGTCCCGAAGGAGACGAGTTACGCAGGTTCCGAGAAGAGCAACGAGGGAATGGCGTTAAAAACCTGAACGGGAGCAAAGCCATTCCCAAAAGCCTGTTTTTATCAAGGGCTTGGACAAGACTCTCTTCGAGGGAGGAGGGAATCCTCCAATTTGACTTTAGCCCCGCCATATGCTAATTTTTTTAGAGGATATATGGACTTCTTAAAACTCATCTTAGAAGCCAGTTTCGTTGTCCAACTGGTTATCATTGTTTTAGTCTTCTTTTCCATTTTTTCTTGGGCGGTGATTTTTTTTAAGAGAAGAACACTGAAAAGGGCTACTTCTCACTCGGAGAAATTCCTGGCTGTTTTCAGACGAAGCAGAAACTTGGGCGATGTGAATGAAGCAGCAAAAAAATACCGGGGTAGCCCGCTGATCTATTTGTTTCAATCAGGATTCAAAGAGCTTTCCTACCTCACCAAATCCAACCCTCAGACAGGCTTAGCCCCTGCCAAGCTCGAAAGGATAAACCGGGCGCTGATAAAAGCGGCCAACAAGGAGGTCTCAAAACTAGAGAGCATGATGGGCTTTCTCGCCACTACAGGAAGTGTCACTCCCTTTATTGGATTATTCGGAACTGTCTGGGGAATCATGGATGCCTTCCAAAGAATCGGCATTGTCAGGTCTGCCAGTCTCGTCACTGTCGCGCCTGGAATTGCTGAAGCTCTCATTGCAACTGCAGCAGGGCTTTTCGCTGCTGTTCCAGCGGTCATCGCTTACAATTATTATCTTCACCGCATCAAAGATAAGATTACTGAGATGGAGGATTTTTCTTTAGAATTCTTGAACATCGCAGAAAGACTCTATGGCTCTTAGAACTCGCTCCCTCACCAAAAGAGAAATAGGGACATCTCTATCTGAAATCAATGTTACTCCCTTCGTCGATGTCATGCTGGTCCTCTTGGTTATTTTTATGGTCACAGCTCCGATGATGAAATCAGGCATCGGTATCAACTTGCCTCAAGCCGAAACAGAATCGGCGCCAGCTGAGGAGGGATTAACCCTCACCATCTCCCGCGACCGGTATATCCACATCGAAGAAGCTGTGATCAATATTCATCTTCTTGAAGGCAAATTGAAAGAATATTTCTACGGAAGAGAGAAAAGAATTGTGTTCATCCGCGCCGATAAAGACCTCCCCTATGGTTTCGTGATGAGCATCCTAGACATCACCAAAAAAGCAAACGTGGAGGTCGTGGGCTTAATCACCGAACCCATAGAAGTGGACGAGAAGGAGAAGGAGTGAGAAGGATGGGCAACGATAAATCATTCCGATCAGCGGTCATCCTTTCACTTATCGCTCATCTGGCTCTATTCTTGCTGATTTTAACTTCACCTTCTCTGCCTAAATCATCAAAAAAAGGAATGATTCACTACGTCAACCTGGTTTCGATTCCAGGAGGTGGAGGCGGAGGAGGAGGTCAAAGTGAAGTGACTGAAGTCGAAACACCCCTGGAAAAAAGGGAAACGCTGAGAGACCTGACAACTCCTCAAAAATTCCAGGAACAGCCGACCTCGACTTTTCGCCATCCTGTTGAACAGCCGAAGAAAGAAGGGAAACCTAAAAAAGAGAAAAAGGCTGTGATCAGGGAGCCTCAAAGAGGAGACAGCTCAAAGGGAAAATCCAAAGAGAGAGCAGGCCCAGGTACAGGCGCTGGCCTCAGGATTGGCCTGGGGAAGGGAGCGGGATTTGGCTCTGGTTATTCTTCCCAAATCGGACTCTCTAGTTTTCCTTTTACCTATTACCTCCAAATCATCATGGACAGAGTCTCGGCGAACTGGTTCACTTCTCTGGTCGATCCTGGAGTCTCTGGAACGTTCCAAACGACAGTGTACTTCAAGATCTACCGGAACGGCCAGATTTCCTCCGTGGAGGTGGAGGAATCAAGCGGAATAAGATCCTTAGACCTGTCCGCAGTCCGAGCCGTCCACTCGTCGTCTCCTTTTCCTCCTCTCCCTAAAGAATATGAGGAAGAATACTTGGGGATCCATCTAATCTTCGAACATTCCAAATGAAGGCTAGGGCGATCTTTCTCTATGCTATCCTTTTCTTGGGGATATCGTCTCTCTTTTTCTCTCAACAAGAAGTCGTCCTCACCATAAAAGAAGGCATGCCGGCTATTCCTCTTGCCTTGCCTGAATTTAAGGTTCACTCTTCATCTACAGAAGCCACCGAGGCAGCTTTGACTATTCGCCAAATCATGATGGCAGATTTGAAATACAGCCGGATATTCCAGCTTCTCCCAGAAAGCTACTATTCCTACATAAGACCTTTAAATCCTGATAAGATATTCTTCAAGGATTGGCTTTCTATCCAAGCCACCCTGCTCTTTGTTGGCGAAATCACTTCTGAAAAGAGCAACAGTATTCTTTTTGAAGGAAAGCTTTATGATATAAAAGGGGAAAATTATATTTTCGGAAAGCGATATCAAGGGGAAAAATCTCTCTACAGGCTTATGGCCCACAAAATCGCCGATGAAATCTTGAAAATATACGGGGAAAAACCTTATTTCACTTCCAAGATCGTCTTTATTTCTAACCGGGATGGGAATGATGAACTCTACATGATGGATTATGACGGCCATAACCAGACTCGCCTGACTTTCAATAAGTCCAGAGATTATATGCCAGCCTGGTCAGCTGATGGAAAAAAGATTGCCTTCACTTCTTACCGGAGGATTAACGCCGGCTTGTACCTCTTGTCACCCTATGAAGGAAAAATTGAGCCTATCTCGACCCAAGGAACGAATTTCGCTCCTTCATTTTCTCTTAACGGGAAAAAACTGGCTTTCTGCTCAACTCGCGACGGAAATGCGGAGATATATGTCGCTAACAGTAACGGGAAAAACTTGAAAAGACTGACTTTTAACAAAGCTATCGATACAGCCCCCAATTGGTCTCCCACCAGCCGTGAGATCGCCTTCAGCTCTGATCGAGGGGGGACACCTCAGATCTACCTGATGGATGCCGAAGGTTCAAACCTCCGCAGAGTCAGTTTTGGAGGAAGTTACCATGATGCCCCAGCTTGGTCTCCTACGGGTGACAGAATCGCTTATGTCTCCCGAGTAGATCAGATATTTGATATTTATGTCCTAAATCTCCGCACCAGAGAGATCATCAAATTAACCGAAAGCAATGCCAGGAATGAATCTCCTTGTTGGTCTCCTGACGGGCGCCACCTTATTTTTTCCTCCAATCTTTCCGGCAGTATTCAGCTCTATACGATAGACTATGATGGAGCAAACCTGCGCCGCCTTACTTCTAGAGGAGAAAACAAGCTACCCGACTGGTCCCGTTAAAAAGGAGAAGCTACATATTTGGTGTTGACATTGAAAAATTTTAATTATATAAAAATGAAGTCCCGGCAGGAGTGGCAGGCATAACTCTTGTAAAAATCAAAAGATTGGAGGTCATATGAAAAAAGCAACAATTTTGGCATTGAGTGGCATCTTAATCTTCTTCTTTCTTGCCTCTTGTCGAGCAAAGGTTGAAGAAGCTCCTCCTCCACCCCCTCCTCAAGTCCAAGAGCAGCCTAAGGTAGAAAAGGTCAAAGAGGTTCCCCCGGTCAAGAAACCTGAACTGTCAGAAGAAGAAATATTCCAAGCCAAATCTCTAGAAGAGATCAATAGAGAAGTCCCCTTGAAAATGATTCATTTTGACTTTGATCGGTACTTTATTCGCGAAGATGCTAAGCCAGTGCTGGCGAAAAATGCAGCTTGGTTAAAGAAGTTTTCTAGCGTAACAGTTCTTATAGAAGGCCATTGCGATGAGAGAGGAACAGAAGAATATAACCTGGCTTTGGGAGAAAAAAGAGCTAAGAGCACCAGTGACTATCTGGCCTCTCTTGGAATTTCTACCGCTAGAATGAGAATCATATCCTACGGAAAAAGCCAACCCTTGGATACTGGACATAACGAAGTAGCGTGGCAAAAAAATAGAAGAGCTCAATTCGTGATTATCGCCAAGTAATTTGAATTTATGCTCCAAAGATCTCTCAGCATACTTCTGATCGTGCTCTTGCTGGTATGCTCTGCAAGAGCGGAAAAAAGCAAAAAAGCCTATGAGCTAATCTACCAGGATGTCCAAATCCTCAAGCAACAGATCCTTCAGCTCACCGAAAGAATAAAGACCAACACTCAGGATATCGAGACCATAAAAAAACAGCTCGGGGAAATCCTCACCCAGCTTAGACTCTTCCAGAGAGAACAAGCATCCATTAAAGAAGATTTAAAAACAGTTCCTACCCAGTATCAGATTCTTCTAGAGAAATTGGAAGAAATGAGCCTTCAGCTCATAAAAATAGTGGAAGAACTCCTGGTTTTAAGAAGCACTTCCTTACCTCCTCCCTCCTCTCAGGAGGAAAAATCAGAAGAGGAACAAGCTGCATCGGAAGTTCAAACGGATGAGGAACAGAAGAAAGAACCAACAGAAGAAAAAACGCTAGCTCCCGCGATCTCCCTTTCTCCTCAGGAAGTTTATAACATGGCCTATTCAGACTATCTGAAAGGAAATTTCCAGCTCGCCATTGACGGTTTCGAAATATACAAAGAGCAATTTTCAGAAAGCCCTCTGGCTGATAATGCTCAATATTGGATTGGAGAATGTTATTTTAGCCAGGGTAAATTCGAAGAAGCCATCGAAGAATTTAACAATTCGATTCTCAACTATCCTAATAGCGATAAGATCTCAGCCGCCTATCTGAAAAAAGGCCTGAGCCTTTTAGAATTAGGGAAAAAAGAAGAAGCCCTCTCAGTGTTCAAACTCATGATAAGCAAATATCCCCTTGCAGAGGAAACCAAGTTGGCTCAACAAAAAATTAAGGATTTGGTCCAAGAAGATGAGAGATATTAACAGCCTCAATCGAGTCATGTTAATCGGCCATATCGGTCAAAAGCCGGAGCTAAGATATCTTCCCCAAACGGAGCGGCCCGTGGCGAGATTCACGCTGGCCACCAATGAGCGATTCTTTAACCCCAACACCAACGAAACCAACGACCGCACCGAGTGGCACCGGGTCGTGGCCTGGGGCAAATTGGCGGAATTCTGCGAAAAATATTTGGACAGGGGAAGGCAAATCTACGTTGAAGGGAAATTAAGAACACGGAACTGGCAGGATAAAGAAGGAAACAAAAGATACACCACTGAAGTCACTGCTCAAACCATCGTTCTCCTCGGAAAACGAGAGGTTACCCTAGAAGACCAGAAGATGGAATCTACTTCTGATAGTTTCCCGGTTGAGGAAAGCTCTTTGCCCTCTGGAGGAGAGGACGAAGGCGACGACGAAGTCCCATTCTAGTTAGTCTTGTTAATCTAGCTATTTGAGCTTTTAGGTTCATCGAGCCTACTCCTCCTAGAGGATACATAAATTTAAAAATCAATTCTAAGAGAATATTTTCACCCTGAACAAAAAAAAGAACTCTTAGTACTGAGTAAACTAAACAAACTAGACAGAGTATATGAACAAGGTTAACTAGATAAACTGTTTCGGGAGGAGTCATGACCACAGAGAAAGATGTTGAATTCAAGTTTAGGAAAAACATAAAAGAGGATGTGCGACCCTGGGGAAAATTCCGCTCCTTCCCCCATAAACAGGCCAGAAGCATTAAAATCATAACCATAAATCCTGGCCAAGCTCTCTCCCTCCAATACCATAATCACCGAAGCGAGTTTTGGGTAGTCCTTGATAAAGATCTTGAGGTCACAGTCGGAGATGAAGTGTGGCGACCAGAAGCGGGCGAAGAGATATTTGTCTCTCAGAAATCTCCCCATCGGCTGCACTGCCTTGGAGAGCATCCTGCCCGAGTTATGGAAATTTGGATTGGCGATTCCGATGAGTCAGATATTGTCCGGCTCGAAGATGATTATGGAAGGACTTAAACGCAGAACTATGACATCTCTCCCATCAGGAACGCCTAGGGATGCTTGATCAATATCTTTTCAATAATATATTCTTCTATTTCTTGGGCTGTCTTTAAATTCATAGCTTCTTGAACGACCTTCTCAACTGACTTATATTCTACCGAGCAAAGGGCTTTTTTTATCCGCAGAATGAAGAGACAATATTTGGCAATTATAAATCTCGTTTGACACTGGCTTCTTCGGTGATATATCCAATTCATAGGCCCCAATTAAACCGTGAATTTTGAAAGAACATGGAGAGGAAACACAACTTTTCCCAAAAGGGTTTCCTACTCCAATCTCTCTTCCTGAGCATATTATTCCTCCTCTTCTCCTCGCTAGCCAGAGGCTCGGAAAAGGAAACCAGACCCAACTTTCTTCTCATCACCTTGGATACACTGAGAGCAGACCGGCTGAGCTGTTATGGCAGTCAACAATTGAAAACACCAAACATTGACAGCTTAGCTGAGATTGGAATACTGTTCTTCCGAGCTTTTGCTCCGACGCCCACCACTCTCCCTTCCCATGCCAGTATTCTTTTGGGAACGACCCCGCTCTATCATGGAGTCCACGATAACCACAACTTTCTCGTAAAAGAGGAATTCCTAACCTTAGCCGAACATCTCAAGAATTATGGCTACTTCACAGGAGCCTTTCTAGGAGGCTTTCCTCTCGATTCCCGATTCGGCCTGCCNNTATGATGACGATTATGAAACTTTGAGCACAGAAAAGTTCGCCTACGGCGAAAGAAAAGCTGAGGAAGTTTTAGATAAAGCTCTCGCCTGGTTAAAGGATCAGAAGTCACCGTGGTTTCTCTGGATGCATTTTTATGATCCCCATGATCCTTATGAACCTCCAGAACCATTCAAAACTCAGTACTCCCAAAATCTGTATAATGGTGAAGTTGCCTATGTAGATCTGGTGATGGGCAGGCTGGTGAGCTACTTGAAAGAAATGGATCTCTTTGGTAGGACTCTAGTCATTCTTACTGCCGATCATGGGGAATCTTTGGGGCAACATGGAGAAGAAACTCATGGCTATTTTGCCTATAATGTTGCAATCTGGGTTCCTCTGATAATTTCTTTCCCTGGCTTGAAACATGAAATCGTTCGCCAGCAGGTCTCTCATATAGATATCTTCCCTACGGTTTGTGATTTTCTGAATGTTGAAAAGCCTTCTTTTCTCGAAGGATATTCACTTCTTCAGGCTCTGAAAGGCAAGAAACTCCCTAAACGAGCCCTCTATTTTGAATCTTTGTATCCATTTTACAGCCGAGGATGGGCGCCAATAATAGGATATATTTTTGAGAAAGACAAATTTATAGATTCTCCTATTCCTGAACTTTATGATATCGAGGTTGATTTTAACGAAGCGAGGAACATTGCCCCAAAAAAGAAATTGGCCAGGTACAAACAACAGCTTTCAGAGATTCTCAAAGACTAGATAGATCTTATAAAAAGTGAAACTCGGAAAACTATCGACCGAGAATCTTTGGAGAAGCTGGGAAGTCTCGGTTATATCACGAGCCCGCTGGTTTCAAAAAAAGAAAGTTACACCCCAGAAGACGATGTCAAGACCCTCCTTCCTTATCATAACCGAGCCCAGAACGCGATAAAACTCTATAAGGCAGGAAAAACCACCCAGGCAATTGATAGCGTCAAGGAGATCATTTCTGAGAGGAAAGACATTGATGTGGCCTATGATTGCCTTGCCCATATGCTTTATGGAATAGGAAAATCAGAAGAAACCATTGAAATTTTAGAGAAGGGGCTCGAAAACCTTCCTTCAAGTTACAAAATTCTCTCAACCTATGTAGATTATCTCCTTGAGGAAGGCCAGTATGATAAAGTTATCAAGGTTGTTAGCACGAAGAACCTGATCCCCTTTGGGTATGATCCTGAGATATGGATAAGCCTGTGATATGCCTACTGGAAGTCAGGAGATCTCGATAAAGCGATAGAGGCCTATGAAAAGGCTCTCACCATTGACAACGAGTACGTCTATATTTACCACTCGCTGGGGATTGTTTATCTTGCCAGGTCTCAGACAAAAAAGAGTAGAATAGACTACCAGAAATCCCTCGATAATTTTAAAAAGGCGATAGAAATCGACCCGAAATACGTATCCGCTTACAGCGGTTTGGGTAGTGCCTACATGCAGGGCGGCAATTTAGATGGAGCAATTTATTGTTGGGAGAAGACTTTGGAATTGAACCCTGATTTGAGCCTCCTGTTCTACAACCTTGGTTTAGCCTATTTAGAGAAAGGTGATAAAGTCAAAGCTCTGGATAGCTTCATCAAATTTAAAGAAAAACACGGTACAGACCTGAGTGCCCGCGAAAGCCAAGACTTAGATTCTCTTATCCAGAAATGCAAGCTCGGAAAATGAATTCTCTGAGGCAGCCTACGACATCTCTCTCATCAGGAATGCCTGGGGATGCTTGACCAAGATCTTTTCAATAACATATTCTTCTATTTCTTGAGCTGTCTTTAAATTCATAGCTTCTTGGACAACCTTCTTAACAGACTTATATTCTACCGAGCGAAGGGCTTTTTTTATTCTGGGAATAAAGATCGGATTCATGCTGAAATTTCTTAAACCGATTCCAAGCAGGACTATAGCTGAGAGGGGCTCAGCAGCCATCTCTCCGCAGACTGTGATTTCCTTTCCTTCTCTTTGAGCAATATCGATGATGTATTTTATGAGTCTTAAAACAGAGGGATGGAGGGGTTTATACAAATAGGACACGAACTCATTAGATCGATCAACAGCCAAATAGTATTGAATGAGGTCATTGGTCCCGATGCTGAGATAATCAACCTCTTTCACCAATATGTCTGTGATGGCTGCTGCAGCCGGGACCTCAATCATGACCCCCACTGGGATATTCTCGTCAAATTTGACCTTGTCTTTTTTCAGTTCCTCCTTGACTTCGCGGAAGATTATTTTGAACTCTTCAATCTCTTCAAGCTCTGTTATCATCGGAATCAGCACTCTAACATTCTTGAGAGAACTGGCCTTCAGAATCGCTTTGAGTTGAACTCTAAAGGTATCTTTATCCTTTAAAGAAAACCTAATGGCTCTCAAGCCCAGGGCAGGATTGGGTTCTTTTTCTATCTTAAACTGGGGTAAGGCCTTCTCGCCCCCGATGTCGATAGTCCTGATATAGACAGGCGAAGGATAGGCCTCTCTGGCGAGGCGGGAATATACGGACAAATGATCTTGCTCGGTGGGAAGAGAAGTCCGCTGAAGATAAAGAAACTCTGACCTAAAAAGTCCTATTCCCTCGGCTCCAAGGGAAAAGGCGAGGTTAACCTCTTCTGGAAGCTCGATATTAGCCCAGGGAAAAAATCTTACGGAATCTAAGGTAAGAGAACTCAGTTTAGTAGTCTTTTTTAGCTCTTCCCGATAATCGTCATACTTCCTCTTCTTACTTATAAACTCCTTCTGGATGGCTGGAGGAGGATTGATAATCACCTCGCCATCTGTCCCATCAACGATTAGGTGGTCTCCGTTTTTCACGATTTTGGTGATATTACTAAGACCAACAACCGCTGGAATATTCAAGGAGCGGGCCAGGATAGCCGTATGAGAGGTCTGGCCTCCCATATCCATGGCCACGGCCAAAACGCTTCTTTGACTGAGTCTCAAAGCAGCCTCAGAAGGAAGGAGCTCATGGGCAATCAGTATCTTTTCTTTACCATCGTCTTTTTTTTTCTTTGGTTTGACTTCCAGGCTCCGGTAAACTCTGGCCAAGACATCAGAAACATCAGACATTCTCTGCTTGAGATACTCATCATCAATAGAGTCGAAAACCTTTTGGTATTTGTTGTGGACCTGAGAAAGGGCCCATTCAGCTTTGGCCCTCTCCTCTTTAATAACTTTCTCCAGACTTTTTAAAAGAGACTTGTCTTCAAGAATCATGATATGAGCTTCAAAAATGAAGGAATGTTCTTTCCCCATTTTGTTTTTAATCTGTTTTTTTATCTCGGTCAGCTGCTCCTTGGTTCTCTTGATCGCCTTTTTCAAGCGAGCTATCTCTTCTGCTGTCTGAAGGGGAGAGATGCTTTCTTTCCGGGAGGTAAAAATAACTCTTTCTGTCAGGAAGACTTCACCTATGGCAATCCCTGGAGAGACTCCGATTCCTCTCAGCCTAATGTAACTCATGAATAATTATTCTTTCTCTTGAAATTTATTATTGATCAACTCGACCAACGCCTTTAGCGCTATGGCTTCATCGCCTCCTGAAACCTTCAGAATGATCCGAGTTCCTTGGGTTGCAGCCAAGGTAAGGATCCCTAAAATGCTTTTGCCGTCAATCTCATTCCCGTCTTTAATTATTTTTACCGAAGAGCTGAAGCGATTGGCAATTTTTACAAATTTGGCTGCTGCCCGGGCATGAAGTCCCAATTTATTCTTTATTTCAATTGTTCTCTCGAGCATAAATTCAATCTTTAGAATTTAAAAGGGCGCTGGCAAGATGAATGTTCTTTTTCCCTTGCTCCACCACCTTCTTGACGACTTCCTTCAGATTATTGCTTCTCTGGAGAGAGACAAATTTAATGAGCATCGGAAGATTCACTCCAGTAATGATCTCTACCTGGTTATCTTTCAAAAAACTAAAGCTCAAATTGGAAGGAGTCCCTCCGAACATATCTGTAAAAACCACCACTCCGTTCTTCTGGTTGACTCTTTTCAGGCTTTGACTGATCTTTTTCTTAGAATCCTCTACATCATCGTACCACCCTATAGAAATGGCTTCTATGTTCGGCGCTTCTCCCAGGATAATAGTCAGAGCATTCAAAATTTCTTCTGCCAACCTTCCATGCGAGACAATGATTCCGCCGATCATTTTGGTTTATCCCCTCCAGCCCTCTTTCTTTTGGTTCGTCTTCACTATGATCCTCAATTTTCACCCAAGTTTTATGGTTCTGGATACCTTATTTGTATATATCTCTATGATAGATTCTTATATCATACTTTTTCTTGCGAAGATACTCTTTTAAGCCCTCAGCAATGATCACAGATCTATGTTTTCCCCCTGTACAGCCGCAGGCAATCGTCAAATAACTCTTGTCTTCTTCGAGAAAATTCGGAACCATAAAGTCGATAAAACGATACAGTTCTCCTAGAAATTTCTTTGTCTCGGGCGCCTTAAGGACATACTCCTTGACTTTCTGATTTCTTCCGGTTTTATCCCTCATCTCATCTATGTAAAAAGGATTGGGCAGAAATCTAGTATCAAAGACTAAATCTGAATCCATGGGAATCCCGTATTTGTAACCAAAACTAACCACAGAAATCTGCATTTTTTGACTCTTTCTCTTGGAAAAACTCCTTCTCAGCAACGTTTTGAGATGATTGATCGTGATTTCAGTCGTATCGATGACTTCATCAGCCATTTTCTTTATGTCCTTCAGCCTTTCTCTTTCCAGGCGAACAGCTTCTATTACCGATTTCTTCCTGGAGAGAGGATGAGGACGACGGCTTTCGCTGAATCTCTTGATCAATGCATCATCAGAAGCTTCTAGGAAAATCAGCTTGGCTGCGATCCTTTTTCTGATTTTCTCCCAGACCTTAGGAAATTCTGTTAAGAAGCCAGCCTCTCTCATATCCACAACCAGAGCAACTCTGTCGAGTTCAACCTCTCTTCTTTCCCAGAGCTGGACAAATATGGGAATGAGTTTTGAGGGAAGATTATCAACACAGTAGAAACCTAAATCTTCCAAGAAATGACTGAATACCGTCTTGCCAGAACCGGATAAACCAGTGATGATGAGGAATCTGTCCTCCCGCAGTTTCTTTTCCTTTTTTCCTGTCATGAGGATTGCGTCAGAGCTCGGTCAATCTTTTTTACTATTTCTTGAGCTGCCTGGTATCCTTTTTTTCTTAACAAATGGACTTTACAGGCCACCTCGATCAGAGTAGCCATATTTCTTCCTGGACCGACGGGTATATTGACCAGAGGAATTTTCTCTCCAAGAATCAGATAATCCTCGGGTGACTCCAATCCAATCCTGTCGTATTCTTTTCCCGGTTGCCATTTCTTTAGCCTGATGGCCAAATCGACTTTTGTCTTTGGCAAGACGCTCTTGGAATTAAAAATTTCTTTGATATTGATGAGTCCCAGTCCTCTTATTTCCATAAAATCGCGGCTGAGGGAGGGGGCCCTGCCCATGAGTTTCCCGTGGCCGTCTTTCTTAAGATAGACCGCGTCATCGGAGACAAATCGGTGCCCCCTAGTGATGAGCTCCAAGGCGCTTTCGCTTTTTCCGATTCCGCTATCTCCCATGATCAGAACACCCAAGCCAAATATTTGGAGTAGACCTGCAGAAATCGTTTTCTCTTTGACCTCAAGGGATAAGAAGAACTTTTTTATCCTTTCCTGAGCCTTTTTCCGGGAATATTCAGAGCAGAAGAGAGCTAAATTCTTTTTTTGGGCTTCGCTCTCTATTTCAGGGAAAAAAGAAAGGTTATCGGCCAGCACAATGCAGGAGGGATTGTCTTCCAACTTCTTTTTTAAGAACTCCCTTCTTCCAGCGTCCGAAAGCTTTTCTAAGGCTCGAATTTCTCTTTTCCCCCAGACCTGAACTGGAAAAGATTCTTTGCTGGAAGAAACCTTTCCTAACTTCTTGGAATATCCAGTCCCTTTACAGATTTCCTTGAGAGAAAGAAGCTCTTTAGTTTTCCTGTAAAACCCTTCGACACGAAGGGAAGAATCATTATTCATCTAATTTCTCTTCTTCCTCGCGAATGATATCCATGATCGCACTGATATTCTCAGCTTCGAGTATCTTCTTCAATAGATCGTTCGATTTGCGAACCAGATGAGCAATAGCTGCTAATATCTGAAGGTTCAAGCTCGGATTATCGGGAGAAGAGACGACTAGAAAAAAAATGTGAGAAGGTTTTCCATCAAGAGAGTGGAAATCAACCCCTTTTTTGGAGATGGCTAGCATGACAACAGGGTTCTTAGCCTCTTTTAATTTGCAATGAGGAATAGCAACTCCTCCTCCAATAGCTGTACTTCCCAGTTTTTCTCTCTGGCTCAGCTTTTCGTATAATTCTTTTCCCTTAGCAATCTTATCTTTGCTTTTGAGAAAGCTCACCATCTCTCTAAGAACACCTTCACTATCTTGGAACTCAAGCTCTGGCATGACCATATCTTGCATCAATAAATTATGTATTTTCATCTCACCTCGTCTTCATCTCATTCTGGCTCAACTAGGCCTACATTTCCATCTGCTCTGCGGTAGATAACAGCCCATTTCTCTGAGCCCGTCTTCCGAAAGACAAATACTTCTCGTTTGTTAAGTTCAAATTGGATAACAGCCTCATCGAGGGTCATCGGCTTGAGCGAGAAATCCTGGGATCGAATAAATCTTTTTTCTTCCTCTGGAGTGACAGAAAAAGCAAAAGCCTCTTTCTCTTTGCCTTTTCTTCTTTTCAGCCTTCTGGATTTTCCCTTCTCTTTCTTCACTCTTTTTTCAAGGTTATCAAAGGCCAAACTAAGAGAATTATATATATCGTGAGTTTCCTCCACAACGTTCAAACGAGATCTTCTGACTTTGATGTTTATCTCCGCTTTATGCCTGTATTTCTCTTTGGCCAATATGATATCGACTTCACTCACATTCCCGATAAACTTTTCCAGGGATTTTAGTCTCCTTTGGCAGTATTTCTTTAGATCTGGAGTAATGTTTGTTTGACGGGCAGTATAATTGACGTTCATCAAGGGGCCTCCATTAAGAACTTCCTTTTCCTGATGTGGGAAGGGGGGATCTTGAGTTGCTTTCTGTATTTAGCTACGGTCCGGCGCGCAATCTTGAAATTTTCCTTGGCTAGAATGTCGCCTATTTCAATGTCACTCAACGGGTGCTTCCTATCTTCACTCTCGATGAGCTTCCGAATCCTTTCCTTCACTCTCAGTGAAGAAATTTCCTCTCCATAATCTCCAGCCAGAGACTTGTGGAAAAAGAATTTCAGGGAGTAAACGCCTCGGGGTGTCATGATGTATTTGTTGGCGACCACCCTGCCCACCGTGGATTCANNTTGAGCCAGTTCGACCAGCGTCAAGGGCTTCAAGTAGTCCATGCCTTTTTCGATAAACTCCTTCTGCTTGTCTACGATATATTTGGCAACTTTGTAAATTGTCAGGTTTCTCTGCTCCAAACTTCTCAAGAACCAAAGGGCTTTCTTCATCTTATCCTTCAAAAACCTGTGGGTCTCAGGGCTGTCTTTTCCTGCTTTCGCCAGCAGGTTTTTGTAGTAGTTGTTTATCCTTAGACGAGGCATTCCCTCATCATTCAAGGTGATCTTAAGTTCATTTCCTTCTTTAAAAACAAGGATATCCGGAACAACATAAAAGGTCTTTTCCTCGGCATATTTCCTCCCAGGAGTCGGATTCAAAGCTTTGATAACCTCAATATGATGGTTTAAATCTGAAATAGGTATTCCGAGGGATTTGGCCAGCTGAGCATACTCAGATTTCTCCAAGAGCGGGAGGTATTCATTAACAATCTCTTGAGCTATTTTATCTTTAACTTCAAGATAATCCATTTGAGCCAAGAGAGCTTCTTTAAGATTAAGGCTTGCGACTCCGACAGGGTCAAATTTTTTTATCTTCTCTCTTATTTCATTGACTTTTTCTACAGTTGTGCCTGCTGTCTCCGCTATTTCTTCTACAGAAACAGTAAGATAACCATCTTCATTGACATTCCCGATAATCAATTGAGCAATCTCTTTTTCTTGATTATCGAAAAAAGTCAAATTTGCCTGCCAATTCAAATGATCCCAAAGAGAAGGACTTCGAGAGAGTGTACCCTCTAAAGACGGCAGCTCTTTTCTCTCTGAAAAATATGCAGGAAACCCATCATCGAAATATTGCTGAAAGTAGGATTCTACATCCAAATCATCCTCTTTGTACTGGTCTTGAGTCTCGGTGGGTGCTTTTTCTATTTCTTTTGTCTCTTCCTGACCTCCCTGAGTTTCTTTCTCAGCGCTCTTGTCCTCGGTTTCCTCCTCGAGTTCGAGCATGGGATTCTGAGAAAGTTCGGTGTCTATAATCTCGATGAGTTCGAGATTCGTCAAGGGGAGGAGTTTGATAGCTTGCTGAAGAGCAGGGGCGAGTATTAGCTTCTGAACTTGCCTTTGTTCGAGTCTCTGTTTAAATGCCATTCTCTATCCTATCTGAACACTGGTGAATCAAGAAAGGGAAAAATTCTGCCCTAGGTAAATTTTCTTTACTTCTTCAGAATTTACTAATTCCTCGGGAGTTCCTACCTTCAAGATCTTTCCCCTATTGATGATATAAGCTCGATCAGCAATTTTAAGAGTATCCCTTACGCTATGATCAGTAATAAGAACCCCCAGGCCCTTTTCCTTCATAGAGAGAATAATATCCTGCAAATCAAGAACAGCCAAGGGATCAATGCCTGTAAAAGGTTCATCCAGGAGGATGAACTCCGGATTTGTGATCAAGGCGCGAGCGATCTCCAGCCTTCTTCGTTCTCCGCCGGATAATGTATAAGCTTTTGCTTTGGCTAGCTTTTCTAATCCCAGCTCGTGGAGGGTTTGGGCTAGAGTGTCATTTCTCCTTGATGGATCGCCAGGAAGTGTTTCCATGATCGAGAGAAGATTCTCCTCCACGCTTAGCTTTCTGAATGCGGAAGGCTCTTGAGGGAGGAGAGACAATCCTTTCTGGGCTCTCCTGTACATCGGGAGTCCAGATATATCCTCTCCATCTAATAATATTTCCCCCCCATCTTTGGGAATGAGACCAAGGATAAGAGAAAAGGTAGTGGTTTTGCCCGCTCCGTTAGCCCCTAAAAGGCCAACGACTTCACCTCTTTTGACGTTGATCGAAACATTGTCTACCACAATTTTCTGGTGGTAGCTCTTTTTCAAATTTATGGCTTCTAAGTGGAATTCCATTTTTCACGATTTTATGACCGTTAATGACCTTTCCTGTTCTTTGTTTTCCACGGTAATTCTACCATCGGCTATATGAAAAGTCAATTTATCCCCTCTGGTCATGCCCCTGTCTTTATCCACCACTACCGGATCACCTGTCAGAGTGATGGCTTCCTTTTTCAACTCATAGTCTGCCCTTTCTCCTCTTCCTTCAGTTGCTTCCTGAACGATCCTGACCTCTCCCTGAGCTACGATGGTCATGATCTCTCCTCCTTCTTCAAGATGTACTGAAACGGACTGAGCTCGGAGATCAACATTCCTAACCCGCAAAGAACTTTTCTCCTCGAAAGTGATGATATTTGCCTCTGGATGAAAACTCATTTTCTCAGCAGAAACCTCTAGTCTTTCTTCCTCCTCTTTTTTTTTCATTTTTTGTACAAAGACTGATTTTACTCCTCCCCGACAATTGACTTTCCCGCTCTCTTTTAGGAACGTTAGCTCTTCGGAAAGAAGCATCTCTTTTTTTTGCCATACCTTTATGTCTCTATTAAAGAAAAAACGCTTTTCTGCCCCAATGTATCTCATGTCTTGAGCGCTGATGAAAACAGGCTGTTCTTTAGAAAAAAAGCCAAAAGACTTTTTTCCTTCTCTTCCCTTGAAAACTGCCTTGACTCCCCGCTTGGCTTCTAGATTGTCATTCTCAAGATCTACTGTTATGTCCGCAGAGTGAATTTCGTTGTCCTGAAAAGACACTCTAGCCCTCTCACTCTCTCTGCCTCTGATGTTAAGAACATTGGTTTTTCCCAGAAGGCTCATCTCCTCGCCTTCCATAGTACGCTCCTCTCCGGTCTCTTCCCAATGTTCAATCATGCTAATCCTTTGAGAGGCGTCGAGTCTCTCTAGGTCTCCTTCGCGATCGAAAACAAAAGAGAGGGATTCTGCCTGAATAATGAGTGAACTTCCCGAGGGAGTCGATGAGATGTAGCGACAATTCCCTGTGGCCTCTATGCTTGAGATCCGCGAAAGCTCATTAAATCCTTCCAAGTATATTTCATCTGCTTTAATTTCCCTTTGACTTTCTTCTTTTCCGACCAGAGAGGCCCTAACTCCGCCTCTCAAAGATATACTTCTTAAATCTTCCTCATCCTCGGTCAAAGTAAATTCCAAGCTTTCAGCGGAGGCCTTGCTTTGCCCTTGAGAAAGCTTCACTTTCCCTACCACTTCGCCCGTCTTCTTGTCTCGTTTATAATGAAGCCTGCTCCCTTTGACGAGCAGAGGCAAAGCTCCTGATCCCGGCCGGATTTGAAGCCGAACCCTTCTCCCCAAGACCAAACTCTCTTCCCCCAAAGAATAGACCATCACTTTTGCATAACCAGTCAACCTTCGAGACGAAAAGTTAACTCCTTTGCTTCCCTTAAAAACTTCCCTTTTTTTGTAATAATCAAAAAAGCCTGCTTCAATCGTCAAGTCCTTGTATATGACTCTGGATTGCCCTATGAGGACAAAATGATTCAGGTTTTTATCATAAGTGACTTCTTCTCCGTAGATGTGAACATCCTGCTCTTCGTCTTTGCCAAAATCTATGATTTCGACCTTCCCCTCTAAATGGTACTTGTTATCGTCGCCTACATAATGCTTGTCAGCTCTCATCCTAAAATTTTCCCTCTCTCCTTTGACTTCTGAATGGACAATATGCTCTTTCTTTTCTACTTTTTGCTCGGTTATTTGTTTGGATTCCAGAACATTTTCTGGAGGCTTTTGGGAACGGACAATGAAATAGAATGAAATAACAGCCAAAACCAGCAAAAGAAAACCGGCAATCAACAGACGCATGGTCCTGGTGAAGTTGGGCTTTGATTTTCTTTTCATCTCAGGCTGAACTTTACATCTTTTAGAGAAACTGAAAACTTTTCTCTCCCTAAATACTTAGAGAATTGAAGAGAATAGACCAAGTCTATTCTATCTCCTTTATGGATTTTCTGAGCCAAGTTTGCCTTATCCCACCCTAAGGCTTCAAAGGTCTTTCCTTTCTGCCGAACTAAAAATTTAACATGTTTATTATGGATTCTTTGAGGCTCACTAAACACTTCTGCCTCTTCGGTCAAAAAAACTGGACTCGGATTCCCCATGCCTAAGGGGAACAGCAGAAAATACTTCTCAAAGAAGCCAGAATCAAGAAGGTTAAAGTCTACTGCTGTGTCTATGCGGATCTTCCTTTTCAAATGTTCATCCGAAAGCCTTTTTTCGGCCAAAGAATTTATGGCTTTCTTGAAAGAATCCATTTTTTCATGATGAAGAACACAGCCGACGGCCTGCCTGTGACCACCGTAACTGAGGAAAAAATCCTTACATTCATTCAAACAGTCAATCAAAGAAAACTCGGTGATGCTCCTTCCTGAACCATAAGCCTTTCCGTCTTCGTAAGCAAAAAGGATGGCCGGCCGGTAGTAAATATCTTTAACCCGCGAAGTGATAATCCCTATGACTCCCCTATGCCACTCCTCGCAGCCTAAGATCAAAAATCTGTAACGCTTATGGAGAGAATTCTTTTCTATATGCTCTAAAGCCTGCTTATAGATCCTTCCTTCGACTTTCTGTCTTTGAGAATTTAAGGTCTCGAGCTGATGAGCCAGTTCGAGGGATTCGAGTTGAGATTTAGACAAGAAAAGACGGACAGCCAAGTCAGCTTTTCCCATTCTTCCCGCTGCGTTGATTCGGGGTCCAATCCTGTAACCCACATCTCCCACAGAAATCTTTTTCTCATCCAAATCACAGCCAGCCAGCAAGCTTTTTAGTCCTAGGTTGGAAGCCCTTCCTAGCTCCTTTAACCCAAATTTAACCAAGAGCCTGTTTTCTCCCTTCAACTCCGCCACATCGGAGATGGTCCCGATAGAAACCAGTCTCAAATAAGGAGAAAGAGAAAAATCATATTTCTGCTCAGAAAAGAGGGCTTGGACCAACTTAAAAACAACCCCTACCCCGGCCAAGCTCTTATCAGGGTATCCTGAATTTCGGAGAACAGGATTTAGAATGGCTAAAGCCTCTGGAAGCTCATCTCCCGGATAGTGATGGTCGGTTATGATGACATCGATCCCTTGCTCTTTGGCCTTGTTGACGAATCCAGTAGCTTTTACACCGCAGTCCGCACTGATCACCAAGCTGGCTTCTCTCTCCATAACCATATCAGCGTACTTCTCCTTCAATCCATAACCCTCTTTCAGCCTATCTGGAATGAAATAATCAACCTCCCCGCCTAAAGCTTCCAGGGCCCCTAGAAGCATCACTACAGAAAGGACACCGTCGACATCATAATCGCCGAAAACGATGATTTTTTCTCTCTCGGAAATGGCTCTTTTGATTCTGGAGACAGCTTCTCTCATGCCTTTCATAAGGAAAGGATCATGAAGTTTATCTAAATCGGCAAAAAGAAATTCCTGGGCTGATTCTGGACTCAAGATCCCCCTGTTGACCAATATTTGTGCGATCTCTTTAGGAAGGCCAAGCTCTGAAGAGAGCGCACTCGCCTCCGGTTTGGGAGAAGTCACTAACCAAATGTATTCGTTCATGAGACGTCACAAATTTAACATAATCAAGACTATTCCACAACAGAGACTGGCTCCAAAATGAGATGGGGACGGTTCTATTATTTATAAAAGAAAGCTTTGCACCCTGAGATACAGGTAAGAATAAAAAAAATAGAACCGTCCCCCTTAAATGAACCTAAATTGACTTTAAGGAAAGCGAAAAATATAATAGTTAAACCGTGGCCACCATAAACCTCAGAGATAAATTAAAAAAAACAAGACAAACATTTAAAGATAAATTCGAGGACTTTTTTCACAGCGATAAAGATCGAGAGGAAATTATCGATGAGCTCTCAGAAACTATGATCTTGGCGGATGTAGGGATATCCTCCACCGAGAAGATCATCGACGCCCTCCGCCAAAAAAGTAAAAAAAGCGATCACTTCCCTAGGATAAAACAGATTCTGGAAGAGGAAATCATCAAAATCCTGTCCCAATACCCGTCTGATTTCAACCTCAGTGCCGATCATTCGGTGGTCATGCTAGTAGGAATAAACGGAGGAGGAAAAACAACGTCATTGGCCAAGTTGGCTTATCATTACAGCCAGGAAGGAAAACATGTCCTCATGGTGGCCGCTGATACGTTCAGGGCTGCAGCTCAAGAGCAGCTGGCTTTATGGGGGAGGAAATTGAACATCCCGGTCATAAAAGGCCAATACGGAGCTGACCCGGCCTCAGTCATCTTTGATGCCCTTCAGTCCTTTAGAGCCCGCCAATCAGACCTTCTTCTCATCGATACAGCAGGAAGAATCCACACCAATATCAATTTGATGCAAGAACTGGAAAAAATTAGAAGGGTGATCCAGCGCGAAATTGATGAAGCCCCACAGGAAATCCTGCTCATTTTGGATGCCAGCACAGGGCAGAATGCCCTCATTCAGGCCCGAGAATTCCTCAAATTTTCGGGTCTAACAGGAGTATTTCTCACGAAACTGGACGGCACAGCAAAGGGAGGGAGTGTTATCAGCATTGTCGAAGAACTGCAGCTTCCTATTAAATTTGTCGGAGTAGGAGAAGAAGAGAAAGATCTCCTCTTCTTTTCTTCTCAAGAATTTGTAAGAGCTCTCCTCTCATGAATAACCTCAAAGATCTTTCCTACCTGAGAATGGCCTATGCCTTAGCGGCAAAGGCCAAAGGATGGGCCAGTCCAAATCCCTATGTGGGGACGGTCATCGTCAGAGGTGAGGTCATCGTGGGCACCGGTTACCATGAGGGACCAGGAAAACCCCATGCCGAGATCGTTGCTCTTCAAAAAGCAGGTTCTCTGGCAAAAAAGAGCACGGCCTACATGACGCTGGAACCCTGTGTTCATTGGGGAAGAACACCGCCCTGCGTGGAAAGCATCATTCAAGCCGGCCTTAAAAAAATCGTGATCTCAGACCTAGATCCCAATCCCGTTGTCTATAAAAGAGGAATCAAAAAAATAAGAGAGGCCGGAATCGAAGTTACCACCGGAATGCTCAAGGAGAAAAACAAGACCCTTAATGAAGGTTATCTGAAATACATCACCAAAAAAATTCCCTTTGTCACCGCTAAAGCCGCGATTAGCCTTGACGGAAAAATAGCTACCAAAGAATTCTCTTCCCGATGGATCTCTTCAGCACCAACAAGGGAGTACGTCCATCTCCTGCGCGGAGAATACGACGCCATCATGATAGGGATCAACACCCTGCTCAAGGATAATCCTCGTTTAACTGTCCGTCATGCTAACTGGAAAGGGAAACGGATAGCTCGTATCATTCTCGATGCCCACCTTCGCTTTCCTATGAAAGCTAGAATTCTATCGACCTTGAACAAAGGAAAGATTATCGTCTTTACTCTAAAGAAAATTTCCCAAAGAAAAGCCGACTCCCTGCGAAAAAAAGGAGTCGAGGTGGTTGCTCTCCGTTCCACTTCTTCTTTTATCGACCTGAAGCAGGTTCTTGCCTGGTTGGGGAAACAGGAAATATCGAGCCTGCTGGTAGAAGGAGGAGGACGTCTACTGAGTTCGATGTTCGAAGAAAAGCTGGTGGACAAAGTCCTCTTATCCGTTGCTCCGAGATTGATCGGAGGAAAGAAAGCCCCTTCTCTCTACCAGGGAGACGGTGTTGACCAAATCAAAGATTCTCTGCATCTGAAGAGATTAAACTATTTTCAAATAGATGAAGACTGCCTTTTGGAAGGATATCTTTGATGTTTACGGGAATCATAAATCACTTGGGCCTGTTCAAAGGATATCGTCATGGTAAAAAAGAAATACTCATTGAAGCTCCGTCGCTTTCTCTGGACCTCGAAATCGGGGAAAGCATAGCTGTGAACGGTGTCTGTCTAAGCCTTGTTAAAAAAGACAAGCTCACCTTGTCCTTCAACCTCTCTCCAGAAACCCTTCAGAAAACTAACTTGAGTTCTCTCCGGCCCGGAAAGAAACTTAACCTTGAACTTCCCCTTACACCCTCCTCTTTCCTGAGCGGCCATCTTGTCACCGGGCACATCGACTCTCAGGGAAAAGTGCTCAGAATCACAGAAAAAAGGCCTGGAAAGAGGATGACTGTATCATTCCCAACTGAGCTGAAAAAGTATTTCATCCCCAAAGGCTCAGTGGCCCTGAACGGAGTCAGCCTAACCATAGCTTCTCTTGGCGCTTCTTCCTTCGAAGTTGAGCTTATCCCTATAACACTGAAAAACTCAAACTTGGGCGAACTCAGAACTGGGGATGCAGTCAACATAGAGTGTGACATCATCGGAAAATACATGTATAATTGGATGAGTGAAGGAAAGACAAACCTGACCTGATCAAAAAAATCAAAAAGGTTTACCAAAATGAAAAGAAAGCCCAGCCTAGTCACAGTTGACCAAGCTGTGAGAGAAATCAAAAACGGTCATCCCATTATCATTGTTGATGACGAAGACAGAGAAAATGAAGGCGATCTCATGATTGCTGCTGAGAAGGTCACGCCTGAAATCATTAACTTCATGACCAAACACGGCCGGGGTCTCATTTGCCTTCCCATGACCAAGGAAAGACTCAAAGAGCTCCAGATTCCCCTGATGGTCGCTGATAATACTGCCCCCTATGGGACGGCCTTCGCCATTTCCGTAGATGCCAAAGAGGGCGTGTCCACAGGCATTTCTGCTTATGATAGAGCCAAAACAATACTGACCACTATAGACCCCAAAACCCGCTCCTCTGACCTCACCCGTCCAGGACACATCTTTCCCCTTCAAGCCAGGGATGGAGGGGTTCTGGAAAGGGCAGGACAGACAGAAGCCGCCATAGACTTGACGCGCTTGGCTGGCCTTATACCGGCGGGTGTCATCTGCGAGATCATGAATGAAGATGGAACCATGGCCCGAATGCCTCAGCTTAAAAAATTCAGCGAGACTCATGATATTCCCATCCTGACCATTGCTGACCTGATCAAATATCGAATGAAACACGAAAGACTCGTCAAGAAAGTCGAAGAAGCCGCTTTGCCCACTAAATACGGTGATTTCAGGATCATAGTCTTTGAAGACCTCATCCACAAAGAAACCCATGTGACCTTGGTTAAGGGAGAAATCAAGAAGAATGAGCCCACCCTCGTCCGAGCCCACTCCCAGTGTCTTACTGGAGACACCTTTGCCTCGTTCCGGTGTGATTGTGGAGCTCAACTCCATCGAGCCATGGAAATGATCAACAAAGAAGGGAAGGGCGTCATCCTCTATATCCTAAATCAGGAAGGAAGAGGCATTGGTCTGACCAACAAGGTCAAGGCTTATGCCATGCAGGACCAAGGAACAGACACAGTAGAAGCCAACCGAAAATTGGGCTTTAAGCCTGACCAGAGAAATTACGGGATCGGAGCTCAAATCCTGGTTTCATTAGGAGTGAACAAGCTTCGTTTGATCACCAATAATCCCCGTAAATTTGTCGGCCTGACTGGCTACGGACTAAAAATCGTGGAGAGAGTGCCTCTTGAAATTCCTCCTAACAAACAAAACCTCAAATACCTGAAGACCAAAAAGGAAAAAATGGGGCATATTCTCGAAATGGTTTAGTTCTTAGAGGCAATTTGTTTATCATTTCATTAGCCTAAGAATCGGCCTTCTTGTCTGCTTTCGCTGCTTGCAGAAGATGAATGATCGAATTGGCGTAGTAGCCTAATAACTTCATCTCATCCGGTGCAGCTCGGTAAAGATTATTCTCCTCCACCACCAGGTGACGTAGGGTTAACATCCGCAAGCCGACGTTGATGGTATAATCACGATCACTGCGGGGAATATAGACATGGGCCCCCTGCTTTTCCAGCCTGTCGAGCAAGCTCTGGACACGTGCTTTTATCTCTAAATCCGAAAAATTCTTGCTTGGTTCTTCCGTAAAAACATGAGCAATCAAGGAAACCGGAACCACTGGGATGACTTCACTGACCTTCTGCATCAGCTCATTGGCCAGACGCTGTACCTTTTCTATGCGCGCTTCCTTATCGAGGTTGCGGAAATCAACTTCATGGATCTTTAGGTATTCTCTGGTGGAAATCGGCGATCCGAAGTTCGCCACTGCATAGCCGAACCTGTACCAGTGGCCGCGCACCATCAGCCAGAGGTTATGCAGGAGAAAAGTGAAAGTTGTTTTCACGACAAAGAGTCGCGATTTCTTCTTGGTCTCAGGAGTCGTGTCCGACAACAAGGTACGGTCCTCCAGGACGCGATCGTAGTTTATGGCGACAGGAATGAAGACAAGATCTCGCTCACCATCAGGATCGAACTTGCGAAGCATATAATCGAGCAAGCCGATCCTCGGCTCGTTAAATCTTCCATTCCTGCTCAGTCTGCCTTCTGGGTAAACGGCTTGTACCACTCCGCCCTCGGTCGCCATCTGCACGTAGCGGGCCAAGACCCGCCGATACAGGGGATTTCCCGAACCTCGTCTGACGAAAAACGCGCCCATAGCTCTGATCATCTGCTGGACTGGCCAGATCCGCGCCCATTCTCCTACGGCAAAGCTCAAAGCAACTCTGTTTAAGGCAAGATATCCCAGCAAGATATAGTCCATGTTGCTCCTGTGGTTCATGATAAACACGACACTCGAATGGGGGTCGATCTTAGCCAGCCCATCCTCATCAGCAAAACCCATACGAACGCGGTAGAGCATTCGGGCCACTGATTTACTGATCCAGTTCCCGATTCGGAAATAGATATAGGCGTTGAAAGCCGGTACGATTTCTTTGGCGTATCGCTCTACCTTTTTAAGAGCTATCTCGTTGGGCACACTCTGTTCCCGGCTGTATTCTTCTACTGCTTTCATGACCTCGGGATCGTACTTCAGCCGATCAACAAGAACTTGTCGTTTGGTCAGTTTAAAGGCCGGGATACGAAGGTCGAGCTGCTCGTCTATTTCTTTAATGACAATCTTAGTGCGCCGCTTGAAGAACCACCGCCAAGCGGGCAGGATAAAGTGATCCAAAACAGCCCAGGCGGCAAACATACCTCCTATGATAATCAGCCACAAGGGAAAAGAAACATCTTCGGCCATAGAGCCTCCTGCAGCTTTAAGAAGGGCTTTAAGACGAGCCTCCGTGATTTTTATTCGAAAAGACTGCCCGATGAGCAGCCCTTTTTTTCATTTCAAATTCTCCCCAGGAGTATCGTGCCCAGCAAGCCCGAACGAACCATGCTCTAGAAAATGAATCACCTGCTCGATCACATCTTCCTTCTGCATGATAAACATATGGCTGCGCGGGAGGACGAGAAAATCTGCCATTCCGGCAACTTTCGCCCTCTTGACCGAAACCTTTCCATCATCCGGACCCGGAATCAGCATGGAAAATAGGGGATCGAGGGTCCTGTTGCCGGTTATGATTCCCAATTCAAAATCCACTGGACCCAGCTTTAGCGGAACACTATCCACATCTGTGCCCAACTGCTGGCCGGCCGGCCCGTTGATTCTCTTGAAGACAAGCGTGTCTTTCATATAATCTACGACCTCACTCCCCTGATTGGGAGGGCTCATCATCACCACCCGCCCAAGATTGGATAGCTCATGGTGCTTTAGATAATAGCGGACGATGATTCCTCCTAGAGAATGAGTGACGAAATGAATTTTTCGGTGGGATTCCGCTTTGCATCGTTCTATTGACCTGCCTAAATATTCCTCGGCTAAGAATTCTATGGGATGCTCTGTAGAAGGATAATCTAGGTTGATCACCTGGTATCCATGCTGGGACAGTCTCTTTGCCATTCTCGCCATAGAACGGCTAGTTCGGGCCAGTCCATGGAGCAAAATGACACAGTCGTCTTTTCCTGAAGCAGTCTCCTGTTTGAAATGTTCTCCCATCAAGGGAGGAAAAAGAAAAAATAGAAGGAGAAGACATTGGGCTATTTTTGGGGTTTTTTCATGCATGGAATATGAATAGCTTATATCACCGCTCAAAATCGATGTCAAATACAGAAGGCTAAATCAACGTGTCTCCTTTTCAAAGATCTTTTAAAACTTATCAGCATAGTAAACCTGACCCGTTTTCTTTCCGGAAAAAATCGGTCCGTCCCCATATTAGACGACCTAAGGGATGAAAGATATAATTTTGCAGAGAGCTTGGCTGATGGATTTGCCTAAGGTTTATCAGGGACTGGAGGGCTTTAGTGCTTTTCTTCTTTTTTGAGATGGGCCACTTCAGACCTTAAGACCGGCTCCTGCACCACTACATGAGAGCGCCCAACCACTGCAAAAATTCGACTCCCTTTTCCGAGCTCACGAAGGAGCCTCCTCAGCATGTGATGGTCTCGAAATTCATTTAATTTCCGGTGAATCTTGGAAAGAAAATTTGCTGAATTCGGCGACCTAAAATAGGAGCAGGAAATCGATTTCCAATCTTTAAGATTGGGAAACAATTGATGAACTCTCCCTTCAAATTCAGCCAGATGGCGGGGATTCCCCCTAAAATAATAATCTATCTTCCCTAGATGCCTGAGGATTCTATTCACATAACCCACAGACTCGGCATCCTTCCCCAAATTCTGATTCACGACCGCTTGACGCAGGACGTAGAATATTTTAATCTGCTCGGGGTCAAAGTATCTTTTCAGATACACTGCTTCCTGGGCTCTGGTGGGATCTATGCTTTTGATCGGAACCTTATGGCGTGAGGCCAGCCATCGAAGAAGGCCCTGCTCGCCATACCTGCTTATCGCCTCCTCTCTAGATCTTACTAAAGGCCAAACACAGCTTTCGCTATAAGCTACTGTCGGTTGGAACTTCTGCCATCTCTTTTCAATATCGACGAATTGAGGATTATCGAGTTTCGTGGTGTGCATGGATCCATAATAGAGGAGGTTGGCTCCTTCTTCTGTATCTAGTTCCAGAATATAGGGCCCCGATATTTTTTTTCTGTAGTATTCCTCGTAAGTCAGCAATCCCGTGTAAACATGTTGCGAGCAGGAGATGACAAGAATTAGACAGCCCCATAGGAAGAAAACAGAGGCGCTTTTGGCCATATATCTCCGCCTTATCCTTTCCCTTGTCTTCTCCCCTTTTTTCCACCTGAAAAAATGCATCTTTTATGCCAATGGTTAGCTACCAAGAGAAAAAAATTTTCAATCAAGAGAAATCTGGAGTGAGGTAGCTTTTTGTAAGAATTAGAATCTTTCTAAGTAGTAAAAAAAATTTACGCGAGCACCAAAGATATTTTACAATATGTTTTCTTTTTTCCTAAAAAATTTTCAAAGGTGTTTGAATGACAAATAAAGAATGGATGCTAGGGGCTCGGGGGCAGAAGTGGCTGAAAGGACTCCATGTCACCTTGGTAGCATTTTCGGTAGGAACAATCCTCTCGATGCTTATCCTCCTGCTTATCAAACAGAGTTTTAAGGCAGAAGAAAATCTATTTCCGATCAATTTGGGTATATTCCACCTGTTCAATTTCCTGGAATATTCATTTTATGGAATCATACTGACAGGACTTGTCTATTCGCTTTTTACCAAGTGGGGATTCTTCAAGCATCACTGGATTACAGTCAAGTGGGTGGTGGTTCTTCTTTTATTCGTTTTGACCTTGGTTTGGATAGGTCCGGTCACCACTGGAATGGTCGCTCTTGCCGACGGAGGCTTCCGATTGCCCGGTACGCTCTCTGAATATCTTGATTATTCATGTAAGGGTCGGCTTTACTTATCTATCGAATGCCTTATCTTCGTTTTCATCATATTTATTTCTGTCTTCAAGCCATGGGGAAAGAGAAAACCTAAATCAAGGGTGAAACGCAAGGTTGTCCTCGCGGTAGTCGCGCCCCTGGTGATGATGATGATTGCTTTCCTGGCCTTGAATTTGCTGATGCTGCAGAAATTCAGAAGAATAGAGATCCAAGACATCGATATTTCTGCCCTGAAGGACGGGACTTATTACGGAGAAGCTACGGTTGGAGGTTTTACTTATAAAGTGGAGGCTGTCCTTCGGGAACAAAGGATCGTGGACCTGAGGATTATTGCCAACCGGAAAAGTGCTTATGCGCGCTTTGCCGAAGGAGTGATTCCCAGAGTTCTCGAGGCTCAGAACCCCAACGTGGACACCATTACCGGCGCCACCACCACCAGCAAGGCCTTGCTGAAAGCCGTCGAAAATGCCCTTCTAACATTGCCAGAGGACAAACAATAGGCTAAGAACTAATAAGATCCCTTTGATTGGAGAAAAAAAGTCACGGGTCCATCGTTTATTAGATGGACATCCATCAGCGCCTGAAAAACGCCTGTTTCGACCTTGATTCCTCTCTGTTTGATCAGGTCTACAAAACAGCCAAAAAGCCGCTCCGCCTTCTCAGGAGCCTCAGCTTTATCGAAGCTAGGTCTTCTTCCTTTGCGGACTGAGCCCACCAGCGTGAACTGCGAAACAGCCAATACTTCTCCTTCAATATCCTGCAAGGACAAGTTCATTTTTCCCTCTTTATCCGGAAAAATCCTGAGTTCTACGACCTTCTTGGCTAAATACTCAGCATCATTCTTCGAGTCTCCCCTTTCAATCCCCACTAGAAGACAAACTCCAGGGCCTATTCTCCCGGCAATTTTGCCGTCCACCTCGACCGAGGCCTCCTTGACTCTCTGCAGGACAATCTTCATTGCAGAATTCGCTCCTTAGAAAATACATCCCTGAGAATCTTTAAGTCTTTACTGTTAAAAAGGAGGCTTAAAATAACATAAATCAAGATGCCCGCCAGGATTACAGCCAGCAAGGCCCCGAGCTGCTGGAGGAACTCAAGGCGCTGGAATTCGAAGCGACCCAATAAAAACCAGATTGCCGCCCCCATCAGGATGGCCGCGAAAGAAGACCGGAGAAAGGAAGCCAGTATCTCCTTTTTTTCGATCTTTCCGATTTTCCTCTCCAGGAAAACAAAAAGAAGTAGAAAATTGAAAGTCTCGCTCAGAGATAAGGCTAGTGCAATGCCTCCCACTCTGAGCGGTTTCATCAGTACGAGAGCTAGAGAAAGATAAGAAATCATCACAAAAAAAGCGATTATCACCGGAGTTTTCGTATCCTTGAGGGAGAAGAAAGCCGAGGCCAAGATTTTGACGACTGAAATAAAAGGGAGTCCCAGGGAGAAAAAGAAGAGGCAGGTGGCTGTCACATCTGTCGACTGGCTAGTGAATAATCCTCTCTGGAAGAGAACCTGGATGATCTGGTGATTCAGGAGCAAAAGCCCGACCATAGCCGGCAAAGTCACTAGGATTATCATCTTGAAGGAAAATACAAGAGTCTTCTTCATGCCCTCGATATCCTTTCGAGCAGCCAGCTCAGAAAAAGTTGGCAAAAGCGCTATGGAAAGGGCTATGGAAAAAAGGCCTAAGGTCAGCTCCCTGACTCTGGTGGCATAGTAGAGGGAAGAGGTGCTTCCCTCCTCCAAAAAGGAGGCCATGGCCCGGCTTACTGCTAGGTTTATCTGGGTAATGCCTACCCCGAAGATACCTGGCACCATGAGAGCTCCTACCTTACGAATGGCTGGATGGGAAAAAGAGAGGCCAAACTTGAATCTCATCCCTCTCTTCCAGAGAAAAGGAAGCTGAAAGGCCAACTGGAACACGCCTCCGACAACAACTCCAAAAGCAAACACATAGGCCGGCTCCCTCGCCTTGGGGGCAAAAATCGCCGCCAGGCAAATTATGGCCAGATTAAAAAGCACTGGAGTGAACGCAGGAACTGCAAACTTATGAAACGAGTTCAAGATAGCCATGGCTAAAGCGGCCAGGCTTATCAAAAAAATATAGGGAAACATGATGCGCGTGAGAACGATAGTCAATTCCCACTTTCCAGGAACCTCTTTAAACCCGGGAGAGATGATCTGTACCAATAGAGGGGAAAGGACTATTCCGGTCACAGTCAAGAGGGCCATGATCAGAGTCAAATCAAAAAAGAAGGTATTGGCGAATTTCCAGAGCTTTTCTCTCGACTCCTCTGTCTTTAACTGGGTGAACACAGGCACAAAAGCAGCGGTCATAGTTCCCTCGCCAGTCAGCCTCCTCAATAAATTGGGAATGATATAAGCTATCGTGAAGGCATCGGCCCCACTGCCGGTTCCCAAGAAAAAGGCCTGAATCATGTCCCTGGCATAGCCTAGAACCCTGCTTAAAACGGTGGGCCCAGAGACGGCCAGAGTTGATTTGAGCAGGCGTTTCTTCTGCTCTTTTTGCTCCATAAATCTAATCCTCAAACCCGATCAGAGTCAGACTTTATTTTAAACGGATGCCCAGAGAATATGAAGACACCCAGATCTTACAAAAATGGGGACGATTCTATTTTTTTTCATGCGCTCAGGCTTTGTCAATATTGAAAGACATGGTTTTCATTTCATCTTTTGGGCATCAATTCATAATAAAGCCTTACCCCGAGGTAAACAAAAAAATAGAACCGTCCCCTATATTTGAGTGCTGACCCCGGTGATTGACATTGAAGCTGAGATATCTTATCATATCTGCTCTTCAAGAGGAGTAAGAAATGGCTCATCATAAATCAGCCAAACGCCAATGGCGGCACAGCCTTCGCAGGAAGGCCATCAACCGACGAAACAAATCCCTTCTTCGTACCCAAATAAAAAAACTGCAGGACGCCATCAAGAATAAGAATAAGGAAGAAGCTCAAAGACTCCTTCCTTTGACCTTCTCAATCATAGACAAAACAGTCAAGAAAGGATCCATCCATGAGAACAAAGGAAACAGATTCAAGTCCAAGCTGACCCGCCAGCTGGAATTGCTCAATACCTCTCCTTCCAAGTAGATTTCCCCTCCCTTCGGAAGGAACTAAAATCATAAAGAAAATTCTCCAGAAGAGTCTGACAGGAGGCAGACGAGGTTTTGACCTGAAAGTCTATCCTCTCCAGCTCATTCAAAGCCTGGTTCAAAACATTCTGGGGGATGCTTTCTACTAGAACAAAAAATTCTCTGAATTTGTCACTGTAGAAGCTGCCGTATTTCTCCTGAATATGCGGCCTCAGTTCACGAAAAATGGCTTTCCGATCTTTTTTCCTTTCTTTTAACCAAAGCTTGGCCAAGAAAATGTCGCGAAAAAACTTGGCTATCATCCCCAAGATATATTCTTGTTTTATCCCTTCCTTGAACAGATTGTTCAAGACAAGGAGAGTCTGCTTATAATTCGCTCTTTCTAAGCTATTGGAGAGTTCCCATTCAATAAAAGTCTTAGCCCATCCAGAAACCTGGTTGACATCATCCAATTCGATGACTTCCTTTTCACCCACAAAAGTCATGAGCTTCTCCAATTCATTATCGAGACTCCTCAAGTTGCTTCCTCTGATTTCCTCCAGTCTCTTTTTCGCATCCCAGGTCGCTCTCTTCCCTCCAGAGGAAAGCTTTCTTTCCATCCAAGAATAAAGGCTCTTATTTTTCAGGCGTTTCAGTTCCTTGGTATAGACTTGCGCCGGAGGAAGAGATGAAAAAAACTTGAGGAGAGGATTACTCTTCTTGATCTTGCCCCAGTAAATGATGACCAAGGTCGTTTTGGCAAGGGGGGAGGAAAAATATTGCTTTAAAATCTCTTCCTCATTGGCCGAGAGATGATTCCTTCTCTCCTCAAGAACTTCGACAGAGATTATCCTCCAAGGCGAAAAAAAGAAAGGGATCGTCCTAGCTGAATCGATGATTTCCGCCCAAGAACTTTCTGCCAAGTTAAACTTCTCCACGCTGAATCCCTGAGCCTCAGGAGAAACAAGAGCGTCCTGCAGCTCCTGGATAAACTGATAGGCCAGAAAAGTCTCCTCTCCGTAAAAAAAATAGCCAGGGAGTAGGTCCTTTTCTTTGATTTCTTTGCCTAACAGGAAAGAATACACCTCAAAAACCTTCTAAGATGGTTATCACCACACTCCGGGCAAATTTCTCGGCTATCTTGTCCACCGCTTCAGTCTCTACAGTCTCGAAATCTGTCCCTTCTGGCACTTCATATTCTTCCTGGTAGATAAAATTTGGGTTGGAATAAATGACTTTCCTCTTGGCCACATCCCTGAGAATGATCTTGGCCACCACAATAATATTGTACTTATCAGCGGTCGCTTCTCCGGTGAAACCAATAGGATTAGCCCGGAAGGAAATGATCTCGCCCAGCAAAACAGCATCTCCTGCCCCCTCATCACCAGTAACCTCGACGACTCCTCTGGCTACAAATTCATCGATGACACTGCGAGTCAGTTTAACTTCTAACTCATAGCGAGTCGTGCGATTCTTGAACATAGGAACGCTGACCTTCTTAACATGGGAGGGAAGAGAACTGCCTGTCCCGCGCAAATGGTAACCACATTCGAGGGAGAGGAGGGTTGCCAGACACAGAAAAAAGATCTTCTTCACGACTTATCTCAGCTCACAAAACTATGTTAATTAACTTGTTCTTAACATAAATAATCTTTTTATACTTCTTCGTTCCCAGCAAGGCCTGAACACGATCCACGGAAAGAGCCTTCTTTTTCATCTGCTCTTCCGGTAGGTCTCTTTCAGCTTCGAATTTGGCTCTCAATTTCCCATTGATCTGAACAATTATGGTCACTCTTTCCTCCCTTGCTAGATCTGGATCGAACGCCGGCCATGGAGAGACGGTGATAAGGGTGCTGTGACCCATTTTTTCCCAAAGTTCTTCACAAACATGAGGAGAAAATGGGGAAAGGAGTAAAACCAGAGTCTCTAGGGCATCCCTCAAGAGACGTCTTCCTTTCTCATCTTTCCTCAAGCTGTCTTTTTCTTTTTTGATGAGATTGTAAAACTCCATTATCGTGCTTATGGCTGTGTTCAAATGATATCTTTTTTCGATATCCTCACTCACTTTCTTTATAGCCTGGTGTTTCCTTCTCTCCAGGGGAAGAAATTTTCTCTGCCTTTCCTGTTTCTTTTCATCAACTGAATCATCGCGGCTGAATAAATCTATGTTCTCCAGGACTATCCCCCAAACGCGATTCAAGAAGCGGAAACACCCTTCGATAGCTTCCTCTTTCCAATCAAACTCTTTTTCAGGTGGAGAAGCAAAAAGAATGAACATCCTTAATGTATCAGCCCCGTATTTTTCGATCATATCATCAGGATAAACGACGTTTCCTTTCGACTTGGACATGGCCGCACCGTTCTTGATGACCATTCCTTGGGAAAGCAACCGAGGGAACGGCTCATCTATTCGCGCCAATCCCATATCTCTCAACACCTTGGTAAAGAAACGGGCATAAATCAGATGCAGGATAGCATGCTCCACCCCACCTATGTAGAGATCAACCGGAAGCCAATAATCAGCTGCCTGGGTGTCAAAGGGAGCCTCTTCTTCTTGGGGAGAAGTATACCTGAAGTAATACCAAGAAGAATCAAAGAAGGTGTCCATAGTATCTGTCTCTCTTCTGGCTTCTCCCTGGCACCGAGGACACTGTGTATTGACAAAACCCTCCAGTCTTTCCAGAGGAGATCCTTCCTCTCCTGTGAGTTTGACCTCATGGGGAATCAAGACAGGCAAATCTTCGTAAGGCACGCCCAAAGGGCCGCATTCTTGACAATAGACGATCGGAATCGGTGTCCCCCAGTACCTCTGACGGGAAATTCCCCAGTCCCGCAGACGAAAAATCGTGCTCTGGCGGCCAAAACCTTTTTCAGCGGCATAGGCTGCCATGTCCTCTATGGCCTTTTGGGAATCCTGGTTAGAAAAGGGCCCTGAATCGACAACTCTTCCGTAGTCCTCAAAAGCCTCTTCTCCGACTCCTGGAGACCTGGTTTCCTCGGGGACGATAACCACTTTTATGGGGATGGAATATTTCTGGGCGAACTCAAAATCCCTCTGGTCATGGGCAGGAACAGCCATGATGGCCCCGGTTCCATACTCCATCAATACGTAGTTGGCAATCCAGACCGGAATTTCTTCCTCGGAAAAAGGATTGAAGGCCTTCTTCCCAGTATTGATTCCTTCTTTTTTGTCTTCTCCCACGTTCTTTCTCAGACGTACATCTGCTATAGATTTCTCTATCCAAGCTTCAAATTCCTCCTTTTTATCTGAATCAGCGATAAGCTCTTTAGCCAGCGGGTGTTCAGGAGAGAGGACTAGAAAGGTCGCTCCATAAATGGTGTCTATTCGGGTCGTGAACACTTCTACGGACTCAGAAGTTCCGACGATGGGAAAAGTGATATGAGCTCCATTGCTTTTTCCTATCCAGTTTTTTTGCATTAATAGCACATGTTCTGGCCACTGTTCCAAAAGCTCGTGACCAGAAAGCAATTCTTCTGCGTAGTCAGTGATCTTCAGAAACCACTGTTCCATTTCCTTCTGGGTAACCTGCGTATCACACCGCCAGCAGCTATCTCCAACCACCTGTTCGTTGGCTAACACGGTCTGGCATTGAGAACACCAATTCACCCAGCTCTTTTTCCGGTAGGCCAATCCCTGCTCAAGCATCTTCAGAAAAATCCATTGATTCCATTTGTAATATTCGGGAAGGCAGGTGTTGACCTCTCGAGACCAATCATAGCTGAAGCCCATTCTCTTCAACTGCTTTTTCATGTGAGAAATGTTATCCAGAGTCCACTTTTCAGGATGAATGCCGTGCTGAATAGCTGCGTTTTCGGCGGGCATGCCCAGAGCATCCCAGCCAATGGGATGGATCACATTGTAGCCCTTCATGACTCTGTATCGTGAAATGACATCGCCGATGGAATAATTGCGCACGTGCCCCATATGGATGTACCCCGAGGGATAAGGATACATTTCGAGACAATAATACTTTGTTTTTTGCGGGTCCTCAGAAACCTTAAAAACCTTTTCCTCCCCCCAAATCTTTTGCCACTTTTCTTCCACCTGGCGGAAGTTATAGTCTTCTCTCATCTTTCAAATCTTCCTGAGCTGTCCTGGTTTAAAATGAAGAAGAAGAATTGAATTTGCGAGGGTCTCTTCCTCTAAACCCTTTTTGTCTAGAATTTCAACCATAAATCTTAGTGTCATTACCTCTAAAAGTCAATGGGGGTAGACCCTCAAAAATTTCTGCATGCCTGTCTCAAATTATAATTTCTTGACAAAGGACTCGTTTTTAAAAAAAATTGGATAAAAAGACTTGATAATGGCAATTCTAGAAGTCGACAGTCTTTCCGCGGGCTATGAAGACGGCTTAGTCGTAAAAGACATTTCTTTCTCTCTAAAGAAGGGAGAATTCATTTCTATCTTAGGGAGAAATGGTTCAGGAAAAAGCACGCTGATCAAGGCTCTGCAAAGATTGCTTAAGAATGTTTTAGGAGGCATAAGTGTTGACGGCGAAGATATTTTCGGTCTGAATCGCCGCCAGATAGCTAAAAAAATTGCTTTCGTACCCCAGATCTTCAGCTATGCCTTTGAATTCAATGCCATGGAAATTGTCCTCATGGGGAGATACGTCCATCAAGGACGCCTCAGCAGCCTTTCCTCCTCCGATTCTCGAATCATCGAGGAAGTCATGGAGCTTACTCAAATCAGCCACCTCAAAGATAAGAAGATTGCTCATCTCAGCGGTGGTGAACGACAGAGAGTCTTCATTGCCAGAGCTTTGGCCCAAGACACCCCCCTCCTTTTCCTCGATGAACCCAGTTCCCATCTGGATATCAATTACCAGGTAGAGATCTATAAAATACTGAAAAGCCTCCAAAGAGAGAAGGGGAAAACGATTCTTTCCACCGAACATAACATCAATCTAGTCATTCCCTATTCCCAGAAAATCATCTTCCTGAAAGAGGGAAAAATTCAGGCCCAAGGTCCTCCCAAAAAGCTAATCACCAAGGCGAATATTAAAGAGGTCTTCCAGGCAGAAGTTGAGATAAGAGAGAATATCCATTCCAAGCTTCCTGAAATATCATTGATCCCGGAGGTGCAGAGAACAGATGAAACCCAAAGCAGCTAATTTGCTCTTCTTGTTCGCCGTTCTGTTTTCAACAGTCTTAGGGACACAAGAAAAAACCATCAGAGATGCCTTGGGCAACCCTTATTCTCCTGCTCACGCTCCTCGAAGAATAATCTCCCTCGCCCCCAACATCACCGAAATCCTCTTTGCTCTGGACTTAGGAGAAAGAATTGTTGGCGTAACCCGCTATTGCGATTATCCCGGGGAAGCTTTAACCAAAGAAAAGATAGGCGGGCTGGTTGATCCCAGCCTGGAAAAAATAAAATCTTTGAACCCGGATCTGGTCATCGGCTTTCGCGGCAATCCTTTACGGGTTATCGAGCGCCTCGGCAGATTAAAAACTCCAGTTTTTGTCTTAGAGATGGGCTCACATTTTGAAGCTATCTTTGGCATCATCGAAACAATAGGAAAAATCACCAAGACGGAAAAAAAAGCTGAAGTCCTCATCAACTCCATGAAGGAAAAATACCAGAGGCTTCAGCTTGCCCTGCAGCCAGTCATTCATAGACCTAAAGTCTTCCTTTCGCTTCATGGGAGGGGGCTCTGGACCTGCGGCCGGGAAAGCTTTCTCCACGACCTCTTGATAAAAGCCAAAGGAGAGAATATTGCTGGCCGTATCTCGCGAAGATATATGAACTATAACCGTGAGCAATTGATCCATGATAATCCCGAGATTGTTATCATCTTGGCCACATCGAAAAAAGAATTTGTCCAGGCCAGAGATTGGCTAAGAAAAAGTTCTCATCTTGAGAGTCTCAGAGCAGTCCGAGAAGACAAGATTTATTTCCTGGATGCAAACCTAGCTACCCGTCCCGGCCCTCGGCTCATAAATGCCCTGGCTCAACTCGCTCATCTTCTCCACCCAGAGAAAATCAAGGACATCCTATGACTATAAGAGGCAAAAGACGTCTGCTCTTTATAATCCTCCTTATCCTCCTAGCGGCAGGCTTTTTCTTCTCCCTCCTGAAAGGGCCAGTGCCGACATCCTTCAAAGATTTCATGAATCTTCTTTTCCGGGGAGATAAAACGTACTCGACAATCTTTATCGACCTGAGGCTTTCCCGAGTCCTGTTGGCTTTTCTGGTCGGTGCCTCCCTTTCTCTCTCGGGAGCGATCCTACAGGGATATTTTCAAAATCCCATGGCCGGACCTTTTGTAGTGGGTGTCTCTTCAGGCGCTTCTTTCGGTGCCGTCCTCTCTATGTTTCTCGGATTGAGCATGACATTCCATGGCTTCTCGCTTCAGAGTATTTTTGCCTTCTTCTCGGGCTTCGCCATCGTCTACGTTGTCTATCTTCTCTCACAGAGAAAAGGAGTCTTTAAGGTCGAGACTCTGCTTCTGGTGGGAATCGCTGCCGGGGCCATGGCCTCTTCACTCACCTCCTTTCTCATATTCTTAAAATCTGAATCCTTTGAACAAGCTGTGTTCTGGCTCTTGGGAAGCTTCACTCTCTCAGATTGGAGACAGATCACTGCTGTGGCTCCCTACTTCTTCCTGTCCCTGATCGTGGCCCAATGGCTGGCTAAAGACATGAACCTCCTTGCCCTGGGAGACGAAACGGCCCAATCTTTGGGCTGTGCAGTGAATCGAGTGAGGAAAATCTTTCTGGGCATCGCCACCTTGCTGGCGGCCTCTTCGGTATCGGTCAGCGGTATTATCGGCTTTGTGGGCCTCATCGTTCCCCACTGGGTCCGGATTCTCATCGGCCCTGACCACAGATATCTTTTCTTTTTTTCCTCTCTTACCGGGGGAATCTTTCTCATCTTTTCGGACTTATTAGCCCGCACCCTCCTCTTTCCTACTGAACTCCCCATAGGCATCATCACGGCCGCCATCGGAGCTCCTTTCTTCATCTATCTGCTGAATCAATCCAGATAGATGAGCCCTCCTCAGGAAAGCATCACTAATCCCATGATTCGAAATAAAGAGAAAAAGGTTTTCTGGAAATGGAAGAAGCGACCTTTTCAGGTTTAAAGCTTGCTGGGGTTTAGCAAAATAAACACTTTTATAGAAGTAATATTTCAAAATTAATACTCTTGAAGACATGAATTGGCTCTGTCGGAAACTCAAGACTTTTGAAATACGAAATAGACAGGATGGTGATAATCCCTTTAAAAGCAAATAAACTTTTAATCAGTAAAATCGTATCAATAGATGTGTATTTCTTATTAAAATGCATAGTCGAGGTGTTAGATGGATTGTTCCACACTTTTTTCTACAAGTTCTAGAAGAGAATTTCTCAAGAAAGCAGCCCTGCTGGGTTCTCTGGGTTTCATCAGTCACAAAAATATATTTGCTTTCAACGGGTCAATAGGAAAAACAGACGGACTTCCTGATATTTTTTACAAGTATAAAACAATGTCCGTCGATCATTTCCCAAAGTTACAAAAAGACATCGAAACATTAAAGCGTAAAGGTTTGCTCAGTAGGAATAAAATTTTCAAAGGCTATATTGAGGACATGACATATGAGTTGCCTGAAAATTTCACAGATGCAAAATCGATCATCATTATGGCTGCATTTACTAGATCAGCGATTGTGAAATTTCATTGGCACGGCAAAAAGTATGATGTGATCATACCTCCTCAATACTATGACAGTGGAATATCAATCGAGGATCTTAAGAAAGTGATCCAGAAAGATATCATCGAGAGTTCCGGCTACAAGATTGAAAATACAACCACTGTTCATTTAAAACAACTGGCTGTCCGCAGTGGACTTGGCAGGTACGGCAGGAATAATCTCTGTTATGTCAAGGGGATGGGGACTTTTATCACTTTATATGCTTTTCTTACAAATTTTCAATTTGAGGACGACCATTGGACCTCTTTAAATCTTTTGGATGCCTGTAGAACCTGTCCCATTTGTTATGGAATCTGCCCCACAAATTGTATAAAAAAAGAGAATTTTGTGATTAATGTGGGAAAGTGCATTACTCTTTATAATGAAATCAACGGTAACTTTCCTAATTGGATTCTTCCAAGCATGCATAACGCTCTGATTGGCTGTATTAAATGTCAGTATCCCTGTCCAGAAAACGAAAAGTTTATTCCCCTTGCTGAAAGGCTGGAGGATGTCACCGAGTCAGAGACTCACAAGATTTTGAATGGAAAACCGGATGAAAAACTGCTTGCCTCTCTCAGTCAGAAACTCAAAAAATTCATTCCCGCCACTTCGAAGGAATATTTTCCGATCTTCACTCGAAATCTTAGAGCGCTAATTCGATAAGCCAGCCTAGCTATCCAAAGAATTCAACAAAAGTGAGTTCATCTCTAATGAGCATTTTAAATGGAATTGATTAATGATAAGTATTTCGTTTTGGTAATTCTTGTTTTTGCTTGGACATTCCAAACCTCTATTTAATCAACCTTTCCAACTCTTCAATTTCTTTCTCTTATTCATTCTGGACTTTTCTTTTGCTGCTGGCCAATTGCTTTTCAGAAATATCCTGAGCCATTTGTTTTGTCGTTTCTGTACTCCTATTCATTTATTGATTTCTCCATTCAAAATTTGAAATAAAAAAGAAAACAGCCGAAGCCATCCCTTGTCAGTTATTTAGATTCTTTAGGCCATAGGTTCTCCAGCCACAGCGAGATTTCCGAGTTGATCTAACGAATTTGCCACTCTTTTAATCAGATTTATTGATTTGCTAAGCTCGCTCACTAAGTTTAGCCTTCCCGAGCCTCCTTGGAGAGGGAACAGCTCCGCTTTCCCCCTTCCAACGCTCGCCTTCTCCTTCTCACGGCTCGCTGCCTCCCCTTCTCGGACTGCATAAAGCACCCTGCGACCAAGGAGGGCACACCCGCTTGGATCCCTCCAACATCGTTTCTCCGCAACGATGTTGTTCTTCGAGGGAATCCGACAGAGTCTGGCTCCGAATATGTCTGAGCCTCCGGAGGAGGTGAGTTATGCAGGTGCCAAAAAGAGCAACGAGGGAATGGCGAGAACAATCTGAACGGGAGCGAAGCCATTCCTAATAACTTATCTAAAAGTTTTTTGATATCACGGAAAATGTGATGCTTATTTTCTTCATTTTGTTTTTGACATGACTTCTTTCCTGTGCTATAAGATTTTTCACAGGGAGGCGAAGCGAGCTCGCTGAAACCTGGGCTGCAGACAGGGAAGATGGATTTTCAGAAATTTTCAGAACAGATAAGACCTCTTCCCCCCCGGAAAAAAATTGAGTTCATCCAAAACAATATCCATTGTCTCTCAGAAGAAGAAAAAATTTCTTCCCTTCTTTCCATCGTTAAGGAGAAAAAATCTTCACCTGCCGTTCGAGCGACAGCCCTCAAATTCTTGAGGCAGACGTCTTATCACGATTTCAAGACTTACCAAGAATTCCTCAAAGACCGTTATCAGCCCGTAGTTAGAGCCTCCAAGAAGGCTTTAAGAGATTTGGAGGCTCAAGAAGAGAAAAACAATAATATCTCTAAAGCTGTTTGGAGCAAGATAGAACTGGTGAAGGAAAGAAAGAAAAGGCTAAAGATTATTAAAGCCATAGCCCGGATAGACGCACCCTGGGTACCCGAAGTGCTGCTGAATGCTCTTGAAATTCACTGCGAAGAGATCCGCGATTTTATCATCCAGGAATTGGGAAAGAGGAAAGATCTTAACCTCGAAATATTCCATCAAAAAATAAAAGCCTCTCCCTGGTATGTTAAGAGCGCTATCCTGGAAGTCATGGGCACCCTGAAAAATCCTGGGGCGATCAAATATATTGAAGCCGTATTCTCCGAACATAACGTAGAAGTCCTGAGGTCAGCTGCTCTAGCTCTGGGAGAAATCGGTGGAAGGGAAGCTCTGGCCTTGCTGGTCCGGTTGTCCAAAGACAAAAACCACTACGTAAAAACATCGGCCGAAGAAGCTCTGAGCAAAGTCAGCCAGCTGAAATTCAGCTGAAAATTATCTGTTTCATCTGAATCGAGTTTGAATTCAACTCCTTCTTTGAAATCGAGGGCAACAGCCAATTTTGTCTTTACCCCTGCTCACGATAATTTTTCTACTGAAGAATAGGAATGATTCTCCTAATATGTCGGCTCTTTCCACCAAAAAATTTATAAAAGTCTCTTGACATCAAATTCTTTATGTGATATAAAGCTTAACACATTGAAAATAACTAATCTTACCTGCTCTTGAAAGAGCAGGAGGGGCTAGAAAATGGGGAAAGTCAAGAAACAAAGAAAACAGTCCCTCCCCTCTGTATTCATTATCGCCAGAAGCCAAAAAGCTTATCTTTCTCTGGCATGAAAAGAGGGGTGCTTGTATAGGGGGTGATGGAGATTAAATATTTGAGAAGGGCAAAAATTATGGGGAAGGATAAAGAGAAAGGCTCGGTGCTAGCTTTTAGCGTCATCGTTCTGACGATCCTGGTTCTTTTTGCAGCTCCGTTTCTGTTCCAACTGTCTAGTGAGCGGAGAAACACAGATAGGTCTTACCAGTCAATAGCTGCTCTTTCCTTAGCTGAGGCTGGCATAGAGAGAGCCATCTGGGAGTTGAATCACGGCAATATCCTGACTTGGACTGGGGATGACACTTTGAGGACCTTGAACATTTCTTCTTTCCAGACTTCGGATGGAAGGGTGATCGGGGATATCTCGATAAGGATCGAGAATCCTTTGGGTGACAATCCAGTGATCGAAGCCACAGGCAGCCTCCCTTACCTAGGTTCTCTGGAAATAGCCAGGACAACCAGAGTAAATCTAGAGTCAAAAGGATTTTCTCCTTTTGAGTATGCGGCCTTCGGAGATGAAGGAATCAACACCAACGTAGATACAGATACAAACAGTTATGATTCTAGGCTCGGAGACTACAACGTGAATGGAAACTTGGGTTCGCAGGGAAACATAGGAACCAATTCCGTCAGCAACGGAGCGATAAACTTGAATGACGACTCTGAGATCAGCGGCGATGCTTACTCTGGCCTGGGAAGCGACCCCTCTCAAGTTATAGTCCTCAATGATACCTCTGAAATCTACAAACAACAACTGACTTTAGCCCATCAAAAAAACTTGCCCTCTGTTATTGCTCCTGAGGATCTTCCCTTTAGAGGTTTGTATTTCCTGACAGATGGGGCAGAAGGGACTATCAACGAAAGCGGAAGATACACCTCTTTTCTTCTCTTGAACAGCGCCCAGACAACAATCACCGCTGATATTACGCTGTACATAACCGGCCAATTCCTCATGACCAACAATACAACTTTATACATAGCTCCAGGAGCCAGCGTAAAAATTTATCTTGATGACAGTTTTGAGATATCGACCGGCTCGATGATGCAAAATCAATCCAAGAATCCCTCCAGGGTTCAAATACTGGGAACTGATAGTTTTACTGATACCATGTACTGGGGCTCTGAAAGTAGTTTCTATGGAGCCATTTATGTCCCGAGGGCCAATGTGAATTACGCCACTCCTCACGATTTATACGGTTCTTTAGTGGCTAAGAAATTAATCAGCAATGCCCATTACGACATTCATTATGATGTGGCTCTGAGTGATCTTGAACTGACTGGACGGGCCTTTGCCGTCAAATCCTGGCAAGAAAAACGTTCTAGTTTTTAGCTAAATCAATTCCAGGTATTTTTTCCCCTCGGTAAACGGGTTCAAGGCCCCTTTTATCTTAAGCTCTTCTTTCTTCTCCTCTAAATCAAGAATTTCTTTCTGCTGCTCAGGAGAAATCACTTCTACCGTAGGACTGAAGATATCTCGTTCATTCACCTCTCTCACCACAGCAATCCTTCCATCGCTCAAAGCAACAATCGTTCCCCTCGGCCAGACTCCCATGATCTCAAAAAACTTATCCAGAAGCTGGGGGTCGAATAATCCTCCCTTTTCGTTGATCATGATGTTGTAAATTTTAAGGGGAGGAAAATCTCTCTTGTAAGCTCTCCGCTGGGCAAGAGCGTCATAGACATCACACAGGGAGACAATCAAGGAAGCTGGATGAGGCTTTCGAGCAAATGACAGTTTTGGATACCCTTTCATGTCATACCTCAAGTGGTGCTCGACGGCGACTACGACCGGCAAAATCCCCATGGCATCTACATATTTGAACAACATCTCTGTGCCCAAAAGCGTGTGGTGCTTTATCCGCCGAAATTCTTCCTCGTCCAGTTTCCCTTTCTTCTTGAGTATTTTCTGCGAAACATAGAGCTTTCCGATATCATGGAACAAGGCAGCAGTCCCTATATCCAGAATGTCATCCTTGGAATAACCGAGTTTTGAAGAAATAAACATAGCCAGAATCGAAACATTTAAAATGTGGTTAAAAGTCAGGAGGTCTTTTCTTCTGATCGAAGTGATGTTCAGGATGTTCTGGTATTTTCCCATCAAATTTTCCATGAAATTGAGCATATTATACCTTAACTCGACATAATCCAGTTCCTCCTCATTCATCACTGTTTCCAAGGATTGCGTAATCGTGGTTACTCCATCTGTATACATTTTCGTGTAATCAATGACCCTTCTCTTTTTCCCATCTTCATCAGGTTCTAGCTCTGTCTCCCCTTTTACAGGTGGAGCAACTGTAATCTTGCCGATCCTTATGTTTCTTATTCCTAAACGAGAGAGAGATTCTTGCGCATCTGCCTCTTCTTCTCCTCGGGTTATCAAATAGGAAATGAATTGGACCACTTCTGTTTCCTCAAGAGCGCGCAGAAAAACAATCCTCTCCACTCCTTTCTCCTGCAAGTAACTGATCAAAGAGCTCATTTTTTGACTCAATTCGAAGAATATTTCCTGACCAACCGCCAATTCTCCCTCCACAATGCCGATGACCACCTCTGCATTATCCTGGAAGGCTTCCTTGAGACTGGTTAATACCCTATCGACAAAATCTTTAAATTTGGGATGGGAGGTTGTATAAATTTTAGCTGCCTGCACAGCTGAAATAAACTCGGTGAGAAAATGTTTAGCTTTTTCTGTCATTGATCTTGCTCAAAGCCTCGCGGGCTTTCATTCTTAAGTTTTTATTCCAGAAGAATCTTTTTTTGCTGAGGCGGAGCAGATGGTCTCTGGCCTCGCCGAGTCCTGCTTCCAATATGATCCTTATGTTTTCCTCCAAAATCTTATTTTTCAAGCCAAACGGAGATGGAATAGTCAAGAGCATATCTGCAGCTTTCTTTTCTGCATTTGGTTCTCTTTTTAAGACCAACAGGGCTTCCTTCTTTAAAGGCCAATCTTCTTGTTTCAGGATGGAATTGAGAAAATCTTCATCCATCAAGGATAATTCCTGCATGGCTTTTAAGGCCTTGACTCTTACCGAAGGACTTCCAAAGGAAAAAATATATTTCAATGAATTTAAAGACAAGGTGGTATCAACCGTTTTCAAACTCTCCATGATTCTATGCATGAAGGCCGGATGCGAAAACTTGCCTCTTAGACCTTTTTGGAAGAGAGGATACTGGTCAGGAAAAAACTTGGAGAAGAGCCTCAGGATGAGAGGACTGGTTTTGTTCTCATTGAATATCTTATCGAGGTAGACTTCGTGCCCGGAATGACTTTCTTTTAAGGTGCCGATAAAATACTCGATGTCCGGAGACATTCTTTCATCAAGCAGCGTATTCTCTATGAAAAGAGAAATCTGTTTATCCAATTTCTCAAAATAAGGTTCAGAAGATAGGTCTTCTTTTCTTGCCTCCAAAAAATTCACGAGCTCTTTCAAGTATTCAAAATCTTTATCTTTAGTGACCGCCTCCCAATCTTCTGTGATTCTCTCTAACAAGGAACTCATCTCCTCTTTCTTCTCGGCTGTGTCGAATAGACTGAGAAGGATATACCGATAGTTTTTATGGAGAAGACCACGATCAAAAGCAAATTCCCCTTCCAGCGAAATATCCTTCAAGAAAGAGGCAAGAGATTTTCGATAGATTTCAGATACATCAGGAGAGGAAGGATCAGTCAAGACCTCTTTGATTTTCTCTCTTATGTCATCCGATAGGGCTGATTCGCGCTCCCGGAAAATGTCTGCCAGCGAAACTGCAACTCCCCGGTGTTTTTCTTTTTCTAAAAGGAGGGAAAATAAATTAAAACTCAGGGAATCAAACTGTTCATCGGTGACAATCTCTTCCATCAAGGCATAAGCAATATCATCCACATCCTTATCTGCAAAAAACACCTTTAGTTTTTCGATACTGGCCTCGTTTAAGGAATCTTTATTCCTCACTAAAGATCTGAGCAGGTCCTTTAAACATTTTCGCAACTTATCCTTATCTCTGTCTTTCAGATGGGTTAAGAATTTGGCTATGTTTTCCTGGAGCTCTTTGTCTTCCAGAAGATCCTTAAGCTCGAATCTGCCGATGATATTTTCGAAATTCTCGACAAATTCATTGATCCTCTGATAATCCTCAGCTTCTACGGCTTCCTGGAAGAGATGGACCCAGAGGTCTTCAACCTCCTCTCCTTCGTCTTTCAAGAGTGGGGAGTAGTCGAGTTCCTCCACAGAGAGATGGGGTATGCTTTCTTTGTCAAGAATTTGGTTGAGGCCTCCTTTTCTTAGAATATCTCTTGGAGGAAGTTGAGCGCTGGTCAGAAAAGCAACCAATTCTTCTACAGCTATCCCTTTTCTTATCTCTAGACTTTTGACCTTGCGGGAATGGAAGAGCTCAGCCAGTTCCTCGCTCACCTTATCACCCTCAAAAAATTCTCCGTCAACCAACAGGGAATTCGGCGTAAAATTGATCCTTATCGGAGATGAAAAATTAAACAGGAGGTCAATATTTTCTTTCACTTCCTCTAAAGACTTCAGGAACAGCGGATGTTGATTGAAATAAAGAGATGCATTTTTCAAGGAAACCTTGAGACCCTTGAAGAATTCTTTCAGAGCTTCTTCTTTATCCATGGTGTTTGTGTTCATTATAGCACAACGATTCTACATTCTGAATTTCGCTATGATAGGGACGCTTGTCTAGGCTCACCTTTCTTGCCATCATTTTGAGTTAAATGCTAAAATGAATTTTTCTCATGCTATTTTTCTTTGTCCGTGATTACAAGAAGAAATACAGGTATCTTTCTGCAGAGCCACCCGGTGAAATCCAGGTTATATTCTCTCGCTGGAGAAAACTCTGGGAAGCAGCCAAAAAAAAGCTAACGCTTCTCCCCCAGAGAATCCTGCGCCAAGAGCAGGCCTTCAGTAAATCCTTTAATATCAAAGAAAAAAGTATCAAAATTATTCATTCCGGCCACTCAGAAGAGAGAAAAATCAGAACGAGGTTCCGTTTCTTCCTGAGAACTCAAAAGACCAAACATATTTTTTTACTCATCGGAGAAGCCCTTCTCCTTCCCTTAAGCGGGTTGGCCGCCTTTCTTCCTGGACCCAATGTCTTCTTCGGCGTCCTGGCTCTTTTGATGGTCACCCACTGGCAGGCACTGAGAGGAATAAACAGGTTGTTAAAAAAAGAATACGATTTTACCCCTTCTTCGCTCTTTGACCATTGGGAAGAAGCTCTTGCATCCAAAGAAGAAAAGAGCCTTGTTCGCACCCTTAAAGAGATCGAGAAACAATTCAGACTGGTCAATATCCGTAAAGTCCTCTGGAAGTAAAAGAACTCCTGATTTCACAATCATGACCAGGCCTAATCTCAAGACCTAATCCTGCTGAGTTACCTTTTTCACCCTCTCGATTGACAAAGCCCATGTTTTATTTTATTTTTTATTAGCAATGCCGCTGACATTAACCCAATTTCTGCTATTGGTCATAACCTTGGCCGTTGTGGTTGGAGTCACTTTTCTAATAACGCTGCTCATCCAAATCCGTAGAACACTCAAGGAGGGAGAAAAAACCCTGGCTGAAATCACAGAACTGGCAAAACATTTACAGGACACAAACCAAAAGGTTCAGGCAAAAATCGATGACTTTGGAGAAATGATCACCGCTTCCAAAAAGACGGTCATCGGCTTATCCGAAATAACTTGGTTTTTGACCACCAAGATCCTCAAGCCTTCCTCCAAATACTGGCCCCTTCTATTTCCGTTACTGCGTTTCGGTTGGCGGCGATTGAAAAAACGAAAGGAGGATAAAAATGGCAAGTAACAGCGGTTCCAGCGCTTTTGAAGTCACTCTTTCTTTTCTTCTCGGAGCAGCAACAGGATTCGTTCTAGGAATTCTCTTCGCTCCAGCCAGCGGAGCCGAGACAAGAAAAAAAATCCAGGAAGAAGTCGGCAAAACCGGAGAAAGAGCTAAAGAGGGCTATGAAAGAATAGCGAAAGAAGCTGAAAAGGGTATCAAGGTTGTTAAGGAAAAAACACAAGAAGGAATAGAAACCATAAGAGGCTTCGTGGACAAAAAGAAAGAAGAGCTCTTGAAGAAAGGACCAGAAGAAGCCCTTGAAGAAGGAGAGAAGGCCAAGAAATAGAAACTTCGTTCGGTCCCTCTGGACTGTTGAAAAGTCCCGTTTGTCAATCGTAGGAATTCCCGATGAGAGATACGACTATAATTGCCATCAAAGCCAGAGAAATCCTGGATTCAAGAGGAAACCCGACCCTAAGAACTCAGGTCTGGCTTCAATCAGGGGCAGTCGGCAAAGCCTCTGTCCCCTCGGGAGCCTCCACAGGTAGGTTTGAGGCTCTAGAACTCAGAGACGAAGACCCTTCTCGGTACTTGGGGAAAGGAGTCTTAAAGGCTACGGCCAACGTGAACAGCATCATTGCTCCTGAGCTTTTAGAACGAGACGCGCTGTCTCAGGCTGAAATCGACGAGAAATTGAAAAAACTGGACGGGACTCCACTTAAGAAGAACTTGGGTGCCAACGCTTTACTCTCTGTATCCATGGCTGTCGCTCAAGCCGCTTCTCAAGCTCTCCGAGTCCCTCTCTATGCCTATTTGGGAAAAAGAACAGAGTATCGCTTGCCCGTTCCTCTGATCAATATTCTCAACGGCGGCGCTCATGCTGACAATAACGTCGATTTCCAGGAATTCATGATCGTTCCCGCCGGAAGTTCTACCTTTTCAGAGGCCATCAGAATGGGAGCTGAAGTGTTTCACAACCTCAAAAAAATACTAAAGAAAAATGGCTTCAGCACTGCCATCGGGGATGAAGGGGGATTTGCTCCAGATCTAAAATCAAACGAAGAGGCTCTTGAATTGATCCTCGAAAGTGTTCAGGAAGCCGGCTACAAGGCCGGAGAAGATATCTTTCTGGCCCTGGATGTAGCCGCTTCCGAATTCTACGAAGACAACAAGTACGTCTTTAAAAAATCAGGAGGTCTGGAGAAAACGACAGATCAGATGATCGAACTCTATGAGAGCCTGGTAGGAAAATACCCCATCATTTCCGTAGAAGATGGCCTGTCTGAGGATGACTGGGAAGGCTGGAAAGTCATGACTGATAGAATGGGCCCAAAAATTCAACTCGTCGGTGACGACATTTTTGTCACTAACCCCGAGAGATTAAAAAAAGGAATAGCTCAAGGCATCGGCAACTCCATCCTCATCAAACTCAATCAAATCGGAACTCTTAGCGAAACCATTGACACGGTGAACCAGGCTCACCAAGAAGGTTATTCGACAGTCATATCTCATCGGTCAGGAGAAACCGAGGATACATTCATCTCTGATTTGAGCGTGGCTCTCAATTCTGGACAGATAAAAACTGGATCTGTGTGTCGAAGCGAGAGAGTAGCCAAGTATAACCGGCTTCTTGAAATTGAAGAGGAACTCCAAGATAAAGGACGTTATGCTGGAGTCCAAGTTTATAATCGATGAAATATCTTGGCCAACCCAGAACCGAACCCCCGGTTTGAACCCCTAAGGAGAATCTGTTCCTCATCAAGGGATAGAAGAAAAGGAATTTAGAGATTTTCTTATGAAATCCACTAAGGAAAGAAAAGACAAGTTCGTCACTTCTTCCCAGATTGGAATAAAAAATGCCTACTCAGATCAGGATTTAAAGGACTTTAATCCTGCTGCCGCCCTCGGGAAGCCAGGAAATTATCCCTTCACCAGAGGGATTTATCCCACCATGTATCGAGGGAAGCTTTGGACTATGCGCCAGTATGCAGGTTTTGGGACAGCAGAAGAATCCAATAAAAGATACCGCTACCTTCTCTCTCAGGGACAGACTGGATTAAGCGTGGCCTTTGATCTCCCCACTCAATTGGGCCTGGACTCAGATCATCCTCAAGCTCAAGGAGAGGTCGGAAAAGTTGGCGTGGCCGTAGATACTCTCCAGGACCTGGAAGTTCTTTTTGACCAGATTCCCCTGGATAAGGTCAGCGTCTCGATGACCATCAACTCCACAGCGGCTATAATCCTCGCCATGTATTTGGCCTTGGCAAAAAAAAAGAAAATTCCCTGGAATAAACTCGCGGGTACAATCCAGAACGACGTGCTCAAGGAATACATCGCCAGGGGCACCTACATTTACCCTCCTCAGGCCTCTCTAAGAATCATCGTCGATGTTATCACTTTTTGCCAAAAAAATGTTCCCCGCTGGAACACGATGAGCATCAGCGGCTACCACATTAGAGAAGCTGGGGCCACAGCTGTCCAGGAATTGGCCTTTACCTTGGCCAACGCTGTAACCTACGTAGAAGCAGCTCTGGAAGCAGGCCTTGATATCGATTCCTTTGCTCCCCGTCTATCATTCTTTTTGGCAGCGCACAATAATCTATTCGAAGAAATAGCCAAGTTTCGGGCGGCCAGACGAATATGGGCCAGGCTCATGAAAGAAGAATACAAGGCTAAAAATCCTCTCTCCTGGAAATTCAGGTTTCACACCCAGACCAGCGGAGTCACGCTTTTGGCCCAACAACCCGACAACAATGTCATCCGGGTTACTCTCCAGGCGCTGGCCGCAGTTCTGGGAGGCACCCAATCTCTCCACACCAATTCCAGAGATGAGGCCTTAGCTTTGCCCAGTGAGGATTCAGTTCGAATCGCTCTCCGCACCCAACAAATCATTGCCTACGAGAGCGGTGTCACAGATACCGTAGACCCCTTAGGGGGCTCTTATTTCATCGAATGCCTAACCGGCCAGATTGAAGAGAAAACCGAAGAATATCTCCAGAAAATCAAGAACATGGGAGGAATGCTAAAAGCCATCGAGAAGGGAATCATCCAGAAAGAGATCCAAGAAAGCGCTTATCACTATCAAAAACAGATAGAAAAAAAGGAGCAAATTATCGTTGGCCTGAATGAATACCTTAAAGAAAAAGAAAGAATCCGATTCAGACTCTATTCCCTTCCCAAAAAAATAGAAAAGGCCCAGATAGAAAAACTGCATCATCTCCAACGGGAAAGATCGGAAAAAGCAGTCAAAGCCAAATTGGACGCCCTGGGAGGGGCCATCGTTGAGAAAAAAAATCTCATGCCTTTCCTGATAGATGCGGTCCAAGATTGGGTCACTCTGGGAGAAATCTCCTCTGTCCTCAAAGAGCACTATGGCTCCTTCAACGAGGCAAAGGATCTTTAACATGAACAAGCGTCTCCATCAAAAAATAATTATTCTAGCCTTAGCCTTGCTCTTTTTGTCCTGGGAAGGCTTCTCCGTAGACCCGACTGCAGCCTCCCGGATAGACAAGGAAATCGAGAAACACCTACCTGAAATCATCTCCATAAGACGGTTTCTCCATATGAATCCCGAACTGAGCAATCGAGAATTTGAGACAGCCAAACTCGTCAGCTCTAAATTATTTTCTTTAGGCCTAGAAGTCAAAACCGGGGTGGCCAAAACAGGGGTGGTCGGTCTGCTTCGCGGTCCTCGAGACGGAATCACGGTCGCGATCCGAGCCGACATGGACGCTTTGCCCATTCAGGAAATGGTAGACATCCCCTTCAAATCCTTGAATCCAGGAGTCATGCATGCCTGCGGCCATGATATTCATACCTCGATAGCTCTGGGNNGGAGAAGAGGGAGGAGCGGCCTTGATGATCAAAGAGGGAGTTCTAGAAGACCCCCCAGTGAAGGCTATTTTTGGACTCCACGTCTGGCCTGAAAACGTGGGGCAGGTCCTCTTTTCCCCTGGTCCCATCATGGCCAGCTCTGATTGGTTTCAAATCATTATCAAGGGAAAAAGTTCTCATGGAGCCCGGCCTCATGAGGGAATAGACTCGATCGCTATAGCCGCCCAAATCATTGTCAATCTTCAATCCATCATCAGCCGGACTATCGATCCACTCGACTCTGCTGTCTTAACCATAGGAAAAATTGAGGGGGGGACAAGAGCCAACATCATTGCTCCAAACGTTAGGCTCGAAGGAACCTTGAGGACCTTAAATCCAGAAACTCGAAAAATGATCCCCGAATTAATGGAGAAGGTGATTAAAGGAGCGACTCTTTCCTTTGGTGCTGATTATGTCCTTAATTTTCAAAAAGGAAATCCAGTCGTCTCTAACCACCCTGAACTGGCAAAAATTATGCTTCCCACTCTCACCAAAGCTCTCGGAAAAGAGAAGGTCAAGGAATTAAAGCCTCAGATGGTAGCCGAAGACTTCGCCTATTATTGCCAGAAAATTCCAGGATTCTTCTTCTTCCTAGGTGTAAAAAATCAAGCTGAGAAGACCATGCCTCCGCTACATAATCCATATTTCAATCCTGATGAAAGAAGCATTCCCCTGGCGATAAAAGTCATGTGTCATCTTCTGCTTGACAGTCTGGAGCATCAGAGTCGCCTTGACAACTGAGCCTTCATAGTCTATCTTTCTTTGCCTCATGCCTTTTCCTTTTCTCTTCCTCGTAGTGTCTTTAGCCGTGGGAATCTTGCTCTCTTTCCTCTTCTCCTTTTCCCTTCAGCTTTCCCTTTTATTCTTGATAGTTGCTCTAGTATCTGCCTGGTTCTTTTTTCTCGGAAGAAAGAGCAAACTTTCTTTCCTTCTCATCCTCGTTTCTGCTCTCTTCCTGGGTTCAGCTCTCCATACCCTCCATCAAAATAATTACGAAAAGAACTCCCTTCGCAGCCTGGATTACTCAGAGTATGCGGATTTCTATGGCCGGCTGTATAAATCTGTTTCTCGGGGACAGCACAGAGACTTCCTCTATTTAAAGGTCAACAAAGTGGTCTATCAAAACCAAGAAAAAAGGATAAGAGGAAATTTGAGGGTGACTATCCCCCGTTCCTCTGAATTTCCCAGACCTTTAGAGCTTTTTAACCAGGACAAGGTTAAGGTATCCGCCCGGCTCCTTTCTGATAAAGGCTACCAGAATTTCAAAGGCTTTTCCTTGAAAAACTACCTGCAAAGACAAAAAATCCACCGCCGGGCCTTCTCCAAAAGTCCTCTTCTGGTGAGGAAAATCGAAGGAAAATCTTATTCTCCTCTTCGGTTGATATCCATTCTACGGCGAAAGCTTCAAGAAAAAATTGAACATTATTTTTCCATCCCGGTCTCGGGCCTCATCTCCTCCCAAGGAACCGTCCTGGAAGCCCTCCTCCTTGGGGAAAGGGGAAGAATGGATTCTTCTGTAAAGACATCGCTCCAGGAATCAGGCCTTTTTCACCTTTTTGCCATCTCTGGAGCTCATATTGCCATCATCTCCTTCCTATTATTCTCAATCTTGAAACTGCTGAGATTCCCCAACCGCCCTTCCTATATCTTGCTGATGACTTTCCTTCTCTTCTATGCGATCCTGGTTGAGGGAAGGCCTTCTGTACTGAGAGCCACGATCATGAGCCTGGCCTTCCTCCTGGGAAAGCTATTCTGGAAAGACGTCAACCTTCTGAATACAATCTCTATCAGTGCCTTTTTCCTTCTTCTCCTTAGCCCGTTCAGTCTCTTTGATTTGGGATTTCAACTTACCTTTGCTGCTACTTTATCCATCATTCTTTTCTTTCCCCGGGTCATGAAATTCCTGCCCAAGCTTCCGCTGAGAATCAGCGAAATCTTGGCTATTTCGTTCACCGCTCAACTCGGAGTTATCCCCTTGATAGCCTCTTCTTTCAACAGAGTCACTTTTTCCTCTCTGGTCCTCAATCTGGTGGCCCTGCCCTTGATAGGGATCATAATGGCCTGTGGTTTTGTCTTTCTTCCCCTTTCTTTCATTTTTCCTCACTTGGCTCAACACCTTTCCCGGGGGATAGACTTTTTGATCGCTCTTTTTCTCGGATTAACTCATTTTCTGGATCGTCTCTCCTTTATTTCCTACCGAATACCAACTCCCCATCTCATCATCATCATCGGTTATTTTGCCTTCTTGTCTTTCCTTCTCTTGCCAAATAAAATCAGAAAACAAAGCCACATTTTCCTAGGCTGCTTCTTGATTTTCTTTGTTCTTCTGATTACCCATCCTTTCCCTTCTTTATCCAAGACCTTGAAACTTACTTTCATAGATGTGGGCCAGGGCGATTCCGTCTTGGTCGAGTTTCCCGGCTCAAAAAAGATGCTCGTAGACGGAGGCGGGCTTCCCGGAAACCGCTTTGACATTGGAGAGCGAGTCGTGTCTCCTTTCCTCTGGCGCAAAGGGATAAAAAAAATACATTACCTGGTTCTAACCCATGCTCATCCCGACCACTTGAATGGCCTGAGAGCGGTAGCTCGTAATTTCCGCCTTGGCGAAGCTTGGGAGGCTTTCAGCCCCTTAGAAGACCGATCGTACACGGATTACAAGGAGTCTCTCCCATCAAGAGTCCGTCAGAAAAGACTATTCCGCGGCCAGCTTAATCGAATCGGAAAAGTAGAGATTGAAGTTCTCCATCCGGAGAGAGGAGAGCTGTTTGTCGAGAATGTCGGTAACGAGCAGTCTCTTGTTCTCAGGATAATCTATGGTCAAACATCCTTTCTCTTGGCGGCTGATATCGGCAGAAGTTCGGAGGGAGAGATCCTGGGAAATTTCAAAGATTTGGAAAGCCTACTCCTGAAATCTCCCCACCACGGAAGCAACTCTTCGAGTTCCCGGGAGTTCCTCGAGAAAGTGTCTCCTCAAATCATAGTTATTTCAGTCGGCGCAGACAACTGGTATAGACACCCTGATCAAGAAGTTATAATCCGCTACGAAAAGATGGGAGCCAAGATCTTCAGAACAGACGTTCACGGGGCTGTAGAAGTTTCTTCCAACGGCCAAAAACTGTTCGTCCGGACTGCAGTGAACAAAACAGACTAAGGTCCCAGGATTTCTTTTTTAAATTTGCCTGATGCCCACTTCAACGGTGGAATCATTTCTAAATAAAAAAAATGGGGACGGTTCTATTTTTTTAAACAGAAAGCCTGGCACCACAAGATATAGGTAATAATAACAAAATAGAACCGTCCCCTATCTAAAAGGGAAAAAGCAGGTTATTGTTGCTAACGCTAAAATAACCAAGTCGATAAAAAGGACGGCCACTTCCGCAAGCGGGACTGAAACTCAAACAAGTGCACCCAATCCGAGAACAGGTGCTAGTAGAAGGTCATCAACCACAGAAGACCAAGGTGAGAGATCTTTCCTGAATGACGAGAAAGCTTTTCGCCAGCGCAGAGCTGCCCTGGAGGAGAAATGGAACAAAGCTCGCGAATTCCCCGGTCTGCCTGCAACAAAGATGAACGATCTATGGCAAGAATTTTATAATCTAGGGAATGACATGACTTGCCGAGGAAAAATCTAAGCAGACATCAGCGAAACTTATCTCAAGCTACAGAGATAGCGAGCGGAAGAGGCTAGGGCCAAACAAGAATATGATGCTTTCCTTGAGGAGGCCAGAAGTCAAGGAACCCCTCCAGGCTGGCTAAGGTAATTTACAGCTCGAGAAAAGACAGAAAGGAGGGAAAAGAGAAGAAAAGATATCAATTCCATCCGAAGCCTTCTCCTACCTAAATTCTCGCCTATTTGAATCTAAAAAACTGACCGCGTAGACTTTTTCTCCTCGTTGCTTCCTCTCTTAAAATCCAGCAACTGTAAATTTCATCTAAAATATATGAAAGAAACCTGGAGGCCCAGAACTCTTTCATCTTTGGAACCTGGATAAACCTTTTTGGGCGTGAATACCTTATTCGTTCCTATGACAAGATAGAACTCATCTTCATCCCCCACCATTTCCTTCTTTATTTGGTAGGATTTTTCGAAAGAGCTCTCCTCTGGAATAAATTCATCTAGGATGAGATCATTGATCTTAAATATGACCTTCTGGTCATCCAGGGCTTCTAAATTGATTCCGCCTTTTATGACAAGAAGTGCGTCTCGATGAGGATTATCAATGATGCACCTTGCTTCCTTGGCTGTCCATCGCCATCGCTTAAGAAAAGACTCCGGGTTGATCTCTTCATCATACCAGCCATCCTCGTATATGATTTCGGGTGTATCAAGTGGAGGAAGAGATATTTTCAGCTTTTTGATAAATATATCGCGTTTTGATTTCCCGGTTCTGTCATAAGGAGAATAAAAGCCGATAACTAGCTTCAAATCTTCTTTTCCTTTAAACTGAGGATCGAACTCATCTATAAAAGAAGGGATATAGATTCTGCGCGTGTAGGAGTATTTCGCTCCCGGTTCCCAGTTAGAAGTTGAGACCTCTGGCAAGTGGTCATCCTGGAAAAGCATGTTCTCTTGGTGCCAAAAATGAGTAAATATATTCAGATTTCGACTTATTCCCGCAAATTCACTGTCCGTTTTCCAGCTGTAACGCATCTCAGTAATCAGGTTATCAGTAAGAGTTTCTTCGGAGAAACTCACCTCGAGGCTAATCCCTTCGACTTGAGCTTTCTTCTGACAATTTATTAATGCCAGGGAAACCGCTGCCACAAAAAGAACTAGCATAATTTTTCGCATCATTTCCGTCCTCCTTAATCCAAAAATAATCGTCTATTATAAAGAATCAAAAGCAATAAGTAAATGCCATCCAGGAGTCAAGCAGGCAATTCCAAATCAATGATAAGAAACGCTCTTTAGGAATAGCCTCGCTCCGTTCGGAATCGGAAGGGGAAATCGGAAGGGGACGGTTCTATTTGTTTATTCCTAACTATATCTCATGGCGCCAGGCTTTCCATTTTTACGCGGGATCAGGCCTTGTTATCATGAACAGACCTTGACTTCTTTTCTTCCCCTTGGGCATCAATTCATAATAGAGCCTTACACCGTTGTTTTAGAAAAAAATAGAACCGTAGCCTAGATACGTCGCGCCCAACGAAATTGAGGTTGAAACAGGGATATGAATAGTGTATAGTCCGCAATGAATGGAAATTCTCTTTTCTTTCCTTTCCCTTCCTTACCAGCTTGGGTCTCAAGTCAAGAATCTCTGCTACCGATGGAATTTTTTTAAACCCAAAAAAGCTCCACTCCCCATCATCAGTGTGGGGAATATTACCTTTGGAGGCTCAGAGAAAACTCCCTTGGTCATGAATCTGATCTCATTCCTGGAAAAACAAGGGTATAAGCCTGCTTTAGTATCTCGAGGCTATAGGGGAAAGTGGGAAAGGAAGGGAGGAATTCTCTCTGACGGCCAAAGAATCTTTGGGACCTGGGAGGAATCAGGCGATGAGCCTTATATGGTGGCTCAGAATTATCCTGGAGCAGGCATTTTCGTCGGAAAACAACGTCTGCTTTCCTGTGTCAAAGCCGAGGATTTAGGATTCGAGGTCGCTCTCCTGGATGATGGCTTCCAGCACCAACGCCTTCATCGAGACCTGGATATCGTTCTCTATGAGCCGGCAGAACACACTTTACGGCGAGAACCGGCTTCAGCTCTCAAGAGAGCTCACCTCATTCTAGTGAAAAGAAACCTGAAACCCGAGTTAAAGAATCGGATAAGAAAGTCTTTCCCCAGAGGAGATGTCTTTGAATATTCAGTGATCCAGCAAGGTTTTTGGAAGCTGAATTCAGAAGAAAGGCTCGGTGCCGAGGCCTTTAGGGGCCAAAAGGCTTTGGCTTTCTGCGGCCTTGCTCGTCCCGAAAGATTCTCCACTCTTGTGAAAGAGATAGGCATAGAGATCATTGATTATTTAAAATTCCCCGACCACTATTCATATCCTCCATCTGCTTTAAGGAAAATTGCCCATCGATTTTCGAAAATCAAACCAGCACTGGCCATCACCACCGAAAAGGATGCCATTAAGATTGCGCCTGAAGACCACATCCTGAAGCCTTTCCCGGTGTATTATTTGAAGATCGACCTTGATCTGGAAGAAAATTTCTACCAGAGGATCACATGTTGCCTGCAAAGCTTGGCTTGAGCGTGGAGCATGAGTGCCTTTAGACACTATGCAGAATTCCTGTTTTTTCGAGGGACAAGGCTCTTCTTTCTTCTTCTGCCGCGCAAGCTCTCTTTAGGTGTCGGCCGAATCCTCGGATTCGCTTTTTATTCTCTCAGTAGAAGACACCGCCGGATAGCCCTGTCCAACTTGAAAACAGCCTTTGGTACTGAACTCTCTCCTTCCTCCCGGAGAGGTATTGCCCGAAAGTCTTTTATTCATTTTGGAAAACTCCTCGCTGATCTGGTCAAGTTCAGTCATTTCAACGATGTACAGAGAGACAAACTCATCCAAGTGGACGGCCTAAAAAATTTAAACCAGGCCCTCCAAGAAGGAAAAGGAGCTCTAATCTTCTCCGGACATTACGGTAGCTGGGAGATCGCGCCTCATTTTCTCTCTAGAAGAGCAAGATTCCATGTGATTGCTAGGGCCTTGGATAACGACCGGCTGGAAAAAGAATTATTGAAGATGAGAGCTAGCCTGGGAGCAAAAGTCATCTATAAACAGCAGGCTGCCAAACGCATCCTTCAATCTCTCCGCGCCAGAGAAATGGTGGCGATTCTCATCGACCAGAATGTTCTTCGCAGTCAGGCCGTTTTTGTGGATTTTTTCGAAAAAGCCGCTGCCACAACTCCCAGTTTGGCTGCCTTTTTCTTGAGAACCCAGTCTCCTCTCCTACCAGTCTTCTGCTATCCTGCTGACCGTAATACCTATAAAATCAAGATCCTGAAACCCCTGAAGGTCAGCTTGACCGGCAACTACGACCAGGATGTGTTGAAAATTACCCAAATTTGCACTAAGATTATAGAAGCTCAGATTAGGAATAACCCCAATTGCTGGCTTTGGTTCCATCAAAGATGGAAAACAAGACCGGAGAAGGAAACCAATTGAGGAGAAAGAAATGAGAATGATTTACACCATCACAGCCGTGTTGGGCGTTCTCTTTCTATTCCTGGGGGATCTTTCCGCAAGCGACGGGGAAACAGTTGAGGATGTATTCAAAGTTCTGAAATGGTATGGTCATGCCTCTTTCGGCCTAGAAACAGAGAAGATTATATACATTGACCCTTGGAATATTCCCAAAACAGCCCCCAAGGCAGACCTGATTCTGGTCACGCACTCTCATTTTGACCATCTTTCTTTCAAGGACATAGAACGTTTGCAAAAAGAAGAAACAAAGATTGTTTGCCCCGAAGTCTGCGTCTCTCTACTTTCCGGACAGGTCAAAGGAATTCGATCTGGGCAGGAAATTGAAATCGATGGAGTCAAGGTCAAAGCTTTTCCTGCTTACAATCCGAGTAAAAGCTTTCATCCTAAGAGGAACGAGTGGGTGGGTTACATTATCACAGTCAAAGAGGTTAAGCTTTACCATGCAGGAGACACAGATCTCATTCCCGAAATGAAAAAATTGAAAGGAATAAACATTACCCTGCTGCCTGTAGGAGGCAAATACACCATGAGTGCTGAAGAAGCGGCTCAGGCAGCTAGCATCATTAAAGCGGACATTTCCATTCCCATGCATTATGGGGGAGATGTTATCGGGAGCATGAAGGATGCTCTGAAGTTCAAGGAGCTCTGCCAAGGAGAGGTCAGAATACTCAAAAAAAATGAGAACTAACAAGCGCTCTTTCGACGAGTTAAGGCCAATAAAAATCAAGCCCGATTATCTCGATTTTGCTGACGGCTCAGCTTTCATAGAAATTGGCAAAACCAGAGTCGTGGCCGCAGCAACCCTAGAGGAAAAAGTCCCTCCTTTTCTTAAGAACTATGGCTCTGGGTGGATTACAGCGGAATACTCCATGCTTCCTCGTGCCACTGAGAAGAGAAATATTCGGGAAAGATTTCTGGGGCGTCTTTCCGGGCGGAGCTACGAAATCCAGCGCCTTATCGGTCGTTCCCTCAGAGCTGTCACCGATCTCAACGCCATGGGGGAAAGAACGATTATTGTCGACTGCGATGTTCTTCAGGCTGATGGAGGAACTCGTACCGCCTCTATCACAGTGGGATGTGTGGCCTTGGCTCTTGCCTTTAAAAGAATGCTGGACGAAGAAGTCATCAGCCAGATGCCCCTCAAGCACCTTGTGAGCGGAGTCAGTGTCGGGTTCGTGGAAGGAGAGGCCCTGCTTGACCTTGATTATGAGGAAGATTTCAAGGCTGGAATAGACATGAATGTGGTGCAAGATGATAAGGGAGAGCTGGTTGAAATCCAGGCCTCAGCTGAAAAAAAGACTTTCTCTCGCAAAGAATTCAACACTCTCTTGCGCTTAGCCAATAAAGGGATCCAAGACCTCATCAAGATTCAAAAGGACATTCTCAAAAAAAAGAGCCTGCTTTTCATGGCCTACGGATAAGAAAGGAAAGTTATGGAACGAATCCTAGTTACAGGTGGAGCCGGTTTTCTTGGCAGTCACCTCTGTGATTCTCTCCTGGCGAAGGAAAGAGATGTTATCTGTATCGATAACTTCTTTTCTGGGAATAAGGATAATATCCGCCACCTTTTCTCTCACCCCTATTTTGAATTGATCCGACACGACATTATTCATCCCATATTCCTTGAAGTCGATAAGATCTTCCACCTCGCCTGCCCAGCCTCTCCTATCCATTACCAGTACAATGCCATAAAAACTGTGAAGACGAATGTCATGGGCACGATCAACATGCTCGGCTTGGCCAAAAGGACAAAGGCCAGAATTCTCCTTGCTTCTTCCTCAGAAGTCTATGGCGACTCCAAAGTGCATCCTCAAAAAGAGTCCTACTGGGGGTACGTGAATCCTGTTGGCCTTAGGAGCTGCTATGATGAGGGAAAAAGAGTAGCAGAAACCTTGATGATGGATTACAACCGCCAGAATAAGGTCGACATAAAAATCGCTCGTATCTTTAACACCTATGGCCCTCGCATGGCTATCAATGACGGAAGAGTCATCAGCAATTTTATCGTCCAATCTATCCGGGGAGAAGACTTGACAGTTTATGGAGATGGAAGCCAGACGCGCTCTTTCTGTCATGTCTCCGACCTCATCCAAGCCCTCCTGAGGATGATCGAAACAGACAACTTCACCGGCCCAGTGAATTTAGGGAACCCAAAAGAAATCACTATCTTAGAGCTGGCTGAAAAAATCATTATGCTTGCCCGGAGTAAATCAAAAATTTCCCATAAGCCTCTTCCTCCGGATGATCCTCAACAGCGATGTCCAGATATTTCTCTGGCCAAAAAGAAACTCGGCTGGGAGCCTAAAAAGGATCTAGAGGAAGGCCTTTCAGAGACTATAGAATATTTCAAAAAGGCCCTCAGCCCGAACAGGAAGTCGTCAAGGTAAAGTCCCTTGAAGCTCTCGGTGATCATACCCGTTTATGATGAGAGAGCCACCATAGAAGAGATCATCCGCCGCGTTCAGGAAGTCAAGGTCGGATTAGAGAAGGAAATCATCGTCGTCGACGACTGTTCTCAGGATGGAACTTCCGAGATCCTGAAAAACCTCAAGTCTCCTGACTTGAAAATCTGCCGCCATGCCAAGAATATGGGAAAAGGAGCAGCCCTGCGGACTGGATTCTCCGAAGCAGAGGGTGATGTCATCCTGATCCAAGATGCTGATCTGGAGTATAATCCTCAGGATTATCCTAAACTTCTGGAGGCAATCCTGGACAGCAGAGCCGATGTTGTCTATGGCTCTCGTTTTCTTGGAGGTCCTCATCGAGTGCTCTTTTTCTGGCATTATGTAGGGAACAAAATCCTGACGACTCTCTCGAATATGCTTTCCAACCTGAACCTGAGTGACATGGAAACCGGCTATAAAGTTTTCAGAAGAGAAATCTTGGAAACAATAGAATTCAAATCTAAAAGATTCGGTTTTGAGCCTGAATTCACGATGAAAGTGGCCAGGAAGAATTGCCGAATCTACGAAGTCCCCATTTCCTATTCAGGGAGAGATTACCGCCAAGGAAAAAAAATCAACTGGAAGGATGGGATCGCAGCCCTCTTCCACCTTATCAGGTATAAATTCTTTGACTGAGCTCGCCTCCCCCAGAGGAAACCCAGCTCGAACGCTTTTTAGGCAATGATGAGAGTATCCGAATGCAAAGAATGCCGTTTCCTCGAGCTCAGTCCATGGAGAGAAGCCGTTTGAGGGGGGGAATCCAAATCAGGACCGCACTGGAGAGGTTCTTGCCGGTCGAAGTAACGCCTTTAGCCTAGTCTTTCCTCTAATTCTTGGGCTAAAAGATGAAGGAGAAGAAGATGCGCTTCTTGAATGCGAGGGGTGCTTTCCGAGGGAACATCCAGTAAATAATCAACCAGTTGAGATAATTGCCCGCCTCCTTTTCCTGTAAAACCCGCTGTCAGCAGTTCTTTTCTCTTGGCCACTTCTATGGCTCTTATGACATTGGAAGAATCTCCGCTGGTGGAAAGAGCCACCGCGACATCGCCTTTCTCTCCTAAAGCTTCTATTTGGCGACTGAAAACATACTCAAAGGAGCTATCATTGCTGATTGAGGTCAAGGCCGACGTGTCAGTGGTTAAGGAAATGGCTTTCAGAGGAAGCCTGATTTTTAAGAATTTATTCACCAACTCAGCTGCGAAATGCTGAGCCTGGGCGGCGCTCCCGCCGTTCCCAAAAACCAGGATCTTATGCCCGGCTTTCAGGCTTTCGGCTGTTAAATTCAGGAACTCTTCAAAAAGAGACTCCTTAACAGTAAAGAATTCTTCCAAGATTTTAGTGTATTGATGGATTAAGTTCTGATAATTCATCTTTTATCTCCGTTTCTAGGCCCGATTGAATGATGCTGCGCACTCGGCTTGAAATTTCTAGAATGCTGTCCCGGTCATGCCCTGCGATCTCAACCGGTTCATGAAAAATAACTCTTATTTTCCCCTTTTTTACAAAAAAGCTTCCCCTGGGCATGAGTTCGAACGTTCCTCCAATCGTTATGGGAAGGATCGGAGCCTGAGTATTGACGGCTAAGAAAAAACCTCCTCTCTTAAAAGGCTGGAGCCCCCCATTTCGGCTCCTTGTCCCTTCAGGAAAAATCAAAAAAGAGTACCTCTTTTCTTTCATCAGCCAGGAGGCCTTCTCTATACTCTGTTTTCCTCCTTTGAGACCCTTTCGATCAACCGGGACAAAGCCCACATGCTTCATGCTTAAGCCGATGACAGGAATTCTGAAAGCCTCTTTCTTGAGTAGGACTCTTATCGGCTGGGGAATGAGCATGAAAAGGAGAGGCCCGTCAATAAAACTCGTATGATTGGCCATAAAGATGTAAGCAGAACCTTTGTCAATTTTCTCGACTCCGCGGACATCAAGTTTAACTCCTAATATCTTCTGCCCGAGACGGATACCCTGTTTACCGAAGAAGATGATGGGCTGAGAAAGCCTGGTGAGAAGGCAAAAAAGAAGAAGGGGAATCAAAAGAATGGCCAGAATGATGAGAAGAACAAAATAGATGAGAGTTCTCATTCTTGACGTCTAGTATTATAGCATAAACCCTTTGAAGATAGGGGTCAGAAAAAAATAGAACCGTCCCCCCTTACCCCTGCCTTATAGACTCGAAGGGAAAGGATCGCCCAAGGAAAGAAAATTTTATTAGAGAAAAGACTAAAGAATATAAAAAAAATTAGGGAAGTGAAGCTCGGGTTTTAATTCAGGGATGGTAGGAGAGAAAGGGCGACACATCTTGGAGGATGTATCGCCCTTTCTAGGTTTGAAAAAGACTTTTAAGGAGAGCTAAATTCAAATTAAGTTCCAGAAGCAGCAGCAGTTCTGGGAGCACGAATCCAGGAGCCGTTCCACATGACCAAATCAAGGTTGAAATCGGACATGGCATCGACTAAGAAGAGTCCTGATTCAGGATTGTTCGGATCAAAAGTGAATCCTTCTATGATTTTGTCGCGGGCATAAGAAGAGATGATGAAATCATCGGTACCGGCCCCAGAAGCTCCATAATTTCCATCGGCAGCGGTTCCGCACCAAGCATTAAAACCGGTGCCCCACTGGTCAGTGATGGGAAGGACCTTGACATAAAATGGGGAAAGTCCATCATAGAAGACTGCGCTGGCATCATAAGTACCATCCTGAGTAGGAGCGGTTCCGTGGTCAGTAATATAATCCGCGATAGCTGTGGAAATGGTGGTCAGGTCCTTCATGGTGCTTTTCTGTTTGGCTTTCTGGATAGCTGTCAGAGCATTGGGAATAAGAAGAGCAGCAAGAATACCAATGATGGCCACAACGATAAGTAGCTCAATCAGTGTAAAACCTCTCATCCTTTTTAGCATCTAAACCTCCTTTCCCCGGCCGTACTATTCAGTCGTCCAGGGATAGATAAATTTGTTATCATTTCAGCCATATAAAAATGCAATATTTATGCCAACTCGGTCTTAGATTAACCTATTGAAAATAAATAAATTAGATTTCCTTCCGCTGAATTCTCATCGGTTTTTTGACATTCTTTGTCAAAAAAAAGCAAAAAATGTCATTTTTTCCTAGGGATTCTGCTTTCGCCTGGTTTGCTTTTTCTTGGAATCAAACTTCAAGCTGTATTTGTCGATAAGATATCTTAGGGAGCGGTAGCTAATCCCCAGGATAGAAGCAGTCTTTTTGAGGCTTCCCCCAGCCTCAAGGTGGGCTTGTTTAATGTAATTCTGAGAAATTTCATCTAAATAAGTACTGAGATTAAACTCAGGATTTATGTTTAGGAGATACTCCTCCTGTTGAGGAGATGACAGCATCTCCTTGGGCAGGCTGCTGACTCTTATGGTCTCGGAATCTTCTATAGCTACAGCCCTCTCAATGACATTCTCCAATTCTCTTATGTTTCCTGGCCAAGGATAGGATTCGAAGATTTCCATAACTTTAGGGGATATGACTTTGACATTTTTTCCCATCTGGCTGCAATACTTTTCCAGGAAATGAGAAACGAGAGGAGACAAATCCTCTATCCTCTCTCTCAGAGGAGGGATTTCAAAACCAATGATATTGAGCCGGTAGAAGAGATCTTCTCTGAATGCTCTTTCCCTAATTTTTTTCTTTAAATCCTGGTTGGTGGCAGCAATGATTCTCACATCGACCGGGATTTCCCCTGTACTCCCGACCCTTTTGATTCTTTTCTCCTGGAGCGCTCTCAAAAGTTTTACCTGAGTCAAGGGCGAAGTCTCTCCAATTTCATCCAGAAAAACAGTGCCTCTCTGGGCGACTTCAAACATCCCTTCCTTATTTGCAATAGCCCCCGTAAAAGATCCCTTGACATGCCCAAAAAGCTCGCTCTCCAACAGACTCTCTGGAAGAGCTCCACAGTTTATGGAGACAAACGGGTTGTCACGGCGCGGGCTGAGCGAATGGATAGCCCTGGCAGCAAGCTCCTTTCCTGTTCCGCTTTCACCTGTTACGAGTATTGTGGAATCAGTCCCAGCGATCTTCTCGATTAAATTATATATTTCTACCATCTTTTTGCTCTTCCCTACCATGTTCTCAAACCCGTAGCTCTTCTTTAGCACTCTTTTCAGAAGAATATTCTCTTGTTTCAGCTTCCTCTGTTCTAAGCCATGAGAAACAACAATCTTCAATTCATCAATCTCAAAAGGCTTGACGACATAATCTAGAGCTCCAATTTTCAAAGCTTCAACGGACTGTTTGATGCTACCGTAAGCGGTCATCATGATGACTGGAATATCCGGCTTTCTATCCTGGACATGCTTCAAGATTTCCATCCCGCTTGTTTGAGGCATTTTAATATCACACAGGAGAAGATCAAAGTCTTCCTTATCTATGAATTCCAAAGCTTTGGGAGCGGAGAGGCAAGTCTTCACCCGCCAACCTTCTTTTTCAAAAACAACTTTCAAAAGATCAAGAATACTCTTCTCGTCATCGACAACTAGTATTTTTTCCATGGCTATAAAACTGACGGCTCTTTAAGCCTCGCTGATCGGGCTTTTCCGGGGCAAGGTTATGATCACCTCAGTCCCTTTATTGATTTCAGAATCTACCTGAATCCTTCCCTCGTAATCATCGACTATCCGGCAAACAATGGGCATTCCTAGGCCCCTTCCCGTATCAAACCCGGAATAAAAGGGCTCAAAAATCCTCTCCTTCTCTTCGCTGGTCATTCCTTTGCCATCATCGGCAACTCTTATCTGGAATTCATTGTCTCCTCTCAAGTCAAAATTTATGGATAGGGTTCCCCCTTCAGGCATGGCTTTAAGGGCATTTTTCAGTAGGTTCCAAAAAATTTGTTTGAATTGGTTGATGTTGCCGTAATAAGGAATCTCTGTTGAGCTATAATTTCCTTCTACGCGGTAATTCTCGTCTAGTTCTCCACTTCCCTTAAGGATGGTCAAAATCTCTCTCAAAATAGCTGAGACCTCGATCAGGGAGAAAACTTGGTTTTTCGGGGCAGCAAAGTCGAGGAATTGCTCAATAGATTGGGAAGCTCTTCTCGATTCTCTAAGAACAATGCTCATCAACTTCTTTTGTTCTTTGTTGAGTTTCAATTCATTCTTAAGAACTTGAACTGCGCCTGAGATGGCAGCCAGGGGATTCCTGACTTCATGGGCTATGTTGGCCGAGACTTCACCGGCGATGGCCAAGCGATCTCTAATCTCCAGCTCTCTCTGAGCCTTACGGAGCTGATTTCTGGCTGTTCTTAATTTCTTGGCTAAATAGTTGGTTAAAAAGGCAATGACAAAGAAGATCACTCCCGCCATGAAGATGGAGTAGAAAACGACGCCAGGTGTTAATTCCATGTACTGATCAGGGCTGAAATAGGGAATGACCTCAAAATACATAAAATCCACCAGCACCCCAAAAATCAAAGCCGAAAGAGCCGCGATAAAATAGGCTGCCCGGTGAGAGAGAATAATGCTGGCGGCAATTATGCCGAAAATATAGAGGAAATAGAAAGAGCCGTTCAAGCCTCCAGAGATATAGACAAATCCTGTGATCATGAAAAGATCGATGATGATTTGCAGGTACGTCTGGAAGGTGTAATTTTTGGCGGTGAGATAAAAAATGAAATAGACAAAAGAGAGAAAATAACTCAAAAAGATCAGATAATAAAAGGGATAAAGGGCAAAAAAACTTGAAGTGCTGTATTGAACGACTACAGCCGAAACAAAGAGAGAAGTCACGGCGACCATCCGGATGATGATCAGCCAGAAGACATGTCTTTTCCTCTCTGCGGCTCTTTCTTCTACAGTTATTTTTTCACGCACCTCGTTTCCATCCTCTCTTCTTGTTTATCCCCTTTCTGGTCTCTCGGACTCTACAAAAAGTACTCTAGGCCCTTTATTAAAACTGCTGCAGTAAGCTGAAGATGGGAAGATACATCGAAATAACAATCGAACCAATTATTCCTCCCACCACGATAAGGAGAATCGGTTCTAACAATGAAAGGAGAGAGGCCACAGAAGCTGAAACTTCGTCATCGTAAAAATCAGCGATCTTCAGAAGCATCTCATCCAAAGTACCTGTGGCTTCTCCCACGCTTACCATCTGGGTGACCATAAAAGGAAACTGCCCAGATTCCTTCAAAGAATCCGTAAAATTCTTTCCTTCGGCCACACCCCTTCGAGCCTCGACGACACCTTCTTCTATAATCATGTTTCCGGCAGTAGAAGAGGTGATTTTCAAGCTCTCCAGTATCGGCACTCCTCCTGAAAGCAGAGTGCTGAGAGTCCGAGTGATGCGCGAGACAGCAACCTTCCTAATCAGCTCTCCAAAAAGAGGCGTTTTCAACTTTACGCTGTCAATAGCCCGGTGCCCCTGCGGAGTACGATTGATATACCTAAAGAGAATGACCAGACCAATCGCCCCCACAAAAATCCAAACGATGTACTTCTGGACAAAGTTGCTCATGCTGACAATGATTAGCGTCAAGAAAGGAAGTTCGGCCCCTAACTCAATAAACAGGTTAGAGAAAACAGGAACAATTTTCCACATCATAAAAATAGACACCAAGATAGCAAAAATCAAGATGGCGGAGGGATAAGTCATCGCCTGTTTGACCTGAGATCTCAATTTAACCATTTTTTCAATATATTCTGCTAGCCGGGTGAGAACTACATCGAGAGAACCACTTTGTTCTCCAGAAGCGACGAGATTGCAGTAAAGATCATCAAAAACTTTGGGAAACTTGCGCTTGGCTTGATTTAAAGTCGAACCTGCTTCTACTTCTTCCCTGATGCTCTTGATAACTTTCGAAAAATACTTGTTTTTAGTCTGCTCAGCCAGGATGTTCAAGCTTTGAATCAGAGGAAGATCAGCATTTATCAAGATCGAAAGCTGTCGACTGTAGATAGATAAATCTTTCAGCCTGACTTTTTCCCGTTTCAGAAAAGGAATGGTGAACTCAGCCCTTTTCTTTTCTAGGTTGAAGACAGTTATCTGCTCTCTTTCGAGCATTTTTGTCGCTTCTTCAAAGGAAGCGGCAACTCGCTCTCCCCTGACAACGTCTCCATAACGATTTTTGCCGGTCCATACGAATGTTGCCACTTTTTCCCCCTTACTGTTTATTTATTGTTCTTGATTGGAAACCTTTTGAGGACATTCTATAACCTTCTTTCCTCTGGATAAGATCAGCCAACTCCTCTGGTTGATGGGTAACACTCATGGCCGTCTCTAAAGCTATTTTCTTCCTAAAATAGAGATCAGCCAGGGACTGATTAAAAGTCTGCATTCCTGATGTTTCCTGTCCCATTTGCATTTGGGCGTATATCTGGTGGATTTTATTCTCTCTGATCAAACTCCTTATGGCTGCATTGGGAATAAGAATCTCGATGGCCAGTACCCTCCCTTGTCCATCCATGGTAGGCAGAAGGGTTTGAGTCATCACGGCTTCCAAGGTCATGGAAAGTTGGGTCCTCACCTGGCCCTGTTCATGGGGAGGGAAAATATCAATGATTCTGGTTATGGTTTCAGCAGCTGAATTGGTGTGAAGAGTGGAAAAAGTCAAATGCCCGGTTTCTGCAACCCTCAAAGTGGCTTCCACTGTTTCCAGGTCTCTCATCTCACCCACAAAAACGACATCGGGATCTTCTCTCAAAACCGAACGCAAAGCGTTAGGAAAAGACATGGTATCCACAAAAAGTTCCCTCTGGTTGATAATCGATTTATCAGGAGTAAAAAAGAATTCAATAGGGTCTTCTATGGTGACGATGTGAACGCTCCGGTTATGGTTAATGTGGTCAATCATGCAGGCGAGGGAAGTGGACTTTCCACATCCCGTTGGCCCAGTCATAAGGATCAACCCTCGCGGTAAAAAACAAAGCTGGGCCAGCTTGAGGGGAAGACCCAATTTGGAAAAGCTCCAGATTTCAGGCGGAATTCTCCTGAAAGCTCCGGCCACGGCTCCCTTCTGCATGAAGACATTGGCCCTGAACCTTCCCATGTCTTTCATCCCGAAAGAGAAATCGAGTTCTAATTTCTCCTCGAACTGCTTTTTCTGCTTTTCTGTTAAAACACTATAGCAGAGCTCCTTAGTTTCGGTCGGAGTTAGAGGTGGATGAGCCAAAGACCTCAATACTCCGTTCACCCTTATCCGAGGAGGAATGTAAGTTGTGAGGTGCAAATCACTGGCGTTTTCATCGACCGTGATTTGCAATAATTCTTGGATTGGTCTAGCCATTTTAATTTCCTAATCTCTTATTGTCTCTCCTAAAACATCTTCCATACTTGCTATGCCATTCTTTATTTTAACCAGTCCGCTCCGGCGTAATGTAATCATCCCCTGCTCCATGGCTTTGCTCTTGATTTCTCTCGAATGAGCCTTGGTCAGGACAAGATCTCTTATCTCATCCGTGATTTCCATAACTTCAAAAAGCGCAATCCGCCCCTTGTACCCAGTATTGTTACATTGGCCACATCCCTTAGGTTTATAAACTGTGACATTCTTTGCTTCCTCTTCATCAAATCCCATATCCACCAGTGAATTGACAGGCACATCCTGCTTGGTCCGGCATTTTTTGCACAAACGTCTCACCAGCCTCTGAGCAACCACCAAGATGATAGAGTTCGCGATCAAAAAGGGCTCGACATTCATGTTCACTAATCTGCCTATCGCACTGGCAGCATCATTGGTGTGCAGGGTTGAAAACACCAAGTGACCAGTTAAGGAGGCTTTAATAGCTATGTCGCAGGTTTCAAAATCTCTCATCTCACCAACGAGCATGATATCGGGGTCCTGCCTCAAAAAAGACCTGAGGCAGTTGGGAAAGGTCAATCCAATCTCCTCCTTGATATTCACCTGGTTTATTCCGGCGAGGTTAAACTCGATAGGGTCTTCGGCGGTCATGATGTTTTTTTCCAGGGCATTCAAATTAGAGATGGCCGAGTACAAGGTGTTCGTCTTTCCGCTTCCAGTGGGACCAGTCACTAGGACAATTCCCCACGGCTGCTCGATGGACTTTTTAAAGATTTTCAAAGGCTCTTTTTCAAAACCCAATTGAGTCAGGTCTAATTTCAGCATTTCCTGGTCAAGGATACGAACCACGATTTTCTCTCCCCACATGGCAGGGACAGAAGAGACACGCATATCGACCTTTTTTCTGCCTCCGTCATCCTTCTTAACACTCATCTTTATTCGCCCGTCTTGGGGCAATCGTTTCTCAGCGATATCCATGTTGGCCATGATTTTTAGTCGGGAAAGCACGGCATTCTTGAACTTCTTTGAGATATTCATGACTTCATAAAGAATGCCATCCATACGGTACCTGACCCGGACAGAATTCTCATAAGGCTCTAAATGAACATCACTAGCACTCTTCTTTATGGCTTCGATGAGGATCTGATTGACCAAAGAGATAACCGGAGCCTCTTCTTCTGATACAGCTAAATCATCAATCTCCTCTTCCTCTTCCTCTTCCTCGTCGATTATCTTGACACTCGCATCTTCAGCTAACTCCACTTCCTCCAGCTGTTTCTTGAGACGCAAGGCGTAAGAAGAACCATAATACTTGTTGAGAGCATTCTTGATGGATGATTCAGAAGTAATGACTGGCTGAATGCTTAATCCGGTTCTAAATTTGACATCCTCAAGGGCCGCTAAATCTGTCGGGTCGACCATTGCCAGGGTTAGAAAGGAGCGAATGCGATGAATAGGCATGATCATGTATCTTTGAGCTATCTCCCTAGGGATCAGCTTAATGACGTCGGGATAAACCTCGAATTGATCAAGGTCAACATAGGGATAGCCTAATTGGCGACTCAAAGCCTGAGCCATCTCCGATTCTGAAATGAATCCCAAGGCTGTCAGAGCAGAACCCATAGGAACGCCGTTCTTCTTCTGGAAGTCCAAGGCATTCTTGAGCTGTTCGTCTGTTAACAGTTTTTCTCTTTTAAGAAGATCTCCTAGATTGGAAGCCATTTTATTCCTTTGCGCAAAAAAGAATAGCGAAATTGACACTTTTTGTCAATTTGGAGTTCCATTCAATGGACGAGACTGGCAACGAAATTTTCTCTTCCTCCTCGAAAAATCTAATTTTTGACCTCTTTCATTCCGAATGTTTCTACATAATTGCAGATAGTCTCTTTCTCGTCAATCACCATTGAAGAGGAAATTGAGGGTGATTTTTTGCACTATTTTCCTCACCCCTAAAGATTAAACTAAATTCGCGCCTAAAAACCTCTGGTGACAAAAATTTGCACATTTTGTTGCCCTCTCTTTTGACAAATTCTGCTACCATCTCCAGATTGTCAACGATGACTTACTAACACTCAGCTTTATCCTGAAGGACAATCCATCGCAGCTTAAAGCTTTTTGGATCCCCCAAATTGAAGTTATTTATCTGAATCCTAGAATACGAAAACTAAACCCAACCCGTATTCAAAACCCCCCAATTCTATATCGAGATCATTCTCTTCTGTCTTGGCTTTGGTGTATTTTATTCTTGCGTTCAGCCAAATCGGCACATTCTCTGAAAACTGAACGTACGAGCCGATCCGGAAATGGAAACCTCTGGTATAGTTGATGGTCGATTGAATGGGATTAGTCTCCATGTAAAAAATATAGTCTATCCCTAGTCCTGCGTAAGGACAAAAGTAGCCAAAAGGCTTGCTGTAACGAACGCCAAGAGCTACCGGAACCAGGAGAAAATGTGTTTTTTCCTTAGTGTAGGTTAATTCGCCGGACTTATAGAATCCCTTCATCTCGAAAAAGAAATCGATATCATGGATAATGAAGACCGAGAGAGCAATTCCTTCAATCATCCCTCCCCTTTGATATACGGCTTTGAACCGCGGCTCGCTGAGGCTGTAATTTCCTATACTCAATTCAAATGTTCCCTGTCGCTCGAAGGCTAATGAAGAGGAAGAAAACACCGAAATCAAAATGACCAGCCCAAAGACAGTGAGCTGCGCTTTGCTTTTATAATCTATACTTTTCTTCATCATCCTTTCTCCTCAAAAAGAATGTTCTTCTTATTTAAAGAATTCTTTATAGGATTTATCGTTAAGAATGGCTCCACCCGTGCTCTCGACAATAGGACTCTCGTGCCCTTCACCATCGACCGAAGTTACCGTATAAATATAGGTGTCCTTCTGATCTACATCTGTATCCCGGAAGTTGAACGTATCGGCATTGACTTCCCCGATACATCGGTAGGCAACATTACTTTCCCCCAGTCTCTTTTTATAAATTCGATAATAAACAATTTCAGCGATATCATCATTCTTCGAGTTTCTATCCCAATAAATCTCGGTAATGTACCGAGAGAAAAACAGACTTTCATCAAGAAAGCTTTCGTGCCGAATATTCAAAGGTTGGAAGAGGCGAAGGATCTCAATCGCCCTGACCTTGGTTCCCACAGCTCCATCATTGTCCGACACAGACAGTGTTATGGGAAACGTTCCCCAAGTCTGGTAAATGTAGTTGATCTGCTTGCCCGACCCAGTACCTCCGTCTCCAAAATCCCAGTCATAGCGGACAATCGTTCCGTCCGGGTCATATGAATTAGAAGCGTTAAAAGACACGCTCAAGGGGAACAATCCCGTACTAGGGGAGAAATAAAATTTCGCTACCGGAGGAATGTTAGGGATAGGAGTGGCTCCGCTGCCGTAAAAGTAGATATCGCCTTTCCCGTCCCAAACGAAATAGACTGCATCTCCATCAGAATTGGACGCCACATCGGAAAACGTTCCTCCGCTTGAATCCGGCACGGCTGATTCGCCTCCCCACTCCGAATCTTGGCGCAGGTTATAATAGATTGCCTTTCCACCCGAATAACCCCCGATTTGCCAGCAGACATATATGTCATTATCTCTTTTATCTATGGCGGGATAATGCAGCATCCTGGTGCTTGAGATTTCTACTGGAGTCGTAAAGCCAGACCCTGTCCAATGAGAATATTCCACTACGCGAGGTCCTTCGACATAAGATGTCCAGACGATATGCGGGCGGTCGGAAGAATCCAATTCTAGAACCGCATGAGAATGAGATAAAGAACTGGGGTAAACTTTATTCACCCCACTCCAGGAGGAATTATAGCCCTTGTTTCGTTTCGCATAAACGGCTGAATATTTACCTCCACCTTTTTCCACCCAGCACGCATAAACAAGATTATTACCCACAGCAATATCAGGAAACTTCGACCTCCTCCCCGAAACGCTGATCATCTTGTCACTCTCCCAGCTTCCGTTGACTTTGCACTTTGAATGAACTTTTCCATTCAATCCATACCAGATTATGTAGACGTTCCCGTTATCGCTGGCTGCCACTCTAGGGCAATCCACTTGTGCATCGCTGGTAGCTACGGTAAGGGGGTTGTTCCAGCTGCCGCCGGAAAGAATCCTTAATCTGATGACATTTGTTTGCGCCCAAACAGCATAGACGTTATCAGCGTCGTCAACCGCGATCGCGCAGGACCTGTAGGTATCAGAATAGACTTTTTTATTGTTACTCACATTCTTCGGTTCACTCCAGACCTGGCCAGCACTGTCATACCAAGCATGAAAAACGTCGCGGCTGTTTGAACCATACCCCTCGACCCAAAGGACATGAATATTATTGTTGGAGTCAACAGCTATCCTGGGATAGTGAGAATCCCAACCAGGAGATTTGGAGATGTTATAATTGTCTCCTCTTACGGGTAAAGAAAACAAGATAAGAATAGAAATGACAAAGAAAAAGATGAATTTGGAACAGATTTTCATTGTTAGCACCCAACAATATTAGTCGTATATGCACTACAAAAAGTGGAACCCGATTCTATTCTGCTCTGAATTTCTGGCTGAGAATCGACAGGAACAAATAAAGAAAATACAGCTGTGAAGAGCGTACCCGTCACTTAGAAGTCTCCATGTTGGCCACACTTTTTTTTAAACAATTACCATTTTTTAGTCAATCACCCTTAAAGGTGATTCCAGGGGTGAATTATCCTGGCGTTAAACAGAGCGAAAAATGGTCATCGCTCTAAGGGTTAGTCAGGCACGCATGTAGCCTCACGATTGACCATAATTATTTTTTCTGGTATTAAAAAAAATAAAGAAAGCCGAAATCGGGCTAAAAATGTATAAATTAAAAATGGCTATAGGAACAAAATCCATGCCCATCCGGAAAGAAGATTGGGTAAGCCCTGATAAAACAAGACCGTTGGCATCCATGAAGCCCAACACCCTCCGTTGGATGATCTGGATAGTGTCTTTAGCCTTTCTTGTCAGCGCGTACGCTTGCAAGGGAGAAAGGCCTTCCCGCGACCGGAAGATGAACCTCCTTCTTATCACCCTAGATACTCTTCGTGCTGACCATTTGGGGTTCTATGGCTATCCAAAAAACACAAGTCCGACCCTAGACACTCTGGCCTCTGCCTCAGTTATCTTTGACCAAGCCATAGCCCAATCGGCCATCACGCCAGTCTCTCATGCATCTATCTTGACTGGGCTCAATCCTTACCATCATCAACTGCGCTCCCTTCATGGCGGAGTTGGCTATGAGCTGCCCGATAGCTGTCTCACCCTAGCTGAACTCATGAAAGCTAATGGTTATGCCACCGGTGGCTTTGTGAGTGCTTTTCCAGTGACATTACACTACGGGCTTCATCAAGGTTTCGAGACCTGGGATGAGAAATTCCAAAAAGAAGACGACATACGGATTCTTACAGACAACGGGATCGTCAATACAGGGAGGGCTCAACGTGCAGCCGACGAAACGACAACCAAAGCTATCGCTTGGCTGAGACAGCAGGCTAAGACATCTTTCTTTGCCTGGATTCACTACTTCGATGTGCATGACCCCTTAATATTGCCGCCCCAGGAATATTTAAGAAGGTTCCTTCCTAAATCTCAAAATCAGGCCGATGTCTTACGAGCTATCTACGATGCAGAAATTGCCTTCATAGACGACCAAATCAAACGAGTCCTGAGGGAACTCGAGGACCTGCAGATCCGTGAGAACACCGTCCTGGCCGTCCTTTCTGACCACGGGGAGGGACTGGGCGATCACCAATGGTGGGGCCACAGCATTCTTTATAAGGAGCAGATCCGGCTTGTCTTCCTCCTGTCTGTGCCTGGACGAAGTGAGAGTCTACGTCTATCGTCGCTCGTGCGTAGCATCGACCTTGTACCGACCATCGTCGAGCTGATGGATCTAGATCTGCCCGTAGGTAGCCGCTTCGATGGTGTAAGCCTTCTCGAGCTGATCGATAAATCATTGACTCAACCCCTCACCTCTTACAGTGAATCCATCAATGATCTGACAGCCTACTACGGTTCTCAAATGCAGAATGAATCACTTTATTCCGTATCAGATGGGCAGTGGAAACTTATTCTTCATCGCGAACATTCAAGAGACAAAAGACTCGAACTCTTCGATCTGCAATCAGATCCCCATGAGCTGAGAGATCTCTCCGAAAAACATCCTGAAATAGCCATTCGCCTTCGGAATCATCTAGAAGGAATGCACGCTATAGTATTGGATCCGCCTCGCCCAGCGATTGATGAAGAAACAAAAAAGCGGCTTAAATCATTAGGGTACATTAAGTAATCTCGCTGTCATTTTTGGTCATCCCCGGCCAATGAATCATCAAAAAAACCAGTTGTGCCCAAAAATGAAGTATCTACAAAGGGAATATGCTAATCCTTTTAACTCCCATCGTAAAACACGAAAGATAGCCTCTTCCCGATTGATAGGGGCAGGAAGCAGAGTTTAGTTTAAGCAAGTCATCCTAGCCCGATAGCCTCTCCAAAGGAAAAGATGATCTCTTAACAGAGGAAAACTATTGAAAAATAAGGGGTAAGCCTGGCGCGCCTGGAGAGACTCGAACTCCCGACCCGCTGCTTAGAAGGCAGCTGCTCTATCCGACTGAGCTACAGGCGCACCTTCATAACGTTACTATTATTATATCAACGATTTGTCTCGGCTTTACTGTCGCGCTTCCCTGGCCAGCCCTGAATCTTAATCGGGGAGATCGGATTTGAACCGACGACCTCCTGCTCCCAAGGCAGGCGCGCTAACCAGGCTGCGCCACTCCCCGCCCATTTAACAGGTGAAAGAAATCTGTCCGAGTGATCCTAGTCTGCAACTTGATCACCTCGGTTCCGGAGCTTGATAATGTTAGCAAAGCGGTAAAAAGTTGTCAATTTCGAGGTCTCTTCAAACCCTTCTCGATCTCTTTTCGCCCCACCTTGATCATGATCGGCCGCCCATGAGGGCAGAGTGAAAAATTTGAAGTTTTGAAGAGCTCCTCCACCAAGTAATTCATTTTTTCAGAGGAGAGAGCCTCTCCTGCTTTTATGGCCGTCTTACAAGCAAGGGTGGCCAAGAGTTTTATCCTTTTATTCTCAATTTTTTCATCTTTAATCTCATCAAGCAAAGAAAAAAAGCTGTCTTTGGCTTCCTCAGAGTCAAAAATATCCGGAAACTCCTTCAGAGCATAGCTCTTTCCTCCCATAGCTTCCACCCTGAAGCCTAGCTCCTTTAGCAACGCTTGGTTACTCTCCAGGGTCAATTCTTGGGAAGGAGAAAGATCAAAGAGGACAGGAAGAAGAGAAATTTTGACTGGCCATTTCTTTTGGGCATCTATTTCTTGATACTGTTCGTATAATATCCTCTCATGGGCATTGTGCTGATCGATTATGAAAAGTCCCTCCTCGTTAGAAGCCAGGATATAGGTATACAGGTATTGAGCCAAAGTCCGTGGGTGAGCTTCATCTTTTAAAGAAGGTTTGAACAATTCTTCTCCTGTAAGACTCTCTTCCTTCGGGGTCTTAAATACTGGTGCTCTCGATTCCTGCAGGCGTGTTCTTTCATTCATCTGTTCCGAAGATGGATAAACCTCTTTTATCCCTCTTTCTTCTCCAATTTCCTTCTGGATACCTCTAAGAATCTGTTGGTAGACAAGCTGCGAATTCTTAAACCTGACTTCTGCTTTGGCCGGATGAACATTCACATCGACTTCTGAGTAGGGCGGGTAAAGGAAGAGAAAAGCTTCAGCAAAAAGATCCTTCTCTAAGACTCCTCGGTAAGCCTGGTTCAGGGCGGCTTGGAGGATTTTATCCCTGACCGGCCGTCTGTTCACAAAGAAGAGCTGGCGTCTTCGGTCTGAACGCCCGTGAGGGGGCCGGGAAGCATACCCGTAAAGGTGAAAGATCTCCCGGTAGTCAACTTCCATGAGCTGTTCCAGAACAGACTTGCCATAGATCTGAAAAAGTCTTTCTCTAAGAGTTTTTACTGGAGGATAATTGAAGGTTGCTCTTTTTCCATGAATCAAAGAAAACCGCACTTCAGGGAAAGCAAGAACAACTAAACTCAAGTATTTGACAATCATGCCCAGCTCGGCTCTGTCTGAGTGGAGAAATTTCTGTCTGGCGGGTAGATTGAAGAACAAATCCTTCACTTCCACGCTCGTTCCTTCTGGAAAAGCTGTGTCGGAGACCTGGAGAGTCTTTTCTCCCTCTCTTTCGATGATCGTCCCTCTATTTCCCTTTCCTCCATAGGTCTTTAGAGTGACTCGGGAGACAGCCGAAATGCTGGGCAGAGCTTCTCCTCTGAAACCTAGAGTCATGATTTGAGCCAGGTCCTCTTCGCTGGAAATTTTGCTTGTCGAGTGTCTTTCAAAACATACGACGGCGTCCTCTCGGCTCATTCCCTGTCCGTCATCAACGACCCTGATTAAACTCTTCCCTCCTCCTCCGAGTTCAACCTTGACCTCTCTAGCGCCCGCATCCAAAGAGTTCTCCACCAGCTCTTTGACGACTGAAAAGGGCCTCTCGATGACTTCGCCAGCAGCAATTTTTTGAGATATCTCTGGAGGAAGAAGGATAATTTTATTCATGGAATTATTTTATCGAACAGAAGTCCTCTTTTAAAGAAATAATTGCTAGAGTAGGCATCTCCGTTTCCATTATTAGAGAAGGTTTTGGAGAATAGCCTGGCTCCCAATCAGATAGGGGACCAGATAGGGGACGGTTCTATTTTTTTATTCTTACCTATATCTCATGCTGCCAGGCTTTCTATTTTAAAAAATAGAACCGTCCCCATCTCTTTTTACTCAGCTCCCAAGTCTCATTTATACGAAACAAAGGGACTGTCTTTCACATAGGCCCGCCACAACCTGTCTTTTCCTTCCCGAATGCCAATCCGAGGCCTCCAGGCCAGCTCATTCTTTGGTCTTTCACGCTCCTCGATCAACAGGACTGATTTGGGAGAGTACAACTGAATTCCGTTCAAGGAAAGGTCGATGTCGAAAGCCTGGCACAGCTTAGCGGGTCCAGAACATAGCTGCAGAAGGTTATCTGTTTTTCTTCTCTTCACCATCATAGCAATCCCTTCTCTCGGCTCTACAGCTCGAATCAATACTGCTGCTGGAAAATCCTCTCTTTCAGTGATGATGTTAAGCATATGATGCTGGCCGTAGGTCAAATAGACAAAAGCTCTTCCCGGTGGTCCGTAGAGTCTCTCGCTTCTTTTCGTTCTCCCTCTAAAGGCAAAAGAGGCTGGATCATCCTCTCCCCGGTAAGCTTCGGCTTCAACGATGATCCCTGTAGCTGAGCTTCCTGAGGATTTTCGGACCAAAACCATCCCTATCAAATCTTCCAAGACTTCCAGAGTCGGACGATTAAAGAAGGGGAGTGTGACTCGCATTCTTATGAAATAGGTATGAAGATATTATTTCAGGAACTTCAAGAAGAGGCCATGACCCCGATTGTTTCCTTCTGGCTCGCCTTTTTAATTTTCACCCTGACCTCTTCCCTCTCTTCAGAAGAACAGCGAGGCGCCGCGACCTTGAAATAATTGTAGGTCAAGATTTCTGCTCCATCCTTGTCTTTCTTGATAACAATCCCGTCTAGCTCTCTTTCCAGGAACTGGCACCGGAAATTAAGATTTTTCTGCCTTGAAAGCTTTCTCAAAAGCGAGGCTCGTCTCTTTTTGACGTTTTCATCGGTCTGGAGCCAGGAAGAAGCAGCGGTGCCCGGTCGAGGCGAATAGGGGAACACATGGAAATAGGTCAAGGGAGACTTCTCTAGGAAGTGATAAGTGGCTTCAAAGTCCTCCTCTGACTCTCCTGGAAAGCCGATGATAATGTCTGCTCCTAGAGAAGCTTGTGGAGAATTCTTTCGCAAATAAGCCAAAATTCTATGATAATCGGCAACTTTTATTTTCCTTCCCATCCGCGCCAAAATATCGTCAGCGCCATACTGTAGGGAAAGATGAAAATGAGGGCAAATTTTTGAGCTCGCAGCAATGTGTTCCAGCATAGGGCCGCTTAAAAAGCGAGGGTCAAGGGAGCTGAGCCTGATTTTTCGCAGCCCTTCGATCTTCTCCATCTCCTGGAGCAAGCCACGAAAATTGCCTCTAGATTTTAGGTCTCTTCCGTAAGAACAGATATGGACACCTGTCAGAACAATCTCCTTGTATCCCTGGCTTACGAATTTCTTCCCCTGGGCAATGATTTCTTTTAAGGGCAGGCTGGAGCTCTTTCCCCTCACTGTGGGAATGATGCAAAAAGTGCACTGGAAATTGCAGCCGTCTTGAATTTTTAGAAGAGCCCGCGAGCGGAAGTTCACCCTGGGAAGCGGCTTTTCCTGGGGCCGAATCATAGAAACAACCCTGGCCGCCAGATCGTTCTTGTCTGTATTTCTGAACAGGCGCCAGGTTTGAGGCAGGGCTTGCAGGTCTTCATAGGCCCCCTCAACCAGGCATCCGGTCACGATGACTCTTGCCTTAGGGTTTGAACGGGAGACTCGCTTTATGAATTTCTTGACATCCCTGTCTGAACGATGAGTCAAAGTGCAGGAATTGATCAAAACAAAATCACTCTGCTGGAAATCTTTTTCCAGCCTAATCCCTTTCTCTTGAAATTCATCGGCCCACAGTAAAGCTTCAGCTTGGTTAACGCGGCACCCAAAATTATGAATAGACAGAGAAATCATAGATTTTCTTGAATTTTCTTGGACTTGCTTTCAACCTGGGAGGCCATATCTCTCCGGTATTTCTTCATTTTCTCGGCAAGAGGAGTCTCTTTTAGGCCTAGAATTTGAACAGCCAACAGCGCCGCGTTCACAGCCCCTGATTTCCCCAGCCCCATGGTCGCTACCGGCACTCCCCTTGGCATCTGAACTGTGGAGAGAAGAGCATCGAGTCCGCTAAGACTTGCAGATTCGACCGGGACTCCGATGACAGGAAGGATTGTATGGGAAGCCACAAAACCCGCTAAATGAGCGGCTTTCCCTGCCACTGCGATCATCACTCTAGCTCCTTCCTTTTCGGCCTCATTGATGAGCTTGAGAGTTCTCTTCGGAGAACGGTGAGCAGAAGTCACCTCCAAGCCGAAGGTCACCTGAAACTTCTTGAGAATTTCCAGGGCCCCTTTTATGACCTCATAATCAGAATCACTCCCAATAAAAATGGCTACATCCATCATCCCTCCATCTTTTGAGCGCCGATATCGTGGCGAAAATACATGTTCTCGAATTCAATCTCTGAAATCGCTTGGTATATCTTATCCATGGTTTCCGAGAGAGAATTTTCTGTGGCACAGACTCCCAACACTCTCCCTCCGTTGGTGTAAAATTGTTCATTCTCAAGACTAGTGCCGGCATGGAAAATCGTTACCCCAGTTATTTTGGATTCTCTATCCAATCCTTTGATCAACTTCCCTTTCTCGTATTTTCCCGGGTAACCCCCCGACGCCAAGATCACACAGCCAGAAGGTTTATTGCTCCATTGGATGGGTTTTTCCAGGATGTCTCCTTCAATTGCTGCCAGAAGAGTCTCCACCAAATCACTCTTCATCCTCAAGACCTGGGGCTGGGTTTCTGGGTCGCCAAAACGGCAGTTGAATTCCAGCACTTGGGGTCCCTCCTCGGTCAACATCAATCCAGCATACAAGACGCCCCTGAATTTTCTACCTTCCTCCAGCATTCTGGTGATGGTGGTTTGGATGACTTTCTCAATAATTTCTGTGAACAGCTCCTGATCAATAAATGGCGATGGAGAAATTGCTCCCATCCCACCAGTGTTAGGGCCCTTGTTTCCATCATACGCGGGCTTATGGTCCATGGTCGTCACTAAGGGAAGGATTCTCGTTCCATCGGTTATCACGATAAAGGAGGCTTCCTTTCCAGCCAAATATTCTTCAATAAGAATCCTGCTCCCTGCTTCTCCGAACTTCTTCTCGACCATCATTGCATTGACAGTCTCTTCTGCTTTCTCCTGATCCAGGCATATGATCGCCCCTTTACCCGCGGCCAAGCCATCCGCTTTTACAACCAAGGGAAAGGAAAACTCATCCGAACTCAAGATTTTTTTGGCGTCTTTTGGCGATTCAGCGACCATAGCCTTGGGCGTAGGAATTTTGTGGCGCTCCATGAATTGCTTGGCAAAAATTTTACTTCCTTCGAGTTCAGCTGCTTTTTTACTAGGGCCGAAAATCTTTAATTCTTTTTGCTCGAATTCATCAACAATACCCATGCAGAGAGGATCTTCAGGGCCTATCACTGTAAGATCTATTTTCTCTTTGGAAGCAAAATCGGTCAGCCCTTTGATATCAGAAGATTCGATTTCGACATTCTCAGCAATAATTTGAGTTCCAGCATTCCCAGGAGCACAGTAAAGCTTTTCCACCAGCGGACTCTGGCCAATTTTCCAGCAGAGAGCATGCTCTCTCCCACCAGAACCGACAACCAATATCTTCATTCTTAAATCCTTATTTAAAGATATCAACGAGTCAACAATGACGTCAGGCTTTCAAAATTTTGATATTTTCTGAATCTTTAATTTCCTTTTTCTTATTCTAATATAAATATTAAAATTTTTGAAAGCCTGACTCCAAGGATTTATAAGTTTTTCTGCAGGTTTTCTACGAGCAAATCGGCAAAATCCGAATAGGGAAAAATGCTTTTTATGAGCTTCGACGCGAGAGGAACTGCCTCTTGAGGGGAAAGACAGAATTTCATCTGGAGAAAATTTTCCCGAAATTTTCTCACTTCCTCCTTAACATCCCTATCTTTGATGACAACTTCAGCGATGAAACCAGAAAGCACATCAAAATCTTTCTCCTCCATCCCGAAGCGGGTCATTTCTTGAACCCCCATCCGGATACCGCTGGATTCAAGGAAAGTCTCATCATCCGGAAGGGCTTGATAATTGGTTATGATGTTATTCTCTTCCAGACGCCGGGCAATCTCCTGTCCTAATCCATGACTCCTGACCCTTATGAGAACCTGATGGGTCTCAGTGAAACCATCCTTTTCATCTCCTTCTACCGTTATTCCCTGATCATTGAGAGCCTTGGCAAAAGCCTTGGCATTTCTCTTAACTCTTTCCTGGTAATCTTCCTTGAATTCATTCATTTCATAAGCTGCCATGAGTAGAGCTAGGAGAGTCCCCAAATGATGGTTACTGGTGGACCCAGGAAAAGCTCGGCTCTTGATATCCAGCCAGAGAGGACGAAACTCGGAACCCTTGGGAAAGTTACCAGCCACGACTCCTCTTTGGGGACCAAAGAAGGTTTTGTGAGTGCTTCCGGTAACCACATCTGCCCCTTCTTCGATGGGCACCTGGAAGACTCCGTACAGACCTAGGACATGAGCCATATCATACATGATAACCGGACGCGGCTTCCAATCCTTGACGATTTCAGCAATGAACTTTACAGGCTCTTGATAGATAAACATGCTCTTGCCGAAGATCACCAGCTCTGGCTTATGCTGATCTAGCATTTTCGCCAGCTCATCAAGTTCAGGTTTATAAGGATTTTCTTTGAGGACTGGGAAATTTATCACATTTTCCTTCTGCGTCTCCGGGTTTTCTTCCACAAAATTGAAAAGGGCTCCCATCGGCTGGGAACTAAGATGTCCTCCCTTGGTTAGGGCGTTATTCATAACACTTCTGATTCGGCGGAAGGGCTGCCCCTCTGGACGGTTTCGATTCAAGAACCGCACCAATCCTTTGAACACAACCTCGTTGGCCATCTGGCCACTAACGGGTCTCAACTCGACCTCTGAACAGCCAAAAAACTCTGCCAGTTCCCTTCTGGCCTCTATTTCAACTTCCTTGATAAAATCTGTGCCTTGATAAAAATAAATCTCTTCTCCTTTCATGGTCCTATGCTCGGCATAACGACCTGAGGGATCGGATACCTCGCACATCTTTACCAGGATTGAAGGGGTAGTTTCAGAGGGAATGAGGTTAAAGGATTCTTTTTGCCTCCAGGTATTGTTCCGTTCTATTTTTTTGATTAGAGAATAAACCTTTTCAGGAAAGGAAGACATGGTTCTTATTCCTCCTCATGTTTTAAAATTTCTCTCTTCCACTTGAAGAATTTTGTTGATTCTCTGGCGATGGCGTCCTTCCTCGAAATCCGTCTCCAACCAGATTTTAACGATTTCAAGAGCTTCATCTAAAGGAAGGATTCTTCCTCCCAAGGTCAGGCAATTTGAGTCATTATGCTGGCGGCTCAATTCTGCCGTGTATCCATCGTAACAGGGGGTTGCCCTTATTCCGCTGTATTTATTGGCGACTATCGCCATTCCCAAACCTGTTCCACAGCACAGGATGGCCCGTGTATATTCTCCAGAGGAAACCTTCTGCGCTGCTTTCTCTCCGTAATCGACATAATCAACGTTCTCCCCGGGACCGCAGCCAAAATCATAGAAGTCTATCCCCCTTTCCACAAGATACTTCGTGATACCTATCTTAAGCTCATACCCTGCATGATCTGAAGCTAAAGCAACTTTCATCGTCCCTCCTCTCTCCTCAGATGCTTTCCTTAAATTTGATCTCACAAACCCCTACAGTTGCCTTCTTGTTTTATCATATCCGTGATGAGGATTTTTTATTCATCATTATAACAATATTTCAAAAGGCAATAAAAGAGGGTTTTCCTTAAAAGATGACCGAGTAATCATGGAAGGCAGGAAAACAGGAAAAAATTAATGGAAAGTCCGAGTTATTCAATGAGTTCGCTGGCTTCAGGGAGGACTTCTATGGCCTTCAAGACAACAGGGTCGGTCTTGACATAAAACTTTCTTCCAGCTTGAATTCCCCATAAGAATGAAAATATTTCCCTTCTTAATTCTCTTCTTATTTCATCTTCCGCAGGGGCAAACTTTTCTGGATCGAATTTGATCTTGCTCCTTCGAAGATGATCTTTGAAATCCTCCAGCACATCAGAATCGATGACAAAGTCTTTATTGACAACGACCTTGCCTTCTTGAATATCAGCGGGCTCTTCGTCTTTTCCGACAAAGATATATTTTTTAGATAGAGGAGTCTTGTGCTCGATAAACTTTTTAGCATAGGAGAAAAATACGCCTCTAAACATGAGAGAGGAAGTGAAGCGAGAGAGGGAGACTTTAATTTCATAATCTGGAGATATCCCTCCCTGACCCAGAACCTTTCGCCCTCCTGAGGTGTACCTGACTTCTCTTTCCTCCTCAGGGACATCTTCTCCTACCAAGTAAAACATGGCTTCGAGATGAGTGTAATCTCTTTGAATAGATCTTCCGCTAGGCGTTAAATATTTGCCCGTGGTCAGAGCGACAGCCGTGTTCGATTTTAGTGGAAACACAGTTTGAACCAATCCTTTTCCCCAGGAACTCTCTCCCACAATCAATCCTCGGTCGTTATCCTTAATCGCTCCGGCTAGAATCTCTGAGGCACTAGCGCTTCCCCGATTGATCAGAATAACCAAGGGAAGATTTTCATACTGATTATTCCGTAGAGCTCTGAACTGGCTGTCGTAGTCTTTTCTTCTTCCCTTGACAGAAACAATGAGGGTGCCTTTTGGAAGCAATTCATCTGAAACCTCGATAGCTTGGACAAGAGGACCGCCACTGTTAATCCTTAGATCAAGGATAAGTTTGTTCATCCCCTGCTGGGTCAGAGATTTCATTTTTTCTCTGAACTCAGTGGCCGTGGTCTCAGCGAAATTGCGTATAAAAATGTAGCCAATCCCATCTTGGAGTATAAAAGCATAGGGGACACTGTGCAGAGGGACTTCCCCTCTGACGACTGTCAATTCCAGCGGCTTTTCTAAACCTTCTCGGATGATGGTTATGTTGACTTTCGTCCCTTTGGGCCCTCTCAATTCTTGAACTGCATCCAGGCTGGTCATCGGTTTTGTACTCTCTCCGTTGATATGGGAAATGATATCACCAGCTTGAATACCCAATTTATAAGCTGGGGTTCCTTCGATAGGAGAAATAACGACTAAACGGTCTTCCTGCTTCTGGATCTGGATGCCCAGGCCGTAAAACTTCCCTTTGTATTCTTCTCTCATGCGACTTAGATTGGTGGGCTCGAGAAAATGAGAGTGAGGATCTAGAGTCTGGAGCAATCCTTTTATAGAGGCAAAAGCGAGCTTTTCATGGTCTATCTCGCTAAAATAATTGTCCTCTACGATAGACACTATGCTGGAAATCTTTTTAAAATACAAGCTCCAAACATCCTCATCCCTAGCTGGCAGAAGAATGAGAAATAGGATGAGAAGAGTGAAAAAAAATATTTTTTTCTTCATGGCGACTAGAATAAGAATATTACCAGAGGCCTTGAAGATTGTAAAGTCATTATTGGTTTATCATATAGGGGACGGTTCTATTTTTTTAGTCTTACTTATATCTCAGGGTGCTAGGCTTTCTATTTTAAGAAATAGAACCGTCCCCATCCTATTCACCATCCTATTCAGGAAGAAAGGATATTTGAGGATGCTTCCTTGACTTATCTTGAACGAATGGCTATATTTCCAATATCATTCTACTCGGAAAGGTCATATGTTCGGAAATATTGGCTTCCCAGAGATACTGGTCATCCTGGCCATTGCCCTCCTTATCTTTGGGCCCAAAAAACTACCAGAAATAGGCAAATCCATCGGAAGAGCTCTTAGAGAATTTCGGAAAACCTCGGATGATATCAAGGAAAAAATCGAAGAAGAAATTCAAGCCGAAGAGTTCCGAGATATAAAAGAAGAGATTGAAAAGGACATAGAAGATAATGAGGAAGGCAAGAAAAACTCCTGATTCGATGACCTTCCTTGAACACCTCGAAGACCTCAGAAAAAGAATCTTCTATTCTTTCATTGCTCTGGTGGTCGCTATCATCCCCAGCTGGTTTTTTCACAAACAGGCCTTTGATATTCTTGCCCGCCCCGTAACAAAATTTCTTCCTGAGGGAGAAAAATTGGCTTTCACCACTCTGACAGCTCCCTTCATGCTCTACATTAAAGTATCCTTCCTGGCTGCCATCTTCCTCGCTTCTCCCTTCATCTTCCTTCAACTGTGGTACTTCATTGCTCCTGGTCTATACCAGAAAGAAAAGAAATATGTCATTCCTTTTGTCCTTTTCACCACTGTGTTTTTCACCCTCGGAGCTCTCTTTGGCTACTTTATCGCTTTCCCCTTTGCCTGCAGCTTTTTTCTCAGGCTGGGGGCTGATTTCCAGCCTGTTATCACTGTCGACAAGTATTTCAGCCTCGCCCTCAGGATTATCCTGGGGATTGCTTTGGTCTTTGAATTGCCAACCCTGGTGTTTTTCCTCTCCAGAATGGGAATTATCACCCCCAGATGGATGATGAAAAACTTTAAATATGCCGTCCTGGTTGTCTTTATCATTGCGGCCATCATCACTCCTAGCCCGGACATGGTGAATCAAAGCATTATCGCGGTTCCTATGCTCGCGCTTTACGGCTTGGGCATTCTTATCGCTCTCGTTTTCGGAAAAAAGAAAACCGAGAAAGAGAAAAAAAAGAAAAAAGAGAGTTCTGATGAGGACTTAGCCGGATAGAATGAGCAGTAAAAAGAAAGTTCTGGTCCGCGAATGTCTCCGCTACGATCCTCAGGCTATAGAAAAAATAACCAGAGAAGGCTTGGAAGAATTCGGCCTTAATCATAAAATTCAAGGAAAAATCACCATCAAGCCCAATGTTGTTGTAGCCCATCCTAAAATTGCTCCCTCAGCCTTCACCCGCCCAGAATTCATCTCTGGGCTCCTTCAAGCCCTCCAGAAAGGAAAAAATGGGGATTCTACGATCGTCATCGCCGAAAAATGCGGGGTAGGAATCCCAACCTCCAGAATGTTCAGGAGGGCGGGCTATCATAAATTAAAAAAGAATCACCAGGTAAAAATCCTTCCAACCGAAGAGTCAAGAAAGAAGACGGTTTCACTTCGAAGAGGAAAGATCCATGAAAATATCACGACTGCCAGAGAAATCTTGGATAGAGATTTTCTCATCTACACGCCCAAGCTGAAAAGCAACTGCCTTACTCACGGCTTAACTGCAGCCGTAAAACTTAACATGGGCCTTTTTCTGGATAAAAAAAGAATGTGGAATCACAACTTCAACCTCGATGAAAAAATCGTCGACTCCCTAGAGATTGGTTCTCCTGACTTTATTGCTACCGATGCCATAGAGATCTCGATCGGAGGAAACCATATCACCCAACATGGCCGCCAGTTGGGATTGATCATCATGGCCGACAATGTCATCGCCCATGATGTCGTTTGCGCACATATCTTTCATCTAGACCCAAGAAAGATTCACCATCTCCGCCTGGCTCAGGAGCGGGGCTATGGTCTCCTCAACCTGGAAGGAATAGAAATTAAAGGAGACGTTTCTCTGGAAGAAATCCGAACCAAAACAAAAGGCTGGAAAACAGGATTCAAGAGAGTGGATCAAGTTGACTGTGGCATGAAGATTCTTAGCGGCGAGCCTTACTGTACGGGAGGTTGTCATGGGGTTTTCCTGGACTGGCTTTATATGATCAAAGACAGAAAGCCAAAGCTCTGGAAAAATTTGCCTCCTTGGACAGTCGTCATCGGCAAATATAAAGGAGATGTTCAAGCTGAAAGACTGATGATTATCGGCAGTTGTTCTGAAATCCAGGGAAAGGTGAAAGCACGAAAAAGACGTAAGATTAGAGGTTGCCCGCCCAGACATAAAGACCTTGTCCTCTGGATGTTCCTAAAGACAGGGGTTCTGAACCCTCTTTTCAGGCTAGACCTCATCATAGATGCTTATCCTTTCTTGTTTTTTTCCTGGTGCAAAAGACTCCTTACAGGAAGGTTTTAACATGGATAAGAGACTCCTCATCAACAACCACAAGATTGAAACTCCGGAAACAATCGAATCCATAAACCCGGCCACCTTGGAGCCAGTGGGAGAAGTATGCCTCGCCTCTTCTGAGGAATGCCGAGGAGCTGTCGAAGCAGCAAAATCAGCTTTCCCGGGATGGAGGGATATATCCATAAAAGAGAAAAAAAATATTTTCCGCCAAGCAAAAAAGATTCTTCTCCACCGGAGCGAAGACGTCGCCCGTCTCATAACCGAAGAAAAAGGCTCTCCTTTGCCTGAGTCCTTATCTGGTGAAGTTATGGGTATTCTTGAAGCGCTTGACTACCACATCCAAACGCTGGATCAATCCTTAAGGCCTTTAAAAATGAAACATTATATGTCTTTCTTCTACCATAAAGGGGGCTCCTTCCACTTCCAGCCGTTAGGCGTGACTCTGGTTATCTCCCCTTGGAACTTTCCCTTCTTTCTTCCAGCCTGCGATGTCTTGAGCGCTCTGGCTTCCGGGAATACGGTCGTCTTCAGGCCATCGACATCTACTCCACTCATTGGTCTCCTGGCAGGTGAAATATTCGTAGAGGCAGGACTTCCTCCTGGGGTTATGAATGTTGTTAACTGCTGGACTTCCCAGGCCGAAGAATTGATCTTAAACCCGAAGGTCCAAACCATCATGTTCACGGGCAGCGTGCCGACTGGTAAAAGAATCATGGAGCTGGCCAGCCGAAATATGTCCAACATCGTCCTGGAGTTGGGAGGAAAAGACCCGATGATCGTCCTCAAGGATGCTGATTTGGAAAGAGCTTCCCGGGGAGCTGTCTGGGGGGCTTTCATGAACTGCGGGCAAAGCTGCGCTTCAGTGGAAAGACTCTATGTTGACCGAGAAGTGGCAGAGGAATTTTGCCAGAAAGTTGTAGACCTCACCAAGAACATAAAGGTCGGAAATCCTCTTGATCCAGGCGTCGACATGGGGCCTCTAGCCAATCCCAGTCAGCTGAAGACTGTGGAAGAGCATATCCAAGAGGCTAAGGAAAAAGGCGCTCAAATCTTATGGGGAGGAGAAAAAATAGAGACTCTACCCGGATACTTTCTCCAGCCTACCGTGTTGACCGGTGTCGACCATTCGATGAAAATCATGCAGGAGGAAACTTTCGGACCTGCGCTGCCGATCATGACTTTCTCTGATCCCGAAGAAGCGGTATCTCTGGCCAATGATTCTATCTATGGGTTAACGGCCTCGGTGTGGACAAAGAATAAAAAAATGGCTTCTAGGCTGGCGGACAGGATTGAAACAGGAACGGTCACCGTTAATGATCATATGTCCTCAGCCATAGAGCCGGCGGCCTTATGGGGAGGAATCAAGCAGACCGGAATCGGCCGCTCTCATGGAATTTTCGGCTTGCGGGATTTGACCAATATTAAGTTCGTCAGCCTCGACTTCAGCAGGAAAAAGAACCTCATGTGGTGGTATCCCTACAGCGTCTCCTGGCAGAAACTGCTGGAAAAAGCTTTAGTCCTTTTTTACCACGACCGGTTGAAGGAAAAAGCCAAAGCTATACTTGCTCTTCTCGCTCATTTCATGAGAATAAAAGAGGGAAGTCCTCTTCTGAATTACATAAAAAGTCTGCCTCGGTTTCTCAGAAAATGAAAAAACACCCCAGACTTATCGGATTAACAGGAACGAACGGAGCAGGAAAAGGAGAAGTGGCGGCTTATTTGGTGAAAAAAGGATATGAATACTTCTCCCTATCTGATCTAATCCGAGACGAATTAAACAAAAGAGATGAAGAGGTCACCCGAGACAATCTGATTAAAATGGGAAATCATCTCCGACAAAAATACGGAGCAGACATTCTTGCCCGCCAGGTCATGAAAAAAATCAAGGGAAAGGCTGTTGTGGACAGCATCAGGAATCCCAAAGAGGTCGAATACTTAGGGAGGCAGAAAGATTTTGTCCTTCTTTCCATTGATGCTCCGGTCGGGTTGAGATACGAGAGGGTGAGACAGAGGGGAAGAATAGAGTCTGCCCTGAATTTGGAAGAATTCATACGTAAGGAAGAAGAAGAGATGACAAGCCGTAAGAACGGACAGCAGTTACGAAACTGCATGAGTCTGGCAGACATAATTCTTATCAATGATGGCACTTTGGAAGATTTATACCAAAAGCTGGAGGCGCTGCTATGAAACCAAAAAGAGTGTCCAAGGATGAATATTATTTGGGCATCGCCAAGGAAGTCTCCCGCCGGAGCACCTGTTTCCGACGCTCCATCGGAGCGATCATCATCCGCGATGACCAGATCATCTCTACAGGTTATGTAGGAGCGCCGAGAAAAACTAAAAGTAGCTTTGAACACGGCTTCTGCCTCAGGGATAGGCTTAAGATCCCTCACGGACATCGCTACGAGCTTTGTCGAAGTGTCCATGCCGAGCAGAATGCCATCATCAATGCCGCTAGAGCTGGTGTCAGCCTTTTGGGCGGTGACATTTATATCTACGGAAGCAGTCATGAGAGCCAGGAAACTATAGATGCTTTCCCTTGTTTTATATGCAAAAAAATGATCATCAATGCCGGGCTCAGGCGGGTGGTATGCTCCACTTCCGAAGACAAAATGAAGATTTTTTCGGTCAACGAATGGATCAAAGAATGGCAGGAAGGAGATATCATCGATGATGCCCACCAGTATGGCTGAGGGAAAAAAATGAGTTCCTTAAAAATCTTCTTGATTTTATCTCTTTTCTTTTTGACTACCCTGGTCATTCCTGTAACCCTTCAAGTATCAGCTCAAGAAGAATCTCAGGTCCTTCAGCCCGAAGAAAATTTGCTCCAGTTCTTGGGTATCAGCCCTTCTGCCGAATCCGTTGATTATCTCCAGAACAAAACCCAATTTCAGCTTCACACCTTGCTCACTGAGCAGCGCCATTCAAAAACTTGGAATCTCAGCTACAGAATCCATAAGGAATCGAGGGCCGGGCTGGAGATGCTTTTCTCTGTGGATGAGGACATCGAGGAGCGCCTCGAAACTCTGGACCTTAAGAATCTAGAGAAGCTCGTTAAGGCCATAGAAGAAGCTCTTCTGGAAAAGAAGAAAATCTACATCTACGGCTGTGGAGCTACTGGTCGTCTGGCCAAACAGATGGAGAGCACTTTCTGGCATCCCTTCTGGCAGAAGGCTAAAAAAAGAAAACGGCTATGGTCTAAGATTGAATCTCACCTCGGAGAAGGAATCGAAGAGAAGCTCATCGGGGAGATGACAGGCGGCGACCGAGCCCTGATAAGCTCATTAGAGGGATTCGAAGATCTTCAGCTTATCGGAAGACTCCAGCTTGAGGACCGGGAGATAGAGAGAGGAGATGTGGTCATCTGTGTCACCGAAGGGGGAGAAACCTCTTCGGTCATCGGGACGATTCTGGCTGCTTTAAGCCAGTGGAAAAAGGGTAGCGACTTTAATCCCTCCCATTCAAAAAATAGGCTTTATTTCGTCTACAACAATCCTGACGAAAAACTCATTCCTTTTGACAGGAGTCGAGAAGTCCTGGAAGAAGACGGCATCACCAAAATCAATTTAGCCACCGGACCTCAGGCCATAACCGGCTCGACACGCATGCAAGCCACGACCATCGAAACCTTTGTCATCGGGAATGCGCTCCAGACCGCCCTGGAACGAACCCTTCGCCAGTTCCTTTCTAAGAGAGAAATGAAAAAGCTGGGTTTCAGGAGCAGTTTCAGTCTGGAGGAAAAGCTCAGAGAATTCTCATCCATCCTCCAAGAAGTGAAAAAAAGCCTCGGCTCCATTGCCGAATTCACTGACTTAGAATCCCATACCTACAACAGCGGGCATCTCTCCACATACTTCGCCCAAAAAGGATTGATCACCGTTTTCATTGATAGTACAGAAAGGAGTCCGACTTTCCGCCTCTATCCCCTCGATACGGTCAAGGAACCAAGAAGAAAATGCTGGATTCAGGTCTGGACTCCTTCTTCCGGCCTCCAGGAGGCCTGGTTGGCCTTCCTGGCCCGTCCTTTCCGAGGGCTGTCTCCTGAATTCTACAGAAAGCCCTTCGAGGAGGAGATACAAGACCCTTACTTGAAGCGAGCAGCGCTGGAGAGTCTGAAGTCAGCCGGCAACGACCAGCAGTTTCTGTATGACTTCTCTCTCTCTGAGTTTAACTTAACAAACAGAGGCCCTGAGAAGGGCGACCTCGGAGTCCTTATCTTCATGACACCCGAAGAAAAGCAACTTAAAGAAGAGGGGGCTTCTTTTCGAACATTCATAGACCTCTTTTTAAAAAAGGGAGCAAAGGTTTCTTTAATCTTTGTCACAGATAAGTCTCCGAAGAAAATATCAAAACTTCTCTCTAAGCGAACTGACATTAGCGAGAAGGTAAAAGATTCGCTCATCGTTTTAGAGATAAAAGACAAGAACGATCCTTTTAGCCTCAACCTGCAGATAGCCCTGAAAATCCTCCTCAATGCCCATTCCACAGCCGTCATGGCCCGATTGGGCAAAGTCATCGGGAACACCATGACTAATGTCAGTCCCAGTAACCTCAAACTTATCGGCCGGGCCACCTACCTCATCCAATCCCATGTGAATGATGTCCTGGGCCGTCCTGAGTGGGTTAAGCTCCATGGCATTCGAAAGCCCGTCTCTTACGGAGAGGCTAATGCCGTTCTTTTTGAAGCGATAGGATTTCTTAAAAATAGAAAAGTCGGCCAGACGGCTGAAGTTGCCCTCTCGATAATCCGCATCTTAGAATCCCTTCGTCGGAAGGAAAGCATCTCTCCACAAGAAGCTTTAAAAATTGTTCGGAAAACAGGACTCAGTCAATATCTAATGACTGTGACTTCCGGTCAAAATGAATAAGCCCAACTCGGGTAATTTTCATAAGTCACGGTTCCTGTCTTCAGGCCGTGAGCTCCAATTTGAATTTACCTAAAGTTCGCATCTGACAATCCACTGTTCCTATTCCTGAATAAAAGATATTTATATTTATAACGCAATCAGCGCGCCCCAAGAACTTTCTGTATTCTATACCTTAACCTTTCTAGGTGAGATGAAGAGATGAAAATTCATCCTTAAAATCATCCCAAAAGAGGATTGATTAACTCCTTCATATCTGCCATAAGAATTATGAATAAAAAAAGGTGTGTTCTTTCGTGCGAATAAAAAAAGTTTCCGTCTGCTACCAAAGCGATCCTCTAGCGGAAAACCTTCCCACACTTTAATAATCAGTTATAACTGGAATGAAAAAAAGAATTCTCTTTAATTTGGACGAAAGAGATGAAAGACAAAGATAGAACCAAAGAACAGCTCCTGGAAGAACTTGGAAAACTTCGACAGAAGCTCAGGAAGTTAGAGGATGCAGAAGCCAAGCATAAGCAAAAAGAACAACTATATAAAGAGTCAGAAGAAAAATACAAATTATTGGTCGAAACCTCAAACGACATGATTTTTACCGTGGATCTTGGGGGAAATTTTTTATTTGTCAACCAAGCTTTGAAGAAAATTTTGGGATATTCAAGAGAAGATATCAAAAAAATAAATGGGTTTGCTCTAGTTCATCCAGAGGATCTGTCAAGAGTTAGAAAACAATTTGCAGGATTAGTGGAAGGGAAGAAAGTTAATAATATGGAATACAGGTATAAAACCAAAAAAGGCAATTATATCCATATTCTTAATAATGCCTCTCCCATTTTTAGCCCCGAAGGAAATATCGTCGCTGCTTTCGGTATTGCCAGAGATATCACCCAACGCAAGAAAATAGAAGAGAAGCTGCAGAGAGCTCATGACGAATTAGAGCTAGGAGTAAGAAAAAGGACCTCTGAACTTGTTTTGATAAACAAGAAGCTTAAAAAGGAAATAGAAAAGCGTAAAAGAACAGAGCAAGCTTTGCGTGAGAGCGAAGAAAAATACCGTTCAATCTTCGAGTCTTTCCAAGATGTCTATTATAAGACTGATCGAGAGGGAAGGGTAACGATCATCAGTCCTTCAGTTTATTCTCAAGCTGGCTATGATCCTAAAGAAATGATCGGAAAACCTGTAACAGATTTTTATCTAAACCCAGCTGACCGCGAAGCTTTTCTCCAAGAGCTAAAGAAATCTGGAGTCATAAATGATTACGAACTAAAGCTCAAAGCGAACAATGGACGTGTGATTGAGGCATCAGCGAACTCTAGAATCATCTTTAATAAAGATGGTGAGCCAATGGGCGTAGAAGGTGTACTGAGAGACATCACCGGGCGCAAGCAGGCAGAGGAGGCATTAAGAGAGTCTGAGGAGAAATACAGAGAAATTGTCGAATTGGCTCCGGATGGTATTTTAACAATTGATCTCAAAGGCGTCATCACGTCCTGCAATACCGCCTTTTTAAACCTGGCAGGCGTCTCAAAAGCCAATATCATTGGCAAACATTTCACCAAACTTCCTCGTGTCCGTCCAAGGGATATTCACAAATACATTAAGATGTTCAACACTCTCCTAAAAGAAAAAACTCCTAAACCTATAGAGATTGAATGGCATCGTAAAGATGGAACCACTCGCTCAGGAGAGTTCCATGTGAGTCTGATGAAAAAAGGTCCCAAGACGACGGGCATCCAGGTTATCGCTCGTGACATCACCGAACGCAAGAGGACAAGGCAAGTGCTAGAGGAATCAGAGGAAAAATTCCGAAACCTGGCCGAACAGTCTCCCAACATGATTTTTATCAACAAGAAAGGCAGAGTCGTCTATGCCAACAAGAAATGCGCCGAGATCATGGGCTATAAAAGAGAAGAATTCTATCTCCCAGATTTTGATTTCTTAACCTTAATCGCACCAGAATCGAGGGAGCTCATTAGAGCCAGCTTCAAACAGCACATGAAGGGCCAAGATATCCCCTCCTACGAATATACACTCATCACCAGAGACGGCCAAAGAATCGAGGCCATAATCACCACCAGGTTGATCAATTATGATGGAGAGAGGGCCATTCTCGGAATTATTACCGATATCACCGAGCGCAAGCGCACAGAGCAAGAGCTAAGCATCAAGGATTGGGCCATAAAGTCATCCATCAGCGCCATTGCCCTGGCTGACCTGGAAGGGAACTTCATATATGTCAACGATTCATTTCTCCAACTTTGGGGCTATGAAAATGAAAATGAGGTTATCGGAAAACCAGCTATAAAATTCTGGCGCTCAGAAGAAGAGGCTTTGAAAATCACAAAAGCTCTACATGATAGATGGAACTGGATCGGCGAATTGGAAGCAATAAAAAAAGACGGCTCAACTTTCGATGCCCAGCTTTCGGCCAGTATGGTTACAGATGCTAACGGCAATCCCATCTGCATGATGGCGTCATCTTTGGATATCACCGAGCATAAGATAGCTGAGGAGAAATATTCTTCCCTTTATTCGGCCATGAATGAGGGAGTTTGCCTGCACGAGATTATCTATGACAATAAAGGGAAAGCAGTGGACTATAGATTCATTGATATAAACCCAGCCTATGAGCTGATTACAGGTCTGAAGAAAGAAAAGGTCATAGGGAGCAAAGCCTCCCAGATCTACAGAACAGCCAATCCCCCCTTCTTGAATATCTTTGCCAAAGCGGCTGAAACTGGGGAGCCGGCCTCTATTGAATCCTATTTTCCTCCCTTGAAGAAATATTTCATCATCTCTACTTTTTCTCCTGAAAAGGGAAAGTTCGCCACTGTGCATACAGACATCACAGAGCGCTATGAAACTGAAAGAGAATTGATTGACGCCAAGGAGCAAGCAGAAACAGCCTTAAGAAAGCTAAAAAGGGTTCAATCACAACTCATTCAATCGGCGAGACTGGCTGCCTTGGGCAAGCTATCAGCTGGCATAGCCCATGAAATCAATAATCCTCTGAGTATTATCTCTGGACACGCTCAGATTTTACTCATGGATAAGATTGCAGACTCCCCAGAGATTAAAGAGCCATTGGAGACAATAAAAAAACAAGTTGACCGCGCCTCAAGTATCACAGATCAACTTCTCCAATTTTCCAAGAGGATAAAGCCTAGACTCAAGAAATCAAATGTGAACGAAACCCTGAAAGACACCCTTGTCCTGTTGAGGCAGCAATTATCCCAAGACAAAATTAAGATAGTGAAAAAGCTATCATCCAAACCTGCCTTTATTCGTGCAGACGCCTCACAGCTTCAGCAAGTTTTTATGAATTTAATCTCCAACGCTTCCCACGCTATGCCTAACGGAGGCACCCTGACTATAGACACGACGTTTAAGGATGGAAACCTTGAAACCAAATTTACTGATACTGGATGCGGCATTCCAGAGAGAAACTTGAGCAAAATATTCGAACCTTTCTTCACCACCAAAAAAGATGGAACCGGACTCGGCCTATCCATTGCCTACGGAATCATAAAAGCCCATAAAGGAGACATAAAGGTCAAGAGTGAAGAAGGGAAGGGAACAACCTTCATCATAATATTACCGTATGAATAAAAGCCATTTGATAAGGAGGTAAAATGGCGAGAATATTAGTCGTAGACGATGAACAAGATGTTTGCGATATGCTCGAAAAGTTCTTAAGAATTAAAGGATATGAAGTCAGCACGGCCTTGAGCGGAGAAGTAGCTCTAACTCTGGTCAAAGAAGAGAAACCTCATATCGTGCTCTTAGATATAAGAATGCCTGAAATGGATGGTCTAGAATGTCTGGAGCGCATTAAGGAAATCGATAAGGAAATCGGGGTGATCATGATAACTGCACTCAAACAAGAAGAGGTGGGGAAGAAAGCCATGGAATTGGGGGCTTATGATTACATCACCAAACCGCTCAGTCTTCAGTATCTGCAGGACTGCCTCATGGTAAAACTTTTGCAGATGACCACTTAAACGGGGTTTCTTAATGAGCGCGGACGATCTCTTTGACCCGCATGAGCTGGACCTGGAAGGATCGCTCCATCTCTTCCAGCCGGCTGGAGATGTGGCTGATGGTCTCTCTGATGCTGGGAATGAGGATATGCTCTAAGGCGTTGACCCGGCGTCGGGTGACTTCGATTTCATCGGCCAGAAGTTCGGCTGCTTTAAACAGTCTCGCCAGCTCCATTAGATCCTTAAAAAGCTCCTGTGCCTTCAGGAGGCCGATATCCAGTTCGCTTTCTGTATTCAGTAAATCATAATCGGAAATTTTCATTTCCTTAATCTCAAAGCGGGGAATAGACAAGTTTAGAATCCTTTCTTTCCTGGTCTCTAGAGCCAGCTTTCCGGACGGCAGAAGCTCTTCCAGCTCTTCCTGAGAATTTCTCGTCCGAGCCAAGGCAAAGGAGAGGAAGATTTTCTTGAATTTCGAGTCGACTTCCTCTTGAAGAGCATAAAACTGGCGAATGATCTCCAGGAAGCGGCGCATGATCTCTTCGAGCTTATCCTTGAGGAGCTTATGCCCTCTCTCGGCTAGAACAAGGCGCCTCCGGAGCCTCAAAAGCTCCATCCTGTTGGGGTTGGCCTGTATTCTCATTCCTTCTTAGGATAATATTTTTCTAGATATTCAGGTCGAATTCTTTTCAATTCCGCCCTCGGAATCGTATGGAGAAGCTTCCAACCGATGTCCAGACTTTCAATTATGGTCCGAGACTCGAACTCTCCTTGACTAACAAATTCTTCCTCGAAGATCTCGGCAAATTTCAAATAGACCTTGTCCATGTCACTCAAGGCCGCCTCTCCCAGAATCAAGGCCAGCTCCCGAGCTTCCTTGCCCCGAGCATAACAGGCAAAAAGCTGATTCAGGACATCTGCGTGGTCTTCTCTCGTTTTTCTCTCGCCAATGCCTTTGTCTTTGAGCCTAGAGAGGCTGGGAAGAACATCTATCGGAGGATAGATTCCTTTGCGATGAAGCTCGCGACTGAGCATGACCTGTCCCTCAGTGATGTAGCCTGTCAAGTCAGCAATGGGATGGGTCTTGTCATCTTCAGGCATGGTCAAGATCGGAATAAGGGTGATCGACCCTGGCTTGTTCTTAATCCTTCCTGCCCTCTCATACATGGAAGCCAGGTCAGTGTAAAGATACCCAGGGTATCCTCTTCGTCCGGGAATCTCCTTCCGAGCGGCAGAGATCTCCCGAAGAGCCTCGGCGTAAAAAAGCATATCCACCAGAATAACCAGCACGTGCATATCCTGGGCAAAAGCCAAATACTCCGCGCAAGTCAAAGCCAAACGAGGAGTTGCCAGGCGCTCGATGGGAGGCTCATTCGCCAAATTAAGAAAAAGCACTGCCCTCTCCAGGGCTCCCGTGTTCCGAAAATCCTCAATAAAGAAATTTGCCTCTTCGAAGGTGATACCCATAGCGCCAAAGACAACAGCAAATCTTTCTTTCTTACCCAGGACCGCAGCCTGCCGGGCAATCTGGGCAGCAATCCGGGCATGGGGAAGCCCGCTTCCTGAGAAAAGAGGCAGTTTCTGACCTCTGACTAGAGGATTCATGCCATCGATAGAGGAGATGCCAGTTTGGATAAATTCTTGGGGATAGTCACGCGCATCGGGATTAATGGGATCGCCGCTGATATCGAGCAGATTCTGGGCAATAATCTGAGGACCGCGGTCTTTAGGCTTCCCTGAGCCGTCAAAAACACGGCCGATGATCTCCTCAGATACTCCGAGTTGTTGGGATCGTCCCAAGAATCTGACTCTTGACTTGTCCACATCCAGGCCCACCGTTCCCTCAAAGACTTGAACAACGGCTTTTTCGGTGGAAATATCGAGGACTGTTCCCCTGCGAAGAGCCCCGTCTGTCGTCTCAATCTCGACCAATTCTCCGTATTTTACTTCTTGAATTTTTTCCACGATAAGCAATGGCCCCACAATATTAGAAACAGTCAAATACTCTTTATACATCTTCCCTCTCATTCCTCACTCTGAAGCATTTCCTTAAAGGCCTCATCGACTTGAACATAAGCGTCGAGGAGTTCAGCATCTTCCTCGGGTAGGAATTTCATTTTCGAAATCTTTTCCCTAATTTCAAGACTTAAAATATCTTCTAGGTTTCTCTTCTCTTCTAAGGCCTTAAGAGCAAGATGGTGGAAATGTAGAATTGTCCGCATCATCAAATACTGCTTCCTCATAGACGTATAGGTGTCTTGAGGATGAAAAGCGTTCTGGTGGAGGAAGTCTTCTCGTATGGAACGGGCTGATTCAAGAGTGAGCCGCTCTTTGGCTGAAAGCGACTCTACTCCGACTAGGCGGGCGATTTCTTTGAGCTCATCTTCCTCTTCCAGGAGCAGCATGGCTTCCTGCCTGAGAGCTGTAAAATCCTCGGCGATTTCACTATTGAGACGCTCCTTTATGTTCTCTATGTAAAGGCTGTAGCTCAGAAGCCAGTGGATGGCCGGAAAATGTCTCATGTTGGCCAGTCTGTCATCCAAAGCCCAAAAAACCTTGACCACTTTTAGAGTCGATTGAACGACAGGATCGGACAAATCCCCCCCTGGGGGAGAAACAGCCCCGATGACGCTCAAGGCACCTAACCTCCTATCAGAGCCCAAGCAAACGACTTTTCCAGCCCGCTCATAAAATTCTGCCAGCCGGCTGGCTAGATAGGCGGGAAAACCTTCTTCTCCTGGCATCTCTTCCATCCGCCCCGAAATCTCGCGCAAGGCTTCAGCCCAACGGCTTGTGGAATCAGCCATAAGAGCTACCGAATACCCCATGTCTCGGAAGTACTCAGCGATGGTCATCCCGGTGTAGATAGAGGCTTCTCTAGCTGCCACCGGCATGTTTGAGGTGTTAGCAATGATCACGGTCCGCTCTAGGAGAGGCCGGCCTGTGCGGGGATCCTCGAGTTCAGGAAAGCTGAGGAGAAGGTCTGCCACCTCATTCCCCCTCTCCCCGCAGGCCACAAAAACGATGATTTGAGCATCAGACCATTTCGCCAGTTGATGCTGGACGACTGTCTTTCCACTGCCGAAGGGGCCTGGCACACAAGCTGTTCCTCCCTTAGCCAGAGAAAAGAGAGTGTCGAGAACTCTTTGCCCGGTCGTGAGAGGCTCATCCGGCATGAGGCGCTCCTGGACATCCCGGTGTTTGCGGATGGGCCAAGTCTGAAACATCTTGATCTCTTTGATTCCGCTGGAAGCCTTGATTTTGACTACAGTCTCCTCAACCGTAAAATTTCCCTTCCTTATCTTCTCGATTTTTCCGCTGGCTCCGGCAGGAACCATGATTCTATGTTTAACCAGGAATGTTTCCTCCACTTCTCCCAGAAAATCCCCGGCTTCAACCTTTTGTCCCTCCTTGACGAGAGGGGTGAATTTCCATTTCTTTTCTCTATCCAGGGAAGGAAGCTCGATTCCTCGTGTAACGAAATCCCCTTCTTTAACTCTTATGATATCCAACGGTCTCTGGATCCCATCATAGATGGAACTCACCAAGCCTGGGCCCAGCTCTACACTCAAGGGCTTGCCAGTCAAGAAGATGGGTTCCCCTGGACCTATACCTGTCGTATCTTCATAGACTTGGGCAAAAGCCTGGTCTTCTCTTAATTCGATGATTTCTCCGATCAAACCCAACTCGCCAACTTTGACCATGTCGTACATCTTAGCTCCCATGCAGCCTGAGGCAACAACCAAAGGGCCAGCCACGCGAATGATTTTACCTTCTCTCATCTTTTCCCTTTCCTTTGATTAATGAATCTGAGCCTGTGGCTTTTATGGCCATTTCTCTCATGATATTTCCTAGGTAGTCAGTCACGTCTCGGTGATCCCTGAATCCCACCACCACAGGACAGAATTTCTTCACCAGGGCCTGTCGTTCTTCTTCCAATGGTTTAAGGAAATTCTGGTGCACAAAACAGAGCGCATAATCTTCTTTTTCTAAAGCCTTCAGCGTCTTTTTCGCTTCTTCCAAGTTTTGGGGAGTAAAAACATCCAACCCTAAGGCTATGAAAGCAAAGACAAGATCATACTCTCCGATGACAGCAACTTTTTCAAACATAAGTCTCACTGATCCTCTGTTTCAAAAGTAGAGGAGGAATTTGATTCAGTTTTCCAATCCCCATGAGCCGAACAAGGTTCAACTCGCGTCTCTTGGCCAGAGCGTAGGCAAAAATTGGTTCAGGCCCAAACACGACGTATTTTGCTTTTCTCAAATAGTCCATCAAAAAATCCTCGATCCCTCGCTCCAGCTCTACAAAAGTCTCCTTTTCTTCAAGCGTATCGACTCCTCGATTCCACACCTCAGCATAGGGAGTAGACTGGATTTTCTCCCCAACATCTCCGAAGGTCTCCTCGAAATTCTTGATAAGGACCTGGTCATCCAAAAAGCCTCCCTTGAGGATAGATTTCTCGAGTTTTTCTCTGCTGGCACCCGAATACTTGAGGCGGCAAAATATCTTAAGATTCGCCAAGTCAATCTTATGCCTGAAATAATCATGGATAAAAGAATAATTCATGCTCTCCGAAATCTTCAAAGCCTTCTCAGGCATCTTCTCTACCAGAAAAGCCTCCAGGACGTCCTTTTCTAGCAGAATTTCAGTCACCAGGCTCAAAAGCTCTTTTTCTTCTCTATCTAAGAAACTGTCCAATTCCTCTGAATTCTTTATCTTGGCCATCTCTTCAAGAAATTCCCCGGCGTCAAAAACAATCTTTATGGCGCGAGGAAAGTCTTTCTCCTCTGCGGCCTCGGAAAAGACAGCTCTTTCGACTAATTTCCTCTCCAAAGCGCGAACCCGGCCCACGGCATAGGCATAATCGAGCCGAGAGGTTCTCTTCATATCTTCAAGACCTTAAGGATGTAATTCTCGAGCTTAGGACGCAGTTCTTCTAACAATTTATCCTGGTGGTAAAACTCTTCTCGCTCTCCATCTTTGAGGACAATCTTCTTTTTAAGCTTGACTTGTCCTAAATTGGCTTTCTGCAAAGCCTTTTCCAATATTTCATCGATGAACTCTTTTTTCCAGGACAGGATCTTGATTCTTTTCTCCAGCCGGGACTGGGTGACAAGGCGGCTCGCCTCAAGCCTGGCTTTTCTCTCGATCTCTTCTATCAAAGCGGCTGCTGATCCCTCAGCTTCTTTCCGGGCGTTCTCTTTGATCTCCTCAGCCTTCCTCTTGCTCTCGGAGACGATTTTGTCTGCCTCCGCTTGAGCATCCCGGGTGATTCTTTCCAGGATCTTCTCTAAGCTCATGATTATGCCTTCGCTTTTACACCAACGGCTTTAAAGTCTTATTCCGTTGAGAAGAAGAATTGTAATCAGCAGTCCCAAGACTGCATAAGTTTCTACCAGCGCCGCCATGATCACCGGCTTCATGAGGTCCTTGGGCTGCTTGGCAACCATGTAAACTCCCGAAGCACACACTTTCCCCTGATGAATCCCTGAAACCAACCCCGCAAAAGCCACCGGCAAGCAGGCAACGAGAATCTGCCAGCCGTTGAATACGGTGAGCTTGGGTATAGTTCCGGTTGTCAATCCTATTTTCAGGATGACCAGAAAGGCACTCAGGAAACCATAGATTCCCTGAGTCCCCGGAAGAGCAACCAGCAGCAGAAGGCTCCCAAATTTTCCCGGATCTTCACTCATGACTCCGCTGGAAGCCTGACCTGCCAAGCCGACACCTATGGCTGAACCTATTCCACCAAGAATGCAGGCGAGTGCTCCGCCTAAGATGGCCAATGTCAAACCTAATGCCATTTGTCCGACCTCCTTATATTCTCACTGAACACATTTATATGAATTCAATAAATCGACTTTCCATCTCAAAAGGCTGGAAGGGCTTGCCTCCAGACCTGAAAAATTTGCTGAAAAACTCAACAAACTGAAGACGCATGGAATGAACAAATCCCCCTAGATAGCTGATGGCTAGATTGAAAAGATGCCCACCGAGGAAAATCAGGGCAGCCAGCAGCCAGCCAACCCAGGGAATGCCCAAAGCAGTCTGACAGAGAGTGTTCACCACCATGGCAATAACACTGGTCGCCAATCCTAAGGCCAAAAGCCTGGAATAAGACAGAACATCAGCCAGATAACGGGATATATCATAGAGGCTGTAGAGTCCGCCAAAAAACCGGGCCAAGGGATTACGACTGGGAGAAGCAAAGAATACTATTCCCGCTGCCCCGACCAGGGACAGAATCCCCCAAAGAAACTGTTTAGTCAGAAGATAGACGACCAATGAGGGGAGGAGCAAGAGCCAACCTCCCTGAACAAAGATCGATTGGAGAATGTTTTTATTCTTGATTCCATCGATCAATTTAAGCAAAGTCCCGAACCAGACTTGAATGAACCCTAAAGCGAGGGCCAGGATTAAGAAAGAGAGGGGATCTTGAAGGGGATCTAGGATCATCAGCTGGCGGATCGGAAAGCCGAACCATCCTCCAACCAGCGTTCCCAGAATCACTGTCGAGATGCCCAACAGGGTAAGGAGCTTCAGGAAGAGGAGAAGCCCGCCTTTGGGTTTGGCAAACTTGATGTAAAGAAGACTCAGCAGGGTGACTATCAGCCCGTAACCAGCCTCGCTTACACATAATCCTACAAACAGGAAAAAGAAAGGGGCTAGAGGCAGCGTCGGGTCAAGGGAGCCGCGCTGAGGTAGACCGTAGAGCTTGGTCACCACCTCAAAAGGCTGGCTGGGTTTAGGGTTTTCCAGAATAGAAGGGGGTGATTCCTCAGGAAGAGGCGGGCGGAAATATATCTGGGTTTCATCAAAGTAGGGCTTGAGCTTATTCTTCAGCCGATCGACATCAAAGGAACGAATCCAGCCCTCCAAGTAAAAAACACGCTCTGTCTCACCCAGAAGTCGAGCCGATAATATCCTCTCTCTCTCATTGAGGAGAACATCATGAACCTGCATTAATTTCTCGCGATAAACAGCCAACCGTCTCCTTTCTCCATCCAAAGCCTCCACGTCTTTTCTTTTCCCCTCAATTTCTTTACGAATTTTCTCCCTGACATCTCCGACTCTGTCCTTGACCTGAGCTAGGCTCATGATGGGTTCAGTAAAATAGAGGCGAGTGAAGTTTAATTCCTTCAGGCTCTGTTCAAGTTGAGTTTGTTCCTTTTTGAGGTAAAAAACCAAAAGATGAATTTGTCTTTTATCCTGATGGATGATCTCAAACCAGATAGCCTCTTCCTCGGCTAACTTCTGCAGTTCTTCAAATTGAGAAAGCGGCATACTCCCCAGCACGATTTCCGTGGAATCCGTCGTTTCCACCGAAGAGACCGGCAGACTGAGTTCTTTAAGAGGGGAAAGAAAGTCTCTTTCTCTCTCCAAGAATTTTATCTCCCCCAACAATTCATTCTTATCGGCCTCCAGCTTTTCTAACTCGTCCAAAACAGAGCGAAAGTCAAAATCAAGAACTTCCTTCCTTTTCTGGTAATGGAGAGAAGGTTTTTGGGTAAAAAGCCTTTTTAAAAAACCCTTCTCTTCTTGGCCGGAGAAATAATCCAAAGCCTGCTTTAATCGATGGAGGAGGTGTTCATGCTCAGAAGCTTCTGGCGAGGAAGAGGCTAGGTCAAATTCTTCGAAATTGGCTTCCTCCAGCTGAACTAGCCCTGATTCCTGGAGTGAAGAAAGCAATTCTGTTTTCAAATGAGAATATGCCACAATCTGGACTCTTTTGACTTCAGCCAAGGCCATGATCTACAACGAGCCTCCCTCTAAGAATTCTTTTATCCCTGCTGTCACCTTGTTGACCGCCTCTTCGATCAATCTTTCAGTTTTGCTGCGGAGGGCCTTCCCCTCCTCCTCGGCTTCCTTCTTTATCTTCTCTGCTTCCCTTAAAGCTTCTTGTATGATGGCTTTTTTCCTTTTCTCAGCCTCATCTCTGGCCCGGTTTAAGGCGACTTTCTTTATTTCTTTAGATTTATCATAAGCCTCTTGAATGATATTCGAAGATTTTTTTTCTCGAGCCTCCCGAATCATTCTTCTTGCCTTTTCCTCAGTTTTTTTAATCTTCTGAAGAGCCTCAAAGGCCTGGCTTTTCTTTATTTCATTTTTCATTTATTAACTTTTCATCCTGTTATGATTGAAATCTTCAATCATCCACCCGAGGTGATGCATTCCTTCCAGGGTAGGCAATTCTACCTTTTTGACTATTTTATTGATAAAAATAATAGGACTTATTATAACCTATGATCTTCTTTTTTTGAAGTCTTGGTATCTTCCTGAAATGAGATTCTACCTATCCCCAGGTTAATGCTTTTTGAACCACGAATAAAATATCCTTATCAAAGCAGAAAATCCGGATAAAGATAAAACGCCCGAAAATCCAGCTTTCTTCTTCTTGCTTCCTTCTCCAGGGGCTTCAAGGGAGATCTATAATCCCTGAGTGCAGATTTAAAGAGAAGCACTGCCCCAGCTTTTCTAACATCCCGCAACTCGAAGGCTTTCCATTCTGGTCCCAGGTGGAGCACAAAATTCGTCCCTTTTGATGAACCAGCTTTAATAATCTCCGTCAAAAGGTCTTTATCTGTTGACTCCTTCAGGCTGTCATCAGAAACATGAATCCAGGCACCACCCAACTCTCCCAGGACCTGCTCCAAGGGCCCGTGATGATAATAGACCAGCCAGCTTCCTCCCTTTCGGCAAGCAGCGGCCAAGTCACCAAGGTGTAAGAAATCACGCTCTCTTTCCCTATTGGTTATATGAAAATATATTCCGCACCTGCCCAGCCGTTCCAGGTCCGAAAAAGGAATGCTTCCCTGCTCCTCCTTGGACGCTTCTTCATCCAGAGAACCATGATGAAAGTCAGCCACAATGGCTCCACTTTTTCGACAAGCCTTGCTTATTAATTCCAGTACTGTAACCTTCGGCCTTTCTTGATCTGAGGTATAGATGTCTGCTCCTGCCTTTCCCAGCAATTCCAGCTCCCATGTTTCGAGCTTTCCAGAATCAATCAACCGAAATCGGCATCTTTTTTTCTGACAGGATCTAACGATGTCCAGGAGCCAGGCAAAACGATATTGATCATCTCGAACCGTAACGACTCTTCCCCTTGTGGCCCAGGAAAGGAGTTTATGGGCTCTTTCAGGAAACTTTGAGTTTTCTTCTTCTACAGATTCTTTTTCCATGAAGCTTAGAAACCTTTTAACTTTTTATTCGATGAAGAATGGCCAATAGAAGCCTCGAAACATATAACATCGCCCCAAGAAGATGTCAAGTGAGCTCAGGCTAAGTGTTTCGAAAACACAACCATGGGGTCAGGTCTCCAGATTCAAGACTTAAATAAAAGCTACCCCCTTGTAATCTGGAATCTGGAGATCTTACCCCTGTTGGAGCTTGAAAAAAAGGGCTCTATCCTTTATCATCTACCCTGATATCTATGAAAAGCAAGGAAAGCACTGTTCTTTTTTCAGGGGGAATAGATTCTCTCACCGCCCTTTACTGGGCCCTTAATCGGTATGACAAAGTCTATCCCCTGACTTTTGATTACGGGCAAAGGAACCAACTGGAAATAAGCATGGCTCGTCAATCAGCCTCAAGGCTCAAGGTCCCTCAAACTATTCTCACCATAGACTTGGGACAGATCGGGGGGTCCTCGCTCACGGATAAGAACCTTCCTTTGCCGAATTACGAGCAGCTGGAGGAAATCGAGGACGGCCCGCCTTCAACCTACGTTCCCTTCCGCAACGGAATATTCTTAGCTCTCGCCACAGCCTGGGCAGAAGTCAAGGGAATCAGAGAGATTGTCTGCGGTTTCAATGTCGTCGATTCCCCCCATTATCCTGACACTCAAGAGGAATTCGTTAAAGCCATGGAAAGAGCCATAAACCAGGGGACCACGGCCTTTTTTACTCATGAGCTAATGAAAATCATCACTCCCTTTACAAACCTAAAAAAATCGGAAATCATCAAAGAGGGTCTTTCCTTAGGAGCAAATTATTCCTACTCTCTTTCCTGCTATTCTGGAACTGAGATTCCCTGCCAGAAATGTTCATCCTGCCTCTTACGGCAAAAAGCATGGGAGGAGCTGGGCATCAAGGATCATCTCATCCAAAGATTGGAGAAGGAGGGAAAAATATGAGTTGGATACTAAAGGTCAACGACCGATTCCAGGCCGCTCACTTTCTGAAAGAATATAAAGGAAAATGCGAAAAAATTCATGGCCATACTTTTTGGGTAGAAGTCCAGGTCAAAGTGACGAAATTGGATAAAAGAGGAATAGGGGTAGATTTTGCCACCATCAAGGAAAAATTGACTAAAATTCTCCCTGACCACACGTTTCTCAATGAAATGTATAATTTTACTCCTTCGGCTGAAAACCTAGCTCGCCATTTCTATAAGGAGTTGAAAAAGCATTTCCCAGTTAAGGAAGTGACTGTCTGGGAATCCGAGAATGCCTCAGCCACCTACTCTGAAAGTCGCTGAAATATTCTCCTCAATCCAGGGCGAAGGCCTTAGACAGGGAGAACCCACTCTTTTTGTGCGCTTTTCTGGCTGCAACCTTGAGTGCTCCTTCTGCGATACCAAATATGCCTGGAAAAAAGGAAAAGACTACTCGACATTTCAGATTATAGACAAGATAAAAAAACAGAGACGCCGCTTCCCGGCAGAATGGGTATGCCTGACAGGGGGAGAACCCCTCCTTCAGGACCTGGCCGATCTGGTTCAGAAGCTGAAAGAAGAAAGATTCAAGATCCAGGTTGAAACCAATGCCACTATCTTCTGCTCCTTGCCTGTCGACTGGTATTCCATCTCCCCCAAACCAGAAAAATATCTCTTTCGCCCCGAGTACAAGAAGGCAGCTAAGGAAGTTAAGCTGGTGGTGACCAAAGCTCTGAATCTAGACACGGTTCAAAGGCTCAGGCAGGAATTTCCTGAAAAAACACCTATCTTCCTTCAGCCGCAGTCCACCCGGAAGTGGAGCCTGGATAAAGGGATGAAACTTCTAAAACAGGCCCAGCAGGCTGGTATAAAAAACACAAGACTTTCTGCTCAGCTCCATAAAATCTACGGCTTACGATAGATCTAGCCCACCAATTAACAGGTTTATAAGAGCCCAAGGGTAGAATAATCCAGGTGTTTAAGAGTCCAGGTGCATAAGAAATAAAAAAATTCACCCCGCAATTCACCACAAGAGGGGATTGACCTATCCTGGAAGCTCTGCCAAAATCCTTCCTAAGAAACAAGATGAATCATAAAAAGGGAATCTAAGTGAAAAAAGACGGGTTCACGGTATGGGAATTGATAGTCGCATTAGTGATTTTAGGCCTTCTCCTGGCTGTATTGATTCCTCTCTATCTGAACGCCAAACAGAGAGCTACGCAGAGATCGACCATGGCTGATATGCGGATGTGGGGAGAAGCCGTGGCCCTCTATATCGAGGAGAATTCCGTTGCTCCCCCTAGCCCAAGAGGCATGCTCAATTACAAAAAAACGATCATAAAAGAGCTGACGCCTTACCTCAAAGCCATTCGCGTCGTAGACTGGTGGGGTCACTTCTTTTACGCGTGGACAAGAGAGGGTGACAACTGGTATGGAATACCGGCCACCACCGATAAAGATTTCATCATCGCTTCCCGCGGAAAAGAAGGACTTCAAGAGGGCTGGAAATACGAACCGAAAAACCCTGAGTCAGGATATTTTGAAATAAATAAGTATAAAGATTTCGAGAGAGACCTGGTTTTCTGGAATAATAAATTTATTCGCTGCCCAAAATCAAAAAAGCAACCCGCTGGGTCTGAGAGTGTAAACTGAAAATCTATTTATCGAACGAGACATCTGATTTACTTCGTATCAAATGAAAGCCAGAACGACAAGGATGAAAGAAGGAGAGTTCAACTCAAGAAGGGAATTTCTGTTTTCCTTTTTGGCCGGATTAGTCTTGAGCACGGGTTTTTGGGTGGTAGAAGTTGCCCTCTTTCTTATCTCCAAACTCCGCCAGCCTGGAATCTGGTTCTACCTGCCCCTTAAAATCTGGCTTCTTTACTTAAGTACAGGAATAACTTTGGCTGCTCTCAGCTGGATAGCGAGTCTATTAGTCTTAAAGAGAGGCAAACGCACCTTAGATAAATTCAGGAGTGTGTTCGGCTCGATATTCATTTCTTCTTTTTTAACCATATATTTGTTGGCCCTTTATCAACGAGTTTTTCATCATTTTTTGGAAGGAATTTTTTACTTTCTCAATATGCTAATCATCCTGCTCATTTCTGTATTAGTTGGGTGGCTGCTATCCAGATCCCCACGGCGAATTGCCAAACTCTTAAAAATTTCGCTCATTTCTGTTGCTGCGAGTGCTTCTTTTCTCATCCTTTTCCTGACGGTTTTTGATATCAATGCCAAATTCTTTCCTAAAGTCACTGCTGGCTATCAGCGTCATGCTCAGTCCAAGCCCAATGTCGTGCTCATCATCATAGATGCGCTAAGAGCCGACCATCTCAGCTGTTTGGGATACAGCAAAATTGAAACGCCGAATATCGACCGGATTGCCCGCGAAGGCGTTCTCTTTGCCGATTGCATTGCTCAGGCTCCTTGGACTTTGCCCAGCATGGGTTCGATTTTGACCTCGAGATACCCTTCCCAGCATGGAGCTGAGATGCAGCAGATCAGAAAAGGCCTTAACCCTGATGATGTGATTGTCCTAAGAGAGGGATTCCTTTATGAAGAAAATACAACCTTAGCCGAACTCCTTAAAGAAGATGCTTACTATACCCTAGCGCTTCAACCGAATATCACTGCTGGTACCTCGGTCGGATTTAATCAAGGATTTGATTTTCACTTTGACTGTCATAAATACAAAAACCTGCTCCTTGAGAGGATCGCGGGCTGGATATCAAACAGAAAAATTTCCCGAGTGTTCTATCCAAGTTTTAAATACGCCAAGGATGAAAAAGTCGTAAATTATATGAAAAACTGGGTAGAAATCAATCATCATAAGCAATTTTTCATGAGCATTCTTCTTTTTGATTGTCATGAATATCATCTGAAAGAAAGAGTAAAGAAAGAGAAATATTATATTCCATCAGTGGAGCTTTATGATAACGAGATCAAGAAAACCGATGAGCATATCGGAGAAATTTATGATTTTCTGAAGAAAATGGGCATTCTTGACCAGACAATACTCGTTCTGCTCTCTGATCATGGCGAAGAATTCGGAGACCACGGGGGATATGACAGAGGATACGAGTATGAATATGACAGCGGAAAAATGCACGCTCACACCTTATATGATGAAATCCTCCGCATTCCGTTGATCATCAGATACCCTAAAAAAATTAAGGGAAATAAGATAGTGAATCAACAAGTCAGAAGCATCGATATACTGCCAACGATCCTTTCCCTCCTGGATATCTCTTATGAGGGAACATTCGAGGGCCTTGATTTGTCCAGGAATAATTTTACCCCAGAAGACAACCTTAAGGCCTACAGCGAATCCATCCTCGAGGGCGCCGAAAAGAAATCTTTAAGGACTAAGGAGTGGAAGTTGATCTACCATCCCGTAAGTCAGAGATATGAATTGTACAATCTTGCCCAAGACCCTGAAGAGAAGGTGAACTTGGTCCGCCAAGAGGAGCGAGTCTTCGCTTCCCTTAAAAATGAATTGTTCTCCTGGATGGAAAGGATGCCCAAAGAGGAAACCAAGGCCAAGAAGAAGCGCAAATTATCTGAAGAGGAAATTGAGGCTCTAAAAGCTCTAGGATACATAAAATAATTCTAAAATGAGTCATTTCGTTCACCCCCAGACCGTACAGCCCCTGGATTCTTAAACAGCCAATGCGAGAGAAAAAAACCTATTCCCTGATTCTGCTGGCCCTTATCATAGCCGCCTTTCATCAGGGTCTTTTCTTAAACTGGACCAACGACGATGCGTACATTTCCTACCGGTACGCACAAAATATAAAAGCAGGAAAGGGATTGGTCTTCAATCCCGGTGAAAAGGTGGAGGGTTTTTCCAATTTCCTCTGGGTGATCATCCTAGCTTCCTTCAATCTCCTCGGCATTTCATCCCTTCTAGCCTCCAAAATCCTCTCTTTTTGCCTTTCCTGGCTATTGATACTTCTCCTCTTCAAAACTGGGCTGGTCTTGGGGCTAGACAAATTCTCGGCCTGTCTTTGTGCCTTAGCCTTTTCCTTCTCCAGCAGCCTGGCTTATTTTGCGATGTCAGGATTGGAAACGATATTTTATACTCTTCTTTTGCTACTCAGTATACTCATCAACGAAAAATACCAACAAGAACCCAATATAAAATCACTCTTTCTTCTGTACAGCGCCCTACTGGCGGCAGCGCTCACTCGGCCTGAAGGCCTTCTCTTTCTTCTAATGTCTTCAGGTTACCATCTCCTGAAAAAAATCATTCCAGGAAAAGGGATTCGGCTAAAGAATATCCTTCAAATCCAATTATTATTCCTTTTCTTATATGCTTCTCTCATTCTCCTCAGACATTGGTATTACGGGGACCTACTGCCCAATACATTCTATGCTAAGCCTCAAGGGACATTCGTTGAAATCGGGTACAGCGCTTTCTTCTCCAATTTCATCAATGCTCTATTCTCTGGATCCTTTCTCCTGATTCCCCTACTTTTCCTCTTCACTAAGAGGAGATACCTAACAAAATATCTTTACCCTCTTCTCTTCTGCCTCGGACAAATGGTCTTCATGTCCTATGCTGGGGACTGGATGGCCTTTGGCCGCTTCTTCATGCCAGTTCTGCCGATAGTGTTGGTCTTGACCTTTGTTCTTCTAGGTTTGATCAAGGTGAATTCAGAAAAATCGAGCGTGAAGCTGGCCTTGAAATTTATTTCTGTCTACCTTTTAGCGATTTTGGCCGGGTTAAATGCCTTCCAGACAGGAAAAGCCCTGCATAACCAAGACGCCTATCCCTACCTAGTCATGAATTCTTCCCTGCTTATTCAGACTGGGAAATGGCTGAACCAGGCTTTTCCGCCAGAAACCGTCCTCTCTCTGCGCAGGCAGGGTGCTGTGCCCTATTATTCAGGAATGAAATCTATCGATATCCTGGGACTTACCGAAAAGGAAATCGCCAGCACATTGTATAACGAGAAAGATGCCCTAAAAGCAAACAAAACCAACGCCGAATTCATCCTAAGGCAGAGACCTGAGGTGGTGATCCTGTTCTCCTCTGTTTCCCTTTATGACGGTTGGATGTATGATGAATCCAATCCAGAAGATAGATTTTTTCATCTTGAATATCTCCTTTACCAAGGAGCAGTCCGAGCAGGTTACCAGGTTCTGAATTCAATACCCTTCGGGAAGAGTGAAACAATGCACATTCTGGTTGCCTCAAGTGAAGATTTATCAAACTTAAGAACAAGCTCAGAACAACTGGCCGAGAAATTATCGTTGCCGAGAGAATAGCATGGGCTTTACTTCCTTGAAGATGATACTGAAAAAAGAGATTAAAAAAGAAGAGATCTACAGTTTCATCGATAGGATCGTCTATAGCCGCTTTTTCAAAAAGAAATTCTTTCTGGTGGCTTTCACCATCCTCTTGCTGATCATCTTCTGGTTTCAAGTCTTGCCTCATTTTTATACCTGGGATACGGATTCTCCTTCCTTCTACACGGCCGCTAAGGGAACCCTTGAACATGTCAATATTTACGATCAGAAAGAGTTCCAAACATTGGCCAATTCTCTATTTGGCCGAAGCCTAGTCGTATATCCCTACCTCTACTGGCCGATACTGGCTCAACTTTATGCCCCGTTGACCGTGCTTGGTTATTCGGCCTATTCGCAGTTCATACTCATCCTGAACATCCTTCTACTTTTCCTCTCCATGTATTTGATTTATTCCCTGCTGGAGCTTAAGAACAGAAAAACAAACCTCCCGCTGGTATTTCTTTTCTTGACAATCTTAGTGAACAACCCTCTGGAAACAACTCTCCACCATGGGCAGGTCAACATCTTGGTCTTTGTGCTCATTCTTCTCGCCGCGTGGTTATTGAAATACGACCATGAGTATGCCTCTTCTTTATTGTTATGCCTGGCTGTTTACATAAAAATATACCCTATCCTCTTTTTGATCCTGTTCGTCTTCCAGAAGAGATACAGATACCTGGTTTACTCGGTCATCAACTCCATAGCCATTTTCTTGGTCTCAGTTCTCCTTTTCTCGCTGGATTCATGGCTTGAATTCGTCAGGATGGGTTTAGGCAATCTTTTCTACGGAACAAAACCTGAATTTTTCTTTGATTATAACGCCCAATGGGGAAACTGTTCCCTCAACGGCTTTATTTCCCAAATTTTCATAAAATATGATATATCCCGAGGCTATGTTATGCCGATAGTCCTCGTTCTCCTTATCATTTGTTTTTTCTTGTTCAAATCTAAAATCAAGCAACTTTTGAAGAGCAAAGACCTTAATCTGGATATCTCCTTTATCCTCCCCTTGAGTCTAATTTTTTCGACAATTTCCTGGAATCATCATTACATTATTATGATCTTTCCCCTAAATTTTCTGTTCTATAGAATCATTTCGGAAAGAAGGTATAATTATCTGCTTCCCTGTTTGTTCTTCGCCTATACAATTCTCCTCCATCCTCGCGGTGGGGGATTTCCCTTCAACCAGATTCTGTTTTTCTCTACGGTTCTTTTCCTAGGTCTATTGTATCTCTATCATTTCACCAGGAGTTCGTTGAACCGAAGAACAGAAAAAATATAATCAGCAGCCGACTCTTAAGATTTCATTCAGGGAAGGAAGAGGTTGAAATTAAATGAGGCCTTCAATATCTCTGCCACAGACCGCCCCATTCTGTCTTGCGAAACTCTTTTATCCTTTTTCGTCCCACCGTGGGATACCAGAGAAAATCATGATAGAGATTGCTGGCCAGAGGAGCCCAAACGATCAAGGGCGTGTGCAGGAGAAGCTTCTCCAGGGGCTTGAGAAAACCTTTTCTCAGCATCTGATCACCCCAGATAACTACACTTCTCTTTACTCTGAACTGGAAATTGACCTCAGAGATGTCCTCGCCGATGACTTCTATTTCCCTAGGGTCACCAACTCCCAATCCTTTCTCATGGCACATCCTTAGGTAAGGAATGTTCAGCGGCTCAAACCCCATGATTTGGGCTGATATGGCATCGATGGCTACCGAATCTGAACTGGCCAGGATGAAATTCTTGATCTTGGGTTTCATGGTCCTGGGACCGGCTCCGTCACCACAAACCGTTCCATCCATCACACAAAATATTCCAGGGTGGAGCTCTTGCTGCATGATGAGCAAATCCACCAGGACTTCATGAATATATTTATGGGCAAAATGTCTGACTTCCTTCAGTAGGCCTCCGAAAGCATTCTTGATGGCTCCGGTGGTCATCGAATGGCCGTGGGTCTTGACAGTAGGAAGATGAATGACATTTTTTCCGATGAACATCTTGGGAATCTCGATTCCTTCCGGAAAAATCTGATTTAATCTCAGCAATTTGTTCTTGAATTCGTACTTAACCCATTCGACATCAGGTAGAGGAAAATATTTCAGATCATGTTTTTGCAGTATGGGAGTCCACTTGTTATTCTTGGCCCCCTTTACCGGATTGGTGACCACAGTCTTGTTCTCGACCGGGAATAGCATTTCCTTCTGGTATCCATCCTGTAAGAGGGTCCTGACGACTCCTTCTAGCTGCCAGGGCTGGCTGGAACAGGAGGGGAAATACTTTGTCCAGGACAGATTGAGTTTAATTAAAGTATCGGTATTTTTAGGAACAGAATCCTTATAATCCACTGCCTGCATCAATTTCTGGTAATCATCGAGAATTGTCTCGGGAGAGGTCTTCAAGACCGCGACTTTCGATTTCAGCATTTACCTAGCGCTAAGATAAAGAATAATAACTGCGGCAGCTATCCAAAGAAAAATATCGATCAAGAGAGGTTTGTCTTTGATGATCAGAGCTTCGGGGCTGCCTCCTTCGGATTTCTGATGAATGAGGTAAAGATAGCGAAAGATGCCGTAAAGGACAAAAGGGACGGTAAAGATGAGATTAGATGTTCCGAACTTGGTCACGGTTTCTTCAGAAATGGTGTAAAGGCAGTAGGCAATCACCGTGGAGGCAGTCACCACGGCGATCATCTGGTCCAACAGGTAGGGGCTGTATTCTTCAAGAATCGGGCGGTGATCGCTGGCTTCATCCTCGAGCAGGACAAGCTCGTGTCTTCTCTTGCTCAAAGCCAGGAAAAGGGCCAGCAGGATAGTGCAGATAAGAAGCCAGGAAGATAATGACACCTCTATAGCCAGCCCTCCAGCCACCACGCGGATGAGGAAGCCCAGCGCAACCACAAATACATCGAGGATGACGATGTGCTTCAGCTTGAGGGAATAAGCCATTTGAATCAAGAAATAGACCAGGATAATGATGAAGTAATTCTTATTCAGGGTGAAGGCCGAGCTAAAACCCAGTAATCCAAGGATGACTATCATCAGAAGGGCCGTTGACTTCTTGATCTTTCCTGAAGCAATAGGCCTTTTAGATTTTAGGGGATGGAGTTTATCCTCCTCCAGGTCTTTCAGGTCGTTAAAAACATACAGAGCGCTGGAAATAAGGCAGAAGGCGCTGAAAGCTATAGTGGTTTTTAAAAGTAGAGGAAGGTTAAAGATGTTCTGAGAAAAGATCAAGGCAGCGTAAATGAAAAAATTCTTTGTCCACTGGTGAGGACGCATGGACCGGATGATATCTTTGATCATCGGATTAACTTTCTATCTTTATATCTTTTTTCACTCAATAATTCAAATAAACTCATTGGGGTCAGGCCTTTATAATTCTTATAATTGTTTGGGTTTGACATATTGAATCATTTTTTTTTAACTTCAATTCAAAAAGTCAAAAAGGCCTAATCCTATTGTATTTCTAGTCTGATCCCGTTGTTTTCGTTGTTTTCAGAAAAAAGCGATATCCCGACCGAGTGAGATAAACGCCGGCAAAAATGATCAAAGCCCCCATTATTTGCAGAAGAGTCAACTTTTCGGAAAGAAAGATATAAGCAGATATGACTGCAAAAACTGGAGTAATATTCCCGTAGATGGCTGTCTTGCTGTTTCCCACCCGCTTTACAGATGCATACCAGATGACATAGGAAATAGCTATGGCAAAAAGGCCGGAGTAGACAAGAGCAGCCCAGGCCTGAAAAGACACTTCATTCCAGCCGAGCTGCATTATATCTTTGGCTGAAAAAGGGAGATAAAAAAATGTTCCGACAGCCAGAGTAAGCGTTGTGAATTTCAGGGGAGGTATTCTCTGCAGGAGGGGCTTCGAAAAAACTGTATAGATGGCCCAAGAAATGTTCCCGGCTAGGATTAAAAAATCTCCCCTTAAGCTCTGCCATTCAAAACGAAAGGTTCCAGCCTGTTTGGTCATGACGAAATAGAAACCAATAAAGGAAATTAAAATTCCCAGCCATCCTGCCCAATGTATCTTCTCGTGCTTTAAAGAGGTGCTCAACAGAGCCACGAATACAGGGGTCATGGCCATGACGAGGGAAGTGTTGGAAGCGGTCGTCCAATTCAATCCGTGGATGAAAAACAACTGGAAGATCGTATTGCCGATCAGGCCGAGAACAAAAATTTTCCATAAATCCGATCTTGGGATCGAGAAACCTTCCCGGCTGATCAAAAGAATAATTATTAAGATTATGGAGGCAAAAAGCAAACGAATCCCGTTGAACCCCAAAGGAGAGAATTCCCGAAGCGCTATCTTGACAAAAGAGAAGTTCACCGCCCAGAGCAATACAGCTACCAGCATGAAAACATCGGTGCCGCCAAACTTCTTGGGTTCTTCCATGTGAAAGGAGAAATATAGCATAACTAGCCTGGCCAATAAAAGCTGATTATCCGCTCTTGAAGATTCGTTCCAGGTGGCAGAAAGAGATTTTGTATTGTCACACTAAAAAATTTAGCTTATTATCCTATTGCCTTGGATTCCAGGTCTTTTACTCTGACAGGGATTCTTTCCGTGAATGTGCCTGAGTAACAGAGAATTGTCTTCCTGATGAAGCATTCACAGGTCTTTCCTTGGAGGCCTTAAGAGATGAACAAAAAAGAATACTATCTCCAAGAACTAAAAAAACTAAAAGACTGGAAACCATACTTACTCCAAGAATCACAACTTCCGGGAAGACGGGCCAACCTTGAACTGCTGCAAGCAGCCGTGGACCTGGGCAGCGAAAGACTGTTTAATGAATTGAGGAGATACGATGCCCGAAGAGCACCCACCAATTCTCCTTACGAATTCCTGGCCATGTGTGGCGTGGTCGGGCTGGGAAAACTCATCATAGAAGGGGAAGAAAGATATTTTAATGAATTGCGCTGCTATGCTTCTGACTCTCGCTGGCGAATACGCGAAGGCGTCGCCTTTGCCCTGCAAATCGTCGGGAAGAAAAGTCCGAAGAAATTACTGGAAGAAATGGAAGAGTGGAAAAAGGGAAATCCATACGAAAAAAGAGCGGTGGCGGCCGGCTTATGCGAACCAGGAATACTGAAGGAAAAATGGTTTATAAAAAGAGTTTTTGAAATGTTAGATACAATGACCTCTTCCGTAGAAAACATAAAAGATCGCCAAGATGAAGGATTTCGAGTGTTAAAGAAAGGATTGAGCTACTGCTGGAGTGTGGCTGTTGTGTCCTTTCCCCAAGAGGGAAAGAAATATATGGAAAAATGGATACAGTACAAAGACCAGGATATTGGGTGGATAATGAAAGAGAATCTGAAGAAGAACAGGCTTCAGAGAATGGATGCCAGCTGGGTTGCAGGAATGAAGGCCAACCTAGATTGATAGAATAGCTGTTCTGTCTATTGGAACCAAAAAGGAAAAAAGATTTGATCAGAGTTACTTTGTCCGGGTCTTGGATCGAGGGAAGTGTGCTTCTACCAAAGATTTCATTCCTCCCCTGGGATTGAACTCTCCGGTGACAGAAGCCCGGACTGGATGACAGGCTTTGATGACATCCTCCAATATACGATTGACCGCATTCTCGTAGAAAATGCCCAAGTTTCGGTAAGCCAGGAGGTAATTCTTAAGAGATTTCAGCTCCAGACAGTTTTTCTTGGGTATGTAACGAATGGTTATTATGCCAAAATCCGGCAGCCCGGTTTTCGGACAGACTGAAGTGAACTCAGGAATCTCTATTTTAATTTCATAGTCAGGGAACTGGTTGGGAAAAGTCTCGATCAATGGAAGCTTTTCCTTTAAACCGGCTCGGGCCTCCTTTTCGGTCATTCGAGGCCTTGCATTCCCTTTCTTGCTCATTTTCTTCATTTTTTTGGAGTATATAACAACTGAAAAAAGATAACAATCTTCTTCTACTGCCTTCAAGAAACAGATATGATTCATCAATCCTCAACTCCTCTTTAATGAATTTAACCCAACAGATGCAATTTTCACCCGAGAGATTTAATATCAATGAACTTTTTAACTAAAATGATTGAGCAGAATTTGTCTTAGTAAAATTGGCGATTTTTTAATATAATAGCTCTTCTCTTGGAAGAGATTGGCTACCCTTTTTCTTTAAGGCTCGACAAAGACTTAATTCAAAGCTAGTATCGCTACGGGTCATCGGAACACAGATTAATGAAGAACTTGAGCTTGTGCTTATTCCATCATTGAGGGAGTTTAGCATGAAAGAATGCAACAGCGAAAAAAATATCGAGAAATGCAATTGCACCTGGGAGCCGTGCAGCCGCAAAGGCGTCTGCTGCGAATGTCTCCAGTATCACTGGAGCATGAACGAGCTCCCCGCCTGCTTGTTTCCGGATGAGGTGGAAAGAACCTATAACCGATCTCTAAGAAGATTTATCGAAGTTTGCAAAGACAGGGCTTAACAAAGCACCTTGAACTCAATGCAAGAAAAAAGCACTGCGGTTTGTGTCTACGGCCCTGTTCCTTCCCGACGCCTGGGATTTTCCTTGGGCATTGACATCATCCCCGCTAAAACCTGCTCCCTGGACTGCATCTACTGCCAATTGGGCCCCACCACCAAAAAAACTCTCCAAAGAAAAGAATATATCTCTTGGAAAAAGATTACGTCCCAAATTAAAAGTATCCTTGCCTCGAGGCAGCGGATCGATTACCTGACTTTTTCTGGCTCTGGAGAGCCAACTCTAAATTCAGCCTTAGGAAAACTCATCTCAGAAATCAAGAAAATAACCTCCATCCCAGTGGCTGTCTTGACTAACAGCTCTCTCCTTTCTCGAAAAAGCGTCAGGGAAGCTTTAATGGAGGCAGACGTAGTCGTTCCCTCTTTGGATGCCGCCACCCAAGAGGTCTTTATTAACCTCAACCGGCCGCATCCATCCCTTAAAGCCGAGAAAATCATAACGGGATTGAAAAAGTTTCGCCAGGAATTCAAGGGTTCTATCTGGGTCGAGGTCATGCTGGTGAAAAATATCAACGATTCTCCTTCTCATATCCAGAAACTCAAGGAAGTCATCGAGGAGATAAAACCTGAGAAAGTCCAGCTTAACACGGTGGTGCGTCCTCCCTCAGAAGAATTTGCCCGCCCTTTAAGTTCAGAAGAGCTGGAAAAAATAAGGGACGCTTGGGGCGAAAACTGCGAGATAATTGCTGAATTCGAAAAGAAGATACAAATACCTCGAGAGGCAAATCAGGAAGAAGCTATTCTCTCCATGATTCAGCGAAGGCCTGTAACTCTCTCGGACATTTCCACCTCTTTAGGAAAGGACAAGAATGAAATCAGAAAGCACCTTGGCGCTCTCCTCAAAGAAGGAAAAATCAAACTGGTCATCCACAAGAAAATAAAATACTACGAGCCAATATAATCCTATGAGATTGCTTCGCTCCGTTCGCCATGACAGTCTGAAAAGTTTCTTGCCTGGATATATAACTTCAAATTGAAAAGCAAAAGGAAATAAATCTTGCGAGGAGTCAGGATGAAGGAAATCAAGGACCTGACAAAGGAAGAACTTCTTGAATTCCTGACCGACGCTTCAAAAAATTGGCTTGCCCATGACGGCCTCTGGTTTCGTTTGGTCGAAGAGAAGTTTGGCCTCAAAGCAGCCATGGAGCTGGACCGGAAGGCCTGGGAAAAGTTCACTGTCATCGAGGCCCAAAGGATCATGAAAAGGCTGAACCTGGAACCAGGAGGAGGAATTCCGGCCCTTGTTCAGGCTCTTAAATTCAGGCTCTACGCGCTCATCAATGTTCAAGAGGTCAAAGAGGTGAGTGGCACTCGCTGTGTCTTCCGGATGAACAGATGCCGGGTGCAGGAGGCAAGACAAAGCCAGGGGCTCCCTGATTTTCCCTGTAAAGATGTAGGAATCGTCGAGTACAGCGGATTTGCCAAAACCATAGACTCCCGAATAAAAACCACCTGTTTAATCTGCCCTCCTGATCCCCATCCTGCCGATGTCTGGTGTGCCTGGGAATTCAGGCTCGAACCTTGATTTTCGTGGACAGCAATTCAGCTAAAATTATTGAAAAATGGCTCTTTTCATTTTGTTTGAATTATGGTAACTATATGCTTCTTCTATGATCCCCTTCAAGTCTTGAAATTAGTAAAAGTGCCTCTCAGTAGAAAGGAAAAGTGTGCAGGGAGGATTTCGCAGGGAGAGTATTTATGGTCCCCTGAGGATTAACTAGAGGTGATCCTCGAAACCATAAAGAAATGATTCTTATGCAACATAACATAAATGTCAGGCAAGAGAATTAAAGGAGTCAAACATGTTTGAAAATACCTATTTCCCCCGAGCCAAGAAGTACTGGCAAAAGGGGAAACTCCATGACTGGTCCCAAGCCCTAGTTCATTCCATGGCCCATGCCCTGCATTACGGGAGTTCTGTCTTTGAGGGGATTCGGGCTTATAACACCTCGAAGGGGCCAGCCATCTTTCGCCTCCCAGAACATATCGAAAGGTTCTTCCACTCAGCCGCCACCATAAAAATGCAAGTCCCTTACAGCAAGGAGGAAATCGCCAGGGCCATCAAATTAGTCATCAAAGAAAACGATTTAGAGTCAGCCTACATCCGGCCACTGCTTTTCTACAATTATGGAAACCTGGGCCTTGTCCCTAAGTATTCTCCTGTTGAGCTGACCATAGCTGCCTGGGACTGGGGAGCCTATCTAGGACCCAAGACAGAAAAAGGAGCAAAGGTCTATATCGTCCCCTGGCGGAGAATCCATCACAGCCAGTTGGATATGACAGCTAAGCTCGGCGGCATGTATGTCCAGTCAACGATTTGTGGGATGGAAGCCCGCTCTCAAGGTTATGACGAAGCCGTTCTTCTGAATCTGGAAGGGAATATCGCTGAAGGCCCGGGAGAGAATATTTTTATCGTCAAGGATGGAGTTTTGAAAACCAATGATAAAAGAGAATCCATCCTCGAAGGAATCACCAGGGCGAGTCTGTTGGAAATAGCCGCTGACCTTGGTATTAAAACTCATATCGGACCCCTAGCCAAGGAGGAGCTCTTCCAAGCAGATGAAGCCTTCTTTTCAGGGACAGCCGTTGAGATCACTCCCATAACTCGGGTAGTGGATGGCTCCAATCCTCAGGAGGAGAAAAAAGAATTCACCATCGGCTCCGGGGAAGTCGGAGAATTGAACCGCCGCTTGTCTAAATCTTATCAAAATATTATCAGGGGAAAAATAGAAAAATATGAAAAGTGGCTGACCTATGTTAATGAGTGAGTAGCTTGCTTTGCAGCTGCCCAAGCATTAACAGCCGCATTTTTTCAGATCGCTGGAAGACATCCCTTGGAAAGACAAGACAAAGGCACTTATCTTCTAGTCCTAGAAGTGAAAGAAGATCAAACAATAGCCATCGGTAGACGACCCTTGACCGACTTTAAAAAGGGAACTTATCTTTATGTGGGAAGGGCCAAAAATGGCCTCCAGGGAAGAATAAGACGCCACTTGAGCAAGAAGAAAAAAAGATACTGGCATATTGACTATTTCCTCCAGAAAGCTAAAGTTCAGGAAATCTGGATAAAACCCGACTTTTTCGATGAATGCCCTACCGCTCTCAAAGTTAAAAGTCTTGTAAAAGATAGTTCCTCTCCTTTGAAAAAATTCGGTGCCTCGGACTGCAACTGCGCCAGTCACCTCTTTTATCTGCCTAAAGGGAAAGGCCGTCTGAAATCTCTACGGCGAACACTCTCTTTTGAAAAGGTTGAAATCCATGGAAATCAAGCTTAGGCCCATCGGCGTTGTTCATTCACCTTTCAAGACAAACGAAGACATCGAGACTGAAAGATTCGCTGACCCTCAGGGTTTCGATTCGGTGGAGGGAGACCTAGAAATATTTGAAGAATATGAAGCAGGATTAAAGGATACAGAGGGATTCTCTCATCTCATTATTATCTTTGCTTTTCATGAATCTGAAGGATACAGACTCCACACCAAGCCTTTTCTGGATGATCAACTCCGTGGTCTATTTTCCACCCGCTCTCCTAACCGTCCGAATCCGATAGGGTTGACAGTCGTTAAGGTGGTGGAAAGAAAAGGAAATAGGCTTCGCGTCAAAGGAATCGATATGATCGAGGGAACCCCAATCCTGGAAATCAAGCCCTATACTCCGAGAGACCAAAAACCTTCCATCAAATTCGGCTGGCTAGAAGACAAGATGAAGAAGAAATAGGGAATTTTTCCCCTGTTGGGCCTTGCTTGTTTTGGTTGAAAATTTCTGGTATAAAATTTACGCATTAGAATAACATAAACCTAAAATCTTATTCTCTGTATCTAAAAAGGAGGAAAATATGACCAAATTCATTTCCGCTGCCCTTGTCCTTTTTCTGCTCCTGTCGATCCCACTTCATCTCAAGGGTTCCAAGGTCTTTCCATATGATTACCAAATCGAGGAATTGGAAAACGGCCTGAGAGTTATCTCTATCCCCCTCGGCAACCCCAACATCATTTCTTACTACACCATCGTCCGTTCAGGCTCCAGAAACGAAGTCGAACCTGGGAAATCTGGGTTTGCTCACTTCTTCGAGCACATGATGTTCAAAGGCACCAAAAAGTTTCCTACTCAGGTCTACGAAGAAATCTTAACGGGATTGGGTGCAGGCACAAACGGCTATACCTCAGACGATTACACCTGCTATTACGTTGTTTTTGCCGGAAGAGAAAACCTGGAGAAAGTCGTAGAGCTCCAAGCTGACATATTCATCAATCTCTACTACACCGAAGAAATGCTCAAAACAGAAGCCCCGGTTATAGAAGGAGAATACTACCGCAGCGTTTCCAATCCAGGCCGCAAGATTTACGAAATTTTGAGGGATACTGCTTTTGAAAAGCACTCTTACAAACACACTGTTATAGGCTATTTCGATGATATCCTGGATATGCCCAACCAGTTTGAATACAGCCAGCTCTACAGAAAGCGCTTTTACGCTCCTGATAATACCATTGTTCTCGTGGCTGGAGATTATGACCACGATCAACTGATGGAGTATATCAAGAAATATTATGGCGACTGGGAAAAATCAGGGTACAAACTCGTGACTCCTGAAGAGCCCCCTCAAAAGAAAGCCAAAAGAGCTCACTTCGATTGGCCCACGAAAACACTTCCTCGCTTGGCTATCGGCTTTCATGGGCCTGCTTACTCTGAAGAGAAAATGGATAAAGCTGCTCTCAACCTTCTGGCTGAAATCGCCTTTTCCCGCTCATCTCCTCTTTATCAAAAATTGGTCATCGAGGAACAAAAATGCCTCAGCCTGTATGCCAGCTTTGGGGACCGCCGCGATCCCTACCTCTTGACCTTCAATTCCATAATCAAAAAGGACGAAGACCTTCCCTATGTGGAGAAGGCAATATCCCAGGAGCTGGAAAGGCTCAAGAAAGAACCTGTCGCCGAAGAAGTCCTGACTGATGTGAAATCCAACCTGAAATATTCCTTTGCCAATTCTATGGGAACCACTGATGGAGTGGCCAGCTCCCTGGCTTTTTATATCAATTTGGCAGCTGACCCAGAAACTGTGAACAGACTCTTCGCCCTGTATGAAAAGGTAACCCCCGAGGACATTCAAGACATGGCAAAAAAATACTTCAAAAAGACAAACAGCACGGTGGTCACCCTAGCAGGAGGAAAATCAAAATGAGAAAGAGAAAAAATTTTCTGTTCGGAATCTTTTTTCTGGGTTTATCATTTTTTTTGTTTTCATGCGCTAAAGTCGACCCCAACACACTTTCTTCTGAACTCCTCCTCCTTGAGGGAAACCCTCTGGTCAGCTTCAGAATTTTGCTCAAGGTTGGCTCAGCCCATGACCCGGCTGGGAAAGAGGGCCTCTGCCAGCTGGCCTTCACTATGCTCGCCAGCGGCGGTAGCCAGAGCCTGACGTTTAAGGAAATATCAAAGAAATTATATCCGATGGCTGCTCGAGTAGGACTAAGAGTGGACAAAGAGATGTCCGTTTTTACCGGGCAGGTTCACACCGACAATCTGGAAAAATACTACGCTATCCTGAAAGACATGCTCCTCAATCCCGGCTTCAGGGAAGATGATTTCAAGAGGATTAAAACCAACCATCTCAACTTCTTGCAAAAGACCTTAGTCGGGAGCAACGATGAACAGTTCGGAAAAGAAATCCTGAACCTGCTGATGTACGAAGGGCATCCCTACGGCCATCACGAAGCAGGAACGGTAGAAGCACTGGAAAGCATAACTTTGGATGAGATAAAGGCCTTTTACAAAGAGCATTTCCTCCAGGGCAATATCACCATCGGTCTGGCCGGCGGGTATCCTGCTGATTTCCCGGACAAGGTCAGGGAAGATTTCTCCGCGGTGCCAGAAGGATTAACTGCTCCTTTAGCGCTGCTTGAACAGCGCAGTTCTGAAGGGCTTGAAATTGTCATAGCTGACAAAAAGACACCGGCGACGGCTTTCTCCATGGGGTTTCCAGTGCCCATTTCCAGGGCTGATGAAGATTTCTTTGCTTTATGGATTGCCGGCTCTCACTTCGGAGAACACAGGCAGAGCGTTTCCCACCTCTTTCAAAAAATCCGCGAAGAGAGAGGACAGAATTACGGCGATTATGCTTACATCGAACATTTTATCCAGGGAAGGCGTAAGTTTCCGGCCACCAACTACTGCCGGCAACAGCAGTACTTCTCTATCTGGATTCGTCCTCTAGCCAATTCCAACCGCCACTTTGTCCTCCGCCAGACATTAAGAGAGCTCAAAAAGCTGGTCGAAGAAGGCATCTCCAGGGAAAGGTTTGAACTGGTGCGAACCTACCTCCTGAACTACACCAAACTCTACACTCAGACTCTTGGCGAGAGGCTCGGCTGGCAGATGGATTCTCACTACTACGGCTACCAAGATTTCTTGGAAGAAGTGCAGAGGAGGCTGCCCAAGATTAAACACGAAGACGTCAACCGGGCCATCAAAAAATATCTGAACTTCAACAATATCTACATTGCCATTATCACCGAGGATGCAGAAGCCTTGAAAGAGGCCATGGTAGCCAACACACCATCACCGATTACCTATGCCAATCCCAACATGCCCCAGGAAATACTCGAAGAAGACCTCGTCATCCAGAGTTTTCCTCTCGATATAAAGCCGGAAAAGGTTAAAATCGCAACCAACACAGAATTTTTCCAGAAAACAGGACTTCCCCAGATTGATTAGAGATTTTATCCCAGAACTTTAAAAAAACGAGAAAAAACCTCATTAGCTCGGCGCAGATAATGGATCAGCTTTACTTCTGAGAGCGGAATATAGTTTCTCTGGGCAATGAATTGACGGGGAGCGAAAAATGTCCTTCCCACAAATTTCAGCTTAGCGAATACCCCCCGGTTCATCGAAAGGTGGACGAAATAACTCAATCCAGGAAGACGCCGATTTCTTGAGATGGCGTTCATAAAAATTTTCTCGCCCACACTGAAATGCTTAGGCCTCAACTCCGATAGAACATCTTCAGGGATTTGGGTTCCCAAAAATTTAGAGCTGAAATAGAGGCTCAAATAGACCATTTTATCCAGATTAAATTCGTAAGTCTCGTATATCAGGCGGCTCCAATCCAATCGTCCCTGATAATAATTCACAGCCTCATTGATGTCGCACAAAAGGCTTAATTTACTCAAAGAATGGGTCACCCGGAGAGCATGTTCTGAAAGGTGGATGAGCAGGTGGTGGGGCGCCATGACCAATGTTTCTACGCCTGCAATCTCAGTATTTTCTGCATCCCTCCAAACATTTTCCATTTTAATATTTCTAATGTATGATTCATTGGGAATCGTGGAGTTGACAAAATGCCAGTGGATATGAAAAGAGGGCGAATTCTCTTCTCTGCTTCGATAATCGAGGGTGGTCAAATAGGTCGAGGAAAAATCAACTTCATCCACTCCGGCATCCACTGGCCCATAACCTAATGTTTTAAGCCGCTCATCTGCGTGGGCCATGTCTTCTTCTTTCACCAGCAGGTCTACATCTGACATGGGCCTCAAAGCTATGTTTTCATATACTTCCTCTGCTAAGGCCGCGCCTTTTAGGACTATGACTTCGGGTCCTGAATTCTTGAATGCTTCTAGGACCTTTCCCAACTCCTTAAAAATAAGGGTATTCTTGGTGGCATTCAGATAATAATCCTCTTCGAATCCTTCAAAAATATCACCTGGAATGCTCGGATAGTCCTGCATGATTTCATTTAATCTTGAATAGAGTAAGGCTGAAACCCCATTTTCTCTCGCCTTCTCCAGGAAGATTCCCCAATCTAACCTATTCTTCACTGCTTCAATGATTTTGCGCTCAACCAACTCTTCTTTTTCTCTTCGACAGCAGTAAAGCAGCAATCGATCTTCTTGTGTCCAGCTCAATTATTTACTCCTCTGAGAACTTTCCTTTCCAAAAGGAGAATTGAAAATGAATCAAGACAAGCCCGAGAAAAATATTCTCTATTACACGAATTTATCCTGATTTAATATTCTTAGCCAGGATTTTTTGGCGGCGTAGAGTCGTTCTGGCTTCTTGAATAAGATGTTTTTCCAGTTCAGGAATCGAGATTTGGCGAAATCCAGACTTTTGATACAATCCTTGGGCAGGTTTAGCATCTTCAAAAACGAGAAGCTTAATTTCTGAAGCACCGTGTTGGGCTGCTAACTCTGTAGCCATCTTTGTCAATTTCTCAGCGATTCCCATTCTTCGATAACGCCAATTCACCTTCATAACAAAGATCCACCAGCCTGCGTAGGGAAAATTGCTTTCTGGAAATTTTGTGAGGTTTACACCTGCGATAACCTTATCTTTCCGTTTGGCTACAAGCCAAAATTCAGTAACTCCGGATTTTCCTCCCTTCTTAAAAGAGCCATCCGTAATATCCTTCAACTCTGGTTCCTGATTGTACCTGTAAAGTCGGGAAAGCGCCTGAGCATCTTCGGGAACTGCGATTTGAAAACGGATTTTTTCTTTCCTTAATCTTTTGACTAAAGTGCTATAGATTTTAAGGCTCTGTATCTTCTCTGTAAGGCCACCCAATAGTTTCCTTCCCTTGGACTTGACGACACTCCCGGCCGGATAAATCCACCGGTTGAAGGGAGCAATTCCCACAAAGAACAGACCTATTATATGATAGAGCTTGGTATCTATTCTTCTTATCCGCCCCTTCCTTTCGATGGCGACAACCTTGCCTAAAGCTTTTTGAATATCCACCCTTTCTGGGGGGCCAAAAGCGGCATCTCCTTTAATGAGCAGGGTCATTCCCCCTTCTTTTTTTTGTTTTCCCATAACCCGGTGCACTATGACCTTGTTTTCGTCTGCCAAGTAGAATACCACCTCACCTGTTTTAACAGAGGAGCTTTCAACTGGACTGACTGTTATAAAATCTCCATCCTGAATAAAGGGACGCATACTCCAGCCTTTGGCTTGAAAACGAACGGATTTTCGTTTTTTAAAGATATCTTTGGTTAATTCTAATAAGACTTCCATATTATCAATCTTCTAGATATTGCTGACAAAATCAACAGCGCTTTTATCAGCCTTGAAGCCTAATTCATAGCAAGGAATCTCGCGTGCTAACTCATCAATAAATTCAAGGGCAGATTCTATTCCCTTCTTATCCCAGAAAGTAAGAAAGGAACAGACAATTAAACGGGAGGCAGCCTTTATTGGTTCGATCTTTCTCACACTATTCTTCTTGGCCTTCTTGAGAAAGAAAATCTTTCTTAAAGGCGCCTTTTCTGGTGAACACACCTTAATGTCCCCATGCCAAGGAGTTCCGTACATCCAAAATCGGCCCTTTACCTGACGAAGAATTATCCTGTCATCGCTGAGGATTTTGGTTCCTTCTTCATCTTTTCTCAAGCTGGCGATAGTGCTCTTTCCAGCGCCAGAGCTCCCGACAAAAAGTATCCCTTCTCCGTTATCATTAATACCGTAGCTATGAACGAGAAGACCTCCTCTTTGAGAGAGAAGGTTCATTATCAAGATCTCTCCTAAAGGATAGCCAAAAAAGTTTTCTAATCGCAGCTCTTTTGACGCAGAGTAGAAGTCAACTTTCTTAAAATGACGATCAGAAACCATTACTGTCTCCAGTTTGTTCTGATCGCAAGAATAAGCAGTTTTGTTCCTACTCACTTGATAAAGCTTCCACGGGCCTTCGGAATCGAAGACCTTTCTTTTTTGCTTAAAATTAGGCCTGGAATCAGAATGAACCTCTATATCTATATCTGACCTTCTGGAACTAATGAATGATGAATAGGGATGATTGACCTGAATGGATTTATGAGAGGAAAAAGCCAAAGTCATATCACCGATAGTCAATTTTCCCTTTCCCTTTTGGAATTCCAGCTCTTTTTCCCATCCATACCTTTCCTTGGAAAAAGCTTTCAGCTTAGGTAAGGTACGAATATTCTTGTGGATTTGAATCTCTATCTGGCTGCTCAAAGGATACAGTCTTTCCTTTTTCAAGTCATTCAAGGAAGGAACCGGCCATCTCTGGAAAGGGTAATAATGGGTTAAAGAGAAGCGCCCCTCAACATCTTTATCTAAGCTGTATTCAAACAGGTTGTCTGGCTCAGAAATCTTTAAGTTTATCCAAGAGCCGGGTTGTTTTATGCCCTTATCTTGAATATAAACTACAGCCTTGGGTCTTAACATTCTCTTTATCTGGGCCGTCGGGTCTAGGCGAAAGGGCATAAAGGAACTGACTGCAAGATCAATACTTCCTTGATGATTCGAGAGAAAAGAATCTGCATTATCTTTCAATAGGATTAAATTTTTATGCCTGAACTTTGTTCTTTCTATCAATCTCTCGTTGGGATCTATCCCGATAACCTTGACCCTCTCTGTCCTGGCTAAAAGATAGGCTAAGAATCCCTGTCCACAGCCGACATCCAAGATGGTCGGCACTCCTTTTCCCGAGTGCAGAAACTGAGCCAATCTGACAATCTTATCGATATCCATGCTCCTCGGTATCCACCAGGTTAAAGGTTTAGATTCGTCCCTAAAATCATCCAGGGAAATACTGGAAAAATCCTTGGTGTTCATATCGAAGAGCTCTTGATAGGACGAGGGAATTAGACCTGTACATCTGTTCCCTTCTTGGAAGATACAGGAATCACAATCAGGAAAGGAAGTGAATCTCTTTATCTTCTCATAATCTTTCCATCCTGGAAGGCAAAAGGGGAAGTCAGCATCTATACCTATCTTCATCATCTTGAGTCGGGATATGAAGTCTCTTAAGACCCTCCTGTTTTCCAAGGTCAGGTTAGACGGAGACCAGCTAATCTCCAGCTTAATCTTCTTGGGTTTTAAGAGTTCAAAGTCTGAGATGATTCTGGAGAGGGCTCCGGAAAGAAACCCGGAGGAATGAAAACGAAGAGAAATGTTTACTTCAAATATATTTTTTTTTAATATATCCTTCAATCTGAGAAACCTTCTTAAGTATTCTCATCTATTAACTTCCCGCAGCTGAACACTTGGTCCCATGGTATTTGCAGTCGACTGGCGGACCCACCCCACTCGCTCCTTCCATTTTACAGCCGGAAAGAACCGCCTCCTGGGCTTTAAGTTTTACTGCTTTGATGTTAGGTTTGGAATACTTTTTCTTCTTCATCTTTTTTCACCTCCTTATTTATCCATTTCCCTAATTTATATCGCTTCTCTAATTCTCCAATTCTCAAATGAGTGACTTCACAGAGATATTCTGATGGAGTTTCGAAATCGCCGCCTTCTAGATAAGACCAGCCAGGGCATTGGTTGCAGAAAGTAAAGAGTTCACAGCTCTGGCATCTATAATCCCCTTTCACTTTCTGGCTCCTCATTTCTGAGAATGTCTTCTGCCAACCCTCCCTAAAGCGTCCCTCCCGAAGGTTATAATAGGGGATTCTGGTAATAATGCAGAGGTGGAGGTTTCCAAAAGGATCGACTCTGAAGGTGTTCAAACCTGCCCTACAGGTAAAGACTCTATCAGAATCCGGTGGACCCCAGTATTTCTCGCAAAGCTCCTTGTAGCTGGGAAGCCTCCTCTCATCGGCAATATCTAGATCTACCACTTCCCTGGGAGTAACTCTCAACTGGCAAGGTTCTTGGGAACCATCCAGCCTCGGATTAATCAAGCAATCGTGCCTGAACTCAAAGCCAAGCTGTTCTGCATATTCTTTAATCTGAAGGACTTCGGATATATTATCTTTAGTCACCAAGGTCTTCAATTTCAGCGGGAGATTCCTCTCTTTGCTCAGTTCCACTGCCTTAAAGACTCTCTCAAAAGAACCGCTAACTTCCCCGGTTACCTTTTCATAGGTCCCCTTTGTTATTCCGTATAAAGGGATTTCAACAGAAAAAGGACGCCATTCGGCTAAGAAATCTGCCATCTCTTCATCAAGCAAGACACCATTGGTGAAGAGAAAGATGAGCAATCCTTGCCTTTTAGCATAGAGATAGAGATCTTTAAAATCCTCTCTGATCAATGGCTCGCCGCCAGTGAAGCAGAGCCAGAAACATCCCTCTTTAGTTACTTCATCGATTATTCGATGGATTTCTTCTGTAGAGAGTTCTTGGGCATGAGGGCCTTCTGTACAGTAACAGTGCTTACACTTAAGATTACATCTCCAGGTTATCTCTAACGAACCCAGCAAAGGTATGCGTTTATTAATGCCTTTCTCATGGAGTTTCTGGCTGAATTCGCCATAACTGATTTCTTGGATACAGGAAGAGCTCATCTATTTTCTCTCGATTATCTCCCCTTTCTCTAACTTGGAGAGGAATTCTTTGACATCCTTTTCAGCTTGTTCAACAGTGACTTCGAACTCTTGGTAAATCCTCATTTGGATATCGCCGACACTTCTCTTGCCGTCAATGAGTTCCCAGATCCGGGCGGCGACCTCGTTCAGGGTGTAGATATTTTCCAGGTCGCCGACATTTTTCTTTATGGGAACTAAAACGTACTCATCAGCTATCTTTCTCGATACAATAGAATCACTTTTTTTATACACTTTATCGAGAAAATCCATCCTGACTTACGCCCTCCTTAGAAGCCTATTTCTGTATATAATATATAGAAAATGTGGGAAAAAGTAAACTCAGAGTGGGCCCCCCAAAAGTCTCGAGGCAAGAATACAAGATTTGTTATCTCTTGTAACTTATTGATTTTAAATGAGAAATACAAGGATTCTACGCTGGTCTCGATATTCATGATGACTTCATAACCTCTTTTAAAAATCATTTGACATTCTAAAAAGGAAGCCCTATGATTACGGCAAAGGAGGAAGGGAATATGATGAACAAAATCGTTGATGTATTCATTATACTGGCTGGTATTAGCCTAATTGTCGGAGTTATATCCCGTCTTCTTTTAAAACCTTTTCCCTTCGGATTAGAAGCTCAAGCTTATCTTCAATTTGCCCATGGGATGCTATTATTTGCCATCGCTCTAGGAATAAGGGAGCTACTAAAAACCAAAGGAAAATAAACATACTCGGTTAGAAAAAGCTTGTTCTGTAAAGCTGCCTGAAATGAGGGCGCACGTCCTCATCCATTTATTCTCAGTAATAATTTCACAGAATCTTCAGCTGCCCAGAGATTACTGGTTTCAATGCTTGATTACGGTGAACTTCTTTTTGCCTGGCTCTGAAACTTCACAAATATCGGATTAGAAATTAATCTTCTTCCTTTCCTATCTCTTATATCCAGACGATAGTATATCTTCCTGCCGGGCTCAAAATATTCATCTTCAAAATAGATGCTCAAAGGAGTTTCCCCTGTAAATGTATGGATTAATTGACCACTTCGGATCAATCTAATGCTTAGAGAATTCCCTTTTTCTAAACCAATAGTGGAAATATGAATTGTTATTATTGGGTATCTTTTCAAAGATATTTCTTCCCCCATGATTCCTTTCTGAGTGGAATCAGATGAGGAAATAGAAAAATGTTCAAGAACAAGTCTTGGCAAGTCGACATTTCCTGCATAAGCATAAATTCTTCCTTTCTTTATTGCATTTAGAATATCCGTTTTTGTTCTGTTCTTTACCAGAAAAATAGTTGGATATCTTCCCAATCTTGCCCCAGCAGCGCCTTCTTCATGAAATTCAGCGGTAGAAACTCCCCAGGCAGGCCTTACCCTCTGACCCAAGCAGTATTCCAATAATACTCTATCCCAAATATCACCTGGCTCTGTCACCGTTATTCTTTCTCCATACAGCGCTGAAAAACCCGTATAATTTTTGGATTCTAATAACACCTGAGGATAAGGAGGTGTATCTCTAGATATTGGGCCTAATTGCCCTCGACCCGATCTTGTTTCAGGATGGTTCCAGAAGATCATCCCTCCTCTAGAATTGACATAATCGATCAACAATTGGTACGGCGAAATTCCCTGATCGCCATGGTACTGGTTATAGGGAGAGCTTCTGAAAGGATGATTATTAACGAAAAGAAGCAATGTCAAAACAAGAATAAATATTCCAGAATATCTGACCAATCGCTTTCCTTTTAACATGTATAGAGCAAGTAAAAGGGGAATAAGCAAGAAAAAATAAGTCGCAGGAATGGAGGGAAGAATATACCTGGTGGAAAAACCATTATGAAGGATGGGCAATTCCATATAAACTCTTGGCTCTTCAAGGCCTACTATTAAGAGATGCCTTTCCCAATCACGCACAGTCAGGTTTCCACTCAAGTAGCTTCCTTTCCAGTAATAAAAAGGAGCCGACTCTGCTCCGGGAATCAATATCATGTCCGGATATTTTTTTTGGTTTGATTCAATCGCAGATAAGTAATTTTCTGATCCTCTTTCATTGATCGAAGGCTCTTCGACTCTTCTTTTCAAAATATTCTGAAAAGGACGAATTCCGTATTCGAGGACTTTCCGGTCATGGTCATTGATGAAAAGCACCTGAAATCCTCTCTTTTGGGCCAGCTTAAGGAGATATTCAATCGAGTGTGCTCCATCACTAAAATCACTACGGAGGCCGATGAGACCTGGTATTTGTATGAAGTCATCTTCAAGCGGGAAACTCTGGATAGACATCCCAAGGCTGAATATAATAGAAATTAAAATTATCTTATGAGTGCGACTTCTCATTCAAAATTGACAAAAGATATTAAAACTCTAAAATTACCATAATGAATCGATACTGGAATATAGACTTTCAGAAAGTATTTCAACACTCAATTATCTAAAAAATATAATAAAATTGAAAGTTATCTTTCATCCTCCTTTAGATTTTAGAAAGGGCTATAAAATCAATATCCTGTAACTCTAATTTTATCAATAAGATAAATATAGTTTCTGTATTAATGAATCGAAAATCCACCCGAGAATGAGGAGAAAGAAAACAACAAGACATTTTGACTATTAATTTGACATGTTCAGTATGTTTAGATATAGTTCTTCTAAATAAGCAGTTATGACCAAAAAGACAGAATGATTTAATCCATAAAAGAGTGATGTATGAAAAATATTGGGATCTGAACGAGAAGCCCTTCGAAAACACGCCTGATCCACGCTTTATTTATTTCTCCCATGAGCATCTAGAGGCTATCAGCAGATTGACTTATGCCGTCGAGGAACGCAAAGGAGCAGCTTTACTGACCGGTGATTACGGCTGTGGAAAAACAGTCATGAGCAGGCTGCTCTTTGAGCGATTGCCCTCGGACAGACATGAAATAGGGCTGGTCACCAATCCTATATTAAGCCCGATCGCTCTATTGCGAGAAATCTGCTTTCAACTGGGCATGAAAAATACGAAAGGATCCAACAAATCACAATTGCTGGCCAACCTCAACGAGCACCTCTACGAAAATCTGAACAACAACCAAGAAACGGTCATCATCATTGATGAGGCCCAAACTATAAAAAATCCTCTGGCTTTCGAAGAATTGAGACTGTTACTAAACTTTCAGTTAAATCAAAGATTTCTGATGACTCTTATCCTCATTGGACAGCCAGAATTACGAGAAACCATAGACAAACTAAAACAGCTAAAACAAAGACTAGCCGTAAGGTATCATCTCAATCCTTTGAATAAGAAAGAAACCGGAAAGTATATCATCCATAGACTGGAAATCGGGGGACTTAAAAGAAAAATCTTTACCGACAATAGTGTAAATTTAATTTGGGAAGGGTCTGGAGGAATTCCGCGAATGATAAACACAATATGTGACATGTGCCTACTGGTGGGTTACAATAATAGACTCCAAAAAATCAACGAGGTGGTTGTGAAAGATGTCATCCGAGATTTAGGAGAATGATAGAACATGGTTAAAATATCTGAAATCATCAGAAAACCTGAAAGAGAAAGACCCAAACGCAAGCCAGGCATAATTTCAGAAGTCATAAAAATCAAAAAAGAAGAAGAAAGTTTCCCAGGAATAAAAAAAATATACGAAGAGGCAATTCATAAATTAAAAAGACTCATGAATGATATTAAAGATGGAAAAAATGTTGAGGGGAAAAATGTCGCTGCCCTGGCTGAAAAAATAATAGAAAGTCTTAGGATTAATAAAAATATCCTAATATCCTTTGTGAATAATTCTGCTCTGCATGAAAGCAATGAAGATTATCTCTACCAGCATTCTCTAAACGCCTCTATCTTGGCCACTAACCTCGGCTCAGCTCGTGGTTACTCTAAAGACAAACTCCTGGATCTATGTGGTTCGACTTTACTGCATGATATTGGCATCCTCAAAGTGCCCCGAGAAATCATAACCAAGCCCTCAATATTAACCAAAGAGGAAAACGACCAGATTAAAAAGCATCCAGCCCATGGCTTGGAACTCTTGGAGAACATAAAGAATCCTCCTGAATCCGCAGCCGCGGTCATCTATGAACATCATGAAAGAATAGACGGAACAGGCTATCCAGAAGGGAAAACAGGAGAGGAAATTTCCGAGTATGCCAAGATCGTGGCTATCGTTGAGGTTTACGAGGCCATCACCCATCCCCGTCCCTATCACCGAAATATCCCCTATGAGGGCGCAAGAATGATTGTCCAGGAGGCTAAGAGCTCCTTCGAGCCTGAATTCGTTAAACTCTTTTTGAATTACATCACTCCTTATCCCCCTGGAAGCCTGATATTATTGAACAATGATGAAGTTGGTCGGGTTGTCCATATCAACGAAGGGCTTCCTCTGCGCCCTATCGTGGAAATAATTTATGATTCAGAGGGCAGGCCCGCTGAGAAACCGAAGCGGATCGACTTATCCAAGTCTCCTGTCTTAAACATCAAGAGAGCTGTAGACGAGAGCAGTCTGTAAGTATCTTTATTGTGCTTCGATACGAACACTGGATTCGAAGCAATTTTACAACTGGTTGAAACTAAGGATTGTGCCTAAAAAAAGGCATAATACATGATTGTTTCCATCCATCAACCTCAGTACTTGCCCTGGTTAGGCTATTTCGATAAGATCGAGAGAAGTGATATTTTTATTTTCTTGGATAATGTGCAGTTCAAAAAGAACGAATGGCAGAATCGGAACAAGATCAAAACAGACCAGCAATGGCAGTGGCTGACTGTTCCAGTAATTCACAAATTCGGCCAGAAAATCGGTGAAGTCGAAATCAATAATACTGTCCGTTGGGGAAGGAAACATCTGTCGGCCTTGACGACTCACTATTCTAAGGCTACCTATTTTGAAGAATATGCTGCTTTTTTTGAGCAAACTTATGCTCAGGAATGGAAATTGTTGACCGGTCTTAATATTCACCTCATTCAATATTTGGCCAAAGCCTTAGGTATTTCGAATACAGAGTTTGTCATATCGTCAGAATATGAATCCAGGGAAGAACCCACTGAACGATTAGTCGATCTTTGCAAGCAGGCGCAAGGCAAAGTTTACCTCTCTGGAAAAGATGGAGCAAAATATCTGAATCTTGACGCCTTTGAAAAAGAAGGCATCCAGGTCATTTTTCAAGAATATCATCATCCTCAATATCCTCAGCTCTACGGAAATTTTGAGCCATATATGTCGATCATAGATTTATTATTCAATTGTGGGCCGGAAAGCCTTTCCATCCTCAAGAAAGGAGAATAAATTGAATATTTTAGCCCTAGGAGCCCATCCAGACGACATCGAATACGGGTGCGGAGGCACTTTTCTTAAATTTTCCAAAAAGGGAGTAAATATTTATTTTATGGTTCTCACCAAAGGAGAGTTTGGCGGCGATTCTAAAACTAGGGAGAAAGAACAAGAAGAGGCCCTGAAATTACTGAGAGTCAAGAAAATCTTTTGGGGAGGATACACCGATACAGAGCTTCCCAATGAAAGAGTCATCATCACTCACATCGACAAAGTCATTGCCGAAGTCAATCCGGACGAAGTGTATGTCAACTACATCGAGGATATCCATCAGGACCACCGCACCTTGGCCGAGTGCACTCTGGCGGCCACGAGATATGTCAAAAGAGTCTTCTTTTATGAAGATTATACTTCCAGTAATTTTGAGCCTGACATATTCGTCGACATCGAAGACGTGCTGGAAGAAAAGCAACAATTGATTCAATGCTATTCTTCTCAAGTGGCTAAAGCTTATCCGACCAAACTGGATATGGTGGAAAGCATCAGAGCTGCAGCCAATTTCAGGGGATTCCAAGGCAAAGTCAAATATGCTGAGGGGTTTAAGGCCTTCAGATTCTTGCGCGACCTATGACGCATACGGACACAATACCTCATTCCCGCCCTCTTGTTGCGGAGTTGGATTTAGAAGCTGTAGTCTCTGCGCTTGAATCCGGCCAAATATCTCAAGGGCCAGCAGTCGATAAATTCGAAAAGGCTCTGGCTGAGTATATCGGCCAAAATAAGGCAGCAGCTACCAACTCTGGTACTGCAGCACTCCACTTGGCTCTGCTCGCTTTAGATGTAAAAGAGAAGGATGAAATCATAATCCCTTCCTTTGTCTGTTCTGCAGTCCTCAATGCGGTGAATCACACGGGTGCCACTCCGGTCATCGCCGACATCGAGCTTCTCACCTACAACCTATCTGTTGAATCGGTCAAAAAAACATTAACCCAAAAAACAAAAGCCATTATTGTCCCTCATATGTTCGGCTGCCCGGCAGAGATGAATAAATTCCTAGAGCTGGATATTCCCATCATCGAAGATTGCGCTCAGGCTATAGGAGCGACTTTTAAGGGACAGAAGGTGGGGAGCCTAGGTCTCCTTTCTATTTTTTCTTTTTATACCACTAAAGTGATGGCTTGCGGAGAAGGCGGAATGGTCCTGAGCGATGCAGAGGATTTGATTTTGAAAATCAAAGACCTCAGAGAATATGACAATAAAGATGATTATCTGGTACGCTATAACTACAAAATGACCGATATCCAGGCAGCCTTAGGATTGAGTCAATTGTCTTCATTAAATAAATTCGTAGCCAGGCGCAAAGAAATTGCTGCTTTATATTTTGAAGAATTTAAAGACTGCGATTTTTCCCTGCCAGTATGGAAACAGGGAAAAGAGCATATCTATTACCGTTTTGTCATAAGAATAAAGGATGATATTTCTGGTTATCTTGAAAAATTTCAACAAAAAGGCATTATATGCCGGCGTCCTGTTTACAAACCTCTTCATCTCTATTTAAACCTACCCGGTTTTCCCCAGACAACCGAAGCCTGGCAAAAGGCTATATCCATACCCCTCTATCCATCATTAACAGAAGAAGAGATTGATAGAATTATTGAAGCAGTCAAAGATATTTTCTAATATAAGGTCTTAAACATGAGAACCATCCTAGATATTATTCATTCGTTCTTAGCTGGCGTGCCAATGAGAGCATTTCTTCTTTTTCTTTTTGCTTTTCTCCTCTCATTTCTTTTAACACCTGTAATCAGATTCTTGGCAACTAAACTGAAAATTCTGGACATTCCTAATGAGAGAAAAATCCACCAAAATCCAGTGCCTCTTTTAGGAGGAGTGGCCATTTACATTTCCTACGTTGTCACCGTCTTTTTAAATTTTAGCTTCTCGATTGAATTGAAAGGAGTAATCTTAGGAGGCACAATAGTATTGCTTGTAGGGCTCATAGATGATATCTGGAACATATCAGCAACCTTAAAGTTAGCATCTCAAATCTTAGCCTCATCGATTCTGATCGTATACGGAGTTAAACTCAGCTTTTTACCCAACAACTGGTGGGGGAACGGAGGAGAAATCCTCCTGACCATAATCTGGGTGGTGGGCATCATCAATGCCGTCAATTTTTTTGATGGCATGGATGGTTTAGCTGCAGGCCTGACTGCTATTTGTTCCGTGTGTTTTTTTATCGTAGCTGCCATAACCCATCAAGCCTATTTAGGATTCTTAGCCATTGCTTTAGCCGGAAGCTGCCTGGGATTCTTAAAATTTAATTTCAAACCCGCAACTATTTTCTTAGGAGACACAGGCAGCACTTTCTTAGGTTTTACTCTGGCCGGAATTGCTGTGATGGGCGGCTGGGCAGAGAAAAATCCCAAGGTTGCGCTAAGTCTACCGATCTTGATTTTAAGTGTGTTTATTTTTGATATGATTTACATCACCATCGCCCGGATTCTGGATGGAAAGGTCAGAAACCTGAAGGAATGGATCGAATACACGGGAAAAGACCATCTTCATCATCGTTTGGTCAATCTTGGGTTTTCAGAGATAGAAACAGTGCTTTTCATTTATCTCATAGCAGCCTGTCTGGGAATAAGCGGGATTAACCTTAAAACAAACGGAGATTTAAAGATCTATTTTGAACTTCTCCAAGGATTTTATATATTTATTATTGTCGTTATCCTCATGTTTACCGGACGCAAACTAGCCAGTAAATAAATAGAAAACTCTTCACTCAAAGAGACAAACAAAAAAAGAAGATCTTAGAGTGAGATGAGATTCCTATTCCAGACAAATAGCTGCTATTGCTCAAACCATGAGATATTTTTTTAAATACATCATTCGCAGTTCCAGACTAGGAGATATAGCCAGATTTTCGAGAGCTTTTTTTTATCGGGGTCTTGATTTTCTTGGCCAAAAGGCTTTTTTTATCTTAAGGACGTTCCATTTATTATCTCCGCTAGAAGAATTTAACAAGAAGCGAGTTAAAAAAATATTGATAATACTCTTGGATAGAATTGGCGATGTCATTTTATCAACCCCTGCCTTAAGAGCAGTTAGAGAAGCTTTTCCTAAGGCAGAGATTCATCTTCTTGTTAGAGATTATACAAAAGAATTACTAGTGAATAACCCGAATATCAACGGATTGCAAATTTTTAAAAAAGATAGTCTAAGCAAGGATTATGATTTAGCCATTGCTCTTCATCCAGGGATAACACAGAACTATTTAACCTTTACGTGCGAGGCAAAATACAGAGTTGGTTATACTGGATGGGGAGGAGGATTCTTTTTAACCCATACCTTGAAGGATGATCGATCAACCAGAATAAGACATGAAGTTGAATCAGCTTTAGAGGTCGTTGGAGTAGCGGGAGGAAAAACAGAGGATAAGAAATTGGATATTTCGGTGACTGAAGAAGGAGAGAAGTTTGCTCGGGATTATTTCAAAAAAAATAATTTGTCGTCAAATCAGCCAGTTGTCGCCATCCATCCCGGCGCACGGCAAGAATACATAAGATGGAACAAAGAAGGATTCGCTGAGGTCGCTGATAGATTAATCAAATTTAAGAACGTCAAAGTCATCTTAACCGGAAGCAGCAAAGAGGATCAATTAGTGAAAGAAACAGCATCTCTCATGGCCGAAAAGCCAGTGTGCGCTGTAGGATTAAGGTTAACTCAGTTAATATCTCTGCTAAAGAAATGCAGCTTATTCATTGGGAATAGCACCGGACCCATGCACATTGCCGCTGGTTTGGATATACCTGTGGTTGCTATATTTGGGGCAATTCATCCTTTAGATAGTTATCAGGAATGGAGGCCTTGGAACGAAAAGCACATCGTTGTAAGCAAGAACTTAAATTGCCCACAATGCCATCCTACTGATTGTAAAACATTTGAGTGCATGGAAATGATTTCAGCCGATGACGTAGTGAACGCAGCTGAAGAGCTGTTAAAGACCAAGACTTGATGAAACGGCTATCGAATATGGTTTTTCAATCTTTAAAAGCATAGGCAGAGAAGTCTTATTAATTTCGAATATAAGGATATATAAGCGTAGGCATGTTTCGAGGCAAGTTTTATCTCATAATCGATTCTATGATCCACAACAATGTTCATATTTTCTCCGGTATAAAATAGGGCTAACTGGAAGCTTGAATGGATAAAAAAGAAGATAAGAAAATTAAGATGAGTTTGCTATTAGATTTGAATTGACTCGCTTCTACGCATTCTATTCTAACGCTACATGTATGAGTAAAATGATATTTCCTTTTCTAGTCTATATAGCCCAATCCCTTCAGTCTCCGCTCAATTTCCGCATCAGCTGAAGATGCCGAAGGCTTCAGCTCACTCAACCTCCACTTACCGTAGGATGAGATGTATTTTGCTGGAAGTTCATCGAGAAGCCGTTCCTCAATGGCTTCGGTCAGCACTTTGCCATCCATATCATGTCCCACCGGAAGATTCATGAGATAAAGGATTGTAGGCGTGATGTCCAAAACACCCGCCTCCTCTAACTTCTGACCCTTCTTGATGTCTTTTCCCCACAAGATAACAACACCTGGAGTAGATAAGTCATGAGTGGTTTGCGTCCTATGCCGCCAATGCCCCCCATACAGCGGTCTTTCTCCATGGTCAGAAATGATCATGACCACTGTGTTCTCATCGATATTTTGGAGCAGTCTGCCTATAAATTTGTCCATATGAATATAATATTTATCAATGACTTTTGAAAACATTCGGATGTCATTTTCATCTACATCGCGGTAATATTCCGGCTCTCGCCATTTCCAGAAATTGTGAGCGACAGCATCAGGGCCATGAAGATAGACAGCTCGAAAATCCAGATCATGATATTTGCCAAACAAATGCTGAGCAATGTTCATATAAGTCGTATCCTTCAAATATTCGAATTTCAGGATTTCCAGTTCCGGCCGGCTATCGGAATCTTCTGGCAATAAACCGTCTTTCATATCAGAAAGTTCCATAAACTGGTCTATTTTCCCAGTCAAAGGCCCTGCAGCCAGGACAGTCTCATGGGAAGGTCTATGACATTGGTGGCGCAATTCTATAAAAGGGTTAACTTCTTCCCTGAGGATATTTGGATAAACACATTTTTCTAGGTCAAGACAATGCGCCCGTTCGGTGACTAAAAATCCATTGACTTCATAAACCGGCCAGGTCGGATACCAGCCAACAATACCCACTTTCTTTTCGTACTCGCTGAGCACATCCCACACAGGCCTACTCAGCCACAATTCACTCGTGACAGGCAGGTATTTAAGCAGATCGAAAGGAAGGATATTATCCATTCTTTCCAGTATGCCCTTGATTCCAAAGTACGGCGGGAACTGTCGCACAGATCCTGTCATTCCCTTGAATGTACAAGTGCGAAAATCCATGATTCCGTGCTTTACAGGAAGCTTACCTGTAGCAATACTCGTCCACACAGCAGGAGTAAACGTTGGCGCAATTGTTTGCAAATACCCAGACGAGCCATCTTTAATCAACCTGGCCAGGTTTGATAAATACCCTCGCTCCAGTAAAGGGCTAATAACATCCCAACAAAGCCCATCGAGGCCGATGACTAAAATACTCCTTGAATTTTTCACCTTATTTTGGGCATCCTTCTTTTGGAGTGCACTTTCCTTTTCAGGAGGAACACCTATTGCACTCCGTCGAAAAGCCAACCACGCCACTAGGCCAATGAGGATGCATAGAGATAAAAACAGGACAAGACCTAAAAATATATTTATTCTGTTTAGTATAAGAAATATTAGATAAGCAATTGAAACGCTAAGCGCAATTGTACCTAGCGTAAGGAGTAGGTTTTTAACACTGAGCACGAATAATGTGTTTAGGGGACCTGATATAAACCGATGATCGGGAGATTCATAATAGGTAGCCGTGAGCCTTGATTGCAAGTGCCAGAAGAGGAATGGAAAAAATGCGGCTGAGAAAGCTAGGGAAAATACAAACGATGGCCCAAAGGAACGATGAAGTAGAGCAAACAGGATTGCTAAAATAGAACTCGATATGAAGCCTGCCAGCGTTCCCAAAATTATATATGAAAGCAGAATATAGATAGAGATAAGAAATATGTCCTTCTTTGTATCGTGCAACCGGTTTAACCTTATCACCCCCAACGAAAGAAAGATTCCAAGCATGATTCCTACAGATAGACCCGCGGCCATCCCAATTCTTATATTGAAAGACAATAACGCTCCGCTGAGCATCACTACTAACAGGAAAGCGGCTGCGCCAATTTTTTTCCATTGTGTTGGACGGGATTCTATGCTCATAATGCTTCTTCCAATAGCTCCTGTTTGACAGAAAACGAATTACCAGCTATTGCGAGAAATTTCACTATAAAAAATACTAAGCTGTGCATGCACTTTCTAATTTTTATATCAAGGCTCTCGATTTTTAGATTACACTCAAATTCGTAATTGATCCCTAGTCATCAAATAATCTTTCTTGCAGGTTACAATTGCAGTCTATTCTCTTCTCGAGAAGCTCTGAACCAGGTCTAGAGCCTTTACGAGCTATAACTTCCAGTTGACGCCGAAAAAAGGGAATCAAGTATTCGATGACCTTATCGATATATGTCAGAATCTTCCACTTCAAATTTAAACTATGGAAACCATGTGTTTTTTTGACCTTCCGATAAGACAACGAATTTATTACGAACCCGGTCACCTGCAGCAGGTCACGCAATTCGTGTGCTGAATACTCATGAACGTGTCCCATGTGCCCTAACCAATAAAGTTTAGCAAACTCATCTACTATACTGCCCATTGCTCTACGTCCTCTAAAAAAGCTGACAACATTCAGAAGTGCATAGATATTGGCAGTCGTTAACAATAGCAGTTCTTTTTCGTCTAATATCCTGTATGCCTCTGTGAGGGCATGTAAAGGATTAATCCGAAGATGTTCCAGGACCTCGTTCATAACCACGACATCAAAACTTCTATCAACAAAAGGCCAAACTTCTGTTTCAATATCGAGTTTTTTTACTCTTAAACTGTTTGCCTGGATAAACTTTTTAAGTCTTTCAGCTGCTATATCCACCCCAACAACAGGATAGTCTAATTCCTTTAACAACCAGATAAAATGATAGGGATGAGTTCCAACATTTAGGATCCTGCTTTTTTTCGATAAGATATCTTGATTTATCAGGCACGATAAATCTTGTTCGTATCGCCATTGATGTTCTCTTAAGTAATGGAGGCTGGATAACCGGAACTCACCATCACAATTCTTATCTACAGATTCTTGAAGCCCGGAGAACAAGCGATGCCATTCTAACATTCGTTGTTACCTTCTCTGCAAATAATACAATAAGCAAAATTATCGGCCTGCTGATTCATCACAATTGCTCAATCAAGCTGCTTAGTTTAGTGCATATTTTGGACCAATCATATGAATCAACAAGATGATTCCAGGATTCCTGCCATCTCATTTTGCGTGCCTTTTTTACAGCCTCTATCCATCTGCTGACCTCGTTGGGAACAATAATGACATTGGGAAAATTTAACCTTTCTACTTCTTTTAGGTTTGCCGAAACAATAGTTTTTTTGGCCGCAGTATACTCGATTAATTTTATATGAAATGCCAAATCCTGTTGGTACGATTTTTCTTTGGGTAATACTGCCACATCCATGGCCGCAAAATAAGGGTAAATGTCTTCAGGAGAAATTGAGTCAGTAAAAATTATCTGGGGGTCTTTGATCTTTTTTCGAAAATAAATTACATCTTTGCCCGGGCCCACCAGGAATAATGCAGCATCTTTCATTTCTTTCTTCAGTTTCTTAAAGCCTTCGATCAGAAATCCTAAGTTCATCCAAGGACCAAAGTGTCCTATACAACCAATAACAAAACGCTGACTTAAACCATATTTTTGTCTAATCTTATCAATCTGGTGCTTCTGTATTTTACGAAAATCCTCTAAATCTGCTCCATTAGGTATCCACACAGCGTCTCTCTGATATTCAGTCCTGATAAAATCAATTAATCCTTTCGAACAAGCAATGACTAAATCTGCCTTTTTTACTTCTTTTTGGGTGTGATTATAAACAAATTTTCCAAATTTACTTTCAAATTCCTTAGCAGGAAGATCTACAAAATCATAGATATATTTATATTTTTTATCTTCTGGCACAGAAAAGAGAAAATAGCTGCTGCTTAGAACAACATCAATATTTTTTTTAACACAAAACCTATCAAGTTGAGCTCTATTGAAATGATTGGCCAAACCTGGAGGTTGATGCATTGTGGGAAATTCGACTATTTTAAGCTTTCCTTCTTTTTTAATTTTTGTTCTTTTTAACATATCTTTCAAAAGAACTGATATTCGTGAGACCAAGGTATAAGTGTAAGACTCAGTCCATGAGAGATAGAAACAGTTATGCCATCGCGATAGATGTCTGGCTATCTCTTTTTCACGGACTTTTACCTTATGAGTAGGCACATGGGGAATAACTAAAACATTTTTCATGGATTAATTATTTTCTTAACTCAAAGATGACTATTTCTGACCAGACATAGGACAAAGGTAAATTTTCTAATAGGGCATCAAATATCACCATTAGTCCGAAGAGAATACGATGTTTCTCCCAGAATTTATAATCATAGAGCATTCCTCCTGTGCCAATTTTTCTTTGCAATGAAAAAGCACTTTGTTTAAAGATCTTTGTCCACTCCTTATGATTCTTAACCGAAATATGACGGATTCCTTCTTGTTTGAATTCAGCATGCTTATCTTCTATATTTCCAAATAATTCAGCATTTTTATAATTAGAAAGCTTCTTAAGTATAAACCTAGCAATTTTTATCAATACATTTTCCCTCTTATTCGGTGTTGAAATGATAACTAATCCATCTTTCTTAAGGACTCGATAGATTTCTTTTATAGCCATCCTTGGTTGTTTAAGATGTTCTAACACTTCGGAGCATACTACTATATCAAAGGAATCATCTTCAAATCTCAAATTACAAGCATCCATCAACTCAAAATGGCAATCTTCTCTATGGAGAAATTTCTTTCTTGTATTGGCAAAGTCTATAGCAGGTTTATATTTATCCACTCCAATAACTTTAAGGTTATAATACTTCGGAACCGAATTTTTTAATTTAAAATCAAGATAACCATTACCGCAACCTATATCCAAGATATTAAAGTCTTGTGTCTTTCTTTTTTTAATTTCTCTGCGGAAACAATTTATAGTTGAATCTATCCTCCGCCAAAGCATATACCTTTCAGCAAAAGAAATAATTTTATCGGGATGTTCGGCATCCAGGCTCAATAAAACATAGATATTAGCTTTTCTAAAATCAAAATTCTCTTTCAGGTCCATAATGGATCTTAAAATATCTTAGCTTCTTGAATGCTTTTATATAAATTCAATATGAAATTTTTATAAATTAATAGATCCTGGCTTTTTATGATAACTGTGTCGGTTAATCTGTTTCCACTGATTCTCAGGAAAGCCATAAGAATAATCCCAGCATAAATAAAATAAGAACATGTGGTCGCCAAGGCTGCGCCGCTAATTCCCATCCTGGGGATAAGCATTATATTTAAAAAAATGCAAACGATAATCGTCACCATTGCCGAATAAGTGGCAATCTGAGGCCTGCCAGTTCCACTCAAATACTGCTTAAGAGTCTTGGTAACGCTCAGGCTCGCTATTCCTGGTAAAAGAATCCACAGGGGTTGTACTGCTGGCAAGAACGGCTGGCCAAAGAAAAATTCAATCAAGGATTTGGCAATAATAAACAATACGAGGGCAGCTAAAAATGTTAAAAAGACACTGTGCCTGCAAACAGCAGCCGTATCTTTATTTTTATCCTTAAGCAATGATGAAGAAACTTTAGGTAATAAAGCCATACCTATAGCCATAGATATCAACCAAAGATTTTCTGCTATGAGAGAAACAGAATAAAAACCCAAAAATGTTGCGCCCAAAAAGAACTTCACTAAATAGGAGTCCAGGCGATTTATGAGATTAAAGAGGATCTCACCCAAATGCCCCTTCCATCCATAAATTAAAACATCTTTGATCAAATGGAGATTAAATCGCCCGCCTTTTTTTAGATAACCGGATAAAAGAACAAACGCTGTTATAGAGGCCACAACGTAAGCCGATAAATTGGCAATAATCAAGAATAAAATGTTGCGCCAAAATAAGCAAACTATAACTATAAATGCTGTTGTTGATACAACCCTGATAATATTGATTAAATTGTATTTTGGAATATCGTTCAAACCTAAGAAAATCCAGGATAGAAAAACAGTTAAAAGATTCAGAGGTATGAAAAAAAGCGCAACCTTAAGATAAAGAGGATTTACATTCTGCAAAAGAAAAAGTGAAATAAATTTAAAGAGGGCAAATACTAATGCTATTCCGACAATTCCCAAGAAAATCGCTAAAAAGATGAAGTTTATTACAAAATCCTCGAGACGGTATTTTTTTATTCCAAGGTGATATACACCGGCTACCGGTATAGAAGAGTGAACTAAATTAAAGCTTGTGGTCGCTATCATAAATACTAAAAAATATACTCCTTTACCTTGAGGCCCTAAGGCCCTGGCTAAAACGATGCTGGTAATTAAAGAAAAAACTAATACTATTATCTGAGAAGTAAAATTTATGACCGAATGTTTTGTTATATACATCAGCAGAAATTATAAATTATTTAAGCCTCTTTATAGCTATCTTAATATTCAAGTATTTGCTTACTTTGCTCAATTCTATTAAGTACAACATTTAACTCGAAAGAATATTCTTTTTAGTCAGCAATTCATCATACAAACTCGCTATTTTTTCGATCATGACCTCTTTACTAAAATTCAAAGCAATCTTCTTTCCAGCCTGTCCCATTCTTTCTCTTTTTTCTTTATCCTCTATGAGGATCTGAATATATTTTGCCAATTGTTCAGGATTTCTTGGAGGTACCAAAAAACCATTCTTCCCGTGCCTAATCAAATCAGGTATCCCCCCTGCATGACTGGCCACGATCGGCTTTCCTAAAGCCATGGCTTCAACTAAGACTCTTCCCATTCCTTCATTAAGGGAAGGAAGGACAAAAATATCGTAAATAGAAATAATCTTATCTACATCATCCCTCCAGCCCAGAAAAACAACATTCTCCTTAATGCCCATCTCAAGAGCTTTCCTTTCTAAATTCTGTCTTAAATGACCATCCCCTGCGAACATAAAGAGCGCGGAAGGATATTTAGGGATTATATTTTTCACGGCTTCAATCAAAAATTCTTGTCCCTTAACAGGCGCCAGTCTGCCTACTGTGCCTACAATTAAAGCATTCTCTGGCAAGCCAAGCTCTTTTTTAAAACTTTGTTTTTCTGTAAAGGACAATTCCTTGAATCTATTTAAATCTACACCACTGTTGATAACGACAGCTTTCTCTTCAGGAGTCGTCTTGAATAATCTATAGTCGTCTTTCTCTCTATCAGTAAGAGCCACGATTTTATCAGTTATACGTGAGGCAAGCTTTTCAAGAAAAATAAATATCTTTGTTTTGGCGGGTTTAAAATAACCGAAGAAGACATGGCCATGGGGTGTGTGCACTATAATCGGAACTCCGGCAAGTTTAGCTGCCAATCTCCCCAACAATCCTGCTTTTGATGTATGAGTATGAACAATATCGAATTTTTCCTTTCGTAAAAAATCATATATCTTAAATAAAGTTTTTAAATCTTTGATAATGCTAATATCTCTTACCAATTCAAAAATAAAAATATATTTAATATCATGCGCCTCGATTTCCTTTGTTCTGTCCTGCGGAGAGTCTTCGACTGGACCACTCATTAAAGTCACCTCGTAATTGTCTTTATTTAATCCTGTGATGGTGAGGAAGGTATTTTCAGCCGATCCTCCTTTATCCATACGAGTGATGATATGTAAGACTTTAATTTTTTGCATTTTCTGCCAATACCTCGATTGATGGAGCTGCTGTCAGTCGGCCACGAGTTAAAAAGGAAACCAATTGCGCCACAAGGTAGGCGAATACTTTAAAACTTCTCACTCCTTTTTTTACTCCATAAGGATCTCCGGAAGTCGGACGAGAATTTTTAATCTTAATATTCTGAAATCCATTATGGCTCAATACCCTTTCCAGCGTCCTATTAGAAAAATTAAAGATATGAAAAATAGAACTTTGATAAGGCATCAGGTGGACAAGATGCAATTTCCTTAACACCTGCTGAATCCTATAGGTAAATAAATGAAAAGCTCCATTAGGTGTCCGCAAATAAAGAATACCGCCAGGTTTCAAAAATTTTTTTATTTTTAAAATGCCCTTTAAAGGATTATAAAGCTCACAAAGAACATTCCACAGAGTAATGACATCAAAATAATCCTGGCTAAAATTAGATTCTTCAAAATCAGAACATTGGATATCAAGCCCATAGTCGTATATTCCCTTTTTAACGAGATTGGGATTGAGTTCAAGGCCATAGACCTCCCAACCATCTTCTTTTGCTAAGGATAAAAAATAACCTCCGCCGCATCCTACATCTAGAAGCCGGGCATTTTTTCTTTTTATGTGCACAATCTGATGGAGGAACCTCTTGTACAATTTTTTCCGGCTATAAGCCACTCTAGAAGATGGATCAACATCAGAATAATGCTTTTGAACCTCATTCAAATATCTTTCTTTGCTGACCTGCGGGAATTGATAGATGAGAGCACAATCCCTGCATTTGACGACTGCTCCTTCCCATCTGTTAAACAAGGCGGTAATATTACTCGAATCACATAAGAGGCACTTCTTCCTTGGTGAATGCTCTTGATAATTGGAATCTTTGACCGAATTTAACATTTTTTTAATATACTATTTACTACCTCTATAACCTCTTCTACAGATATCAATTCGAGACAATCTAATCCTTTGCAATCAACCTTCGCCCCTTTGTAACAGGGACTGCAATCCAATTCTTTCCTGATGATAACTGCAGAATCTGAGTAGGGTCCTGTTCTTTTATGATTCGTTGGCCCATAAATACCAACAGTTGAGGGATTTACAGCACAGGCCACATGCAAAAGTCCGCTATCATTGCTGATGAAGAGGCTGCATTTTTCTATCAAAGCTGCAGTCTGGGCTAAAGTTGTCTTCCCGGTCATGACCAGGGGATCTGTCTTCATTAAACCTTTTATCTCCTTAGCTAGATGAATTTCTTCAGGTCCTCCAAATATAATTATTGAAGCCTTATGATCATTAGCAAGCCGATCAGCCAATCGGGCAAATCTCTCTTTAGGCCATCTTTTAAACTCGGCCTGATGCATTCCTGATCCTGGATGCATCCCAATGACCAAACTTTCATTTAAATTATGACCAGCGAAAATTTTCTTAGCAAAAGCTTTATCCTCCGACGATTTATGAACATATAAGCTCTTATCTTTAGCTTCTATACCCAATTTCTGAATCAAATTTATATTGCTTTCAACTTCATGGCGATTTTCATCCCAAGCAATTTTTTGATTATAGAAATAACCTTTTCCTTTAATGCTCTCCCCGAGTCTATATTTAATCCCAGCAAGATAACAGAGAAGACCGCTTTTCAGTGGATTTGTGCCTGTTGAAGTGATGCTCAGACTAAATTTTTCCCTTTTTAGCTCCTGAATAAGTTTTATCTTCCCTGCGAAGCCTTTATGCTTTTTATGATCTACAATTATCTTTTTGTCTATTAAGTCACTTCCTTCTATTACCTCTTCAGCTCCATAAGGACCCAATAAAAAGCTAATCATTGAGGATGGGAAGGCTTTTCGTAAGGCTTTTAGGGCTGGAGTCAAAAAAATCATATTGCCGATTCCACCCATCATAATGATCAACACTCTATCTATTTTAGATGAATCAATGTCAGTCATCATTTTGTCACTTTAGCCTTCTGAATGTATTCTCTAGAGTATCTAAAAGCCAGCCTTGATAGCCTTTTAATCATTTCCTGTTTCCTGGTTAAAGAGAAGAAAGATTTTCTGTATCTTTAGAAGTCTGACTATGTTTATCTTCTTAAGCTTTGACTGCATAGATCTTTATGGCCTCGCCAAAGTTCTTTCTAGTTATGGCATGAACAATAAAAGTCAAATAATCCAGTATTTTTTTGGGGAACGCTAATTGAGCCAAATCCATATCTATTTTAATTATGCGAAAACCTGTTTCTTTCAGCATCGAAGCTAAAGTATGGATAGAGAAATGATACAAATGTAATTCCTTTGCTCTATCAGAAAACAGTTTTAGTTTTTTCCCCTTTGCCAGAAAATACAAGACTCTGGTTATAAAATTGTTCAGATTTGGTGTAGCTATTACTAATAATCCCTCCCTCTTCAATATTCTATTGATTTCCTTTAAGGCTGCCTTAGGATTCGGTAAATGCTCCAAGGTATGCCACATCGTCAGCACATCAAAGCTTTCAGGGGGAAAATCCAATTCCTCTATATCGCCTCGAAGAACATCTATTCTTAAATTTTCTTTCACGTATCTAGATGCATACTCGGAAATCTCTGTCCCGGAAATTCCAAATCCTTCTTCTTTGGCTAATTTTAAAAAAGTGCCTATCCCACAGCCTACATCTAACAGATGACCTTTATTCTTATATTGCGTTATTTCTTTTAATCTCTTCTTCCACATGGGAATCCGCTTTTCCATCTGTTTTTCCATCCATTCTCTGTAATACTCTTCTTGATAGTGCTCCTCTATCAATCCTCTTTCAGGCTGCGGATTGGTATACACAAGGCCGCAGTTCCTGCACTTAACCACTTTAAAGGGTTCCTCTGCTTCTTGAATAATCTGTGTTCTATTGAGACCACAGAGACTGCAATTCACATATTTTGGCATATAAGTTCCTTTTAAACTTTTTCCTTTTTTCTGAGCGATAGTACTATTAAGATCTATCTATAAAAAGAATCAAAAGTGGCAATTAATATTGTTATTCTTGAATTCCACCCTAACCTTTCAATTCTGCTCTTAATCCTTCGCTTGTTTCTGATGCCTTTTCCGCAAATGCCGGAAGCACCATGATTATTCCCGCAATAAACCAGAAAGGCTCCATGATGCGGATGATAATAAAAGTATTGGCCGTTAAAGCGTGTATTATTAAGCCCATAAAACCAGCAATAAAACCAAGGGATAATCCTTTAAAAAATTCATCATCTAATTTTTTATAGACAACAAGAGAATGCTTGAAGATCGACCATAAAAGCCACAACAATGCTAGGAAGCCGATAATGCCTAGCTCAGGGAGAGTACGAATATACTGTCCATCTATAAACCTATACCCTGTGATTCCACGTCCTAGAAGGGGACTCTTCTTCCATTCTCGAAAGCTATCCTGCCAACTAAATAGTCTCGCCGAAGAAGACGCATCAAAATAGATATTGCCAATTTTGGCCAAGGCTTCATGTTTTTCCTGAAAGGTATATTCTACTCTAGAAAAAACCACTTCTGGCTTTATAGATAAACCCAATATGATTATGGTCACTATCGCTGTAACTAATACCACTCTTCTTTTGCTAAGAATCGCGAAAGCAAGAAAGGAAAAGATAATGGCCAAGTATGATGCCCGAGACAGCGTATATAAGAATGGAAAGATAATCAAAACGCACAGCCCGGCCAGGATGTACTTTAACCTTTGGGGAACATTCTGCAGAAAGATACCTATGGCTATGCATAATATAAGGAGTAGGTAGCCCCCAAAAGTATTGGGTTCTCCAATCTCTCCTTCAAAAGGAGCACTGACTCTCACGCCCGAAGGAATCTGAATTATTCCATATATTGAGACCAGAGCACAGGTTATGAAAAAAGCATTAATAAAGAATTTAATCTGTTTTCTGCTATGAATATGATTTACGACTAAGATATAAAGCAAGAAATATTCAGTATATCTCAAGATATAAAATAGTCCTTTTGGAGCATCGACGTAGCCTAAGGCAGCACCTCTCAGAGTAGAAATGAGGCATACCAGTATATAAATACTTATGGCTTTATTGAGAGGTGTTCTAACGAATAAGGCTAAGCCTTTATTAATGGCTGTTTTTGCCAGCCAAGCAAAAGTAATAACTATCAGCAATAAGTCGTCAAACCGGACGATAATATCTCTTCCAGGAACCTGGCCTAATATAATTTCTGGAGAAAGGAGCATTGAGAAAATCAAGACTGCGAGTCCTACATCCGTGTTGACCAGAGTTATTATGAAGATGAGAGCACTCAAGATTAAGGCTAGGGTAATTTTATAAGAGAATCCGGTAACGATTTGACCCAAGAAGATACCGAGGATGAAGATTGCGGCAATGATTATGATAACTCGAAATCTAGGATCTTGCCAGTCAACAGCCATCTTAATCCCTTTCTCTTGAAAAGACTATGAAGTTAGTTTTTTTTCTGGAAATGAATCGTGAACTTTTAAAATGGGAATCTGTTTTGATTCGATAGAATTTCAATGGACTGAGAAGAAATGAGCCATGCCTTATTCTTTTTTCTCCCTTTTCTCTCCATAATATCCATAATAGCGGTATCTTTGATAAGGTGTAACATCTTCTATGAACTCAGCTCTAAGATTATTTATAACTACTCCCAAAATCTTGGCATCGACATTCTCTAATTGGACTCTAGCCCGGTTGAGAGCATGTCTTGAGGTTCTTCCAGCCTCATACACTAGAATGACACCGTCGACTTTAGCTGCGAGAATGGCTGAATCCGTTACTGGGAGAATCGGAGGGCTATCAAATAGTATCACATCAAAATTCTGCTTCAATTCTTCAATTAAGTCATCCATTTCGGGGAAACTCAGCAATTCGGCTGGATTGGGCGTTCTTTCCCCACAAGTAATTATCCGGAGATTTTCTATGCCTTGAGTCTTCAATATCTTTTCATACTCGAGTCCACCTATTAGCATATCAATTTCAGTCCTAACCGCATCCTTCCAAGACGTTTTTCCTATTAATACCTCTGTCAAGCCAGGGCTTCTCTTAAGTCCAAACAATTTATAAATCATCGGTTTTCTGAAATCAGAGCCGATAATTAGGACTTTCTGTCCGCTCTGAGCTAGCACAACGCCTAGGTTCGCTAAGGTCTGGGTTTTTCCCTCTTGAGGGGAAGAGCTTGTAATAACCATACAGTTTCCAACTTTTTTCAAACCTGTTAAGTCTAAATGGGTGCGTAGGCTCTTGTAGGCCTCGGCAGTGACAGAGGTCGGTTCAAACAAGGCAATTAAGCGTTCATGAAACTGCTCTTTCTCTGAGATTGGCTTTTTTCTTCTAAAAAGATTCTTAAATATTGTTCTCCCTTTTTCCAAAGAGGTACTGGGAATAATAGCCAACACAGGGACTTTCGTTAATTCTTCGATATCATCAACTCTTCCGATGGACGTGTCAAAGCTTTCGGTCACGAAGGCCATGATCAAGCCAAACAGCAGTCCACTCAAGATTCCTATCACAAAATTAAAACTTTTATTCGGACTTACAGGCACAGAAGGCAGGGAGGCTGGTTCCACGATCGTAACATCTCGAACCTTTTCTGCCTCCAGAATGCGCGCTTCTTCATATTTTGTCTTGAACATCAAATAAACTTCTTCAGCGATAGTGACATTGCGATTCAGCTGGACAAGTTGCATTTCTTTGGCTGAAAGATCTCTCTGCTGTACTGATAATTGGGTTAAGGAATCAGATAAATCTTTATTTGCCTCTTCAATTTTTCTTTTAAGAGTTATAACCTCTGGATGTTCTTCAGTGTACTTGCTTTTTTTTGAGATCATCTCCAACTCTAATCTGACAATTTCTTCATTGAGGCTGGATATTCGAGGATCGTTTTGCACAAGTGAAACGTTTTTAATATCTCTTTCCACTACTAAAGGATTTTCCCGTCGAAATCTCTGGAGTGCTCTTTCACTCCTTTGCAATTCTAATAAATAATTATCTAACTGGGCTTTAACAAATGTTTTTACGTTGGAGGCTTCCTTTTTCTTGTTCTCAAAATGACTTTCTACATAAACCTGGGCCACAGCATTAGCAAGAGTCATGGCTTTTTCTGGATTGTCTGAACCCGCAGTGATGGCAACGATATTTGTATAGCCAACTTGTTCAGTCTCGATTTGGCTCTGAACTTTTTTCACCGCTGCCATACGATCAACAGGCCTCATGTCTGGGAATATGAGGTTCAATTCTTGTGCGACTTTTTCCATGACCTGGTAACTTTTTATAAGGTTGGCCTGAGACTCCATTTCATCTCCAGGAGACCAAGTCACTAACTCAGTCAATATCTCGGCGACTGATTTTCTCTGCTCGATTTTCACTCTACAGGATGCTTGATAAAGAGGGATTTGCCTCAGGGTGAAATAGACAGTAGAAAGAAAAACTAAGAGAAAAGCCAAAATAATGATTCGCTTCCTTTTGCGAACCACTCGCATATAATCGGCCAGGTTCATCTCAATTCTTGGCATTTAATTCATCCTTTTATTATCTTGAGTACCAAAGATACCAAAGGATTGGAGCAGATATCCCTCTTAAAAATCTTTCTATATGGACAACAAAGGTCTTCGGAACATAGACAATATCACCAGGCTCCAATTCAATATTCTGGCCAATATCTCCTTCCTTAAGAATTCGCTTCAAGTTGACTCGAATCCCTTTTTGGGAGCCTAATTCACCTCGAACGATCATCACGCTGCTGGTGACGGCATCAGGAGTATATCCTCCTGCTTCGGCGATGGCATCGATTAAAGTGAGTTTTCCTTTGATAACAACGGACTTGGGCGCTCTCACTTCCCCAAGAACATAGACTTTATTAAACTCTAAAGGAGGAACATATACAGTATCCCCACCTTTAACAACTGCTTCAATTGTTTCTTGACGATCTTTGATAAGTTCATTCAGATCATAATTGATAATTCTTCCGTCTTTCTTAATTAGTTTGATATGAGAAACATCCGCGTTTTCTGAAAGTCCACCTATTTGTCCTATAAACTCTACGAGGGACGTTTTTCTTCTTAAGGTGTACATTCCAGTCTCAGTCTCACCCAAAGCAATGACTCTGTGGCTGTTGTATTCTTTTACGGTAACGAAAACTACAGGGTCGATTAAATACTTGGAAAGAGCCTCTCCAAGCCTCTCTTCTAGTAGAGGAGCATTCAATCCCATGACATTCATTTTTCTAACAGGAGGTAATTTAATATCACCTTTGTGATTTACCGTGACATCTCGGGAAATATCAGGGTGTTGCCAGACTTCTATGCTTAAAACATCACCGGGGCCGATGAGATAACCAGGTTCTGTTTGGAGGTCCTGGGATTTCATCTGTGGTTGAACTTCAGGATTTGACTCTGAATCATTATTTTCATCTTCATGAAATCCAGCTGAATACTGGCCGGAATTTTCGAATCTGACGATTATGGAACTTCCGCTGTAAGAGATTTCATAATCTGAATTCTGCCTCAGCTCCACGATCATCAAGTTCAACTGGGGCTGCTTTTGATCTCCTGTTTGATAATACGCATTTCTTATTCTTTTGATAGGCCCCTTATCGATAATCAATTCATCCTCTTCAAAGCTATAAACCTTGTCTTCAGGAAAACTCAAGATTAAACAGGGAGGATCCTCCAGTTTCGTATCTTTAACCTGTACAGGCTCGGTGGTGGTTATGACTAACTCTGTCTCAGAAGACAATTCTCTGGTTGTCAAATTGACAAAATGCGTCCCTCGATAAGAAACGCAAGATATGCATACCAGAATAAATAATATTTTTATGCTTTTAATGATCAAGTTTTTCACCTGATCTTTTCCCAGAGTTATATTATTTTTCATAATAATAATTTATTAAATAGGCATAGTCAATATATTTTTTTAGTTTTCCTCCAAAATAGAAGGGGAATGAATCTAACTGCAAGTTATCGAATCTGCTTGCTAAATTTGCCCTCTGTGAGTCACTCTTCCAGGTAGAATAATGCACTATACCTTCCGACATCCCTATAAGGCTAGAAGAAAGCACCAAATAAGTAAATCGCCTTCAGAGGTGATTTATTCGATGATTTTCTCCCCCTTTTTCTCACCTAGAAAGAGGATTTATTCCCGCCATTTCCTTCAGGTGGATTTATGACATATTGTCTACTTTATATAAAATAAACAAAACAAATTAGCTATTTTAATTCTAAATTCTTGGAATGAAACCCGGGATCGAATCACCTGAGAATTGATCCCAGAAATCATCTCACCCTTATAAAGTGCCCTTTGCTTCTAAATCTCAGCCTCTCGGCCAGCTACGTCCAGAATAAAGGTTCTCGTCTTACCGCTGCAGTATTCGCTGATTAAGGTGCTTAATTCTTCGATAATTTTCTGCACTTCCTCCTTTGTAACTGGCGGCAGGCCTTCCACGACCAGTAAAACCTCTTCAGTGTCTTCAGTCATTTTCGTCTTGTCGCACTCCCTCCAGTTCCACCTCCTGCACAGCACCTCTTTCGAATCTGCATAAACCACCTCTCCCTCTCTGGGAGTTTCTGTCTCTTCAGAATTCAGGGGCGTAAAGGACTCATCTCCCCGGGCAAACGTCAATCGAATATCCCCCTCGACCTTAGCCGTGTCATCACCACCAACAGGAACCAGGTGTTTCAGGGAGATGTAATTGTAGATATCCACAATCTTGTTGATCGACCTCAGCTCATTTCCTTTCAAAACCATCCGGCAAAGACTTTCCACCGAGCTCTTGTATTTTTTGGGCTTGGCTCCGAAGGAAGAATAAGCTTCCCTCCAGGCCCTGATTTTCGGGTGCTGGGAGAATGTCTCGGGATCGAATTCGCTCCTGATCTCTGCTTCTCTTTCTCTGATGAGGCGCAAGATCTCAGCGCTTTCTCCATGATTGTCTATTTGCTTTCCCCTGATAATTCCAACATTTAGTCCGGGAAATTTCTCCAAGATTCTGGGATCAATCACAAATTTCATGGCACCTCTCTCCCGATCCAAACCTCAACTAAAAGTCCAGTCTGTCAATCATTACCTTGCTTCTTCTTTTTGTGGTTTTTTCTGTTGAATACTTTAAGTCTCTAATCGTTTATTCCTTAAGCAACACAAACATGATTCAAGATGACTTGAGCAGCTCTTTGGCTTTGGAAACGATGAGTTCCCAGGCCGCCCTCACCTGGCTCTCTTCCGTTGTTCTTTGGGCCACAACCATTCGCAGCACGTATTTCCCTCTTAAAGTTGTGTGAGTAAAGAAAACCTTGCCTGTCTGGTTGAGGCTCTCCAGCAGCCTTCGATTCAGCTCGTTTAAGTCCTCTTCACTGCGCCCATCATTCAAGCGGAAACAAACCAGGCTTGCACTCACCGGAGCCATGAGCTCGAAGTTTTCCTGTTCCTCAACCCATTTCTTAATCATCTGAGCAAGGCGGATGTGTTCTCGCACCATCTTCTGGAGGCCCTCGACTCCGTAAAAGCGAATCACAAACCATAATTTCAAGGCCCGGAATCTTCTCCCGAGTTGAATCCCCCAATCGCGGAAGTTCTTGACCTGGGCATCCAGGCCGGTCTTCAAGTATTCAGGATGAATCTCAAATGTCCGGATGAGCGTCCCCGGGTCTTTAACAAAATAAGCCGAACAGTCGAAGTTGGTGAACATCCACTTATGGGGGTTGAAGACAAAAGAATCGATGTGTTCAGCTCCAGCGAGCATACTTTTCTTCTCCGGAAGGATAGCAGCAGTTCCGGAAAATGCGGCATCGACATGAAACCATAAGCCGTGTTCGCTGCAGATTCGACCGATGGATTCAATCGGGTCAATGGCTGTGGAAGAGGTAGTTCCCAGAGTAGCGATTACGCAGCAAGGCTGAAGCCCTCGCTCTTTATCTTCGATAACGGCCTCTTCGAGCTTGGAGGGTATCAGGGCAAAAGCCTCATCAACGGGGATGTAGCGCAGGTTTTCTTTCCCGAAACCGGCAATCTTCACTCCTTTCTCGACACTCGAATGAGCCTCATCAGAGGCATAGACGATAAGAGGTTCTTTCAATCCTTTGCGGTTGGATTCAAAACTTGTTGTCTTCTCTCTCGCTGTCAGCAATGCACAAAGGGTGGCTGTAGAAGCTGTATCCTGGATAACTCCAGCCATCCCTTCAGGAAGTCCCAGCATTTTGCGCAGCCATTCCAGAACGACCTCTTCCAATTCGGCAGCGGCTGGCGAGGTCTGCCAGATCATGCATTGAGCCCCTAGAGATGCAGTCAACAATTCTGCCAGTACCGAAGGGGGACTGTTGTTAGCCGGAAAATAAGCAAACCAGGAAGGGTGCTGCCAGTGGGTCATTCCAGGAAGGATGATTTCTTTGAAATCCTCAAAAATCCTCTCCATGGATTCGCCCTGCTGGGGTGGATTCGCGGGAAGTTGACTTCGAATTTCACCCGGTTTGAGCTGCGACTTCACCGGAAACTCAGCAACATCTGTCAGATAATCAGCTGCCCAATCCACGAATTTATACCCAAACTGTCTGAAATTTTCTTTATCCATCAGGATTCTCCTTCTGATAAAAAAATTCCATACCTGTTTCTTTGATTCCCTATTCTATAGGAATCCAGCTTTAGCAGTCAAAAAGACTATCAGAACCATCGATTTTTTTCATTACCCTGAAAAAAGCGTTAAAAGTGGCCATTTTACTGAGAAAAACCTGCCAAATAAGCCACAAAACAAGGAATTTTTAAAAATTGAAAAAAATTTGTTGAATTTTGTATAAAAATTATGATATAATATTACAAATTATTAATTCTTCCCCCTCATCCTCAGTCAAATAGCTCCTTTTATATCATTCTTCTTATCTTCTCTACCATCATAATCGATTAAAAATAAAAAAGTTATGATATTTGGAGCATCTTAAAAAGATCTTTGGAAGGGCAATAATTCCCTTGCTATCTTTCTTCTCATGGTTCGCTCCTCCGACCAGATCAATAAAAATCTTTAAAAATTTTTGTTTCAAAAAACCCAAAATTTTCATTTATTTCGGCTCTAAAAAGAAACTTTTTACTCGTTTTGACCGTATATAGATATGGAAGGACAAAATGAGAAAGGTCTTAAGTCCCAACACCAAACAGAATCCCCTCCCTAAGCCCTCCTTTTTACTTTTAACGGGAGTTTACCATAAATCCCCTTTTTTCAATTAATCCATTTCCTTTCATGGGCTGCCCCGTTTCCAAGGAAAGGGGCAGCCTATCTAATTAACATGCCCATGAGGTCAGGTCTCCAGATCCTTCTCTCTATCCAGAGATGGGGACCAGAGATGGGGACGGTTCTATTTTTTAAAATAGAAAGCCTAGCACCAGAATATAGGCAAGAATAAAAAAATAGAACCGTCCCCTTTTTTTATTATGACTTGACAAAGAAAATAGTTTTTTCTTTAATTAGAATTGTCGTATAAATCTCTTTGACAATTTAGATTCAAGCTTAAAGGAAAGGGAAGTCCGTAAAAAGCGGACACAGCCCCCGCTACTGTGATCGGGGACGAATTCCAGAACACGCCACTATCCGACTTCAGGATGGGAAGGCCTGGAAGGAGGATGATCCGAGAGTCAGGATACCCCCTTTAAGCCTCCATAACCCATCTTCGGGTGGAAGATAGGGTCATTTTTTTGCTCGTCTTTCCCGGAGAATTGCAGGGTTAAACTTCAGGTCCTTCTGGAGAAGACCAAGGCGGGGGTAAGAATTTCTGGAGATGCAGATCATGAGAAAATATCTTTTGTTTATTGCCTTCGCCAGCGCCCTCCTCTCCTCGAATCTCTTTTCTGAGGAAGAGGAGAAGAAACCATCCCCGCCTCTACAGCATGAAATCGTAGTCACCGCAAATCGCCTGGAAACTCCAGCCAAAGAAGTCGCCAGTTCGGTAACCATCATCACCCGAGAAGACCTGGAGAGGATGAAAAAATCGACCGTCCTTGAAGTCTTGAGGGAGGCCCTGGGTGTGGCCGTAATTCAAAACGGCGGAACAGGTGGGGCTGGCTCCATGTCTATCCGGGGAGCCAATTCAGAACACACTCTGATCATGATAGATGGGGTTGAGCTCAATGACCCCATCACGCCCAGCCGTTCCTATGACCTTGCCCATCTTGTTCTCGATAGCATCGAGCGTATCGAAATCCTCCGTGGTCCTCAGAGTACTCTATATGGCTCGGAGGCTATCGGCGGAGTTGTGAATATCATCACGAGAAGAGGCTCGGGAAAACCTCGATTCTCTCTCTCCAGCTATGGAGGTTCCTTCAGAACTTTCTCCACTGAGGCTGGATTCGGAGGCAGCACAGAAAAGATTAATTATTCGCTGGGTATTTCCCACCTCTCTACCCAAGGAATATCGGCCTCCAGCACCGCTTACCCAGGTAATGAAGAGAAAGATGGTTACCAGAATATGACCCTTTCAGGAAGATTAGGATTTTCTCCTTTGGACAACCTGGAGGTCGACTTTGTCTTGCGCTTGATAAACGATAAAGCTGATATCGACAATTTTGGTGGTGCTTACGGCGATGACCCAAACCATACTCAAGACTACCGCTCTTTATTTCTTAAAAGCCAGCTGAGAGCACTCCTCTTCAAGAACCGCTGGGAGCAAAAATTATCGGTTTCATTTGTCTATAATGACCGCAAGAATGAAAATTTGTTAGACGCCTCCCATCCTTTCGACTCTGAAGAAGGCCTTTTCAAAAGCAAAAGGTTTAAAGTCGACTGGCAGAACAATCTCTTCCTTCACGAAACCCACACTCTAACCCTTGGAGTTGATCATCAGCAGGAACAGGGAGAATCTGAATACCATTCCGAGGGGCTGTGGGGACCCTACTCGAGTCTGTTTCCTCTCAAGCAAGCGTCCATCACCGGCCTTTACCTTCAAGATCAAATCCGTCTCGCTCATCGATTTTTCGCTACTGTCGGAGTACGCCTCGACAGTCACAGCCTATTCGGCTCAGCCGCAACTTATCGCCTTGCTCCCGCTTATTTCATCGAAAAATCAGGGACAAAATTGAAGGCCACCTTTGGAACAGGCTTTAAATCTCCCTCTCTCTATCAGCTCTACGCCACAGCAACATCCTTTGGCCCGATCGGGAATGAGGATTTGAGGCCAGAAAAATCCTTAGGCTGGGATCTTGGAATCGAGCAGTTCCTGTTGGAGGAAAGAGTTTTCCTGGGAGTCACCTATTTTCATAACGACTATAAAGACCTCATTGATTTTGACTTTCTCCAGGGCTACCTCAACATCGGGAAGGCTGAATCCAAAGGTGCCGAGCTTTACCTGCGGGCAGACCCAGCAGACAAATTAAGGTTAAGGGCCTCCTACACAAGATTGGAAGCCCAGGACAAAAAAACGAGAATCCCTCTCTTGAGAAGGCCAAAGCATAAATTCACCGCCAACATCTCCTACCAATTCTTGGAAAAAGGTCGCCTTTATCTCTCCCTTATCCACCTCGGAAAAAGAGAAGATCTGGACTTCTCTGCCTGGCCTGCGGCTCGAGCGACACTTCCTGGCTATACCTTGCTCAACGCCTCAGTATCCTATAATATTAAGGCCCGGGTCCAATTTTTTTTCCGCCTGGATAACATTCTTGATGTAGAGTACGAGAACATTTTAGGCTATGGAACTCCAGGTTTTTCTGCCTTCGGCGGATTGAGACTAGACTTTTGAGGAAAAAATACTTTAAGATTTATATTCTGCAATATCGACATATTGCTTTTTGTGCTTTTTAATGTCAGCACGACTCTTAGAATAGATTTCAGGATACATAAATAGAGCTGGTCCCAATTTCAAAGATGACTTTTTACTTAATGTCCAAACGATGAAATTGCTAAAACTGATCATCATCTCACTATTTCTTTTCTCTTCCCTCCAAGCTCAGACAGACCAGGAAGAAAAGAAGAAAGAAGAAGAATACGCCCATGACCATCAAGAAATCATCGTCACTGCTAAGAAGGAACCGATCACCGAGATCGCCAACATTAAAGAAATCAGCAGAGAAGAGATAGAAAAAAAGGGCGCCTTAAACCCGGTTGAAGCCCTGGATTTCATTCCCGGTGCCTTCTACACGGTGGGGTCCAGGGGAGAAACAAACTTGCAGCTAAGGGGATTCAGCCAGAGACAAGTTGTTATCATGATCGACGGAATCCCGGTGAACCTGCCTTACACCGGGGAAATCGATCTGTCCCATTTTCCTCTCGAAGGGCTGGCTAAGATAAAGGTTATCAAAGGGACTTCCTCGACTGTATACGGTTCCAATACTATGGGAGGAATCATTAACCTCATCACTGAAACTCCAAAGAAGAAAACGAAGGCCCATTTTTCTCTTGACTTTGGAAGAAACCTAAACCAGAAGGCTGCCTTTTCCCTTGCCAAAAGATGGGAGAAAATAGGCTTCTGGATTTCTGGAGAGTACAAGAACTCCAACGGCTTTTACCTTTCCCATAAATTTGAACCTGAATTAAACGAAGATGGCGCTAAGCGTCAAAATTCCGATTTCACCAACAGAGGAGTCAACGGAAGATTCCGTTATTCGTGGGAAAAAGGATCCCTTTTCTTGGATTTCAATTATCTAGATAACAAAAGGGGAATCCCCCCTCATGTTTCAGAAGACAGGCCTCGCTACTGGCGCTTTCCCACCTGGCGAAAAAACAACCTCAAGCTTTCTCTCAAGCATAGTCCTTTCCAGGGATTAGAACTGAGAGGAAGCGTTTATTACGACCTCTACTACAACATTCTCGATTCTTATGATGACGCCACCTACTCAACCCAGGAGAGAAGGTATTCCTTTCACAGCATCTTCGACGATTACTCTTTAGGTGCCTCCTTCCTCGGCGAGCTAAGCCAGGGAAAAAATCATTTCCGCCTGGGCTTGAATCTTAAAAAAGACGCCCACCGCTCTCAGGCCGATGAGTTTGAACCATGGGAAAAATACGAGGCCGCCAATTATTCCTTGGGAATAGAGGATGAAATCAGCCTAAAAGATAACCTTTCTCTTGTTTTGGGAACGAGCCTGGATTGGCTGAAGCCAGTATATGCCAACGGTGAAGAACTCAGAGAACCGATCTTTCATTTCAATCCATTAATCGGTCTCTCCTACCGGATCAATTCTTCCCAAATCTATTTCTCGATGGCCAGAAAGTCCAGGTTCCCGACCCTTAAAGAGCTTTATTCGGAATACATCGGCAGGAATATTCCCAATCCAGAGCTCAAAGAAGAAAAATCAATGAGTTATGAACTTGGTTTCCGCTTTCTTGCCTCAGGTGTTTCTCTGGATGTTTCAATTTTCTATTCCAATCTCAAGGACTTGATTGTCCAAAAAAGAACAGGTGCTCTTTTCCAGATGCAAAACGTTGACCAAGCTGTATACAGCGGCGCTGAATTCTCGTTCAATTTCCCGGTAAAAGACGGGTATGATCTGAGCTTTAACTACTCCTACTTGCAAGCCAAAAACACTTCCTCAGACAGAATATCTTCTAGGCTCGAATACAAGCCTTCTCATAAACTGGCCCTGTTTTTCTCATTCAAGGGGCCTTTTTCATTAGAAGGCATGGTGAAGAGCGCTTATACAGGAAAAAGATATTTTGAAGATTTGGCAGGAATCTATCAGCCTCTTTCCCCATACATGCTCTGGGATATTAGACTCTCTAGAAACCTGGGCCGTTTCGAAATCTATTTTTTACTTAAAAATATTCTCGATGTGAATTATGAATTTGAAGACGGATTTCCTGGACCCGGGAGAGAGATCCTTGTCGGGTTTACCTGGAAAAACTAAAATAGAAATAAGCGGGGATGGTAAGAGTTGGCCACCAAGAGTGATCTAGGCTCAGGTCTTGACTTTCAACATTTTGTAACAGTGATCATTTATTTTCTTGAAAATGTTGATAAAAACTAAACCTGACCCGGTTTTTCGCGCCAAGACAGAGGGGGCTATAGATGCTCGAAAAGAATGATCACTCCGATAAGAATAAGAACAACGCCTCCCAGAAGTTCTCCTCGTTTCCTTACTAAATTCCCCAGCATAGCGCCAACCTTCAGGCCGACTAGAGTAAGTGCAAAAGCTACCAGCCCTATGACTACAGCCGGATAGATGATGCCGACCCCAAGCAAAGCAATGCTCAAACCCACAGCCAGGGCGTCAATGCTCGTGGCAACAGAAAGGAGAAGAAGATACAAACCTTTGGTCGGATCAGAATCGTATTTCTTTTCCCTCTTTCCGAATCCAAAGGATTCATAAATCATTTTCCCCCCGATAAGGAGGAGCAAACCGTGGGCCACCCAATGATCGAAGGACTGGATATATTCCTGGATCCCCTGTCCGGCAGACCAACCCAGGATGGGCATCAGGAACTGAAAAAAGCCAAAATAGAAGGCCAATCTCAGTCTTTGTGTTCTCGTCATTTTCCCTAGGGCTGTGCTTATCCCCAGAGAGACAGCAAAGGCATCCATAGCCAAGGCGAAGGCGATGCCGAGGATAAGAAAAATACTCATCTCAGTCTCTTTATCTTCAAATTTCACCCATTATAACAAAAGTCAAAAGAAATAAAAAAATTCGATCGAGACCCCTTTCCTACCTGACTGCAGAGACTTATAATAGAGAGTCAAGATGGAAGAGAAGATTAAACTCAGAGGAGTCAGGGTCCACAACCTGAAAAACATCAACCTTGATATTCCCCTGAACAAACTCATCATCGTCTCTGGAGTGAGCGGCTCAGGAAAATCCTCGCTGGCTTTTGATACCCTGTATGCTGAAGGACAGCGCCGCTATATCGAATCTCTTTCTGCCTATGCCCGCCAATTCCTGGAAAGAATGGACAAGCCGGACGCCGAGCTTATCGAAGGAATAACCCCGGCCATTGCTATTCAGCAGAAGGCTGTCACCAAGAATCCGCGTTCCACAGTGGCGACTGTCACCGAAATCTATGATTTCCTGAGGGTGCTCTATGCGCGGATCGGGACCATCCACTGTCTGAAGTGCGGCCAACCTGTCATTCGGGATACCATAGACTCTATGGTTGATACCCTTTACCAGCTTCCTCCTCAAACTAAGATCCGGGTCTCTTTCTCCTGGCCAAAGGGAAAAGGAGTCGCTTCTCTGAAAAAAGACGGATTTTTCCGTATCATCCAGGAAAATAAAATCGTTGAACTTGACAAAACCAGGCTCAAGAAGTCACAAGACATCGATGTCCTGGTGGACAGGATGTCTCTCGATCGAGAAGAGAGAGAAAGGCTGGTCGATTCGCTGGAAATGGCCCTGAAGAAAGGAAAGGGGAAAGCTAAAGTCCGAACAGACAAAGACGAAGAGTTCATTTTCTCCGATAAGCTGGAGTGTAAAAAATGCCAAATCATCTACGAGGAGCCTTATCCGAATCTCTTTTCCTTCAACAGCCCTCAGGGAGCCTGCCCCAACTGCCACGGATTCGGCGACTTGGCTGTTCTCGATGAGGCCAAGATTATTCCCGACCGGAATAAGTCTTTGGAAGAAGGGGCGGTGGAGCCCTGGACCAAGCCTGCCTCCCAAGAGGCCATGGAAGAACTGCTCTTCGAGGCCAGGAAGAGAGGAATTCCCACTGATATACCCTTCAAGGATCTAAAAAAAGAATGGCAAGAGCTTATTCTAGAAGGCGGAGATGGCTATTACGGTGTGAAAGGCTTTTTTGATTGGCTCCAGACCAAAAAATACAAAGTCCAGGTTAGAGTATTCCTCAGCCGCTACCGAAAATACGTTCCCTGTCCTGCCTGTCAACAAATGCGCCTGAATCCCAGAGCTTTGAGTGTAAAGGTCGAAGGGCTTTCTATCGGTGAGGTTGTCCGAAAGACTGTCGAAGAAGCCCATGAATTCTTCGGTACCCTCGAGTTGTCTCCATTCCAGAAACAGGTGGCTGAAAAATTGAATCATGAAATCCGAACCAGGCTCAAATTCTTGCTGGAAGTCGGCCTGGATTACCTCACTCTTGACCGGATGACTTTTACCTTGAGCGGCGGCGAAGCTCAGAGGATAAACCTGGCTGCAGCTCTCAGTGCCTCTTTGGTGGGAACTCTCTTTGTTCTTGATGAACCGAGTATCGGTCTCCATGCCCGTGATAACCGTCGCTTGATCGACATCCTTAAATCCCTGAAAGACATGGGAAACACTGTTTTAGTCGTCGAACACGATCCCGAGATCATCAATTCTGCCGAGTATTTAATCGACCTGGGACCAGGAGCTGGCGAAAGAGGAGGAAAGGTCGTTTTTAGAGGAAGCAGGAGCGAATTCCTGAAGAGCAAGAATTCCCTCACAGCCCGATACATGAGGAAAGAGAAGGAAATAACAATTCCCAGGAGAAGACGTGTTAAGAATTTTATTACGATCACTGACGTTCATAAGCACAACCTAAAGCACCTGAAGACCAAAATTCCTCTGAATGCCTTCACCTGCATCACTGGAGTCTCAGGATCGGGAAAGAGCACTTTGCTCTATGATGTCCTCTACAAAGGATGGATCGGCGAAGCCTCGGATGGATTCGGAGAAATAAGGGGGAAAGAAAAGTTAAGTAAGATCATCATGGTCGACCAGTCTCCGTTAAGCACTTCGCCCCGTTCTATTCCTGCCACTTACACCAAGGCCATGGACAGCATAAGAGACCTCTTCAGCAAGACCAGAGAAGCCCAAGCCCTGAAATATAAGCCTGGCTTTTTTTCTTTTAACATCACAGGAGGAAGATGTGAGGAGTGCAAGGGAGCTGGCCAGCAGATTATCGAGATGCAGTTTCTCTCTGATGTGATCCTCACCTGCGAGGCCTGCAAGGGCAAAAGATTCAAGAAGGAAATCCTGGAAGTCAAATACAAAGGAAAAAATATTGACCGGGTACTCCAGATGAGCATTTCAGAAGCCGGTGAGTTTTTCGCAGATAGACCGGATATCACCAAAAAATTGGCCCCTCTTAAAGATGTAGGATTGGGATACCTGAAGCTGGGCCAACCGACGACAACGCTCTCTGGAGGGGAATCACAGAGGATAAAACTCGCCTACCACCTCATTCATCAAAAAGGGAAAAAAATCCTGTATCTCTTTGACGAGCCTACGGTCGGCCTTCATCTGGATGATGTCTCCATGCTCCTCGACTGCTTTCAGCAGCTGGTGGAGGAGGGCCACACGGTGGCGGTCATCGAACACAACCTGGATGTGATCAAATGCGCAGATCATGTCATCGATTTAGGGCTCGAGGGAGGAGAGAAGGGAGGAGAGATTGTGGCCGAAGGCCCTCCAGAAGAGATTATTAGATCCCGAAAATCCCACACCGCCCGCTACCTGAAGAAATACCTCTAAAGACAGAAATTTATTCTAAATCTGATCTCCTCTTTTTATTTCAGCTTGAAGGATACCGTTACGGTAAAGATGATAGGTACAGGACTGCCTTTTTTTAACATAGGTTCATATTTCCATTGCTTCACAGCTTCGATAGCAGCATGACTTAGTAGAACATGCGGGCTCTCTAAGACCCTGATTTTTTCGACGCCACCCTCTTTATCAGTCCTGACTTTGAGAATGACTGCACCTTCGATTCCTTCTTTCCTGGCCTCATCTGGATAAATAGGATTGATTTTTTTAACCAACTTGGGCGGCTTGACATCGCCTTCTGCTATCACTGCCCCTTCCTCGAACCCAGCGATTTCTTCTTCCTTCTCCTTTTCTTCATCTTCCAACTTAAAGGATATGGTCACAGTAAAAATGATAGGCATGGGCTTGTCCTTGATGTACATAGGCTGATATTTCCACTGTTTCACAGCCTCGACAGAAGCTTTGCTCAGCAATTCATGGGGACTTTTTACGATTTTGATTTGCTCGATATATCCCTCTTTATCTGCCCTGACACTGAGAAGAACAACCCCTGAAATTCCTTCCTCCCGGGCCTCTTCTGGATAAACAGGATCAACTTTCTTTAGTAGCTTGGGTGGCTTGACATCTCCTACTGCTCTCACTGCCCCTTCCTCAAACTCAGCGATTTCCTTTTTTATCTTCTTTCTCGCCGGCGGAGGAGGAGGGGGTGGTGGAAGGACTTTATCCTTCGGTCCCGTGATATGAAAAGACAGAAAATAAGGCTTTCCCTTCCTATCCTCAAACCCGAAGACCGCAATGTTTCCTCCTAATAAAATCATTTCTGTCGTCAGCACATTCTCTGGCTTGTCGTTGATATGCTCATTGACCAGGATGAGGAAATCACCTTTGTTTTTCCAGCCAAGGAGCATGATATGAACTTTGTATTCATTGCCGTTCAATCGAAAGAAATGGCTCACCGAGCTTTTTTCTTTAGTACCAAATTTCAAATCAGCTTCAGTCAACAGATTCACGCTCTTTAGATTAAAGACTCTCTGGATGTGCCCTTTTTCTTTTTCTAGTCCAAAGTCGATCTGTATACTGGCTGTCAGGGTGGGCCGCAGATAGGAAGACGTCACGAACCGGGGCGGCTCGGTCATTCCTTCCTTTATCCCTTCAAAAACTCTCAGCTTGATATCCAGGAAGCTGTCTGATGCCTGAAGCGAAAGAGCAGAAAAACCCAGTAAAATAATCAAAGTCCATACGAATTTTTTCTTGCTCATTATGACCTCCTTTAAATATTTTCTTCAGCCCAGATGATGATCATGTTTGAATCCTGGGGTTGGAAAAGATAGGCCCGGGCTGGCTTGTCATGAACCCGAATGTATTTAATCTGGAAAGGACTACCCGGTTCCTCTGAAGGCTTGCCTAGACGGGCAGACCAAAACAGCCATACTCCGAGGATTATGGCTACGAGCAAGCCAGCAGCTCCAACAGCCCATCCCCAACGAGGTAGGCGGAAATATTTCTCTTTTCTTTCTTCCTCAGCCAGCTGGACTTTGACTTTGGGCCACAGACCTTCGAGATCTCCGACTTCTCCTTCCTGTATCAATAGAGACTTGGCTTCTTCAAGGCTGGCCAGATTCTCCTGACAGCAGGAGCAGTCTTGGATGTGCTTCCGCAGGAGGAAATCCTGCCATATCTTCAGAGGAAAGATAGAAAAGAGAAAATTAACCATTCGACAACGAAACATGTTCTTTCTCCAATTTATATTTGATTTTTTTTCGGGCTTTATAGAGCAAGACTCGAGCTGTGCTGGGAGAACACTTCATGACACGCCCTATCTCCACGCTCGAATACCCTTCGCTGGCCCAGAGACAGAGCACGACTCTCTCTTTAGGGCTCAAACCTTGCAGAATATTCTTGCCTAAAGGCTGGCTTTCAGAACTCAAAGAAGACTGAACACTACTCTTATTGGAATATTCTGCTTTCATCTTTTTAAAAAAACTAAAAAACCGTCGCCTCTTCCTCAAGACGTCTAAACACCTATTGGAGAGAATCGTGTAGAACCAGTTCCTGAAAGAACTCTGAAGATCGAACTTATTGAGATTGAAATAGACTCGGATAAATGTCTCTTGACAGGCATCCTCAGCATCTTCGCGGTTACCCAGCATATTCAAGGCCAGGGCCATGGCTCTGGTTTTGTATCTATCCACCATTTCTTTAAAGGCCTCCACCTCTCCATCTAGACAGCTTGAAATCAGCTGTTGGTCGCTCATGCTACTATTTTATAATTTATTACGCCTCAGCATCAAAAAGAGTTTATGTTTCTGGAATTGACATCTCATATCCCCAGTGCTATATCTTACACCGATGATCCTCCCTGAAATAGAATACCATGCTCCCCGAACCCTGGCTGAAGCACTAAAACTCCTCGTCAAGCTCAAGGAGGCTCGTATCATGGCGGGCGGCACTGACCTCTTGGTGGAGCTGAAACAGGGCCTCGTCGAGGCCGAAGCCCTCATCTCTCTCCAAAATATTAAAGAGCTCAAGAAGATCGAAAAAAAAGACCAAAGCCTTCGCCTCGGAGCCATGGTAACACCCCAAGAAATCATCTCCCATCCCTTGATAAAACAACACTTTCCAGCCCTGGTTGAGGCAGCAAAGTCCATGGCTTCCCCTCAGGTTCGCTCCCTGGCTACTATCGGTGGAAACATTGCCAGCGCAGTGCCTTCAGCAGACCTACCTCCGACTCTAATCGCCGCTGAAGCCAGCCTCGAGCTTCAGTGTACAGAATCCTTTCGAGAAGTTAATCTGCTGGAATTCTTTACCGGTCCCAGACTGACAATTTGCCGGGATGAAGAATTGCTGATTTCCATCCTTATTCCGGTGCCTCCCCCTAAAACAGGAATTTCCTTCCTGAAATTTTCCCTCCGGGAGGCTAATGCTCTGGCTGTTGCTTCAGTTGCCTCCAGGATTACTCTTGAAAATGAGGTCATATCCCAGGCCTCCGTAGTTCTCGGGGCTGTGGCTCCCTCTCCTTTGTTAGCCTTAAAGGCATCCGAGCTCCTGGAGGGCAAGAAACCATCGCCAAGCCTTTTCGAAAAAGCTGCTTCCATAGCTAAAGATGAAGCCAGTCCAATCTCGGATATCAGGAGTTCCATCTGGTACAGGAAGGAATTGATACAGGTCTTGACCAGAAGAAGCCTGGCAGAATCTCTAAAAAGGGCCCAGAAGAATCCAGGTTAAGTTAATCATATGGAAGAAATAAAAAAACAGCACCGCCTCCTTCTCCTGAAGGTTAACGGCGAAGACCATTCAGTGGCTGTCCAGGGTGGAGAGACTCTTCTCGATGTCGTCAGAGATAAGTTAAGATTGACTGGAACCAAAAAAGGCTGCAACCTCGGAGTCTGCGGCGCCTGTACTGTTCTCCTTAACGGAGAGCCCAAGAACAGCTGCCTCCTTCTCGCTGCCGAGTGTGAAGGTGCGGAAATCACCACTATCGAAGGCATTGCTCAGGAAGGTCAGCTCCATCCTCTGCAGCGAGCCTTCATCAACCAGGGAGCCATCCAATGCGGTTTCTGTACCCCGGGAATGGTCCTCTCCGCCCTAGCCTTGATAGAGGATAATCCGAATCCCTCAGAGGAAGAAATAAAAGAAGCTCTTTCAGGGAATCTATGCCGCTGTACAGGCTATACAGGTATCATTAGAGCTGTAAAGGAATGGAGAAAATATCTGAAAACAGAGGAACCTCCTTCTCCTTCCTATGATCTTGATAAGTTCAAGACAGTGGGCAAAAGCCTGCCCCGGGTAGATGCAGCTTCGAAAGTCACGGGCCAGGCCAAGTTCACCGCCGACTACTATATCGAGAACATGCTTTTCGGAAAAATCCTCCATTCTCCGATCCCCCACGGCCGGATTAAGTCGATCGATGCCAAAAAGGCTTTATCTCTTCCTGGAGTCAAGCTCATTCTGACCGGCCAAGACGTGCCTGAAATAACCTACGGGGTTTCCCCGGCCCGTTACGACGAACACGTCCTGGCCAAGGAGGTGGTCCGCTATGTCGGCGACGAAGTGGCAGCTGTCATTGCTGTGGATGAGGAGACAGCCGAGAAGGCGCTGGATCTTATTCAAGTCGAGTACGAAGAGCTTCCGAGCGTGTTTAGCCCGATGGAAGCCCTCCAGGAAGGCGCTCCTCAGCTTCATGACAGGTACAAGAATAATATCAACACCCATGTCGACCACCACTTTGGCGATGTCGAAAAAGGATTTGCTGAGGCGGATCATGTACGAGAGGAAGAATTTGTGGGGAACCATGTCTACCAGAATCCTGTCGAGCCCCATGCGTCCATCGCCTACTGGGAAAATGATGGCTCCACCCTGGTGCTCTATTCTTCGACACAGGTGGCTCATTATGTCCACTACATGCTGGCCCGAGTGCTGGATATCCCCCTTGGAAAGATCAGGGTCATCAGTCCTCCAGTGGGTGGAGGTTTCGGAGGCAAGGCTGAGACCACCCCTCTTGATTTGATCACTGCTTTAGCTTCCCAGAAAACAGGCAGGCCGGTCAAGATGGTCTACAGCCGCCAAGAGATGTTTCTCCACGGTCGAGGAAGGCATAAGCAGCATATGAAATTTAAAATCGGCGTCAAAAAGGACGGAAAAATAACCGCCTTCCAAAGCCGGATCTATCTTGATGGAGGGGCCTACTCTTCTTTCGGGGTCATCACAGCCTATTATGCCGGAAGTATGATTCCCACTCTTTATCACATTCCGAATTATAGATACGAAGGCTTCCGTATCATGACCAATAAACCAGCCTGCGGTGCTATGCGCGGTCACGGCACTCCCCAGCCTCGCTTTGCTTTCGAGTGTCTGCTGACTATGATTGCCGAGGACCTGGGGATTGACCCGGTGGAAATACGTCTCCGCAATGCCATGGACCCCAACACCCGCACCTGCAATGACCTGGATATCCGAAGCTGCGAGTTCAAAAAAACATTGGCCGAAGCCGCCAATAAATCTGGCTGGAAGCAGAAATACGGTAAGCTGCCGCCAGGAAAAGGAATAGGAATTGGCTGCGGGGGTTTTGTCTCCGGAGCAGGCTACGCCATCTATCGGGGTCAGGTTCAGCGGAGCTCCGAGAAAAAACCAGAAACGTTTGCTAAAAAAGCCATGTTTCCCCATGCCAACGCCATCGTCAAAATCAGCGAAGACGGCACTGCAGCCGTGCTGCTCATCCAGGCCGCAGAAATCGGACAGGGTGCCTTGACCGTGCTGTCTCAAATGTGCGCCGAGGCGCTGGGAATAAGCCTGCCCAGAGTCCGCATTCGAGCCGAAGATTCGGACCTCAGCCCTTTGGATCTAGGGGCTTATTCTTCCCGGACAACACTGATGGGAGGAAACGCGGTCGTCATGGCCAGCAACGATGTTCTCGCCAAGCTCTTCGCTCTGGTCTCCAAGATGTGGAACTGTGATCAGGAGGAGCTGGAAGCCAGAGATAACCAAATATTTCATAAGAAAGACAAATCGAAAACAATGGAATGGGCCGAGGCAGCCCGGCAGTATTTTAACGATCAGGGACCCCTGGTGGGCACTGGCTGGTACAAGCCTCCCGAAGGTCTTGGAGGAGATTACAAGGGAGCTGCTGTAGGAACCAGCCCCGCTTTCTCCTTCTCTACCTCAGTCTGCGAATGCAGCGTCGATCTAGAAACAGGGAAGGTATCCATCGAAAAATTCGCTGACTATCATGACTGCGGCACGCCTATCAATCCTCAAGCTGTCCACGCCCAAGTTGAGGGAGCGATTGTCATGGGCACTGGGGAGACGATCATGGAAGAAGTGGTGTACGATAAGAAGGGAAACATCCTCAACCCTAACCTTCATGACTACTTGCTGATGACCATCAAGGATGCTCCAGAAATCTTCAGCGGGATCGTCGACTCCTACGAGCCCCAAGGCCCTTACGGCGCTAAAGAGGTCGGAGAAGGAGCGACGCTGCCTGTGCTGGCTGCAGTGGCGCACGCGATAGCTAATGCCGCCGGAGTCTGGATCAAAGAACTTCCGATAACTTCGGAAAAAATACTGAAAGCTTTAAGAGCCAAGAAGGGGAAATAGGTCATTTTGCAGACGAAGAGATTAGAGTTATTTATGAATTGGTGCCCAAGGAATGAAAAGAATTAAAAACGGGACCAGGCCTTATTATCAATTGACACCTGAGGGAATGAAAAGAAGTCGAAGTCTGGCAATAATGACAAAGTCAGATATCTCTCATTAGGGATTTACTTTGGCTGTTGACTCGAGTTTAAATTAAGGATTCTGCCATGGAGACTTTTGGCTGGCTTTCCATCCTGCCTCCCCTCCTGGCTATCATCCTGGCCATAAAAACCAAGCATGTTTACATCTCCCTTTTTGTCGGAATCTGGCTGGGCTGGACAATCATCAGCTCCTGGAATCCTCTCCACGGTCTCATCCAGACAGTCAATATCCTGGTATCTGTGTTCAAGGATGGAGATAACACCCGCGTCATCCTCTTCAGCCTCATGATCGGGGCCATCATCACCTTCACCCAATATTCAGGAGGGATGGAAGGCTTCGTGAACTGGATTTTCAAGAAAGGCCTAATGCGCTCCTGGGAAGCCGCTGGACTCCTGGCCTCCCAATATTCAGGAAGGATAGAAGGCTTCGTGAACCGGATTTTCAAGAAAGGCTCAATGGGCTCCAGGAAAGCCGCTGGACTCCTGGCCTGGTTCCTGGGCTTTATCATCTTTGTCGAATCCAGTATCTGCGTGCTTGTCTCAGGAGCCGTGTGTAGACCCCTCTTTGATAAATTGAAAATATCCCGCGAGAAACTCAGCTATATCCTTGATTCGACTTCAGCCCCTAAATGCATCCTCTTTCCCTTGAATGCCTGGGGGGCTATCGTCATCGCCCTTCTCGCTGCCCAAGGAGTCGAAAATCCGGTGAGAACCTTAGTCTCATCCATGCTGTTGAATTTTTACGCCATCCTGGCTCTTCTCCTTGTTCTCGGTGTAGTCCTCACCGGAAAAGACTTGGGCCCGATGAAAAAGGCCGAAAAAAGAGTCTGGGAAGAAAATAAGATTCTCCGCGACGGAGCCGAACCCCTTGTTTCCACTGAGGTGGTGATGATGGAAGCCAAGAAAGGAGTTCCCAGACGGGCCCTCAACATGATTCTGCCCGTCTTGACCATGATCGTCATGATGCCCGTGGTCCTCCTGATAACTGGCAAAGGAAATCTCATGAATGGATCAGGCACCCATTCAGTCCTCTGGGCAGTCATCTCTGGTCTGGTAGTGGGCGCGATTGCCTACCGGATGCAGGGCATTCTGAAAGTCAAAGAGATTACTGACGTTTTCATGAAGGGAGTCGGAGGGCTTATCCCGGTGGCGAGCCTGATGGTCTTTGCTTTTGCTATCGGAGACACCTGTGGTTACCTGGGAACAGGCCCCTTTGTGGCTCAGGCGGCCAAATCTACCCTTAATCCGGGTATTATCCCGGCTGTTATCTTCCTCATCTCCTGCTTCATTGCCTTTTCCACCGGAACATCTTGGGGAACTTTTGCCATCATGATTCCCATCGCTGTTCCCATAATCAACATCGTCGGTCTCCATCCAGGCCTCATCCTGGCCGCTCTCCTGGGAGGAGGAGTCTTCGGAGACCATTGTTCTCCGATTTCTGACACCACGATCATCTCCTCCATGGCCTCAGCCACTGACCACATCGACCATGTGAGAACCCAGCTCCCTTATGCATTGATCGCGGCCAGTATCTCTCTTTTGCTCTTTTTGATATTTGGCTTCATCTTATGAAAAAAGAGATAGGCTTATATAGTCCGGGAACTTCTTTCTCTAAGGATAAACAGAAAAAAGGAGGTTTTCTCTTATGAATAGATCATTCAGATCCAAGGCTCTCTTTATTGTTATCATCTTGTGGTTTGCCATCACCAATCACCAGGCTGGAGCAGTAGAATCAAGCCCGTCTTCTTATGCTGACTCGCTCAAAGCTTTCGAGAAATTCGTGAGCGAGCAAATGGAAATCCAAAGAATCCCGGGCCTATCGATAGGATTCATTAAAGATGAATTTATCTGGACCAAAGGATTTGGCTATGCTGACCTTGAAAATAAGGTTCTAGCCAAGCCTGAAAGCTCCTACCGGCTAGCTTCGGTAACCAAGACGATAACAGCCATAGCTGTTCTCCAGCTGGTAGAGAGAGGCAAGATTGACCTTGAGGCTGAAGTCCAAACTTATGTTCCCTACTTTCCTAAGAAGAAATGGCCGGTAACTGTCCGTCAGCTTTTGGGACACGTAGGAGGGATTAGCCATTATAAAAACTATGATGTGGAGGGCCATATCAAAGTTCACAAAAACACCCAGGAAGCCCTTGCCATCTTTCAGGATTTTGACTTAGTGGCAGAACCCGGCACACGGTACAATTATTCCAGCTACGGGTATAATCTTCTGGGAGCTGTGATCGAGGCGGCCTCAGGCCAATCCTACGGCGATTACCTCAAAGAGCACATTTTTGGTCCCCTCGGCATGAAAGATTCGCGGATGGATGACCCGGTCGAACTGATCCCCCATCGGGTCAGAGGTTACAGGATTATCGAGGGAGAGATTAAGAATTCTGAATTCGTGGATATCTCCAGCAGGTTTGCCGGTGGAGGCACTCGCTCGACTGTGGTCGATCTCCTGAAATACGCCCAGGGAATTTTTTCAGGTCCACTCCTGAAAGAAGAAACTTGGCGTCAGATGTTCACCTCCATGGTCCTCAAAGATCAGCATCTCACAGGATACGGCATGGGCTGGAATGTGCGCCCTGTAAGAGGACATTATACAGTCAGACACAGCGGTTCTCAGCCAGAGACAAGAACTTCCCTCCTCCTTTTCCCGAAAGAGAAGTTCGCTGTCGCCATCGGATGCAACCGAGAAAGAGCCGACCTCGTGCCCTTCATGAGAGGACTCATCCAGCTTCTTATGGATGAAGATATCCGAAGCTCTGCTTACACTCCATCGAGAACCGAACAGGCTATCTATGATGCCTGTGCAGAGGCTTTTTTCTATGGCTTCAGCTTCTATGATAAACACGAAACTCATCTCTCTAAGAATAGCCAGGAGCTTAAAGAGGCCTTTTCTTATTTCCACAAACACGTCAATGAAGCCGCACTCATGAACAATTTCAAAGCCGCCAAAAAGAAACTCGATGACGGAATTCATCCCCTTTCCAACCAAGCCTTCGTCAAGATCGGCTCTTACATGGCTTCTGCCCTGGACAGGAATCTGGGGAAGGAGAGGCTTGAAGAGTACCACCATGCGGGAACTCTAAGTTTTTTTAAAGACTATATTGTTCTCAGCGAAAAAAGACCAGAACTCAAAAATTTCCAGTTTGAAAAGAACTTCTGCGAACTCATCTCTCTTTGGGAAAAAGACTGGAGAACAACTCAAACGGATTACGTCCGCAGCCTTTTTCTCACGGCCAATACTGACTTCGACGAGGTCGGGCCAAAGCTAAAAGAAATATTCTCGGGAGCAGAGATTTATAAAGACTTTAGCTCTGATATGGACAGAATTGCCCAAAAGCTGTTGGAGCAAAACAGGAATGACGAGACTCTGCGAATGCTTCATTTAAGCCAGGAGCTCTACCCGAATTCTCCTGCTCCTTACAGCTCCCTTGCCTTTGCCAAAATCTGGATAGGAAACGCGGCCGAGGCGCGACATCTCTTCCATAAGGCTCGGGCCATTAATCCTTCTCATCCCGCGGTCGAGATCAACCAATTCTACAGGTATGCCAGACAGCTCGAACAAGCCAAGAAAATCAAAGAAGCAACACTCCTTGGCGAGATTGCGACAGAACTTTTCCCCAAGGAAGCTCGACTCTATGCAGATTTCGCAGATCTGTTTCTGCAAACCGGTCAGAAAGATAAGGCCATTAAATACCTCAAGAAAGCCCTAGAGATTAACCCCGAACATGAAGCAGCCAAAACAAAACTGGAAAAGCTTCGAAAAGATAAGGAGAAAGAAAAATGAAGAAAGGACCAGGAGATATATTTCAAAAAGAAACTAAATACTACCGAGGCAAGCTCTCGGGAGGACCCCTTCTCTGGCACGCTAAACCTGAAACTTACAAGGATTATCCCTCTTCGCCCAGTATTAATCTGGATCCTCCTGAGGAGAGAGGAGGCAGGCCGTTGTGGGAAGCAATTAAGGAGCGCCGTAGCGTCAGGAATTTTAGTGGAGAACCCATGGAAAAAACCCATCTTTCTCAGCTCCTCTGGGCATCTCAAGGAATCACGGCTGAATACTCGGGCTATGAGCTCAGGACGGCACCTTCTGCCGGGGCCCTCTACCCGGTTGAGACCTACCTTTCCGTCCAGAATGTGGAGGGAATCAAACCTGGCCTTTATCACTATGGTGTGCTTCACCACGAGCTCCGCCAGCTCCAGCTAGGAAATTTCGGCTCGCCCCTTGCTCAAGCTGCTCTGGACCAAGAATTTATGACTAAAGCCGGGGTGGTTTTCATCTGGACAGGGATTTTCGAGAGGTCAAAATGGAAGTACAACCAGAGAGCTTACCGGTACGTGTATCTCGATGCCGGACATATTGCTCAGAATGTCGCCTTGGCAGCCGTGGCCTTAGGACTGGGAAGCTGTCCGATCGGCGCTCTTTACGATGAAGAGGTAAACTCCATCCTCGAAACCGAAGGAGAGCAGGAGAGCATTCTCTATATGACTGCTATCGGCCGTCCTTTTTAATCTGGCTCATTTCTCCATTTCGGGCCCGAAAAAATAAAAGGACCTTGGGAGTCAAAGACAGCTTAGATTGATGATTTTAAGGGTAAAAATGCAGGTTTAAGAGTAATAAATAGGTATCAGTGGGGCCTATCTCGTTGATAAGAAAAGAGATTGCTTGGCCCGACCCCCTAAAGGAGGAAAAAATGAAGAAATACTTAATCATAGGAGTTATGTTTATCCTTGTCTTCGGCCTAATCCTATTGGGCTTTGGAGACGCCGAAACACAGGAACAAAATCCCTGGGAGTGGAGACTGGAAAAAGTAAAATCCATGGTGGAGAAGGTGCGGGCTGGAAAAGACCTTACTCCCTCGAGTTGGCCAGATGGGGCTAAGGTCGCTGTTGGCCTATCCTTCGATTTTGATGCGGGGCAAACGCCCTCAGAGACAAAACCGTCTCTCCGGGCATTTTTTCCCAGGGAGAATATTCCGCTCGAGTGGCTATCCCCAGGATATTGGCTCTTTTAGACCGATACAAGATACCTGCTTCTTTCTTTGTCCCGGCAGTGAGCGCCCTCCTTCATGAAGAAGAAATCAAAGCCATCCTGGCCAAAGAGCGCCATGAGATCGGGATGCACGGCTGGATTCACGAACGAAACTCTCTTCTTTCTGAGGAGGAAGAAAGAGAACTGATGCAGAGATCTTACGATACCCTCCAGAAACTGACAGGAAAGGCTCCGGCTGGAATACGTACTCCTTCCTGGGACTTCAGCCTTTCGACCCTAAAAATCATCAAGGAGCTTGGCCTGCTTTATGACAGCAGCCTCATGGCTGATGACCGGCCTTATGAAATTCTCGAAGATGGCCAGCCCACCGGGGTTGTTGAGCTTCCAGTCGAATGGCTTCTAGATGATTATCCCTATTTCGGTTTTTCCAGGTATGCAAGTATCCGCCCTCACATCGCTCCCCAGGATGTCTTTTCCATCTGGGCGGCTGAATTCGACAAAGCCTTTCAAGAAGGGACCTTCTTCATCTTAACCATGCATCCCAAAATCATCGGCCACCGCAGCCGGATCGTCATGCTGGAAAAACTCATCCAGCATATCCTGGCTTACGAGAAGGTCTGGTTTGCCACTCATGAAGATATCGCCCGTTTGGTCAGCCAGAACACACAGAAATTAAGACTTCCCTAAAAGGACAAAGCTAAGATATCGTTTAAGGACGGAAGACTATTTTTCGGCAGGTTTTTCTTCAGGAATGAGCCCCACCTTCTGCCGAATCTCTTTATCCAGCTTACCAGCGAGTTCTTCATTTTCCTTAAGGAGCTTTTTGACAGCTTCTCTGCCCTGACCAAGCCGCTCTCCTCCGTAAGAGTACCAGGTTCCGCTTTTTTCTATGAGCCCCACATCTACACCACAATCGACCAAATCTCCTTCCCTGGAAATCCCTACTCCATAAATAATATCGAATTGAGCATCTCTAAAAGGAGGAGCCAATTTGTTTTTGACGATCTTCACCTTCACCCGGTTTCCGATGATTTTGTCTCCTTCCTTTAAAGACGCAATCCTCCTGATATCAATCCTCATCGAAGAGTAAAACTTCAAAGCTCTTCCTCCGGTAGTTGTTTCTGGACTCCCTAAGAAAAAGCCGATTTTCTCTCTAATCTGGTTGACAAAGATGAAACAGGTTTTAGAACGGCTGACAATAGCTGTCAATTTTCTCAAGGCTTGAGACATGAGCCGGGCTTGAAGTCCCATGTGGGCATCTCCCATCTCTCCCTCCAGCTCAGCTTTAGGAACAAGGGCAGCAACGGAATCAACTCCAATGACATCCACGGCTCCGCTTCTCACCAGGACCTCGGCGATCTCCAGTGCCTGCTCTCCATAATCAGGCTGTGAAATGAGAAGGCTATCCACATCCACCCCAACACTGGCTGCATAGCTGGGGTCCATGGCATGTTCGGCATCGATGAAGGCCGCCTGACCCCCCTGTTTCTGGGCCTCGGCAATGACATGAAGAACCAGTGTTGTCTTTCCTGTGGCTTCAGGGCCAAACACTTCCACCACTCTTCCTCGGGGGAATCCACCTATCCCTAAACTCAAGTCAAAAGCAATGGAGCCGGTCGGAATGGCTGGCACCTTGACCGCTGCCCCCTTCTGCCCCAGCTTCATCACAGCTCCTTTGCCAAATTGCTTTTCTATCTGCGAAAGAGCAGCATCAATGGCTCGATCTCTCGAAGCTTCTTTTTGTTCTTTGACTTCCTCCTTCATTTTTACCTCCTCAAGGCCAAATCTTTACTGGCTTTCAAGCGAAACTCGACTTCTTTGAATCGATTTATATTCTAAGTCTTTGTCTCTTCTATCTAAAATTTGTCTTGACAGCTTCTCACTTCTCGTAATCGTAGAATCCTTTACCAGTCTTACGGCCCAGAAAACCAGCATCAACCATTTTTTTGAGCAGAGGACACGGTCTGTATTTCGAATCCTTAAAGCCTTCATACAGAACTTCCATGATATGAAGGCAGACATCCAGGCCGATAAGATCAGCCAGAGCGAGAGGACCCATAGGATGGTTCATGCCCAGCTTCATCACCGTATCGATAGCTTCAGCAGTCCCCACTCCTTCCATCAAAGCATAGACAGCCTCATTAATCATAGGAAGCAAGATCCGGTTAGCTATAAATCCTGGAAAATCATTGGCCTCTACGGGAACCTTCCCCATTTTTTCAGTAAGCGTTTTGACTTGATTGAACGTGTCCTCGGAAGTGGCCATGCCTTTTATCAGTTCTACCAGAGCCATCAAAGGGACTGGATTCATAAAATGCATCCCCATAAATTTCTCAGGCCGGCTGGTCAAAGAGGCCAATCGAGTAATGGAGATGGAGGAGGTGTTAGAAGTCAGGATAGCTTCAGGAGGAAGAAGACCATCGATTTCCTCAAGAACCTTCTTTTTTACTTCAAAATCCTCGAACACAGCTTCGATGGCGATCTGAACCTCTCTGAGGTCAGCCAAATTCATGGTGGTTTTTATTCGGCTCAATATCTTTTCTTTATCCTCTTCAACCTTGCCTTTTTCAATGAGCTTGGATAAGCTCGTGTCCATCGTTTTCAATGATTTCTGGAGAAATTCTTCCTTTACGTCCCCAAGAACGACCTCGAAGCCTGAGGCGGCTGCAACCTGGGCGATTCCGGTTCCCATGGTCCCTGCTCCTACGATTCCAATTTTTTCGATATTCATCACTTCTCCTTCTTTAAACCATCTCCACGGCCATGGCCACAGCGTCTCCTCCTCCCAGACAGAGCGCTGCCACTCCCTTTTTCATCTTTCTGTGTTTCAAAGCATAAAGCAAAGTGGTTAGAATCCTGGCCCCAGTGGCACCTACTGGGTGGCCTAGCGCTACAGCGCCACCGTGGACATTGACTTTTTCTCTATCCAATCCCAGCTCTTTTATCAAAACAACCAACTGGGAAGAAAAGGCCTCGTTAATCTCGAAAAGATCTACTTCTTCAATTTTCCAACCCACATTGCCTAGGAGCTTCTCTATGGCTTCCTTGGGAGCATACATGACCATAGAGGGTTCGACGCCGTTAGTGGCAGTGCCCAAAATCCGAACCAGAGGATTTAATCCTTTGTCTTTTATCGCTTCTTCAGAAGCCATCACCACGGCCGCACCTCCATCATTTAAAGTAGACGCATTCCCAGCCGTAACTGTCCCATCTTTCTTGAAAACAGGCTTCAACTTTGCCAACTTCTCCAAAGTCGTGTCCTCACGAGGTCCTTCATCCACCTCAAAAACTACGGGCTCTCCTTTTTTCTGGGGAATTTCAACCGGGACAATCTCATCCTTGAAATAGCCTTTCTTGATGGCGTGAACCGCTTTCATATGACTCCTGTAGGCGTATTGATCCTGTTCTTCCCGGGAAGCGCCGAATTTTTCAGCCACGATTTCTCCAGTCATTCCCATATGTATATCATCGAAGGCACACCAAAGACCATCCAGGATCATGGAGTCTTTCAACTTTAAGTCTCCGAATTTCACTCCTTCTCTCACCCGCCAGAGGAGATGAGGCGCTTTGCTCATACTCTCCATTCCTCCAGCGATAACGATGTTTTTTTCTTCCAGTTGGATAACCTGAGCAGCCAAGGCCACGGCTTTCAGGGCCGAACCGCAGACCTTGTTCACCGCAAAACAGCTCACCGTATAGGGAATCCCTCCCTTGACAGCGGCTTGCTTGGCAGGAGCCTGTCCAATCCCTGCGGAAACCACATTACCCAAGATGACTTCCTCTACATCTTCTCCCTTAAGCCCAGCTCTCTTGATGGCTTCTTTGATCGCAAAACCGCCCAATTCAGGTGCTGTGAAATCCTTAAGTGTCCCTAAGAAATTACCTATAGCTGTCCGGGCAGCCGCGACGATAAAAACATCTCTCAATTCACACATTCATGATTCCTTTCGTTGAATTCTTGTATAAATGCACCTCACTTTTATCACAATTCAGAGATGGTGTAAACCCGCCTCTGACCTCTGTTTTTCTCCATTCTCAAGGGGAATCGATGCCTAAGATTTGTAAGAAGAAATCACGCCTTTCTACAAAGACCCAAAAGGAAAATGAAACTAGAAGACAATCAAATCAAACTCAGGAAAGCCCGGTGATCTCTCCCTCCTCATTAAGGTCTATCCTCTCAGCCGCCGGCGACTTGGGAAGCCCGGGCATGGTCATGATATCACCGCAGGAGACAACCACAAAGCCGGCGCCAGAACTTAAAGTAGCGTCGGTAACGATAAGCGTAAAATCCCGTGGCCTTCCCAGAGCCTCATCGTCGTCAGAGAGGGAATACTGAGTTTTAGCGATGCAAACCGGGAGATGTCCGAATCCATTCTTCTCTATCCTCAGGATTCTTCTTTTTATTTTTCCCTCCATGGCCACGGCATCGGCTCCGTAGATTTTCTTGGCTACTGTCTCAATTTTCCCCAGGAGGGAAATCTCAGGTGGATAAAGAAATTCAAAGTTGTTCTCATCCTTCTTCATAGCTCTGATGAGCTCTTTAGCTAATTCCGTTCCTCCCTTTCCTCCCTCTGCCCAGACATTGCTCAGGGCCACTCTTGCCTTTTCCTCATGGCATAACTGAATGAACCTCTCCACTTCCTCCTTTGTATCCGAGGAAAAATGGTTCAAAGCCACAACAAAGGGAACGCCGAATATCCTGAGGTTTTCAATGTGCTTCTTTAGGTTGGGAAATCCTTTTTCCACCGCCTCAACGTTTTCTTCCTGAACCTCATCCAGCTTGACTCCTCCGTGGAGCTTCAGAGCACGAATGGTGGCCACCAGAACGCAGGCAGCCGGAGGAGGGATATGGCCTGTTCTGACCACGATATCGAAGAATTTTTCTGCTCCGAGGTCAGAAGCAAAACCTGTCTCTGTCACCACAAAATCGGCCAACCCCAAGGCCATCTTGGTGGCTATGATAGAATTGGTTCCATGGGCAATATTGGCAAAGGGTCCGCCGTGAATCAGGGCTGGTGTTCCTTCTAGCGTCTGGACCAGGTTTGGCTTGAGAGCATCTTTAAGCAGAGCGGCCATAGCTCCCACCGCGTTCAGGTCGCGAGCGAATACGGGCTCTTTATCAGGTGAATAGCCGATAAAGATATTGCCCAGCCTATCTTTCAAGTCATTCAAATCCTTGGCCAAACATAAAATGGCCATGATTTCAGAAGCAGCCGTGATGTCAAAACCTGTTTCCCGAGCCAAGCCTCGGAGAGGTCCTCCTATGCCGACCACGACTTCTCGGAGCACCCGATCATCCATATCCATAACCCTCTTCCAGGAAATAGTCCGACTATCCAACAATCCGCAGGCTCCATCAAAATGGAGGCGATTGTCAACCACGGCCGCCAGCAGGTTATGGGAAGCTGTCACTGCATGGATATCACCTGTAAAATGGAGGTTGATCTCTGCTCGAGGAGCAACCTGGGCATGGCCCCCTCCTGTAGCTCCTCCCTTCATCCCGAACACAGGCCCAAGGGAAGGTTCCCTGAGTGCCACGGCAGTCTTTTTCCCTAGCTGGCTCATAGCATCAGCCAGCCCGATAGAGGTCGTGGTCTTTCCCTCTCCAGCTGGAGTGGGAGTCATGGCTGTGACCATGATCAATTTTCCCTCCTGGGCTCCCTTTTTAGAGCCTTCAACCTGCAGGATCTTGGCCTTGTACAGACCGTATTTCTCCAAACTCTCTTTATTGATGCCAAGCTTTTCAGCGATGTCCTCGATGGGTTTGAGTTTGATTTTACTCGCAATCTCCCTGTCGTCTACCATAGAAACCTCCTCCTCGAGAGTTTACCTTTAATGCTCCTTTTAAATCAAGCCCGGCCCTTCATAGTCAATCTCCTTTTTTTAAATTGTGGAACATCGCTTCAAATTCCTCGATCAATCCCTCATCAGCAAAGCTAAAGTAACGGTTGTCGCCGATAATGATATGATCCAGGGCTTTTATCTGCATGATATTGGCGGCGAGAACTAACTCTCTCGTAATCGCCTTGTCACTCTCAGAAGGCTCTGGGTCGCCGGAGGGATGGTTGTGAACAAAAATCAAAGAAGATGCTTCGTACCTTAAAGCTTCTTTGATTATTTCTCTGGGATAAACGGCACTCGAGTCCACTGTTCCTTCTACAACAGTTTTTTCTTCCAGAATCTGATTCTTTGTGTCAAGAAAAATGACCTTGAATTTTTCTTTTTTTGCATCACGAAGAGAATGGTAAAGGTAATCAAAAACCTCCCGGGAGCAGCGGCACACGGGCCGGCTCATCATCCGAGACTTGAGAAAGCAGCGTGACACTTCCTGCACAAACCTAAGGCCGAATATATTATGGGGACCAAGGCCTTCGATCTCCTGCAGCCTTTCCTCCGAAGCCTCCAGGACTCCTCCCAAAGTTTTAAATCTTCTTAAAGCTTCTTTGGCTTGCTGCTTACAATCCCTCCGCGGGGTACCGAGACTCAAGAGAAGCTCTACGATCTCATAGTCCAACAATCCATCCAATCCCCCGTTCAAGAACCTCTCTCTAAGGCGCCTCCTGTGGCCCAGACTCTTAGAATTAAGGCGATTTCTCTCGGGTGGAGGATGACTTTTCACGACCAATACATATGACGAAGGAAAAGAGAAAAATATCACAGCCTATTCGGTTTCTGCGAGGCCCAGCCCTTTTCATTCGCTTCCTTGACTCCAAGACATTGAAAGCTCGATATACAGTTGGATAACAAAACAGAAAGGATAACTAACCGGGGAGGTCCGGAAATCTGTGTTTAGTTCTTCTTAATAGAGAAAAACTTTATTCTATAGAGCCTGTCGACTTCCTTTATTTTCAGTCTTAAGATATAGATGAGAACAAATATGGACAGCCACATCCAACCCACAAACACATAAATGGCTGTTCCTTCTTTGATATTCTTCGGGGAAGGAACGATCTTCTCCTCCTCAGCTTCGGTTTGAGGCGCAGTTTCTTGCTGTTCCTGTACTGACTGTGGGTCTTCACTCGCCATTTGCTCACCAAATCCTGAGTTCAGCCATAAAGGAGTAAAAAAGCAGGCCAGCAACAGAAGAAGGACAGTCATCTTGCTTCTCATCATAAAAGACTCCAGACCGTCATAGCCACTGCAAAGACAATAACTACATAAGCGACAACGGTAATGATCTTGCCCTTCCTCTCTGTTGGCTTATTATCGATGAAAGGGAGGAAAAAGAACAGAACAAAAGCCACAGCGATCATGAGCACAGCCACGGTATCACCGTTTATGAATAGTATTTTAGCCGGAAAGATTTTCAAGACCTGGAACAAGAAAAGAAAATACCACTCCGGCTTGATTCCTTCAGGCGCAGGAGCCATCAGATCCGCGGCTTTATCCAGAGAAGGCGGCAGAAAAATGGCCACAGTCACCAGAATCCCAACCAGCACTAACCAGACAATCATCTCGCGGTAAACAAAGTTCGGCCAGAAAGGAAGTGACCTTACCTTTTTTCCCTTATTTTCAAAAGCAAGGGGAAGGCTCATGCCCTGTTTCTGGATGAAATAGATATGAAAGGCCAGAAGGATGAAAATAAAAACAGGAAGGATACAGACATGAAAGCCAAAAAAACGGGTGAGAGTATCACCGGTGACGTCTTCGCCTCCCCGCAACAGCTTGGTGATCCAGATTCCCACCACTGGAATGGAGCGAGGAATATCGGTCCCCACTTTGGTGGCCGAAAGAGAAAGGTCATCCCAGGGCAGAAGATAGCCTGTAAACCCAAAGACCAAGGAAATTAGCAGAAGAAAAACCCCGCTCATCCAGGTGGCCTCTCTCGGTTTGCGATAAGATTTGGCAATCCAGATGCTGAAAAGATGAATGAAAACGATGGCTATCATGAAAGAAGCTGACCAGAAGTGGACTGACCTGATAATCCAGCCGAGGGGAGCTTCGGTCATTATCCGAGCAATGCTTTTGTTTGCCTCTTCTAGGGTAGGCTTATAATAGAAAACCAGCATAAACCCGGTAATGACCTGGATGCCAAACAAGAGCAGTATAGTGCTTCCGGTATAATACCAAATCGAGTGCCTGTGCTGCGGGACTTCTTTTTCTCTCAAGAATTTGAATATTGCACTAAGACCAAAACGATCATCAAACCAGGCTTGAATTTCGGCTGCTATCTTTTTGAGATTCACTCGACTCCTTCTCTTTTGACGATTATATTTTCCCCTTCTCTTTCGATGATTAGTTGGCGGAGGGGGCGGGGAGGAGGACCTCCGATATTCAGACCATTCTCGTCATACCAGCCCTCGTGGCAGGCACAAAAAAACTTCTTCTGCTCGGCAAGATAGACAACGTTACAATCCAGGTGGGTACAGACAGCCACAAAGGCCAGGTAGGCTCCATCATCTTCCTTTTTGATAAGGCCGGGCTTGCTTCCCCAAGGAAAATTTCTGACAGAATTGGGGCCCATGTCTTCATAATCCGAAAAAGGAAGAATAACCTTATCCGGCTCTCTGTAAGGAGGGAAAATGAACTTCACGACAGGATATAGAAAAGAGGCTGCCAGAGCCCCCAGCCATCCTCCCAAGAGACCGTTAAGGAACTGGCGCCGGGAGAAAAGAGAATGTTTTAATTTCATTTATTTAATCTAAGAATTCTTTTGATCTTTTCTACGACCAATTTCCTCCTCAGGGCTTCAATTCCATCAGCGGGCCTCACATCTTTGGGACAAACCTCATTGCACTTGAATATTGTATCACAACCCCAGGCTCCCCCTTCTGTATTTACTCGCGACCAGTTCGAAAAAGGCCTCTTATCTCTTGGGTCCTTCACCAAGCGGTAAAGCTTGGCCAGGGCAGCCGGTCCCAGGTATCGCTCATCCCTTGAAACCACTGGACAGACGCTATAGCAGCACCCACACAAGATGCAATTGATATACTGGAGTATCTTCTCCATCTCTTCCTCTTCAATCCTATGGCCTCTTTCTAATATCTCTTTTTGAGGATGAAGAAAGGGCTCAATTTTATGCAGAGCTTCCCAGAAAGGTTCCATGTCCACTACCAGGTCTTTCTGAATTTTCAGGTTAGGCATAGGCTCGATGATGATCCGGTCTGATTCAAGAGACTCAACCATGGTCCGGCAGGCCAAGTCAAACTTTCCGTTAATCACCATGCCGCAGGAACCGCAAATGGCCTCCCGGCAGCTATACCGGAAGGATAGAGTGCAGTCCTGTTCATTCCGGATATTCATCAGGGCTTCCAGGACCGATTTTGACTCTTCGGTCGAGTAGAGAAATTCCTGAAAATAAGGGGATTTATCCTGCGGGGGATCATACCTTAAAATCTCAAAAATATATTCCATCTCAGTATTCTCTTGCTTTTGGCTTGTATTTGCTCGCATCAACTTCTTGGTAGCTGATCAGGGGCTGACCATCCTTCTGGGTAACTATTGTATGCTTCAGCCATTCCTTATCATTCCGTTCTTTGAAATCCAGCCGGTAATGGGAACCTCGGGTTTCCTCCCGGTTTAAAGCACCCAGGGCAATAACTTCGGCCAAATCGAGCATCGACTCAAACTCTAGAATGTTGACCAGTTCCTGACTGAATCGCAGGCACTGGCCGGATAGATGAACTCGATGGTATTGTTCCTTCAATTCATGAATCTTGTCCAGGGCCTCTTCGAGGTTCTTTTTTTCCCTGAAAAGCCCAACATTATCACTCATGACCTCCTTCAACCTATTCAACAGAAGATGGATTTTAAGGGCAGAATCCTTCTTTTCCCAACCCTCAATCCTCTTTTTCAATTCCAAAGCCTCATCAAGGAGTATTTTTTCCTCCAGTCCTGTGTCTCCGCTTCCCCTAACATAAATCGAGGCCTCTTCCCCGGCGATTTTACCGAAGACAACTGTATCCAGGAGCGAGTTGCCCCCCAGGCGGTTCGCTCCATGAATGCTCACACAGGCACATTCTCCAGCAGCAAAGAAGCCCTGAATGATGGAGGCACATTTCAGGTTAACATCTATTCCTCCCATGGAATAATGCTGGGCAGGCTGGATGGGAATCGGGCTCTCGATAGGGTCAAGGCCAGCGAAATTTATACATATTTCACGTATACCGGGAAGTCTTTTTTTTATTTTGGCTTCCCCCAGGTGTCTTAAGTCAAGCTGAACGTATTCATTCTCGAATCCATTCCCCTTATCGATCTCAGTCTGAATGGCTCGGGCCACGATGTCCCGGGGAGCGAGCTCCATGGTTGAGGGAGCATAATCTTCCATGAATCTTTTGCTCTTGTTGTTGACCAAATAGCCTCCCTCGCCTCTTGCTCCTTCAGTGATCAATATATTCTTGTCATAGAGGGAGGTGGGATGAAACTGAACAAATTCCATATCTTTCAACGGAACTCCGGCTTGGTAAGCGATCCCGATCCCGCTGCCATGATTGATATAAGCGTTTGTGGTCTTCAAATAAACTCGACCATAACCACCAGTGGCAAAAATGACAGCCCGAGCCCTGACAGGCATGATTTGGCCGGTAGTCAGGTCATAGATGACGACCCCAGCGCATTTCCCTTCCCTGACTACGAGCTTGGTCACCAGCCATTCATTGTAGAACTTAACCTGTTTTCTTACCGATTGTTCAAAAAGAGTGTGAAGGATGACGAGCCCAGTCCTGTCCGCTGCATAACAGGTCCGAGGAAAGCCGGCCCCCCCAAAAGGTCGTTGGGCAATCACTCCCCCCGGAAAGCGACTGAAAGGAACTCCGAAATATTCCAGCTCGTAGATGGCAGGGATGGCTTTCTGGCACATCAACTCAGCCACTTTCTGATCAGCCAAATAATCGCTTCCTTTGATCGTGTCAAGGGCATGCCGCTCCCAGCTGTCATCTTTCCCCTCTGGATTGTTTCCCAGGGCTGCATTTATTCCCCCTTGAGCAGCTACCGAATGGGAACGGAGAGGATGAACTTTGGAAACGACAGCCACATTCAGCTTGGGGTCGCTGTTCAAGGCAGCAGCCAAACCGGCTAATCCTCCCCCGACGACGAGGATATCGTGTTCAATCATCTAATAATTCCTGGTGAAGTAAAGTACGAGTAAAGAAGCGCTTATGACCAGGCTGAGGAGAGTGAAGATCCAGAATAGCAATTTTTCTTTCCGCACTCCAAGGTCGATGACGACGGTTCTCAAGCCATAAAAGGCATGAAACACGATCAGGACAATGAGAAGAGTGTCCGAAAGAGGATTGGTATGGAGCACCAGAGCCCAGTCTGGTTTTTGGGCTTTGGTCATTAAGAAGAAAGACGTTACAAACTTAAGGCCAAGGAGGAGGATAAGAAGCAATCCGCTGAGGCGGTGAAATATCCAAACAAACATGGATTTCTCTCCTTAGGCTAAGGATATACTATTAAAAGAAAGTCTCTACGGATTGTCAAGAAAAAAGCGAGACAAGTCTTTTATGAAGAAACGCTTAATGAAGAAAAAAGAGTCTAGATTAGTCTTGGATGTCATTGCTTGAATTTAAAAAATCATAAAAGTTATCACGGCCTGATCCTATTGAATTTCTCTGAGCTTTTTCTCTTTTCATTTTGATGAGGATATGATACCTAATAATAGAACATTTAAAGTGTGAAAAAGAGCTCCATCCTGGGCCAGAGGATCTAACACCTAATATGAAAAACATTTACGTTCGCCTCATAGAGTTGCTGAAAGGAGGAAAGCAGCTCGCTCTGTCTACTATCATCCAGACGAAAGGCTCAACTCCTCAGGTCCCAGGAGCTTCAGCCTTGTTTTCCGCAGCGGGACGCCTCGAAGGCACGCTGGGCGGAGGGCTGTTGGAATTCGAAGCGGAGAAAGAAACTCTCCAGTCTATCAAAGAAAATGCTTCTCGTCTCTCCGATTTTTACCTTAAGGAGGATATATCTTCGAAAGAAGGAGCCATCTGTGGAGGAGAAGCAAAAATCCTGATCGACACTTCTCCTGAGGAGCACCGGGGTCCATTCCAGGAGCTAAAACAATCCCTTTTTCACCGCAAGCCAGGTGTCTTAGCCACTTTCATAGACCTGATATCTGCCGAGAAAATATCTCTTCTTCGTGAATGGATAGAGAGAAAAGAGAAACAGGATATAGCCCTGAAAAGTCCTTTTTCTCCCTTCCGAGAGGAAATCGGAAAAGCCTTCTCAGAGGGAAAGCCCAGTTTATTAAGAACCTGGATCAAAAGAGCTACGGGCCAGGCGAAGGAGAGCTTGCTTTTCTTAGAGCCCATTTCTCCTCTGCCTCAACTTGTCATTGCCGGAGCTGGTCATATCGGTCAAGCTTTAGCCCGCCTCGGGAATTTCCTGAATTTCGAGGTCACGGTCATCGACGACCGACCTGAATACGCCAATAAAAAATTGCTTCCCGAGGCTGATCATATCCTCGTCGAGGAAATCGGAAAGGCTGTCCAGAATTTTTCTATCTCTGGCGATACTTACTTAGTGATTGTGACTCGCGGGCATCGCCACGACGGAGAAGCTCTCCGCCAGTGCATAGCTTCCCAGGCAGCCTACGTCGGCATGATAGGGAGCCGACGGAAAATCAAGCTCATGCGCCAGAAATTTCTGGAGAAAGGATGGGCCACTTCTAATCAATTTGACCGGGTTAAGGCCCCTGTCGGCCTCGATATCCAGTCTAAAACTGTAGAAGAGATCGCCATCAGCATTGCTGCTCAGCTCGTTTTGGTTCGCAGCCAGGCCCAAGAAAAAAAAGGACCAAGAGATTAAGATGATATGGGCTATGATACTTGCCGCAGGAGAATCCACTCGGGTGGGAAAGCCTAAACTTCTACTTCCCTTCGGGGAAAAAACCATAATCGAAACGATCATCGGCCAAGCCATCGCTTCAAGAGCGGATAAGACCTTGGTCGTCCTTGGTTCAGGCTGGGAAAAAATAGCAGAGAAAATCAAGAAATTTGACCTGAAAACCACTGTGAACCCTAATTTTAAAAAGGGGATGCTTTCCTCTGTCCAGAGGGGATTCAAAGCGCTTCCTGAAAACACTCGAGCCGTTCTGGTCTTGCTCGGTGATCAACCTGCTGTTTCGGCTGCCATCATCGACCAAATCATCGAGGCCTACCAGAGGACAAATAAGGGGATTGTGCTTCCTGTCTACAAGAAGGAACGAGGGCACCCAGTCCTAATCGACCTGAAATACAAAGGCGAGGTGGAAGGTCTCAGTCACGAAATCGGGCTTCGTGGTCTGGTCTACAGCCATCCCGAGGATATCATGGAAATAGAAGTCAACACAGCGAGCATTCTCAGGGATATTGATTACCTGGAGGATTACCAGAAAGAGCTAACCAAGGACAAAGAGTAATCCAGGATACGAGCACCAACCCAAAAAGTTTTAATAATAATCTTTGAAGCATCTAATTCCCTAGAATCCCTTTCATTTCCCCGAAAAAATTAATCATTCCTGAATAATAATTATTAAAAGATTAGAGTCTATAGTTTAAAATAAGATACTTAGGCTCTAGCTGCGAGGTTGAATTGATTTTAATGGAAGATTTTCTTCTTTCCTCCGTCTAAATATTGTACAGAGGTAAAGAAGAATCGAAGATGAATGGAAGAAAAGGTTCTTGTTCAACGGAGTAAGGAAGGAGATCAAGAGGCTTTCTCTGTTCTGGTCAACAAGTACAAAACAAAGGTGTTCAGATTGGCTTTCAGTTTAACCCAAGACCGAGACATCGCCGATGACCTGGCTCAAGAGGCTTTCATCAGGGCCTATCTGTCCCTCCCTAAATTTCAGCAGAAGTCAGAATTTGGCACCTGGCTCTACAGAATTACGGTGAATCATACTATGGATTATCTAAGAAAAAAGACGAGAAGGAAAGAAGTCTCCCTCGAGGATTTCGCCATTTCTCAGGAGGAAGAAACTCTCACCCCTGAAAAGCATGAAGAAGAAGAACAAAAAAGAATCATCCTCTACAGAAGCCTCGAGAAGCTTCCTGAAAAATACAGATTGATTTTAACTTTGAGAGATAGGCAGGGATTCTCCTATAAAGAAATTGCCAAAATCTTGAAGATTTCTCCTGGCACAGTTGACTCCCGTCTTCACCGGGCCAGGGAATTACTCACGAAAAAAATAAGTTCTTTCTTGGAAAGGAGGCAACCATGAAATGCAAAGAGGTAGAGAAACTTCTTTCTCGACACTTTGATAGTATCCTAACTTCAGAAGAGAAAGATAATCTCGAAATCCATCTGAAGAGTTGTTCGTCCTGCCAAGCCAAAAGGCGAGAATACGAGACTATCCTCGAAACCTTAAGAAAAGAAGAATTCCCCGAGCTCAAGCCTTACTTCTGGGAACGACTGCAGCCTAAATTAAAAGAAAAATTTCTTCCCTTAACACTCTGGAAGCAGTGGAGCATCAGAGCCATTCCCATATCCCTCCTAGTCATCTTGCTGCTGGCAACAGCTTTATTGATTTTTCTCCCCGAGAAAAAAGTCGAGCTGAGTCAGACAGAGGCTCTTCTTCTCCGTGAGCTGAACCCCCTGCAGGAAGCAAACACCTTGTTGGAGGAGAGAAATATCGAAAACCAAAACATGATGCTAATTTTTACTTCCCTGGAAGAGGAAAACACAGAGAGGAGATATGAGCCATGAAAAATAACACAAAATTCTGGATTGTGTTTTCTCTTATCATCGTCTTTGCTGTCGGAGTTGTCGGTGGAATTTTCTTGGAAAGGTTTGTCCTTGACAAGAAAACAGAAAGATACCCCAGGAGTAGGCGGCATATTCGTTTTCCCAGCCTTGAAACGATGGCCCAGGAATTGGAGCTGAGCGCTGAACAGCAGGAAAAGATAAGGGAGATTTTTAAGAAGAATGAAGAAAGTTTCAAAGGACTGAGGCGCCAAATGCATGAAAGCCTTTCCACCATGAGAACTCAGCTCAAGGATGAGATAAAAAGTGTCTTGAACGAAGAGCAGGATCGTAAATTCGAAATCATGGTAGAAAAATACCTGTCTCAGAGGAGAGATGAACAAGAAAAAAGAAAAAAATACTCGAAAAAATCCAAGCGAGATAAAGGAGCACTGAAATGAAAAAGAAAATCATAATCGGTGCTGTCATCTTAGTTGTCATTGTAGGAATTGTTTTAGGTTTCACCGTTTTTAACCGTAGCAATAATAATAACGAACAATATAAGAAAGAAGCAGTCAACAGAGGGGACATCGAAGCCCTGGTCATCACCACCGGATCCCTAAACCCGGTGACCATTGTTGAAGTCGGCAGCCAAGTCTCAGGAAGAATTTCCAGACTCTATGCTGACTTCAATTCAGAGGTTAAAGAAGGCCAAGTGATCGCTGAACTTGACCAATCTCTGTTCTTGACTCGAGTGCAGCAGAGTAAAGCCAATCATGAAAGCGCCAAGGCTTCACTCGAAAAAGCCAAAGTCACTCTAGAGAATATGAAGAGAAAATACGACCGCGCCCTGGACCTTTTAAAAAAGGAGCTGATATCTTTTGAAGAAAAAGAGACTGCAGAAACTCAATACTATACGGCCAAGGCTGATGTGCAGTCCTCAGAAGCACGGCTGGAGCAGGCCAAATCTCAGTTAGACTCGAGTAATGTGGACTTAGCCTATACCATCATCAAATCACCTATAGACGGAATCGTCATCTCACGAGATGTTAACGTAGGCCAAACTGTGGCCGCCAGTTTTCAGGCTCCGGTCCTCTTTCAAATTGCCAATGATTTGAGCAAAATGCAGGTGGAATGTAGCGTGGATGAGGCCGATATCGGAAAAATCAAAGAAGGCCAAAAGGTTAAGTTTACGGTGGATGCTTTCCCTAACGATGCTTTTGCTGGGAAAGTCACCCAGGTGAGATACTCTCCTGAAGTTATCCAGAATGTCGTCACCTACACGACTATTGTTGAAGTGGATAATCCTGAGATGAAACTAAGACCTGGCATGACAGCCACAGTTTCAGTTGTAACCGGAGAAGCAAAGAATGCTTTGAGAGTCCCGAATGCGGCCTTACGGTTTAATCCCCAGTTGTCTCCTGAAGAAATGAGAAAGATTTACGATGAAATGCGTCAGGAAATGATGGCCCGAAGAGGAGGAACAGCCCCCTCAGGACGGTCGAATGGCGAAAGAAGCTCGCAAACAGAAGGAGGCCCAAGTTCCCAAAGAAGAAGTCAATCCCCTGGAGGAATGGGTTCTGCTGAGGCCGGGGGCAGGATGAGCCAGTTTTCTCGAATCTGGATAGAAGATGATAAAGGAAGACTCCGTCCGATCTTCGTAAAACAGGGAGTCACAGATAACACCTATACAGAGATCGTCTGGGGAAACCTGAAGGAAGGCCAACAGGTCATCACCGGCGAAATCGGCAGCTCCAGGGTTCGATTTAGAGGAGGAATGCCGTTCATGAGACGGCGCTAAGAGCATCTTCTCGTCAAGCCTGAGAAAAGGAATAGGATATGGATAACAACAAAATCATCCGAATGGAAAATATCACCAGGGTCTACAAGGTCGGCGAAACAGAGGTCAAGGCCTTAAGAGGTGTTTCCTACAGTATTCAACAGGGCGATCTGGTAGCCATCATGGGCCCTTCTGGTTCGGGAAAATCCACCCTCATGAACATCATCGGCTGCTTGGACAAGCCCACTGAGGGAAAATATTTCCTGGAAAATCAGGAAGTCTCGACCTTTGACAAGAACAAACTGGCTCATATCCGGAACAAAAACATTGGTTTTGTCTTCCAGAATTTTAATCTTCTCGCCCGCACTACAGCTTTAGAAAACACGGAACTGCCGCTTTTGTATTCGAACGTATCCCGCAAGAATGCTAAAGAGTTAGCATTGCAGGCCCTTTCTTCAGTCGGTCTGGAAGGCCGCGAGCTCCATCGGACAAACCAGCTTTCAGGGGGAGAAATGCAGCGAGTCGCCATCGCCCGGGCCTTGGTAAACAGCCCTTCTATCCTTCTGGCAGACGAACCGACGGGAAATTTAGATACCAAAACAGGGAAAGAAATAATAGAACTCTTCGGCAAGCTAAACCAGGAAAAGAATATCACTGTTATTCTGGTTACCCACGACCCTGATGTCTCCAGTGCGGCTCACAAAAGAGTCCATCTCAGAGATGGGCAGATCGAAGAAGAAGAAAAGGAGTGAACAATGAACCTGCTCAGGACGATTCCAGTCTCCTTAAGAGCCTTGAGCCGGAACAAGATGCGCACTTTTCTGACCGCCTTAGGTATTATTATCGGAGTCGGGGCTGTAATATCCATGATCAGTATAGGGCAGGGGGCAAAGAGAGCAGTCGAAGCTAGATTCAATTCCATGGGAACTAACCTCCTCTTTGTTCATGCCGGAAGCCGTTCCTACCGAGGCCGTCATGGTGGTGGGGGAACATATCAAAACCTTACTCCAGATGACGCCAAAGCCATACAGGAACAGGCTGATGCTGTGAAATATGTGTCACCCAACGTCTCGACTCGAGCTCAGGTCATCTACGGAAATAAGAATTGGAATACCTCTATCCAAGGTGTTGGTGCGAAGTATCTGGAAATCAGAAACTGGGAACTCGAAGATGGAATCTTCTTTGATGAAAATATGGTTAAAATAGGTGCCAAGGTTTGCATATTAGGCAGCGAAGTGAACGAGAATATTTTCGAGGGCGCAGATTCGATAGGACACATTATCAGAATCAAGAAAATTCCTTTCCGAGTGATCGGTGTTTTTAAATCGAGAGGTGAATCTGGGGGGTGGTTTAACAGGGACGATATGATCGCCATTCCTTATACCACTGCCCAAAGGAGAATCACCGGAAGGACTGACAGGATTGGGAGCATAGATGTCTCAGCCGTATCCATGGTCAGATCCGTAGAAGCCCAGGAGCAAATCGAGGAGATCCTCCGGATTCGACATAAGATTGCTCCCGGAGCAGAAGATGATTTTCACATCGGCAATATGTCGGAAATAGCCGAAGGCGCTGCCGAGTCTACCAAAATCCTCACTATACTTCTCGGAGGAATAGCCTCTGTCTCCCTATTGGTTGGAGGCATAGGAATAATGAATATTATGCTGGTCTCGGTAACCGAACGCATCAGAGAAATCGGTATCAGGATGTCCGTAGGAGCCCGGGAAAAGGATATTCTTTTCCAGTTCCTGACTGAAGCGATTGTTTTAAGCGTGATGGGGGGCTTCATCGGAATCGGTGTCGGAGTGGGCACCTCCAAACTCATCTCCCACTTTGCTGGCTGGCAGACTCTTATTTCTGCTGGTTCCATCATGCTGGCTTTCCTGTTTGCTGGCTCGGTGGGGATCTTTTTTGGGTACTATCCTGCTCGAAAAGCTTCCAAGCTCGACCCGATCGAAGCTTTGCGTTATGAATAAAGGTCATTATTGATCATACATTCAAGGAGGAAAAAATGGTCAAACGTGTTACAGGAACTATAACAGTTCTGCTTCTTCTGATGGCCACAGGATCGCTGGCTCAACAAGAGGAAAGAACAACGGCTCTTTCCCTGGAAGACTGCATCCTGAAAGCTATGAAAAACAACATCAGTGTCGCCGTCGAAGTTCTAAACCCCGAACTCTCTGATATCTCAGTCTCTCAGGCCAGGGAAAAATTCATGCCCAATCTTTCCCTTAACTACAATAAAAGGGACACCAATTCAGCCTCCTATTCGTTCCTTGACGCTGCTGAACAGGTATCCACTACATATAATGACTATTCATTTGAGTTCTCACAACTCATTCCTACAGGAGGCAGCTTATTAATCTCTCTCGATGGCTACAAGAACGAAACCAACAGAAGCTTCCAGACAATAAATCCTCGCTACGGAACCACCCTGACTTTCAATTTCACCCAGCCTCTTCTGAAAGATTTTGGATTCAATGCTAGCCGGAGAGAAATCATCGTTGCCCAGAACAACAGTGACATTTCAGAAAATACTTTTAAAAAAGTTCTGCAGGATACGATTTATAACGTGGAGCAGGCTTACTGGAATCTGGTTTACAGCATTGAAAACCTTAAAGTCCGAAGACAATCATTAGAACTCGCTCGAGACTTGTTGGAGAGAAACAAAAGAGCTGTCGAAGTGGGTTCTCTGGCACCTATAGAGATATTGAGTGCCCAGGCCGATGTGGCTACCCGGGAGGCGGATATCTTTGAGGCCGAAGCCTTAGTCAAGAATAATGAGGATCTTTTGAAGACAATCATCAACCTTTCTGCTGAAGAAGAGGCGGCCGATTTGGTGCAAATAATCCCCGAGGAGAGACCAGACTATAAAAAAACGGAATTAAGACTCGAAGAGGTGAATCTCGAGGAAGTTCTCCTTACAGCCTTGAAAAACCGCCCTGATCTGAAGGCCACGAGGATAGATCTGAAGAACAAGGAATTCGATCTAAGCTACACCAGGAATCAACTTCTTCCAGACCTAAGCCTCCAAGCCTCTTACTGGAGTCCAGGCATAACAGGAGACCAAATTCTGTATGGTCCAGAAGGTGTCTTCGGGCCTCCGATCGGGACCATCCCGGGTACGCCCTCAGATGCCTTAAGGGATGCCATTAATTTTAGGTACAAAAACTGGACAATCGGATTAACATTAAATATTCCGCTCAACAGCATAGTCTCGCGGGCGGCCTATGCCCAGGCAAGGGTTAACCTGGATCAGGCCGTGCTGCGCATCAAGGACCAGGAACAGCAAATTTTCCTGGAGATAAAGACCGCTGTAAGGGCCGTGCAAACAAATTTCAAACGTGCTCAGGCCTATACAGTTGCCCGCGAGCTCGCTGAAGAAAAACTGGAAGCTGAGGAAGAAAAACTCAAAGTGGGGCTCAGCACCAACTATTTTGTCCTTCAATATCAAAGAGACCTAGCCACAGCCCAAACCCAGGAACTCAGAGCCATCGTTGATTATATCCTCTCCTTAGCTTTCTTGAGCAAAGCTTCAGGGGTAAGCCTCGAAGATAAAAATATCGAGATTTCCGAAATTCTAGGAGATTAATTATTCTGATGATATAAATATTTAATTAAAAATTAGGAAAGTGCTACTTTATATATTCTTGGCGGAATCCAATCAGACGTGGATGGTTCAAAAGTCAAGCGGAAAAGAGTCTGACACCTTGAAGGAGTAAGATCATGAAAAAAAAGGCCCGCTGGATATCCTGGATATCTGTGATCGTTATCGTGCTCGGCCTTATCGGCTGGCAGGTTTTCCGAAGAGTTTCAAAACCACAGAAAAAATCTACGCCGGAGTACATGTCAATCCCGGTAGCTGTGGAGGTCACTGCTGTCCAGAAGAAAACAATCCGTGATCTCGGTTCATTCACCGGGACTCTGTTCCCGAAGTCACAGTTCATAGTGGCCCCTAAAATCTCAGGGCGACTGGTAAAACTCATGGTTCACATCGGAGACAGGGTCAAACGGAACCAGTTGATAGCTCTCCTCGATGATGAAGAGTATGCCCAGCAGGTTGTGCAGGCTCAAGCCGACTTGCAGGTTGCTCAGGCAAACCTTGAAGAAGCTCTTAGCTCTTTAGAAATTGCCAAGCGCGGGTTGGAGAGGTCGAAGACGCTTCACGAGAGAGGGATAGCCTCGGATTCTGAACTGGATGCTGCCCAGGCCGCTTACCAGGGCCAAGACGCCAAGTATAAGGTTTCTGTGGCCCAGGTTGCGCATAAGGAAGCAGCCTTGAAGGCAGCACAGGTTCGCCTGTCCTACACAAGAATCAGTACTTCATGGGAAAACGGATCCGTATACAGAGTTGTCGGAGAACGTTTTGTTGATGAAGGGGCCATGCTGACTTCCAACACTCCCATCCTCTCCATACTCGAGATACAACCCATAATCGCTGCCATCCATCTTACGGATAAGGACTATTTCCGAGTAAAGAGGGGCCAAACAGCGATCGTAACCAGTCACGCCTTTCCGGGTAGAGAATTCAACGGAAAGATTGCGCGTATAGCACCGTTGCTGAAGGAAACCTCCCGTGAGGCAAGGATCGAGATCGAGATTCCCAATCCGGTCCAGCTTCTTAAGCCCGGAATGTTTATAAACGCCCAAATTGAATTCACCATTCAAGACAGTGCCACGGTGGTTCCTGTGAGTGCCCTGGTAAAGCGCCAGAATAAACAGGGCATTTTCCTGGCGGACACGCAAAACCTGAATGCCCGGTTTGTCCCTCTTACTCTTGGCATTGTCAGCGGCGAATGGGCTGAGGTGTTAGAACCTTCCTCCCTTTCAGGATTTGTTGTCACCTTGGGTCAGCACCTTCTTGGTAACGGACGTCCTATTACTCTGCCTCCAGACTGGGAAAAAATCCCCGTTGCCAACACATCAGATTCTCAGCCTTCAAGCAAGGGCCAGCAGCCCCGATCCGGAGATAAGAAATGAAGTTATCTGAATTCTCAGTCAAACACCCTATTTTTACTATCATGTTGACTTTGATCGTGATTGTTCTGGGCGCAGTATCCTTCAGCCGCCTGCCCATCGACCTATTGCCGGACATTACCTATCCAACCCTCAGCATCCAAACTTCTTACGCCAACGCAAGCCCTGAAGAGATGGAAGAATTGATCACCCGTCCAGTAGAAGGGGCCTTGAGCGCGGTTCCTGGAGTAGAAAATGTGTTTTCGACTTCAACGGAAGGCAGCAGCAGTGTCCGGGTGACCTTCTCCTGGGGCACAGACCTGGATGCTGCCGCCAATGATATACGTGACCGCCTAGACCGGGTCATACCTATATTCCCAGAAGATGCAGAAAGACCCAGGTTGTTTAAATTTGATCTGGCCAATTTTCCCATTCTTATCCTCGGAGCCTCGAGCGATCTGGACCCCATACAAATGCGCCGTATCCTGGATGATCAGATCAAGTACCGCTTGGAGCGTGTTCCTGGAGTGGCTTCGGTTGCCATATGGGGCGGTCTCCAACGGGAAATACACGTCAATCTCTACCCAGACAAAATCAAATCAATCGGCCTTCCCCTTGATTACATACTTAGCAAAATAAGGTCAGAGAATGTCGACGTACCTGCCGGTACGATAGAACGAGGAAACTTCGAGGTCCTGATCCGTATACCAGGAATATACTCCAGCTTGGAAGAACTCCAAAATACGGTCATTGCCATCCGCGAAGGCGTCTCTATCCAACTCAAGGAGATCGCCAGCGTTGAAGATACCTTTCAAAAAGTCAGACGGATTGTCCGGATTAACGGGCAACCTGGAATTCGACTGTCTGTTAGTAAGCAGTCGGGTGAGAACACAGTTGATATAGCCAAAGGAGTGCTTCATGAGATCGACAGGATTCGAGAGGATATTCCACAAATCCAATTGACTACCATGATAGATACCTCGGAATACATCCAAAACTCGATCAGTAATGTCGGGCGCGCGGCCCTATTCGGAGGTTTATTAGCCATTTTGGTATTGTTGATATTTCTCCGCAACTTTCGCAGCACGACCGTTATCGCGGCCGCCATACCGATCTCTATCATAGCCACCTTCGCCCTGATATATTTCGGAGGATTCACCTTAAACATCATGACTCTAGGTGGTCTTGCTCTTGGCATTGGCATGCTGGTAGACAACGCCATTGTCGTGCTGGAGAACATCTATCGCCTGCACCAGTCTGGAGACCCTCCTCTCAAAGCAGCCGTCAACGGCAGCTCGGAAGTTACCTCGGCCATCATCGCGAGTACTCTCACCACCATGGCCGTCTTTCTACCCATGGTCTTCGTCCGCGGCATGGCCGGTGTTATGTTCAAACAGCTGGCTTATGTCGTCAGCTTCGCCCTCCTCTGTTCCCTTGTGGTGGCTCTAACCCTTATTCCGATGCTCTCCAGTAGAATCATTCACACGACAAACATCCAGCCTTCAACCAGAAATACATGGAGGCACAGAATCCTAATGTCCACTCAGCAATTTTTTACGCGAATGGAAAACGGGTACAAGAAACTTATTCATTACGCTCTGAATCATCGCCTGCTTGTCCTGGGAATAGCTGCTTCGCTTTTCGTCGGAAGCCTAGCGATGGTGAGGCTGGTTGGTAATGAGTTCATGCCGGCTGCGGACGAAGGGGAAGTTCGGGTCACGGTGGAGATGGACGTGGGGACTCGACTGGGAGTCATGGATGAGAAATTTAAGACCATTGCCTCTATCATAAGAGAAGAAGTTCCCGAACTCGAAAGCATGGTGGAAAGCCTCGGAGGTTCGAGCTGGCGAGGAACAGGATCCCACCGAGGAAGTTTCAGGATATCCCTCAAGCCTGAATCCGAGAGGTCTAGGTCTAGCGAAGAAGTTTCGGACGCACTTCGCCTCAAACTCCTCGAGATTCCAGGAGTAACCGTCCGAACACGGCCCGGGCAAGGACTTTTCCTCATGCGCATGGGCTCGAGTGACGCAGACAGGGTGCAAATCGAGATAAGAGGGTACGACCTGCAAACCGCCAATCAGCTTGCTCGACAGGTGAAACAGGTTGTCGAGAATGCCAGAGGTGTCACTGATGCCAGGTTGAGTCGAGAGACCGGCACCCCGGAGGAACTTATCATTATTGACCGGCAGAAGGCTGCCGACATGAAACTCACGGTCTCTCAGATTGCCAACACGATCCAGACCATCCTCACCGGCACCCATGCCAGTAACTTTCGTGAAGCCGGAAAAGAGTACTGGATTCGCGTCAAAGTCAAAGATTCAGAACAGATGAACCTCGATGACCTCTTGGATTTGACACTCACCAACACAGATGGGTTGCCTGTTGTCTTGCGCAACGTGGTGCTGGTCCGTCCACAGAGCGGCCCGGTCCGCATCGAACGCAAGGATCAGGAGCGCATTATTAATGTTTATGCAGATATCAGCGGACGGGATATGGGGTCTATTCTAGCCGATGTTCGCGAAGGCCTTCGATCGATCCCGGTCCCCAGGGATTTCAGCATCATTTTTGCCGGCGATTATGAAGAGCAGCAGAAAGCATTCCGGGAGCTGTTGCTAAGTCTTGTCTTGGCTCTGGCTCTCGTTTACATGATAATGGCCTCTCTGTATGAATCCATTCGTGATCCTTTCGTGGTCATGTTCTCGGTTCCTCTGGCTGCCATCGGTGTCATCTTAATCTTGTTCCTCACCAACACAACCTTCAATGTTCAGTCTTACATAGGATGCATCATGCTGGGAGGGATCGTGGTTAACAATGCCATTTTACTAGTGGATCATACCAACCTCCTCCGACGACGTGATGGAATGCCCCTTCGGGAAGCCATTGAGGAGGCAGGCCGAAGACGTCTTCGACCGATCTTGATGACAGCCACCACCACGATCATGGGACTTCTTCCCCTCGCCATAGGGGTTTCTGCCGGAGGAGCCGCTCAAGCTCCCATGGCTCGAGCTGTTATCGGAGGCCTTTTAAGCTCAACCCTCATAACTCTGGTGATCGTTCCCGTCGTCTACTCTATCTTCGAAGGAAAGCTAAGGAGGAAGAAAGCCTGAAGTCGAGAATGATGGATCGTTGCTCTGATAAAGTAAGAAAGTAAGGCTTCAAAATTAAGACTTGATTCCCTATAATGTGATATTTAAAAATGAAAACTAAGATAAAGCTTCCTCCGAGCGTAATCATTATTGCGCTCATCTTCTTTGTTTTTAATCTCTTTTCTTATTCTCAAGAGAACGAGGAAAATTACCGTTTAAAAATACCAGAATTTCCCTATCCACCCAAAATCGACGGGAAACTCGAAAATCCTCTTTGGAATAACGGTGTGGTCGTCGAAGCCTTTACCCAGTATGAACCTCAAGAAGGTTCAGAGCCTTCGGAAAAAACAGTCGCTTATCTTGGATATGATAAGAATTACCTCTATATTGCCTTTCGATGTTTTGACTCAAACCCCAAGGCTGTCAGAGCTTGCCTGACCCAAAGAGACAAAGTATTCGGGGATGACGAAATGACCATCTATCTCGATACTTTCAATGACAAGAAAAGAGCCTTTGTCTTCCAGGTCAACCCCTGCGGCGTCCAAGTGGACGGGATTTACACCGAAACCCGGCGACGAGGACGCGGCCGAGGATTTTGGGGGTTTGACCGCAACTGGGATACTTTTTTTCTCTCCGATGCCCAACTTGACGACCAAGGATATACCGTGGAATTAGCCATTCCCTTCAAAAGCCTGAGATTCCCCAACTCCCCCACTCAAAAATGGGGCATGCAGATTATGAGGACGATCAGGAGGAAAAACGAGGAAATTTACTGGCATCCCCGCTCCCGCGATGTCAACGGCTTTTTGATCCAGTCCGGTTCCATCGAGATAGATGGGTTCATCGAGAAGGGAAAAAACCTTGAAGTGATGCCTGTCTTTACGGGCTTAAAAGAGGATGATCAAGAATTCAGCCCAGAATTCGGTTTGAACGCCAAATACGGCATCACATCTGATCTAACATCAGATATCACTTTCAACCCAGACTTCAGCCAGATAGAAGCGGATATGCCGCAGATCGATGTCAATCAGAGATATGCCCTCTACTACCCAGAAAAAAGACCATTCTTTCTAGAAGGAAAGGATTTTTTCGATACTCCCTTCGAATTGATCTACACCCGAAAGATTGTCAATCCCCAGTGGGGAGTTAAGCTCACCGGAAAGGTGGGAAAAACAACGATCGGATTCCTGAGTGCCTTTGACGAAAATCCGCCGGATATCGAGATTTGGGAGGAAGAGGAAGAAGAAGAGGAAGAAGAAGAGGAAGAAGAGAATCCTTATAGTGCCCTGACCAATGTTTTCCGCTTGAAAAGAGACCTCTACTCAGAGTCTCATATCGGCTTTATCGCTACGGATAAAGAAATGGGCTTATCATGGAACTCTCTCGGCAGCAGTTACAACAGAGTTGCCGGTGTTGACGGCCATTTCAAATTCTTAAATTACTACCGATTTTCCTTTCAAATCCTGGGTTCTCAAACCCGCACCGAGGCAGAAAAAACAGGTTTTGTCCCGGCCATGAAGTTTAACCTGAGTCAGAGGTCGCGTCATTTAAGCTTCTCCGTCGACTGGACAAGTATTCGTCCTGACTTCGAGTCATCCCTGGGCTTTTTTCGCCGCAAGGATATCAAATCCCTCAACACCCGGATCGGGTATGCCTTTCTCCCTCAGAACGAATACATCGTGGACATCCGCCCCACTCTCGAATACCGGAGAATCTATGACTTTAACAACACTCTCACGGATGAAGAATTAAGTTTCCGGGTCTTCGTCAGCGGCTGGAGAAAGTCGCATATCTGGGCGAGTTTTTCCACCGAACTGGAAAGATACGAAGGAATAGACTTCCATAAAAAGGGATTTCGGGCTAGTTTTCAATCTGAACCGCTCTCTTGGCTGAGCGGAGAGATTTCTTATTCGTTCGGCGACGCCATCTATTATGATGATCCCTATTTAGGCTACAAGACTTCCGTTGGTCTCGAACTCACTCTGAGGCCCCTGACAAACCTTCGCCTCTATTATGAACTCAAGAATGATAATTTCTTCAAAAAAAAGAGCGGAGAAAAGGAATACCATATCAACATCATCAGCCAACGGATCAATTATCAAATTTCCCGCACCTTATCTCTGCGTCTCATCACCGATTTTAATGACTATGATGATGAGCTCTACAACAGCTTTCTCTTGAGTTGGGAGTTAAGGCCCGGGACAGTCTTTTACATCGGCATGGATGACAATCAAGAGAAAGATGAATCAGGAATTTACAGGGGTGTTGGACGCTATTACTTCATAAAATTCTCTTATTGGTGGCGGATATAAGAAAGGCGAAAATGTCTCCTTCCATTAATCTCTTGGTTCGTTACAATATAAGTGGCTTCATGAAATACAAGATATGCTGTTTCACTCTCCTTGTCTTTTCCCTTTTGGCCGTGAGCTTCTCCGGAGAGAAAAAGGATTTCACACTCGAGGAAATCATAAGTCTTGGCTTGAAAAATAATCCTTCACTCCTGGCCAAGATACAAGAAGTCGAGGCCAAAAGAGCTGCCTTCCGAGCCTCCAAACTCTTCTTCAATCCAGAAATCGAATACAACAGGGGAAGAGGTAAGCTTAATGATACTGAGGAAAAAGTCAACACCGAAGGATTTTCCATCACTCAACCTCTCGAAAACCCCCTTAAGAGAAAATATCGAATAAAAATGTTCGAAAAAGACTGGCAGGCCGCAGAATCCTCGCTGGATTTTTCCAGGTTGGAGATCATCTGGGAGATAAAGATACTCTTCTTCAAGATCCTTCTTCATAAAGGCAATGAAGAATTAACCTTGAAGAATTTCAATTCCCTGAAAGAAATCCATCAACTCATCCTGAAAAGGGCCCAATTGGGAGAGGTCAGGGAACTGGAGGCGATAAAACTTTACGTGGAAACCCTCAAGGCCCAGAACGAGTTGAATAAAGTACGAACAGGATTAACACTAGCTAAAGAAGAATTGAACAAGTTCTTAGGAGACTCTCTCCCTCCAGATTTTATTATCCTGGGAAAATTAAGCTTCAAAGTCTTACCTCTCGAAGAAAAATCTCTCATCGAGAAAGCCCTTCTTTCTCATCCCCTAGTCAAAAAAAAAGAAAAAGAACTGGAAGGCGCTCAGAGCAACTTGAGTTATACCAAGTGGCAGAGAATTCCAGACCCTAGTATATCTGGATTCACATACAAAGAAATAGACGGCCAAAATACGGGCTTAGGAATCTCCGTGGAGATTCCTCTCTGGAACTTTAAATCAAAAGAAATCGCCGAAGCAACCAGCTTGGTCTTGAAACAAGAGGCAGAACAAAAGGCTTTGAGGATGGAATTGAGAACAGAAATAAAGGCTAAGTTAAATCAGCTCCGATTATCAGAACAGACACTCAAACTTTTCCAGAGCGGACTCCTGAAAGAAGCCGAAGAAAGTCTTAAAATCGCTGAGGTCAGTTACAAACAGGGGGAAATCTCTTTGATCGACTATCTAGATTCTCAGAGAACGTATTACAGCATTCTCAAAGATTATAAAGACTCGCAGTTTGATTGGAATGTCAACAGAGCTTCTTTAGAAAAATCTATCGGAGAAGAAATCCAATGAAAAAATGCATCATTCTAATGACTCTTCTCATCTTTGCTTTTTGTGGGAGGGGAGAAAAACAGATCTCATCCCCTTCTGGAGAACATGAGCACCAAGGTCAAGCACTCGAGCCTGCGCATGAACATGAAGGCGAAGAGCCTGTAGATCATAAACATCAAGAATTAGAGGTTTCTCCAGAAAAACAGGTAGAATGGGGAATCGAGATCGGTGAAGCCTCTGAATTCGCAGTCTCTTCTAGAATTAATCTTCCTGGGATTCTTACCCTTAATCAGAATCAAACGGCCCATATTTCTTCTTTTGCTGAAGGAAAAGTCCTTTCCGTAGCAGCTGATCTGGGACACCGCGTAGGTAAGGGCCAAATCCTGTTGACCTTGAATTCCCCCGAATTTGCTAAAGCTCAGTCGGACTTCCTGCAGGCGCGGGCCAAGTTTATCCTCAGCCGCAAAGAATACGAGAGGGCCAAGATGCTCCTCGAGGAAAAAGCCATCGAACAGAAAGAATACCAGAGGCGTGAATCTGAGTACGAGAAAGCCATGACCGAAACCGGTGTGTTGGGATCCAACCTTCACTCCTTTGGTCTTGGCCATGATCAAATAGATAAACTCATAGAGAAGTGTGAATCTTTAGACCCTGATGGGTATCTATGTGAAGTCACCAATCCTAACTTGAACATTTTTTCTCCTATTAGAGGAAAAGTCATTTTTCGAGATGTCATAGTCGGAGAACACATCGAGCCCAAGAAAGTCCTTTTTACTGTTTCTGACCTCAGCACATTATGGGCTCTGCTAGATGCATACGAGAAAGATTTGGCCGTCATAGACAAAAAAAGCAAAGTCGCCATTAAATCCTCCATCTATCCTGAAAAAGAATTTGAAGGGAAAATCATCTACATCAGCGACATGATTGACGAGAAACTGAGAACAGCAAAAATCCGGGTTGAAGTCGAAAACAGAGACTCCCTCCTTAAACCCAATATGTATATCCAGGGAATCATAGAAAACGAAGTAGCTTCTAAAAATATGCTAGCCATACCAGAAGAGGCCGTCCAAAATCTGGATGGAGAAAAAATCGTTTTTATTCAAGAGGAGGAAAATGTTTTTGCCGTGCACCACGTCGAGTTGGGAGAAAAAATCGGAAACAGGATCATCATAACCAGTGGTCTGGAACCAGGAGAGAAAATAGTCATCAGGGGAGCATTCAGCTTAAAGACTGAGCTGACCAAAGAAGCCTTCGGCCAAGCCCATGTGCATTGATGAAAATGGATATTCCATGAGAGTTTCTCTCAGAATTTTCGAGGAGTAGCCAAATTCCATGATCCCAAAGATCATAGACTTTTCCTTGAAGCAAAGACTGTTCATCGTGCTGGCAATCATAGTGGTGGCCCTGTTAGGCGTGCTCGCCTTCCAGAGCCTACCCATAGATGTCTTCCCGGATCCTTCCCCCCCTCTTGTCCAAATCTACACCGAAGCCGAAGGCATGGCTCCAGAGGAAATAGAGAGGCTGATTTCCTACCCCATCGAGTCAACCATGTTCGGGCTGCCCCGAATAAAGAATATCCGCTCTTTTTCAACCTTTTCCTTATCCCTTGTCAATGTCTATTTTGAAGATAAAACCGATATCTACTGGGCCAGGCAGCTCGTATCCCAGCGCCTGGATGAGGTCATCGATAGCATTCCTGAGCAGGCCCACCATCCTGTCCTAGGCCCTGTTGCTACCGGACTCGGGCTAGTCTATCTTTATTATTTAGAGGGCGAGAATTACTCACCCCTCGAGCTCAGGACGATCCAAGATTGGCTCATAAAATATGAATTAAAATCTGTGCCTGAAGTCTCTCAAGTCCTAAGCATCGGAGGAGATGTCAAACAATTCCAGATTCTCCTCAGCCCCCACTCTCTTCTCAAGTATAACCTGACCATCTCAGATGTGGCCGAAAAAGTCAGGAAGAACAATCAAAACGTAGGAGCCAGCTTTATCACCAAAGGAAAGGAAGAATATATCGTTCGAAGCATCGGACTCGTCCAGAGGATCCAAGACCTGGAAAACATCGTTATCGCCAGTCACCAGGGAAGCCCTATCTATTTAAGGGATATCGCCTCAGTTGAAATACTGCCAGCCATCAGAAGAGGAGCTGCTCTGGCTAACGGCGAAGGAGAAAAGGTGGTTGGCATGGTCCTCAAGCTCTTCGGCTCCAATACTGCCAGGGTCATCAAGGCCACCGAAGAAAGAATCACCGAGATAAATAAAACTCTCCCTCCAGGTGTAAGAATCGTTCCTTTCTACAACCAAGCCTCACTCGTAAAAAAATGCTTTTCCACCGTCACCATCAATTTGATATTAGGTATAACTCTGGTCATCATCGTCCTTTTTCTCTTTATGGGAAATTTTCCCTCAGCCCTGATAGCTGTGTTATCTCTTCCTTTTTCCATTCTCTTTTCTTTTATCATGATGCAACGCATAAACCTTACGGCGGATCTGATATCTTTCGGAGGATTCGCTGTCGGCATTGGCTTGATTGCCGATGCAGCCATCATTTTTGTGGAGAATGTCCACCGTCATATTCAGATGGGCTACGAGGAAAAAATCCAGGCTATCACTTCAGCTGGAAAAGAAGTCGGCCGCCCTCTCTTCTTCGCCATCGCCATCATCATCTTGGTTTTTCTTCCCATCTTTACTCTTCAGGGAGTAGAGGGAATCATGTTTCGCCCGATGGGATATACCATCTCCCTCGCCTTGGCAGGTTCTCTGGTATTCGCGCTAGTCGTTGTCCCTGCCCTCTCTCATTTCTTTTTGAGGAAAAAGAAGGAGATAACAAGAGAACCATTCCTGATAAGAAATATAAAAAAAGCATATATCCAGTTCTTTGAATTATGCCGCGAACACCGCAAAAAAGTATTCCTCATCACTATTCTCGTGTTTGTCATCGGCCTGGTATTAATCCCCTTCTTAGGAAGAGAATACATTCCCTATCTAGAAGAGGGAACGCTTCATCTTAGAGTCATTCTTGACCCAAATATAAGTCTGCAAGAAACTGTTTCTCTGGCGACATCTGTAGAGAAAACTTTGATAGGTATCCCTGAAGTAACAGGTGTTTTAAGTCGAATCGGACGAGGAGAAGTCGGAAGCCACGCCCATTTTGTAAACGATGCTGAAATACTCATCCAGCTCAAACCCATCCAAAAATGGAAACACTTTAAGAATAGAAATGAACTCATCCACGAAATTGAGCATCGACTAGAAAAATATCCTGGATTAAGCCTCAGCATGACCCAACCCATTGCCCACAATCTCGACGAGCTCATCACAGGAGCAAGGGCGCAGCTGGCCTTAAGAGTTTACGGAGAAGACTTCGAGATTCTCAAAGAAAAATCCACAGAGATAAAGGAGATCATCTCTTCCTTAAAGGGAGCAGCCGATGTCCAAGTGGAGCAATTCACGGGTCAAAACCACGTCCAGATCATTCTCAAAAGAGAGAGAATTGCTCGCTACGGAGTGAATATCAGCGATATTCAGGAAACTGTCGAGGCTGCTGTAGGAGGGAGTACTCTAGGGCAGGTTTATGAGGGACAGAAAAAATTCGACATTTTCCTCCGGTTTGAGCCTGAGTTCCGGAAGGATATCGAGCAGATCGAAAATCTTCTCATCCGGCTTCCTCAGGGAGGTCAAATTCCTCTCCAGCACCTGGCTTCGGTGGAAGAAGTTTCGGGTCCTCGCCTTATTAATCGAGAATACAACAAAAGGTTTATCACCATTCAATGTAACATTCGAGGCCGAGACATCGGGAGATTTGTGGATGAAGCCCAGAAGAAAATCGAGGAAAGCGTTCAGCTTCCTCCCGAATATTTTCTAAAATGGGGTGGACAGTTCGAATTGCAGTATAGAGCGTACCTGCGCCTGACGATCATCTCTCCGATCACGCTGGCTTTGGTCGCAATCCTGCTCTTTACCATCTTCTATTCCTTCCGGGAAGTCTTCATAATCATGATCATAATTCCTCTGGCCTTAACTGGCGGAATCATAGCCTTAAAAATTTCGGGTCTCTACTTGAGCGTTCCAGCTTCTATCGGATTCATTGCTATCTTCGGCATAGCTCTAGAAGATGGCCTGGTCCTTATTTCTTACTTCCGCCGACTTCTCTCTCAAGGAACGCCTATGGAAGAAGCTATCATCCAAGGCATTAGCACCAAGATAAGACCCGTTTTGATGACAACCTTTACCACCATCTTCGGTGTTCTGCCTCTGTTACTGGCCCAGGGTCCAGGAGCAGAAATCCAGCGGCCTCTGGCAACGGTTGTCGTCGGCGGGCTTTTCACTTCGACTCTGGTCACTCTTATCGTTCTTCCTCTTGTTTATCCAATCCTCAGGAAAGACAAAATCAGGTCATGAAGGCTCCTTGGAATAAGATAATACTTTTTTTCATTATCATCTTCCTTGTCTCTTCCTGCTCTGTCCCTCCCAGCGGAATCATCATTCTCTGTGCCGGTGACAGCATAACAGAAGCGGATTACCCTTATTTCCTCCATAAGATCCTGAAAAAAGAGGGAATAATGGCCAAAGTGCTTAATTACGGGCAAATCGGATTTACCTCTGGCGAATACTTGGATTTTCTGAGGAATGATCAAAACACACTGGCCTCAGAGCAGCCAGATTTTATCCTGCTCCAATTGGGGACGAATGATGTGAGATTTGACCATGACTCGACATCAGGAGAAGAATTCTACTCGAACATGAAAGAAATCATAAAAATTTTCAGGGGCTTCAGGAATCGCTCAGGGAAAAAATCAGAAATTCTCCTGGCTACGATTCCTCCGATTCCTGAAGGAAGCCTTTTTCCCTTCACCTCAGAGTCACAAACCAGAGTCACCAAAGAGATAAATCCCTATCTTAAAAAAATTTCTGATGAGGAAAAGGTTATTCTGGTGGATAACTACACTCCCTTTGTCCAATCCCCTCACCTCCTTCCTGAAGTCCACCCCAGCCGAGAAGGATACAGACACTTAGCCCAAAACTGGTATGATGCCTTAAAGCCCCTATTATCCACTAAAGCCCAACAATAAAGGAAGAAAGGCTCAATTTTTTTACGTGCCTGGCCTGTCTTTTCTGTCCAGAAAAAATAGAAGGGTCCCCTGCTTTTCTTAGACAACTAAACCATCCCCAACCTTCTGAAAATACTCAGAATACGGCCAAAAGACAACTTCTCAGGTCTATCAAAGATGATCAATTCTTGATTTTTTCCTAATTCTTCTTGCATTTTGATGATAATAGTGATATCATCATAATCAAAGCTAATCTATTTCAAACATCCGGTTTCATTCTTGGAGTAAGAACTATGAACAGGAAGCTTTTCAGACCCAATTTCTCTGAAATCAAAGAAAAAATGCACAAAGAATCTCAGAAAAAGAAATTACATCCTCAATCCGAAACTTTTGCTGAAAATTACTACTATCTCAAGCAGATGAATAAGAAGACCCCCATGGCCATTGTTTTTCAAGATGGACAAGTTTTAGAAGGATACATTGAGTGGTACGACAAGAACTGTATAAAGCTCAACCGTGAAGATGCCCCTAATCTGCTGGTCTATAAGAACAGCATCAAATATCTCTATAAGCTCAATGAGTCTAAAGAGGGTAAGCAAACAACAAAAAGTAAAAAATGACTCTTCCCAAGATAGGGATATCTCTTGGGGACCCAGGAGGAATCGGGCCTGAAGTCACCCTGAAAGCCCTCGCTTCCAGAAACTTACTACCCAAGGCTCAGTACGTCCTTTTTGGCAGTTCCCTCATAGTCCAGGAAGAAAAGAAGTCTCTGTCTTCCACCTTGAATGTCCAAGCTCTGAAAAAATTGAAGAGTACCAGCTCTCCTTGGCTCTCCCTAGTTGAAGTGAAAAATCCTTTATCTTCACTGCAAAAAGGGTCTCCTTCCAAAGAGAACGGGGAAGCGTCTTTTCATTTTTTTCAAGAAGCAGTTAAGGCTGCCCAGAAGGGAAATATCCAATCTCTAGTGACCGCTCCCATTTCAAAAAAATCCTGGGAATTGGCTGGCTTGAAATGGCGTGGTCATACGGATTACCTGCGCCGGATCTATCCTCAAGCGATTATGTCTTTTTGGTCATCAAATATAAAAGTCGCTCTTTTCAGCTCCCATCTCCCTCTCAAAAAAGCGTTAGAGAAAATCAAGAAAAAAAATCTCCTGGATTTTTTTCTCTCCGTCCATCAATGCCTGGAGAGAATTCAGCCAGGAAAATATCACCTCCTTGTGGCTGGTCTGAATCCTCATGCCGGAGAAGAAGGATTCCTGGGTTCTGAAGAAACTCAAGAGATCATCCCAGCTGTTAAAAAAGCCCAAGAAAAAGGAATAAAAATCAGCGGGCCTTATGCTCCTGATGTTATCTTCCGTGAGTCCTTGAACAAGCCCGATGAGATCGTCATTGCCCTCTACCACGACCAGGGACTCATCCCTTTCAAGCTCGAAGCCTTTGAAAAAGGCGTCAACCTGACTTTAGGCCTTCCCTTTGTGCGAACTTCTCCTGATCACGGTACAGCCTTTGATATTGCCGGCCGCGGAAAAGCCAATCCTCAAAGCATGATCGAGGCCCTAAACCTGGCCTATGACCTATCTTCATCTTTTCGCCCTACTTCTTAAGAATATCTTTCCATCCTTTTCTGGACTGCTGCTCGGCTTTTATTTCTCTAGATTCGTTGTCTTTTCAATCCCTAGAGAAGTGATCTTCCCTGTCTCAAAGGAAGACGTTTTCTCTGAACAGCGGATAAATGAAAGAGGAGAGGACTTAGAGATCAAAAAGACTCTTGTTCTTCTTTCCTGTATTTATCCCGAGTCTCCAGAACCTGCCGAAAAGCTTTCACGACTCCTGGATGGAACTGCTTCCCTGATTCTTTTTCAATCTCTTCAAAGGCTTTCCAGGGCGGCTTTCCTGCTCGGTAGGGTCTGTCCGTTATGATGGCGTCATAAGCGTCAGCAACAGCGATGATGGCTGCTCCAATGGGAATAGACTCCCTCTCTTCAGACGAATATTTTTTGGGTTCGAAAAAGTATTTATGATGGGCATTGACAATCGGCACTGCATCTTTTAACACCCCTCCGACTAAGGACAATATTTGAGCTCCCTTTTTGGTATGAGAAGCCATGAGCTCTTTCTCGTCCATGGAAAGAGAAGCGGCCTTTTGGACCACCTCCATGCTTATCTCAGTCTTTCCGATGTCATGCAGGAGCGCAGCAGCTTTTATGTTTTCTATCTCAAATTTTGATAATCCCATGACTTTAGCCATATCTTCTGCCAGATAAGCCACCCGTATCGAGTGTCCTTTCGTGTACCTGTCAGTAGATTCCAGGTATTTGGCTAAAATCTCCAAGATTCCGATATAAGCAGCCTTTAGATCTTTGATACGTTTCTCCTTTTCTTCGTATAAATATCCTAAGGCAGCGCTGGTCAAGATCAAAAAAGAACTCCAGGCCGTAAGGCTCACAAACACGTAGATTTTATTGACTTCGACTTTAAAGAAAGAAGAAGGGAATATCACAAAAAAACAGATGACCACCAGGATGCAGAAAAAAGCACTCAAAACGGCCATCCTTTTCCCTAAATAATAACCAGCGATGATGATCGGGAGGTAAAAAAAGTTCAAGAATCCGATCTTGTAGGGAACAAAATAATTAATGGCTCCAATCCCTAGCAATATTGATAGAACAAGAATCTTCTCGAAATGCCTAAAAAAGAACACTTTGACTTTTTCCATGATTCAGCCTATTCGAAAACCAACGATCTTTATTTCCCGCGGTCAAATATAGCTGAAGAGAAGAAATGAGTCAATATTCAGAAAACAGCCTGCCTAAAATCTCCGCTGATTGACCTCTAATTCCTAGAAAAACTCGTACGGAAAGCCAACTCCAAGAGCCAAACCGCCTCCATCCGGCTGGCTTTTGAACTATCGCCACTTTTTCTTTATTTCCGCCCTAAGCTCTCGCTCGAGATCCCTCTCTTTGATTGCTTCCTTCTTCTGGTAAGCTCTCTTCCCCTTGGCAAGAGCGATCTCAACCTTTACTTTCCCTTTATCATTAATCAAGACTTTGGTCGGAACAAGAGTAAACCCCTTTTCTTTGGTCTTTCCTATCAATCTCTTTATCTGCCGCCTATGCAGAAGCAGCTTCCGGTCTCTCTGGGGCTCATGATTGAACCTGTTCGCCGGCGCATAGGGACTGATGTTGCAATTAAGAAGGTAAACCTCTCCTCCTTTAATCTCAGCATAACCTTCCTTCAAGCTGATCTTTCCCTCTCTTATAGATTTAACCTCGCTTCCCAAAAGGGAAATGCCGGCCTCATAACTATCGAAGATTTCATAATTATGATAAGCCTTCTTATTCGTCGCGATGACCCTCATTTGAAGACCCTTCCTTTATCGCTTTTAAAACGACTCTGACTAGGCTTATATGACGCTTATGCATCCGTTCCACAATGAATTCATGCTGCCTGTATTCTAAAACATCCTTCACCTGAGGAATTTTCCCGAATTCATACAGAAAAAAACCAGCCAAGGTTGTATACTCTACCTTTTCAGGGAGATCCAAGGGAAGTCTCTGGTTGATGTCTTTGACAGGCACATTACCTCTGATCAAATAAACATTTTTGCCTGCTTTGATTAGCCAATCCTCAGCTTGGGCATCATACTCATCCTGAATCTCTCCCACAATCTCTTCGATGATATCTTCGAGAGTGATGATTCCCTCCATGTTCCCAAATTCATCCACCACAAAAGCAAGATGAACCGTATTCTCCATCATTTGGAGTAGGGCTTTTTCTGCGGAAGCTGACTCGGGTACAAAAAATGGCTTTCGTAAAAGGCTATATATATTAAACTCTTTATTATCAATCAGATAAGGAATGATGTCCCTGGTATGAATCCAGCCTTCGATATTATCTAGCGTTCCCTGATAAACCGGAAGTCTTGAAAACTCTATTGAAAGGACCTCCTCTTTGATTTTTTCAAAAGACAGGCCTATTTCCAGGGCTTTGACCTGAGGCCGAGGCACCATAATTTCTTTTACGGGCCGTGCCCCGATGTCAAGGACTCCTGAAATCATCTTCCTTCTTAAAGAAGACATTCCATCTTTTATTCTCCCCGCAGTTAATAAAACTTTGACCTCTTCTTCTGTCAACATGCTGGGCGGGGTCTCTCTCTTTTTCCGAGAGAACCGGAAAAATATTCTGGAAAGAAAGGTAAAGATTTTGACTAAAGGATAAAAGACAACCACAAAAAATCTTACCGGATGAGCAAACAGGAAAGAAACTTTCAACGGATTGTGAGCGGCGTAGGTTTTGGGGGTGATTTCGGCCAACAGAAGTATTAAAAGAGTGGTGGCCAACGTGGCCAAAAAAATAGCCTGATTCTTGTTGGGAATAAAAGAGAGAAAAATATAGGTGGCCACAGAAGCTGCCGCAACATTTACCAAGGTATTTCCGACTAGGATGGTTGCCAGAAGATTATCAACCCGGGCCAACAATCTCTTGACAAGCTTGGCTCTTTTAGAACCTTTCTTTTCCCGATGGTCAAGCTTGTAGGGGCTCGACGCGAGGAAGGCTGTTTCAGAAGAAGAAAAGAAGGCACTGAGCAGAAGAAAAAGGACAAACAGGATGAGGCTAGGGAGAATCATCAGGAGTTAAGATTCTAGGCTAGGCTTAACGTCTCTAAAGCAGTAAGAAAGGTTGTCCAAAACTTTCTGTTCGATAATCGAAGAGGAGCTGGAGGAAACTTCTGCAATTTCTGAGACAATGAGTTCTTTTGCCTTCTCCATCATTTTTTTCTCCCGGAAAGAAAGAGGTTTGATCAAATTGAGATAGTATAGTCGTTTCAAGACAAAAGCGACATTGCGCGTCAATCCAGATTTCATAAGGCTTAAATTCTCCTTGTATCTTCCTTTCCAGTTCATCGTTACCTCAACAGTTCCGTTTCTCATATAATCGAACATATCCTCGATCAACTCCGGCGAGATGGGTTTGCGAATGCCAATTTCTTCCGTACTGGTGGAAGGGACTAAAACCAAAGTGTCATTGGCGAGAAGCCTCAGATGATATATTTTAAATTTTTCCCCGAAATAATCTTCTAATTGAATGTCTTCAATGATACCAAGCCCCTGATTGGGATATACAATTTTATCCCCAATCTTGAATAAGTCCATTTTGGATTGTTTCATTATAGAGAAAAACAACAAGAGAGTCAAACAAACAATACCATATATTCGGAAAAGGAATTCAAGCTTGACAGATAAAAACAGGTTTTATAACATACTTCTTACTCGATAAGAAAGAAAATGAAAAGAACATTCCAGCCAAACAAAAGAAAGAGAAAGAAAAATCATGGTTTTCTAGTCAGGATGAGAACTAAGGGCGGCCAACGCATCATCAAGAACAGAAGACAGAAGGGAAGAAAAAGAATGGCTGGTTGATGAAAGAAGCTTACGGTCCTCAAGAGAGGATAAGAAATAAACGAGACTTTTTATTCCTTTTTAAAGATGGTAAAAGATATAAAGATAAATACTTTAATCTAATCTATTTTCCCAATAGCTTTAGCTTTTCCCGAATGGCTGTCATAGTCAGTAAAGAAGTTGGCAATGCTGTTTTCAGGAACAAAATGAAGAGATGGATGAGAGATTTGTTTCGGAGACACAAAGAATACCTGAAACCTAATCTTGATATTCTCATTATCATAAAAAAAGAGATTCAAGAAGCGTCTTGGACGAATCTGCGCCAGAATTATCTCCGAGCAGTCAAATCCATTGGTGAAGAACCATCCTGATGAGAAACATCGCCTTATCTTTGATAAAAGGCTACAAAATATTTATCTCTCCCCTTTTAGGTAATCATTGCCGTTTTCATCCCAGCTGTTCTGACTACACTTACCAGGCTATAAAGAAACACGGTTTATTTAAAGGAGCCTGTCTTGGAGGAAAAAGGCTCTTGAAATGCCACCCTTTTCACCCCGGAGGGGTGGATCTTGTTCCTTAAGAGGTTTTCAAATGGAAAAAAGATTACTAATAGCCATAGTCCTTTCTTTCTTGGTTTTACTCCTCTATCAAATTCTCTTTGTGAAGAAAAAGCCCCTACCAGAATCACTCCCAGAGTCCGCCCGAGAGGAAATCATTGTTAAGAAAGATACAGCTCCTCCTCCGTTAGAAGCTCCAGCCCAGGAGCAGCTCAGACGAGAAGAGAAAGAAATTCTGCCGACTTCTGAAGAGGTCGAAAAAGAAATCCGAGTTGAAACCTCCCTGTACGAGGCTGTCTGGAGCAACAGAGGTGGAGTTTTAAAAAGCTGGAAACTCAAAGAGCACCAAGACGAGGAAAAAAACAACTTAGAACTTGTCTCCTATCTCTCTGCAGAAACAGATACTTTTCCTTTCTCTCTGGGGACTGAGGATCCGGCTTTCGATAGAGTTATCAACACGTCCCTCTATGAGTCTACGGTCTCCAGGCTCGATCTGAGAGAAGGTCGGAGTGGAGAAATGCGGTTTGAATATGCAGATGAACAGGGAAACTTCGTCGAGAAAACCTTTATCTTTCAAGATGGACAATATCACTTCGACACCAAGATAAAACTCATAAAAAACAGGCAAGAAATTGAACCTCGGCTCATCTGGGGACCGAGTTTCAGTAATCCCTCTCTAACAGAACAGAAACAAAGGTTTGGCGTTCGGATAGGGATAGCTGTTAAGATCGCTGATAAAGTGTACCGGAATGACGAAAGCAAATTCAAGCCGGAGCTCAGGGAATTTAGCTATGCCGAATGGGCAGCCTATGAAAATAATTATTTTGCCGCCCTCTTCTTCATCCCTCCTCAGAAGTACAACGTCGAGTTTATCAGAAAAGGAGAAGAGGCGACTCCCCAATACTTTCTCTCAATGACCTCTCCCCAGAAGATTTACCTTGGCCCCAAAGAAATGGAGCGCCTCACAGCCCTCGGGTTCGAGGCCAAAAAACTTATCAAATTTGGACTCTTTGGCTTCATAGCCGAAATTCTTCTCAAAGGGATGAAGTTCATCCATAAAGCCGTTCCAAACTGGGGAGTGACGATAATCATCATGACTCTCATCGTCAAAATCATATTTTTTCCTCTTACTTACAGCAGTACGCGTTCGATGGCCAGAATGCAGGAACTCCAGCCCAAGATTAAAGCTCTGCGTGCCAAGTATAAAAAGGCCAAACAAGATATCGCCCAGCGCCGTAAGATGAATGAAGAAATGATGCGGCTGTACAAGGAACACGGCATCAATCCAGCAGGAGGATGCTTGCCCATGCTCATTCAATTGCCTGTCTTTTGGGGCTTTTTCCGGCTCCTTGTGATCGCTATCGAATTCAGACACAGCCCTTTTTTTCTCTGGATAAAAGACCTTTCTGTGAAAGATCCCTATTATGTAACTCCAATTTTAATGGGCGTCACCCAGTACATCAGCCAGAAAATGACCCCTACCTCTGCAGATCCGACTCAGGCCAGGATGATGCTCATCATGCCCGTGATCATGACCATCTTATTCATGAATTTCCAAAGCGGCCTTGTTCTCTATTGGTTAACCAATAACATTCTTCAGATCGGCCAGCAAGCCATAATGAATCGGATATCGAAAAAGAAGAAAAGAGAAGCTCATGGAAAAAGAAGAAAAAAATAACCAGGAACAAGAATTCAAAGGAAAAAACTTAGAAGAAGTCATCAGCCATGCTGAACATGTTCTCAAGCTGCCAAGAGAAGAAATCAATTATGAAATTGTGGCCGAAAAAACCAAGCTTTTTGGAATCAAGAGCAAAGAAATCGTTATTCGCGCTTGGCCGAAGACGAAAGCCGAAGAAGACCCCGTGGCCGAATTTCTGGACAAATTGATCAACCTTATTCCCCTAAGCCTGAATTTTCACATAAAGAAGAAAAATGATATCACTCATGTGATTTTTGAGGGAAAAGATAAGCATCTTCTCCTTCGGAGAGAGGCAGCGCTTCTTTTAGCTCTTCAGCATATCCTCAATAAAATCTACACTCATAAAATCCAAGTCGATTGTGACTTTTACCGCAAAAGGAAGGAAAGAAAACTAAAGGAATACGCTCAGAGCGTTGCTCAACATGTCTCAGAGACTGGAAAAAACGAAATACTGGAGATGATGAATCCCTACGAAAGGCGGATTATCCACCTAGCTGTAAACCAGATCCCTGGTATTTCTAGTGAAAGCATAGGCGAGGGATTTCTAAAAAGAGTAAAAATCTATCCAGTACCAGAAGCGGCGAAGTAATCCTTTCCTTCGCGTCCTTTTATTTCATTGAATCTTATCTCTCTACTAAATGATATTAATTATATCGGAATACTAGAAATTAGACCTTGGACAGCTTTTATTATCAATCGTTGCTCCAGGGATGAAAAAGCAACCAGCGCTACAATAATGGCTGAGCCCGATCCCTAGGTCAAGCCCCAAGGCTTGCCCCTGGTTGGTCAAATCTGCTCCCGCGCGGGATGAGCTGAACCCTCTTTACAGTTCCCCCAATAAAATTTAATATATTATAGCCATGTTTGAAGATACAATCATTTCCATCTCTACCCCTATTGGATTCGGAGGCCTGGGCATCATCCGTCTCAGTGGGAATAATTCTTTAAGCATCGCCAAAAAAATATTTAAACCCAAAAAGGGCAGGCAAGTTCAACCTCGCCGTTCTGTTTTTGGTCATCTCTACAATTTTGAACAGAAAGAATATTTTGAAGAGGCTTATCTAACCTTTTTCCCCAAGCCTCGCACCTACACCCGAGAAAACATGGTGGAAATAAGCTGCCATGGCAGCCCGGTCATCCTGGAGGAAGCCATTCGATTGGGTATCAAAGCTGGAGCTCGGCCCGCCAACCCTGGAGAATTCACACTTCGGGCTTATCTAAGCGGAAGGATCGATCTTCTCCAGGCTGAGGCTGTCAACGATTTAATACGAGCCTCATCCCTTAGACAGGCAAGACTTTCTTTCAACCAGGTTGAAGGCAAACTCTCCAGTAAGATGGCTTCTCTCCGGGCCAAGGTTGTCCATCTCTTAGCTCGAATCGAAGCCAGCCTTGAATTTCCCGACGAAGGCCTGCGAGCTTCCCCCAAGCAAACAGAAAAAACCTTAGAAAACCTAGTCTTCTTCCTTCGGCAGCTCATACGGAGCTACGATATCGGAAAATCTCTTGTTGAAGGCATCACTCTGGCTATCACAGGAAGAGCCAATGTCGGTAAATCCACTCTTTTCAATTCTCTCCTCGAGAGGGACAGGGCCATTGTCACTCCCTATCCGGGGACAACAAGAGACTATTTAAAGGAAAGCATCAGAATAAATGAGGCCATCTTCACCTTGATTGACATGGCAGGAATCGAGCGCTCCTCCCATCCAGCAGAGAAAGAAGGTGTAAGAAAAGGGAAAAGGATCGCCGAAAAAGCAGAGGGAGTACTTCTGCTTCTGGACAGCTCGAGAAGAGAAAGCCCAGAAGATTTTAGACTTATCGAAAAATTCAAAACGAAGAAAACCCTCCTCCTTTTCAATAAAATGGACCTTCCCCAGAAGATGAATAAAACCAAGCTCAAGGGGAAAACAGAACAAATACCGGCCCTGGATATATCTGCCCTCAAGGGAACGAACCTGAATAAGCTGAAGAAAATGATCTCTGAATTCTTCCTTCCCACTCAGGAAGAAAGCGAAGATATCATCCTCCACTTAAGACAAAAGCTTCTTCTTGAAGACATCGAAGCCTGTTTGATCAAAGGACAACATCTCCTCAAGGAAGGCTATCCTGAAGAAATCTACGTCGAAGAAATACGGAAAGCCGTTCCCTTGATTGGACAACTCACTGGGGAAATTCGTTCGGATGAAATCATCGAGGATATATTCCGCCGCTTCTGTGTGGGAAAATAAAATGAATTTCAGGAATGATTACGACGTCATTGTTGTCGGTGCAGGACATGCCGGCTGTGAAGCTGCCCATGCTTCTAGCCGTATGGGGCTTCAGACCTGCCTCGTCACCATCCACCTAGAGACTATCGCTCAAATGTCCTGCAATCCCGCCATCGGAGGACTGGCTAAGGGCCATCTCGTTAGAGAAATAGATGCTTTGGGTGGTCTCATGGGCCTCTTAGCCGATGAGACAGGCATTCAATTCAGACTCCTCAACCGAAGCCGGGGAGGTGCTGTTCAAGCTCCCCGTGCGCAATCTGACAAGGCTCAGTACCGGCTGACCATGAAAAATTGGTTAGAAAACACTCCCAATTTAACTCTTTTCCAAGGAATAGTCACCGAAGTCCTTACCAAGAATGGTCAGGCTCGAGGAATCAAGACCATAGATGGATATGAATTATTGGGCAAAACAATTATTCTTACACCAGGAACTTTCTTGAACGGCCTTATTCATATCGGCCTGAATTCTTACCCGGCAGGCAGAGCTAACGAGCCTCCTTCTCCAGATCTCAGCGAAAACTTAAAGAAATTAGGCCTCAAGTTGATCAGATTGAAGACAGGAACTCCAATGAGGCTCGATAAAAACACCATCGACTGGAGCTCTTTTAGCCCTCAGCCTGGGGATAAAAACCCGGTTCCCTTCTCATTTTGGACTCAAAAAAAACTGGAAAACAAAATCTTGTGTCATATCGGCTACACAACTCAGAAAACCCATGACATCATCAGCCAGAACTTGGATAAATCTCCTCTGTACAGCGGCCAAATCACCGGAATCGGGCCTCGCTACTGCCCTTCCATAGAGGACAAAGTGGTCAAATTCCCTCAGCGCCAGCGGCACCAGTTCTTTCTTGAGCCTGAAGGACTAGACACCTCTGAAATCTATGTCAATGGTATCTCCTCCAGCCTGCCTTACCAGGTTCAAGAGGAAATGCTCAAGAGTATCCCAGGCCTGGACCAAGCACGAATCTTAAGACCAGCCTATGGTATTGAATACGATGCCGTGGCTCCTACCCAGCTCCATCTGACTCTAGAAACCAGAAGGATCGAAAACCTATACCTAGCCGGACAAATCAACGGGACTTCTGGCTACGAAGAAGCGGCTGCTCAAGGCCTGATGGCTGGGATCAATGCAGCTTTGAAAATACTAAAGAAAAAACCTTTCCAGCTTCTCCGAAACGAAGCTTACATAGGCGTCCTCATCGATGATCTGATATCAAAGGGCGTCGAAGAGCCTTATCGTCTCTTCACTTCCCGGGCTGAATACCGACTTCTTCTTCGAATCGATAATGCGGATAAAAGGCTGGTCCCTTATGGATACAAATTGGGATTGGTCAAAGAAAACGAGTACGAAGTCTACTTGAAAAAACAGGAACGGGTCAACAAGATCATGATCTTCCTTCAGCAGGAAAAGATAAAAACTGAAAAGAAGGAAAAAATCACTCTCAAGGACTTCTTAAAAAAACCTGATGTGAGACTCGAAAATATGGTAGAATATAAAGAATTTCGGACAGGTTTGACCGACGAAGACATGAGAAATATCGAATCAGAAGTGAAGTACGAGGGCTACTTGAAAAAACAAGAGAAGGAAATTGCCAGCCTCAAGAAGACAGACAGGGTAAAGATACCAGAAAACCTGAATTTCGGTAAAATTCCGGGGTTAACAAGAGAAGTTGTGGAAAGGCTGGAAAGCCTCAGGCCCAAGACACTGGGAAGAGCAAAGCAAATCCCGGGCATGACTCCCGCCGCGATCCATAACCTCCACATCTATTTGAAGCTCCATAAGAGAAAAAACTAGAATCATGTTCCACGTGAAACATTAAAAGATGAAAAATCGAATCATTGCGATAGCTAATCATAAGGGAGGCGTGGGGAAGACCACTACCGCCATAAACCTTTCCTCTTCGCTAGCTCTTAAAAACAAGAAGGTCCTTGTTATCGATCTCGATTCTCAGGGCATGACCACCTCCGGACTGGGCAAGACAAAGGACAAGAAAAAAGGAATTTATCAGGTCATAATGAATGGACAAAGGATGGAGCAGTGTATTTATGCCACCCAGCAAAAAAACCTCTTCCTCTGTCCTGCCTCACACGAACTTGAGGGAGCTGAGGCAGAACTTTTTCCGTTAATGGGGCGAGAGAAAAGACTCCGAGAAGCATTGAAACGAAGAAATATTTACTTTGATTTTATTTTCATAGATTGCCCTCCCTCCTTGGGATTATTGACTATCAACGCCCTCACAGCTGCTGACTCTATCCTTATCCCTGTTCAATGCGAGTTTTTCTGCATGGAAGGCATCCCCAATCTCTTTCGCACTCTGGATGAAGTCCGCACCTACCTGAATCCCTCCCTGCGAATAGAAGGAATTCTTCTAACCATGCACGATGAAAGAACAAACCTTTCAAAGCAAGTGGTAGAGGAGATGAGAGGTTCTCTCAAGGGCATTATCTACGATACTATCATTCCCCGAACAGTAAAACTTGCTGAGGCTCCAAGTTTTGGCAAGCCTGCTGTCATCTATGATATTCAATCAAAGGGCGCCCAGGCCTACTTAAATTTAGCTGAGGAGATTCTGAGTAGATGAAAAGAAAAGCGCTAGGCAAAGGATTAAAGGCATTTTTGCCCGAGGAACTCGGCATTTTAAAAGAAGAAAGATACGCTGACCTTGAAATTGACCAGCTTAAGCCGAATCCTCTTCAACCTCGTCTGAAGTTCGATCCTGCATCTATACAGGAATTGGCCCAATCCATCAAGTCTTCGGGTCTTATCCAGCCTCTCATCGTCGCTCCCGAAGGAGACGGTTTTAAAATCATCGTCGGTGAACGCAGATGGCGGGCTGCTCAAAAAATCGGACTTAAGAAAGTACCTGTTCTCATCCGGACTATTCCAAAAGAGCAGGAGCTGGAGGTCTCCCTTATAGAAAACCTCCAGAGGGAAGAATTGAACCCGATAGAGATCGCTCATGCCTACCAGAAACTGATCCAGGAACTCCAGTATACTCAACAGCAAATAGCCGAAAAGGTGGGAAAAGACAGGACTTCGGTCACAAATTATCTGCGTCTTCTTAAGCTCCCAGAAGAAATCCAGCAGGAATTGGCCGAAAATAAAATTTCCATGGGGCATGCCAGAGCCCTGTTGGCCATAAAAGATCCTGAGCAGCAAAAACACGTCTGCCGCCTGATCATTCAAAAGAACCTCTCTGTTCGCGAAGCGGAAAAAATGATAAGCAAGCCTCGAATGAAGCCAAAGAAAGAGAGAGCTCTTGACCCGGATCTGCTAGCTCTCCAGGAAGAGTTACTCAAACTTCTGGGGACTAAAGTCATACTCCAGGGAAATCAAAACAAAGGAGCGTTGAAAATATATTATTATTCTCTGGATGACCTTAACAGGATCTATGAACTTATCAAAGGAGTTGCATCATGAAAGAGAAGAATCTAGAAATGAAGGAAGCGAAGATCACTGGCTTCTTTAACAAGGACTCAGAATTCAAGGGAGATTTATCCTTCAAAGGCTCTTTCCGTATCGACGGCAAGTTTAAAGGCACCATCAATTCCGATTCTGTACTCGTGGTGGGCGAAACAGGAAAAGTAGAAGCCGACATAAAAGTGGGCTACCTCATTAATAATGGTCATATCAAGGGAAACATCCAAGCTCACGAGAAAGTCGAAATCAACGCAAAGGGAAAAGTGACCGGGAGTATCACTGCACCCAAGCTGGTGATTGAAGAGGGCGCCTACCTAGAAGCCAATTGTCAAACAGCAGAAAAGATCATACAACCTCCGCTGGAAAAAAAGATTGATCTCGTGAACAAGCCATGAAGCAGGCCACAGGGATTATTCCCGCCAGGTTCCACTCTCAGCGTTTTCCCGGCAAGCCTTTAGCTCTCATCCAGGGAAAACCGATGATTGAGAGAGTTTTTGAGAGAGCCACGACAGCTAAGTTCCTAGAACAAATCATCGTAGCGACTGATGATGAGAGAATTGCCCAAGCTGCCAAAAAAATTGGTGCTGAGGTTCGAATGACGTCTCCTCATCATAATTCTGGAACAGAGAGAGTGGCTGAAGTTGCCAATAAATTGAAAACCCCTCTTATCATTAATATACAAGGAGACGAACCTCTAGTAAGTGGGCAAATGATAGACACCTTGGTTTTAGCCCTCCAGGATGAGTTCATTCCCATGGTTTCTCTGATGGCCAGAACCCAAAACCTCAACCTTCTTCGCGATACCAACGCAGTCAAGGTTGTTATCGATAAAGATAGCTTTGCGCTTTATTTCTCCCGCTCTCCGCTGCCTTTCCAGGCCTCAGACTTCCTTTACCAGCATATCGGAATCTACGGCTACCAAAGAGACTTTCTTTTGAACTATGTTCGCCTTAAGCCCTCAAGGCTAGAAAAAACCGAAAACTTGGAACAGCTCAGAGCTTTAGAACATGGCTACAGGATAAAGATGATCGAAACACAATCTCCCACCTTGAGTGTGGATATCCCTAACGATATAATCAAACTTGAAGAATTCTTAAAGAAGAGAAGCTCATGACGAAATTCATTTTCATAACCGGAGGAGTGCTTTCTGCCCTGGGCAAGGGAATTGCTGCCTCTTCAATAGGAAGGCTCATGGAGAGCCATGGATACAAAATCACACTCCAAAAATACGACCCCTACCTGAACGTCGATCCCGGCACTATGAATCCCTTTCAACATGGAGAAGTCTACGTCACTGACGACGGGGCAGAGACAGACCTCGATTTAGGTCATTATGAACGTTTTACCTCTACCAAAACCTCCCAGTCCCATAACTGGACAGCAGGAAAAATTTACGAGTCTATCATCAAAAAAGAACGCCAAGGTGAATTTCTTGGCAAGACCGTGCAAGTCATTCCCCATGTCACGGATGAGATAAAAAAGGCCTTCTCTACTGTAGCCGAGGAGAACGACATCGTTATAGCTGAAATCGGGGGCACTGTGGGAGACATCGAGGGTCAGCCTTTTCTGGAATCTATCCGGCAGATGAGACTCGAATTGGGAAAGGAGAACACCCTTTTCATCCACCTGACACTGGTGCCCTTTATCAAGACTTCTGGGGAATTAAAAACCAAGCCTACTCAACACAGCGTCCGTGAACTCAGAGCCATCGGTATTCAGCCGGACATCATCCTCTGCCGGACAGAAAGACCGCTCAACCAAGACATCAAGGCCAAAATATCTCTTTTTACCAACGTTCCCTTAGAAGCCGTGATTACAGCCCAAGACGTGAAGAATATTTACGAGATTCCTCTCCTCTATGCCAGGGAAGAGCTGGATACAATCATCCTCAAGTATCTGAACCTTGATAAGAAGAAAAGAAAATTGAGCAGCTGGAAGGATCTCATCACCAGGATGAATAATCCTGAAGATGAAGTCGAAATCTCTCTGGTCGGCAAGTACGCAGGGCTTCAAGACTCCTACATCAGTCTAAAAGAAGCTTTAATTCATGGAGGCATAAAACATCGGCTCAAAGTCAACATTTCCTGGATAGAAGCTGAAGACCTAGAAAAGGGAAAGCTCGAGGACATCCTAGGCCAACATGACGGAATTCTTGTCCCTGGAGGTTTTGGAGTGAGGGGAATCGAAGGCAAGATTAAGGCTGTGACTTATGCCAGGGAGAAAAAGATTCCTTACTTTGGCATTTGCCTGGGCATGCAGTGCGCTACTATTGAATTTGCTCGTAAAATCGCCAACTTATCTCGGGCTAACAGCACCGAGTTCGATCCGAAAACACCCCATAAATTATTCTTCAAATGGAGAGAACTCAAAGGAATTGACAAGATGGGCGGAACGATGAGATTGGGAAGTTATTCCTGCCGCCTCCAGAAAAATTCTTTTGCTTATAAATCATACCGTAAGGAGGCTATTTCTGAACGTCACCGCCACCGGTATGAATTCAATCCTGAATACGAAAAAACACTTACCCAGGCTGGCCTTTGTTTCTCAGGGAAAAATCCAGATTACGACCTGGTCGAAATCATAGAGATCAAGAATCATCCTTGGTTCCTTGGCTGCCAGTTCCATCCAGAGTTTAAATCAAAACCTCTGGAGCCTCATCCTTTATTCAAATCCTTTATCGGAGCAAGTTATGCCTATCGCCTCAAGAGAAATAAAAATAAGCCCTAAGGTTAAAATCGGAGGTGTACAGCCCCTTTTCCTGATAGGGGGGCCCTGCGTCATCGAAAGTGAGAAACACACTCTTTTCTTAGCCAAGGAAATCAAGAAAATATGCCAGGAGCATCAAATTCCGTTTATTTTTAAAGCCTCTTATGATAAAGCCAACCGCTCTTCTATCAAATCCTACCGGGGGCCTGGCCTGGAAACAGGATTGGAAATACTCCAGACTGTAAAAACAGAATGCAGTGTTCCTGTCCTCTCCGATGTCCATGAGACCAGTCAAATCGAGAAAGCCGCTCAAGTCCTGGATGTCATTCAGATTCCGGCTTTTCTTTGTCGCCAAACAGATTTGATCCTGGAGGCAGCCCGTACTCAAAAAACCATAAACCTCAAAAAGGGACAATTTTTATCTCCTCAAGAAATGAAAACCGTAACAGAAAAAGTTCTCAGCCAGAATAACGAGAATATCATCCTCACCGACAGGGGCACCTGCTTTGGCTACCACAACTTAGTTTTTGACATTCGTTCCATCCCGACCATGAAGGAATGGGGTTTCCCGGTTGTTATCGATGCCTCGCACAACGTTCAGCGCCCGGGAGGTGAAAAAACCTCTTCTGGAGGCGAGGCAGAATTCATTCCCTACATCGCCAGAGCAGCCGTCAGCGCCGGCGCGGACGGAGTCTTTCTTGAGGTTCACGAGAATCCTTCGGCTGCCCTTTCGGATAAGCATAACTCATTGAAAATAAATAAATTAAATAGCCTCTTGGGCAGCCTGCTGCGGATAAAAAAGGCAGTAGACGGGATTAATGATCTCGATTAAAGGAAAACAGAAGTCATGACCAAAGATGAGAAAGAAATCATTCAGATAGGACAAGAGGTCCTGGATACAGAAGCCAAGGCTGTTTCAACTCTGATTCCCAAGCTGGATCAGAATTTTTCCAGAGCTGTCGAACTCCTTTCCCAAGAGAAAATCAGGGTCATTGTTATAGGAATGGGAAAGTCTGGCCTGATCGGACGCAAGATTGCCGCCACTCTGACCAGTTGTGGAACCCCAGCGGCCTTTATTCATCCTGCTGACGCAGGCCATGGCGACCTGGGTATGATCTTAAAGGATGATGTCATCATCGCCATATCCTATAGTGGTGAAACAAGAGAAATCTGTGACCTGTTGGAGTTCATCAAAAGAATAGGAATAAAACTCATCAGCATCACTGGAAATAAGAAATCGAAATTGGCCAAACACAGTGATATTGTCCTGGACGCCAGCGTAGAAAAAGAAGCTGGGCTTTCTGGTCTTGTCCCTACAGCCAGTTCAACTGCAGCCCTGGCTCTGGGAGATGCCCTCGCTATTGCTCTGATGGAAAAAAAGGGATTTGGAGAACAGGACTTTGCTTTTGTTCACCCCAAGGGACAGATCGGCAAGAAACTACTTAAGATCAAAGAGTTAATGCATAGGGACAGAGAAATACCTCGAGTTTTGGGCCAGACATCTATGCGAGATGTCCTTGAAGAAATGACCCAGAAAAAATTAGGAATGACTTGTGTCGTCGATAAAGAAGAAAGACTTTTGGGAATCATAACCGATGGCGACCTGCGAAGAATGCTAATCAAGCATAAGGGTGTCCTGCTCAAGAAAACGGCCCGAGAGTGCATGACAAGAAATCCCATTACGATTGGACAAGAAGATTTGGCAACCAAGGCCCTTAATATCATGGAAAAGAATAAGATTACCTCCTTGATTATTAAGAATAAGGAAGAAAAAATAGAAGGCATCATCCACCTCCATGATTTATGGCGCACTGAAATGTTCTAATGTTCTGATGAAATACAAGGAACGAGCCCAAAAAATTAAAATGATTGTCATGGATGTCGATGGTACCCTTACTGACGGCTCCCTTCTCATCATGCCTGACGGGGAAGAACTTAAGTCTTATAACGTCAAGGATGGAACTGGAATCCTGCTGGCCGGTTTGGCTGGATTGAAGACGGCTATTATTACAGGCAAAAGATCAAGATCGCTGGAAAAAAGAGCTGAAAAATTACAAATCAACGAGGTTCACCAGGGCATCCTCGATAAAAAAAGAGTTCTTCTTGAAATTCTGGACAGAGATAATTTAAAAAAAGAGCAGATCGCTTACATCGGAGATGACCTGGGTGACCTTGAGGTCATCAAAGCTGTAGGTCTGGCCGCGGCGGTGGCTGATGCTCATCCTGTGATTAAAAAACACAGCCATTTCCTCTGCAGCAAAGCAGGAGGAAAAGGAGCTGTCCGGGAATTTATCGAATTTATCCTCGAGGCTCAGGATAAATGGGAAGTCTTATCCAACAAGTTCAAAGAATTAGCCAAGCGAAGTTTTAAAAATAAAAGGTAAAAGAGAACAGGAAAAGCCCATCGAGCAAGAAGTCGAGGCTGGAGAACGGACTAGGCACTTCATTGATTTGAATAGATCAAAGTCAAATCTGGAAACTCTGCTTACAGGAGGAAGGCCGTGGAACTGAAACCTGAGATTTTTAGAGAGTATGACATCAGAGGAATAGTGGACAAAGATTTAAACCCGGAGAGGGTTGAGTTATTGGGGAAAGGAATCGGAACCTATTTTCGCCAAAAGGGGAAAAAAGAAGTCGTCCTGGGCAAGGACTGTCGACTCAGCTCTCAACCCTACTCTGAAGCTCTCATAAAGGGACTGCATGCGACCGGATGCCAGGTTGTCGATCTCGGTATCGTACCCACTCCTCTCCTCTATTTCACAATTTATTACAAAGAAAAGGAAGCCGGAGTGATGATCACCGGCTCTCATAATCCTCCTGAGTATAACGGCTTTAAGATCATGGTCGGAGAGGAAACCCTTTACGGCGAGGAAATTCAAAAAATATACCAGATCATTAAGAACAAGAATTTTTTTGAAGAACAAGAAGATACGAAAAGCTCCTATGACATCAAGCCCGAATATATTGATTATGTTACCAAGAATGTTAGCTTTGATAAGACACTAAAGGTCGTACTCGATGCCGGGAACGGAACAGCAGGTGTGATAGCTTCGCCTATTTTTAAAAAGCTAGGATGCGATGTCATAGAACTCTACTGCGAGATGGACGGCACGTTCCCCAATCATCATCCTGATCCCACCATTCCCGAAGCTCTAGAAGACTTGATCAAAACAGTCACCGAATCCCAAGCCGACGTGGGCGTAGCCTATGATGGAGACGGAGACAGAATCGGCGTCATTGATGACCTGGGGAATATACTCTGGGGAGACCAGCTCATGGTTTTTTTCAGTCAAGATATCCTCTCCTCAAACCCGGGAGCCACCATCATTTCTGAAGTCAAGGCATCCAAAGTCCTTTATGAAGAAATCGAAAAACTGGGAGGACGTCCGATCATGTGGAAAACCGGCCACTCCCTGATGAAGAAAAAAATCAAGGAGGAAAAGGCTTTCCTGGCTGGAGAAATGAGCGGGCACATCTTCTTTGCCGATCGTTATTTTGGTTTTGATGACGCCATATATTCATCGGCTCGCCTGATAGAATTCCTCTCTCGCCGAGAAGAAAAACTTTCCCAGCTGCTTTCCAAGCTTCCTCATACCTACCATACTCCTGAGATCAGAATTTATGCCTCTGACGAGGTCAAGTTCAAGATCGTTGAAGAAGTGAAAAAAGAGCTCGCCCTCTCCCATCCCATAATCGATATTGACGGCGTGAGGGCTATTTTTCCCAAGGGTTGGGGTCTGGTTCGAGCCTCCAACACCCAGGAAGTCTTGGTCCTCCGTTATGAAGGTGATACCAAAGAAGACCTGGAAGCCATCAAAAGTGAAATCAGCCAGGTCGTAGAAAAGGTTATAGAAAGGCTAGATAATTCTTGAAATTTTATGAGATTGTCCTCTTGGGAATAATTCAGGGACTGACTGAATTCTTTCCCATAAGCAGCTCAGGCCATCTCGTACTCCTCCAAAACCTCTTCGGCCTGCGCGAGCCTCAGCTCTTAGTCGATGTCACGCTTCATTCTGGAACTCTACTCTCGCTCTTGGTTTTTCTCCGACGAGAATTGATCGAGCTTGCTCAGAGCCTGGGACGTCTCTGTTGGCGTCCCAAAGAAAACATCGGCGACCCTAAGATAAGGCTTCTATTCTTCTTGTTTCTTGCCTCTCTGCCCATCTTTTTCGTGGGGTATTTTTTCCACGACTTTATTGAATCTCTCTTCGGTTCCCTGTGGACCGTCGGCGCAGCCTTACTTATCACTGGAGGTTTTCTTCTTCTGACCAAGCTGGCTCGAGAAAAGCAGAAGAGCAATATTTCTCATCCTCTCCTCATCGGTATTCTGCAGGCATTCGCCCTGGTCCCGGGTTTCTCTCGTTCAGGATTAACTATCGGAGGGGCTCTTCTCCTGGGGTGGAAAAGAAAGGAAGCTGCCCAATTCTCTTTCCTCCTCTCCATCCCTGCTATCGTGGGCGCAACTCTTTATCAGCTTAGCAACATCGAATCCACTCCCCAATCCTGGACCCTAGTTTTGGTGGGAGTCATCGTGGCTGCGGTGTTTGGATTCATCGCTTTGACCTTTCTGGTCAAGGTGATCATGAAGGGCAAATTCTCTTCATTTTCCTATTACTGCTTTTTGGTCGGACTCATCGCTCTTTTGGTGTCTTTTCTTTAAAATGAATAAGCGAGGTTAAAATGCAAATACAAGCCGTCATCATGGCTGGCGGAGTAGGCAGCCGGTTCTGGCCGTTAAGCCGCCAGAAAATCCCAAAGCAATTCCTCCCCATTATCAGTGAAAAAACCATGATCGAAGAGACTGTACTCCGTCTTCTCCCCCTCCTCTCTCCACACAATATCTACACTGTGGCCAATCTCGAACACACTCAAACCATAAGGAAGCTCCTCCCTAAACTGCCAGCAGAAAATTTATTGGTGGAACCTCAAGGAAAAAACACAGCCCCTTCCCTGATACTGGCCACAGCCAAGATTTATCTCCAGAACCCTGAAGCAGTGGTGGCTGCCTTGCCTGCAGACCATCTCCTGAAGGACTCATCCCTCTTCCTGAAGAAATTAGAGGCCGCTGCTTCCCTAGCCTCCCAAAAGTTTCTCATCACCTTCGGAATTCCTCCGACTTATCCCGCCACTGGATACGGATATATCCATTTCTCAAAGGCTAATCCCCATCAAATCCAGGGAGAATCCTTTTATACGGTGAAGGAATTCAAGGAAAAACCAGGGTATGAGCAAGCCAAACAATTCCTGGAGTCCGGAAACTACTACTGGAATTCCGGAATGTTTCTCTGGCAGGCTAGGGTTTTCGCCCAGAAACTCGAAAATCATGCCCCGTCCATTTTCTCTTACTGGAAAAGGATGCTTGATGCTTTGAAAAATGAAAAGGACAGGGAGATAAAATCCATTTTCGAAGAAATCCCCGCCCTATCTATCGATTACGCCTTGATGGAAAAAGCAAGAGAAGGAGTGCTGGTCTGTCCGGGAAACTTCGGCTGGTCAGATGTGGGGGCCTGGTCCTCCTTAATGGATATCTGGCCCAAGGACAAAAACGGGAATGTCATCAAAGGAGATGGCATTGTCTACAATGCCCGCAACTGCCTCTCTTATTCTCCTCACAAATTGACCGCTCTTATCGGAGTCGAAGACATCATTGTCGTGGATACCGGCGACGCTCTCCTAGTCTGTCATCGAGATCAAGACCAGAAAGTCAAGGATATAGTTGATTCCATCAAAAAAAAGGGGAAAAAAGAATATTTATAAGCTAAGAATTGACTTTTCCTTGCCTTTATTCTTTATTTATTGCCTCCTGCTTTAAAAAACACCAAAGTTAAGGAGCTCAGCCATGGATCGAAGAGAATTTTTCAAGTTCGGCCTAGGAGGTGCAGCCCTGGCCGCAGGCGGGAGTCTAACTCCTGCTGAGGCATCCTCCAGTCAAAAAAGAGTTCCTCAAGGTCATCCCTGGTGGGTCAAGACCCTGGAGAAATCGAAACTCGCCATCGACAACGCGGTCTATTCCAGGTATAAATCCCAAAATAATGTCTTCGGGTCTTTTGCCAGATATTACGGCCAAGAAAAAATGAAAGAGCTTTACCGAAACAGCCAAGAGAAAACAGCTAAATACTACCAGGAAAAACGCCCGGGCTACAAGCTCGAGGACAGAGCCTTGGCCGATGCCTCCTGGGTCATCTCCCGCCTGGGGGGATTGAACAGAGGCACGCGCTCCTGGAATCGAAAATTCATCAGGACACCAGAGGAACGGGGAATCGATAAATACCAGGGAACTCCAGAAGCGGCTGCCCGACTCATCAAAGCAGCAGCCCGCTATTTCGGGGCGGCCACGACAGGAATAGCCATTCTCGACCGAAGGCATATCTGTTCTGAGGAAAGAGACAAAAAAATCGTGTTCGAGAATGTGCATGAGCCTTATGGAGATGAGGAGAAACTCGTCATCCCGGATAAATGCACCTATGCCATAGCCGTGAGCATTCTTATGCCCATAGATAACATCCAGTGTTCGCCGACTGCTATCAGCAGCGCTGGTTCTGCGATGGGATACAGCCGGGCCGAATTCCTGGTTGCCGGGCTGGCTGAATTCATCCGGGGCTTGGGCTATACAGCTATTCCCAGTGTGAATGATCTGGGCTCAAGTGTGGCTATCGCCTTGGATGCGGGACTGGGAGAGCTGGGACGGACAAATCGCTTGATTTCGCCAGAATATGGTCCGATGGTTCGATTGGCTAAAATCTTGACCGATCTCCCCTTAGCTACAGATAGGCCGATAGACTTTGGCCTGCAGGAATTCTGCCAAACATGTAAGCGCTGCGCTGAAGCCTGTCCCTCTGGTTGCCTTTCTTTTAAAGACGAACCAGATTTTGAAGTCTGTGGGGAGTGGAACAATCCCGGCCACCAGGCGTGGTTCGAGAACGCGCCCAAATGTCTCGCTTACTGGCGAGAATCGACCTCAGGCTGCAGTATATGCATTGCAGTCTGTCCCTGGTCGAAAAAAGACAAGACCATGATTCATCAGCTAGTCAAGACGACCAGTGCCAGGATGCCCTTTCTGGCGGGATTCTTTACTGCCATGGATGAAGCCTTTGGCTACGGAAGGCAAAAGAGGGCTGATCAGTGGTGGAAGCTCAATCTTCCCGAATACGGGATCGACACCACTCAAGGAAAAGGATAAGCCGCGATGACCGAGAAAAAAATACACTCGACTTTTAAGATCAGGAAAAGGCCTTGGTATGCCTGGTTACTATGGTTTCTCTGGCTCTTATGGATTATCTTCTGGGCCGAAGTCTCGATCGGCTCCTGGAAGGAAACAGAGCCGAGGGCTTTTACCATCGCTATCGCTATTTTTGCAGTGAGTTTTCTCGGTGGGGTACTGATCTGGCTAAAAGGCACCCTTAAATCAAGAAAGCTAAAAAGTTAATCTCGCCCGAATTCCAGGATCGAAATTTGCTCAATCAGGGAATAATACCGTCCCCTTTCTGCCTTAACACTTCTGCCTGCCCTCCCAGAAGGGCGGTTTTCCTTTCCCCAGAGTTAAAGTCGAAAAAATGGGCTTCTGATCTCTTTACGTGTTCTTACTGTTCTTTTGGTTGCGGAGGAGAGGGAATCGTGATATCGATGACATTAACCGGACCCAGTGCGGAGAGAGGCTTGTCAAAATCTTCCTTTTTCCCGACGACCAGAATCTGAACTTTATCCGTACGGAGATATTCCTTGGCCACTCTCAAAACATCGGCCTTGGTGACTTTTTCTACTTTAGCCTTTATCTTTTCCATAAAATCAAGAGGATAGTTGTAATAAGCATAGGTCATGGTGCGGCGGACAATCTTGTCCTTGCTGTCAAAATTGAACACAAATGTATTCAGGTACTCGTCCTTAGCCCGGGCCAGTTCATCATCGGTGACTTCTTCTTCGGTGATCCGCTTCATCTGCTTAAGCATTAGATCTATGGCATAAACAGTCGACTCGGATTTGGTTTGAGCTCCGTTGCTGAAGATCCCAGGATACTGGTAAGAAGCCCCGTAGTATCCCCAAACAGCATAGGCCAGACCCTCGTCGGTGCGGATTTTCTTAAACATCCTGTCCCAAGAAAGAATGCTGTTCATCACGTTCAAGGCTGGAAAATCAGGATTGCTCCTTAAACCCCCGATGTGACCGATCATGATGTTGGATTGGTTGACATCTGGTTTGTCGATGAGATTGACAGTGTATTTATACTGATATTTAACTGTAGGTACGGCGGGGATATTCAGTTTGGCCGATTTCCATTTTCCCAAGGTATTTCTTATCTTAGACGTCATGGATTTGGCGTCAAAATCTCCCCAAACGGCCATGATGGTGTTGTTAGGATAGAAATATCTTTTGTAAAAATCTACGATATCCTCTCTAGTCACGGCTGCTATGGTGGCGTACTCAGGATGGCGAGCATAAGGATTGTCTCTCCCATAAATTAATTTTCCGAATTCTCGGTTGGCAATCTGCATGATTTCATCATTGCGGCGGGAAATGACAGAGCTCTGCATGATTTTTTCCAGGCGGATTTTATCCTCTGCAAAGGCAGGGTTCATCAAGATATCAGTCAAAATCTTCAGGGCCTTGTCTATGTCTTCTTTCAGAACAGAAACCATGATATAGCCGTTATCTCGACTCATATAGGTCTCAATAGTGGCGGCCATAGTCTCCAATTCCTGGTCGATTTCGTCTCCGGTTTGAAAGGTAGTCCCTCCGGTCCGGAGAGCCTGGGCAGTAAGGGAGGCTAGCCCGATTTTTGAGGCGGGTTCGTATACAGATCCCGTATGAACCATGGCCCTTAGATCTATGGTGGGATACTCATGATCCTCTACCAAGAAAAGCTTCAGACCGTTTTTCAATTCAACAGTCTCAACCTTTGGCATTTTGATGGGATTCAGAGGCCCAAAGACAAACTTATCCTTAGGGCCCTTCTGAGCAAAGACAGAACTCACGCCCAAAAAAATTAAAATAAAGAAAACCGTGAAATTAGTTATCTTCTGTTTTTTCATTGTGCTTTCCTTTCCCTCGAAAAAATATTGCCTGCTCATTTTCTTCCAGCTCATTTTTCAGGGACAATCTCGCCGATTGTCCTGTGTTTCTTGATCAAATAGGTATTGGCAACCCGCTTTACATCTTCTTCAGTGATGGCTCTGATGTCTTTAACCTGGTCAAAAGTCAACTTCCAATCTCCGAGCACCACATCGGCATAAGTCAGAAGAGCAGCCATGCGGCTGTTCGATTTCATCCGGTTCAGGATGTTTTTTTCAGCATTCCTCTTGAATTTGGTCAATTCTTCTGAAGTTACAGATTCTTCCTTGATTCGAGCAATCTCTTTATCGATGAGCTCCAGACACTCCGCCGAGGTGTGGTCTTTGGCAGGAAAGGCAAAAAAGGCAACCAAATTAGGAAACTTATCGTCTGGAAACCCGTTGAAACTCCCGGTCTGAATAGCAACCTTTTTCTCTTTAATCAAGACCTGGTAAAGCCTTGAAGAACGTCCCTGACCCAAGATATTAGCCAAGGCCTCCAAAGCTGCATCATCTTGGTGGCGGGCATCTGGACGGTGATAGCCTCCGACTATAAGGGGCTGGGATCTAGCCTCTACTATGACTCGCCTTTCTCCCCATTGTTCAGGTTCTTCTGTCCTCACAGGCTCTGGCTTGGGGCTGCTCGGAATACGTCCAAAATACAATTCAGCCATTTCAAAAACTTCTTCGGGATTGACATCGCCCACAATCCCGACTGTCAAATTGCTGGGACCATAATATTTTTTAAAGTACTCCTCGACATCCTTCCGAGTAATGTTCTGTAAATCCGACATGTGGCCGATCACTGAATGACTATAGGGATGCGCTTTAAAGGCAGTGGCGAAAAAATCTTCGATGAGTTTTCCCATGGGGCGAGTTTCCAAGCCAAGCCTTCTCTCTTCCATAACCACATCCCTTTCTTTGAAAAATTCGCGGAAAACAGGATTGAGGAAGCGGTCTGAGGTCATGGCCATCCAGAATTCCAGCTTGTTCGAGGGAAGGCTGTCGATGTACTGGGTGGCATCATTACTGGTGTAGGCGTTGAGTCCACGGTCGCCTTCTTTGCTCATCATATCAAAAAATTCATCGGTGGCCACGTATTCCTTGGCCTTCAAGCGCAAGGACTCAAATTGCTCCTCCATCTCCTTGAGCTTCGCCTCATCTGGTTTGACTTTGGATTTCTCCTTCTTGATCTCATCGTACAGGGCATCCAGTTCATTAAGCACTTTTATTTCTGCCTCGTAGTCTGTGGTCCCTACAACCTTGGAACCCTTGAAGGCCATGTGTTCCAGCAGATGAGAGATCCCGGTTATCCCGTACGATTCATTAGCACTCCCAACATCCGCATACACATGGAACGATACGACCGGAGCATCATGGCGTTCGAGAACGATGAATTTCATCTCGTTCTTAAGAGTGTGGACTTTGACCTGGTTCTTTACAGCCTCGAAAGTCTGAGCCAGGGAAAAACAGGTGAAGACAGCGATGAAAACCAGGAAAAGAATGAGCTTGCGATAAAATTCTTTCTTGCAGTGCATGCTCTTAACCTCCTTTTTGATTTATTATTGCTTTTAAAATCACTATATTAGTCGAAAAAAGTCACCCATGGTCGTCTGTTCCAGATGTCTTTCCTGTTAATGATGGGTATTGAAAAAATATATTTTAATACTCCTGACTTTTTATCGCAAACAAAATTTCCCCTCTCTATTCTTTGGTTTTTTTCAGTCCCAGCTCTTCAAGCTGCTTTGACCCGACTCCAGCCGGAGCACCGGTCAGCAGGCACAGGGCGCTAGTAGTCTTGGGGAAAGGAATGACGTCACGGATAGACGCTTCGCCGGCCAGAATCATGACGATCCGGTCAAATCCAAAAGCAATCCCGCCGTGGGGAGGTGCTCCATACAGCAGGGCTTCCAGGAAAAATCCAAATTTCTCCTCGACCTCTTTATGGCTCAAGCCAAGGATCTTGAATATCTTGTTTTGTAAATCGACGTTATGGATTCGCTGCGAGCCGCCTCCAATCTCAATCCCGTTTAAGATGAGGTCATAAGCTTTGGCCCTGACTTTGAGGGGCTCCTTTTCCAGGAAGGAAAGGTCATCCTCATGGGGAGAAGTGAAGGGATGATGCACAGAGAGGGGGCGGTTTTCCTCTTCGCTCCATTCAAAAAGCGGAAAATCTGTCACCCAGGCAAATCGAAAGGAATCGCGATCAGGCTTTTCCTGTTGAACCAGCTCTCTTCTTATCTCGCCCAGAACTCTTAAAGCGATATCCTTTTTGTCGGCGACCAGGAGGGCCAATCCTTTTTCTCCGCCCTCAAGCCCTTTCCAGATCAGGCTGAGATGATCCTGGGGAATATTTAGAGGAGACTTCAGCGCCTCGATCCTCTTTATCCAGATTATTCCTTTTCCTCCCAGACTCTTGGCCTTCTGATCAATCTCCGCGAGCTGGCTTCGGGAGAGGTCATCTCCACGCTCCAGGAAAAATCCTTTCAAAACACCCCCCGA